>Ga0073934_10002364_pt1 | contig 39812 bp, 30 predicted proteins | sample LarsenN4metaG_FD_76834 | JGI IMG/M metagenome (GOLD analysis project Ga0073934, IMG submission 76834) | Hot spring sediment bacterial and archeal communities from British Columbia, Canada, to study Microbial Dark Matter (Phase II) - Larsen... ... | reverse complement strand
GCCCGGAGGCAACGACGATTCTAGGAGCGTGTGAGGGGAAAGAATTTGAATGCCCTGGAAGGGATTGAGCGCGAGAAGGTCAGAGTCGCCGGTGATGATGTGTGTCGCGCGGCCGCTCACAGCAAGTTCGAGGAACTTGTTGTCCTTGGGATCACGGCAAGCTGCAACTTGCACATCCACATCGATCCATTGAGCTTCGCGCGTCAGAGCCGCTAGAAAGATGCGAATGTCTTCCTCATCGATATACCGGCGGAACTGTTTTCTGCTCAGGACTTCGTAGAGTTCGGCGAGTACTCCAAAGGAAAGCAGGACTCTTCCTTTTCGGAGCGCCAGATCGAGAGCTTGGCGAGGCTTCGAATCTGGCAGGAGCAATGCGCTGACGAGAACGTTCGTATCGAAGACGCAGCGCAACTATGCGCCCTTGAGGAGGGAATCCAAAACCTCTGGTGTGAGTCCCCGAGCCTTGGCCTTACGTCCGACTTCATCGAGTACTTGCTGTAGAAACGGGTATTCCCCGGCAGCGAGCTCACGAAGCCAAAGGCTCAACAAGGCTTGAATCTTCCGCTTTTCTTCCGGCGCCGCCGAGTCGTACGCTCGCGCTGTTTGCGGGTCGAGCGGAATCGTAATCGTGGAGTTCGCCATCGTCCTAGCTCGCGATTATTATACCCCATTCCCCGCTGTCCGAATGCGGTTTGTAGGGGGGGCCGAAATCGTTTGACAGGGGTACTTGACGGGTACACCGCTGAAACGAACCTGCGTGATCCCATTGAAGCGTAAAGAGTCATTTTTTGGAGGCGGGGGGAGTCGAACCCCCGTCCGAGAAGCCTTGCCACCAGAAGCCTACATGCTTAGCCCGTTCGCGTGGCGCTCTATCTGATCGAGCTGACCCCTTGCGGGGTTTCTCAAGTTAATAAGCGCGTGTTCGCCGCCGGCGGTCAGAGCGGGCAAGAAACGCCGGCGACTAGTCCGATGAGTCTCGCCGCCGCATTACGAACCGAAATGCGGCAGCCAGCCCGCTAAGTGACGCCTCGGCCCCGACCCGCGGGCTGGTCAGGCGAGACGCGCAGACTAGGTTTGTCTAGGCTGCGAGAGCGAACTCAGTGTTCGCAGTTATGTTTTTCCACCCGATTACGGGCAGGTGGCGCCCGGCATGCCTTCTGGCCGCGACAGCTTCCGTCGAAACCGTGTCGCCCCCATTGGCCCCTCCATTGTAACTCCCGCCTCCGCGTTGTTCAATGTACTCCCCAGCCGTGTTGCGCCACGGAGTCAATGAATCAACAAACCGATGAGCCACTGGCCCATGGAACGAATTCCTTCCGCGCCCGAACCCACCGCAGGATTTGAGGTTGACATCGCTGCCCCACCTTTCAATAATCCCCCATCGGCCCCGCAGCTTCGGAACGCTAGAGGAGAGAGGAATGTCCCAGGAACCCAACGCCGTCGAACAGGCGGTCACCCGCGCACTGCGCGACAACCTGGCCACGCTGCAACGCCTGAGCGATGAATTGCAGCAGGCCGTCGCCGACGTGGTGGCCTCCTGCGCCAGCAGCCGCCCCACGAACTCGCTGCCGCCACTGGTGCGCGCGCAGGCGCTCGCGGCGTCGCTCGGGGCATCGCTCGAGGTGCTGGCACGGTTTGTGGCCATAGCCGCGCAACCGGCGCGCGCCGTGGCGGAGGAAGTTGTCACGCGAGCCGTCACCCTGCCCGCGCCGGAGCGTGCGCCCGTGCCGGTGGCTCCGCCTCATTCCGTGCCCACGCCGATGGCCGAAGCTGCCGCGGCGCCAGCCGTGGAAGAGGAGCCTGCGGAAGAAGTGCAGCGCGTGGGGACCGGCGCTGCCTACGAGACCCCGATGCCGTCCATGCTGGATACGGTGCGCAGCCATCGCGATGAGCCGGCGGCCGAGGTGGCCGCCGTGGCTGCGGCTGAGCCAGCCATGGAAGCCCCGCCGGAATTCGACCTCCACTCGTTGCCAGCGGCAGAGCAGGAGATGCACCGCCGCGCCAACCGCGTGGCCAAAGTCTCCATGCAGGACATCAAGATGCTGAAAAAGCAGGAAGTCCTGGCCGGGCGCGAAAACCAGGATTTGTGCATCCGATTGAAGGACGAACTTGACAAGGCTCGCAAAGAGTACGAACGCCGCTTCCGACCGATCCTCAGCCACCCGGTGGACTATTTCTACCAGTGGGCGGTGGAAATCCTGGCGGACGGCAACCCCGACGCGTTGGGCGAATACCCCTACCCATCCACCGTCGCAAAGCGTTAGCTTGGCCGCTGTGCAAAAACTCCCGCTACGACGACGCGTGTTCGTGTGCCCGCTGCTCGCTGCGCTACTGGCCCTGAGCGCTGCTCCTGCCGCCGGGCGGACCTCCCGTGCGCAGGCTCCCAAGCCCCATCCGGCCGAGCAGGAACTCCGTAGACTTGCGAAAGCCCTCTGCGAAAAAGATACGCAAGCCAACTACGACCGGCTGGCCGCCTATGCGCGAAAGCGACCCAAACACACATTGGGCGCGCGCGCGGCGCTGGCCCTGGGCCACCGCGACCTCAAGAAAAACCGCTTAGCTGAGGCGCGCCGCTGGCTCGAACTGGCCAAGCGCGACGACGCTCTGTTCGAATACGTGCGCTACGGGATGGCCCAGACAGATCGCGCCGCGGGAAACAACGCCAGGGCGCTGGCCCAGTTTGAGGCTCACCGGAACGAATTCCCCGAAAGTGTGATGGCGCCGCAGGCGGTGCAGGCCATCGCGGAGCTGGCCCTGGCCGCGAAAGATCCGGCTCGCGCGCTGAAGGCGCTCGACGCCTACGTCAAAACGCTGGAAAAGACGGAATTGCTGTTGCTGCGTGCCCGCGCACGCGAGCAGGCCGGTCACAAGCTTGCCGCCGCGGCGGATTATGTCGCGCTCTACTACGAGCATCCGCTGAGCGACGAGGCGGATGCAGCCGGAAAACGCATCGCCATGCTCGAGCGCGTCCTGGGCGAGAACTTCCCCTCCGCACCCATGGCGCAGAGGCTGGCGCGCGCCGCCGCGCTCTTCGAGGCGCGCCAGTGGAAGCAGGCGCGCCAGGAACATGAAGTGCTGGCCGCGGAACTCACCGGCGCCGCGCGGGAGCGCGCGCAGCTCCGCGTGGCGCAGTGCCGCGTGCAACTGAACGCGCCCATTGCGGTGTTGGCCGACCCGATCTTTTCCGACCCGGACGTCGAGGGGGAGCGGCTCAGCGTGCTCGCGCAGTTGTATCGCGCGCGCAAGAACGAAGGGGAACTGCTGGCCGCGGCGGAGGAGGTCGCACGGCAATTCCCGCAGAGCCGTTGGACGGAAGAAGCGCTGTTCACCGCCGGCAATTACTTCTGGTCCAACCGCGATCGCGTGCGCGCCGTGCAGTATTACCAGAGGCTTCTCGATGCGTTTCCCGGAGGCAAAAACATTCTGGCCGCGCAGTGGCGCGTGGCTTGGCTGGCCTACCTGGAGCGCCGGCCCGAGGCGGCGCGGCTGATCGAAGAGCACCTGCGGCGATTTCCCGGGTCCTCCTACACAACGGACGCGCTTTATTGGTTGGGTCGGTTGGCGGAGCGCGCGGGAAACGCGGAACACGCGCGTGCGTTCTTTCTGAAGCTGGCCGAGCGCTTCCCGCAAACCTACTTCGGTTTGCAGGCCACCGAGCGGCTGCGCGCGCTGGGTCCCGGGCTGACCAACTCCTCCGACCTGCTGGCGCTGATCCCGTCGTTGCCATCACCTCCGCAGCTCGACGAAACGATTCCTGCCGCGGCGATGCCACGCTGGGAACGCGCTCGCGCGCTGCGCATGATCGGCTTCGATGCTTCCGCGGAGCTGGAACTCCGCGCCGCAAACGCGGTCAGCAATTCGCCGCGCCTGCTGCTGGAAGCGGGCCAGGCGGCGCTCGAGGCCGGCCGTCTGATGCCCGCGGTCAGCGCGGCGCGCCAAGCGGTTCCGCAACTCGAAGCGCGGCGGTGGGAAGAGGTGCCCGAAGAAGTGTGGCGCCTGGCATTCCCGTACATCTACGGCGCGCACATCGAGAAATATGCGCAGCGGAATGCACTTGACCCTATGCTAGTGGCCGCGCTGATCCGGCAGGAGTCGGTGTTTCAGCCGGACGCGGTGTCCCGCGCGGGCGCCGTAGGGCTGATGCAGGTGCTGCCGCTCACCGGGCGCAAGCTGGCACGCAGCCAGAAGCTGCGCTACACGCGGGCCAGGCTGATGCAGCCGGAGTACAATGTGCAACTCGGAACGGCGTACCTGCGCAACCTAGTAAAGACGTTCGGCTCCCTCGAGGCCGCGCTGGCCGCCTACAACGCCGGCGAGGACCGCGTCGAATTGTGGAGGACCGAGCGCGAGTACGAAGAAATGCCGGAGTTCGTCGAATCCATTCCGTTCACGGAGACCCGCGAATACGTGCAGATTGTCCTGCGCAACGCGGAAATCTATCGCCGCCTCTATGCCCGGAACGGGAGCAAACCGTGAACCCCGCGCCGGAAAAAGTTCTACCCAAGCGCATGCTCTCGGAAAAGGCCGGGCGCTTCACCGAGTCCGTCATCCGCGAGATGACGCGCTTGGCCATGAAGCACGGCGCCATCAACTTGGCGCAGGGCTTTCCCGATTTTCCCGCGCCGGCGGAAATCAAGCGCGCCGCGCAGGAGGCCATTGCCGCGGATATCAACCAGTACGCCATCACCTGGGGCGCCAAGCCTCTGCGCGACGCCATCGCCGAAAAATTCCAGCGCACGCAGGGTCTGACGATTGACCCGGAGCGCGAAATCACCGTGTGCTGCGGCTCCACCGAGGCCATGATGTCCGCCATGATGGCGGTGATCAATCCGGGTGACGAGGTGGTCATTTTTGAGCCGTTCTATGAGAACTACGGCCCGGATGCCATCTTGAGCGGCGCCACACCCCGCTTCGTGCCCCTGCGCCCGCCTGAATTCACCTTCGACCGTCAGCAGCTCGCCGCCGCGTTTGGCCCGGCCACCAAGGCCGTCATCCTGAACACGCCCAATAATCCCACCGGCAAAGTGTTCACGCGCCAAGAACTCGAATTCATCCGCGAGCTGTGCATGCGCTGGAACGCCTTTGCCATTACCGACGAAATCTACGAGCACATTCTCTACGACGGCGCGCGGCACATTTCGCTGGCCACGCTCGACGGCATGCGCGAGCGCACCATCACCATCAACGGCATGTCCAAGACCTACAGCGTCACCGGCTGGCGCGTGGGCTGGTGCCTCGCCGCGCCCGAAGTCACCTCTGCCATCCGCAAGGTGCACGATTTTCTGACCGTCGGCGCGCCCGCGCCCCTCCAGCAGGCCGGCGCGGTGGCCCTACACCTGCCGGACAGCTACTACCAAAAGCTCGCCGCGGATTACTGCGTGCGCCGCGACCGCACGCTCCAGATGCTGGAATCGGCGGGATTCAAGTGCTTCAAGCCGCGCGGCGCCTACTACATCATGACGGACATCTCCGCCTTCGGTTTTCCGGACGACGTCGCCTTCACGCGGTACCTGATCGAGCACGTCGGCGTGGCGCCCGTGCCCGGCTCGAGCTTCTACAACAATCCCGCCGACGGCGGCCAGCAGGTGCGCTTCTGCTTCTGCAAGACCGACGCCACTCTGTCCGCCGCCGGGGAGCGCCTGAGCAAACTCCGCCCGTAGCACAGGCTTTCCGCCCTGTCTGTCACCCACTCCTCCGCACAGCACCTGTAGCGGCCGGCTTCAGCCGGGCCCGGTTGAAAGGCGCCGCTCTGCCCTTCGCGGGTCTTAGCCCGCAAAAAACATGTGCTAGAATTGCTTGCTTGTTTCACGTGGGGACAAAACGATGGGCATGGAATTCGATCTGGTGGCCATGGGCACGCGGGCGGAGGAAAGCGCGGACGGGCCCAAGCTGGACATCCGCAGTAGCGCCACGCGCACCTTCCTCTGCACGCTGGTCATCAGCGACCAGATTGAGCAGGAGTCCATTGACGTTTCCATCTGGGGCTCCGCGGACGGTGAAAACTTCGGTCAGAAGCCCATCCTGAAAATTCCGCAGCGCTTCTACAAAGGTGAAACACGCATGGTGCTCGACCTCACCGCGCGCCCCGAGGTGCAGTTCATTCGCGCCCGCTGGGACCTCAACCGCTGGGGCCGCGTGGCGCCGCGCCCCATGTTCGTCTTCGGCCTGCATCTTGCCGAGGTTCCCGCCTTTCCAAAACGCCTTCCTGCCGAAAAACTCGCCGCCAGCTAAGAAACTGATCTTTCCGCCGTTGAACGCGAAAGAACGGCAGTTTCACTCCGGATCGTCCTGCCATTCGTCCCTAAGAAGGGGCAATTCGTCCCAGCCGTACGCTCCGTGCAAAAAAGAAAAAGGGGTAGAAGGCTGACGGTCGGTTGCCCTGTGGTGGTAGCCTCCTACCCCGCGAGTGGTCTTGTTTATATAGACGCAGACTTTTCTAAAAAGTTGCCTCGGCGCGGTGCGCGTTTATTCATTTCGGTGGGACGAATGGTGGGACGGATTCAAGGCCCGGGCGGAACGTTCTTTGCGCTTTCCAGTTGACGTTGGATTCGCTCGCGGGTTTGCCGGGCCTGGACGCTGAAGAAGCCGTTCGGTTCCAACCGCAGGTACTCGTCCAGATCAATTAGCACGGCCGGGTGGTTCTTCTTGCGGATGTGGATGTTGGCCCGCAGCAGGTGCACGGGCGCGTAGTTCCTGTGGCGCTGGAGCACTTCGTTGGTGCATTTCTCGGCCTCGTCCACGCGGTTCATCCCGAACAGAGCCCGGCCCAGCTCGTAATGTCCTTGCCAGGCGTCGCTGCTGATTTCCAGCCCCCGGCGGATCAGCGCTTCCGCCTCGGCGAAGCGCTTCTGGTTGGAGAAGAGCGAGCCCAGCGCGAAATGCGGCTCGGCGTACTTCTGTCCGCTCGATTCGATGGATCTCTGGAACTCCTGCTCGGCCTCGGCGTGCCTTTGCAGGTCGGCGTAGGCGATACCCAAGTGGAAATGGGCTTCGTAGTAGTCCGGCGCCTGCTGCAGCACGCGCTGGAAATGCGTCAGGCTGCCCTGGCTATCCCGCCGCTCGTACAGTCGCTCGATGCCCTTGCGCAAGGCATCGCGCGCCTTCGGGGACAAACTCAGTTCGCGGACGGAGACGGCTGTTCCGCTCTCTCCCGGCGTGACCTGCGCAGACTTCTTCAGGTAAACGAGGATGCCGAAGCGGGAGGAATTGAGGATTTCGATGGCGTCGCGCACCGGTTCGTAGCCCTGTTCTTCGATGACGATGTAGAAGGTGCCGGTGGTCAAGCCACCGAATTCGAATTCGCCGTTGGAGCGTGTAAAGGTGGTGCCGACCGTCTCGCCGGAAAAACGGCGCAGGTCAATCTTGACCATTTCTGCAGGCCGTTCGTCTTGCATGTAGCGCACGTTGCCGCGAATGCTGAAAAGCCGTGGCACGGGTTCAGTAGCCACAGTGGGACGCCGTTGTGCAAAGCCGAGTGCAGGGCAGAGCAGTACGAACGCCAAGAGGGCGCGAACGGCGCGGCGCCGGTACATAGCCACCTCCGGGCTGACGGGCTTGTAGCCGGAGTATAGCACTGCCCGCAGGGATGACCAGCGTTTTTTCAGGGACAGGCTGGCGCGAGTGCGGGACGCGTCGTCACGCCGGGGCCAGTTCGACCCTTTGCCGGTATTCCGCCACGGCGACGCGCCAGCCCAACCTGGCGCCGACGTCCCCGCGCAACGCTTCGGCCGCCGCCGGCTCGCCGTGCACGAGGTAGGTTTTCCGCGGCCCCGCGGGCATGGCCCCCAGCCAGCGCAGGATTTCGCTGTGCCCGGCGTGTCCGGAGAATTGGTGCAGCGAGACGATTTCCGCCTTCACCGGCACGTCTTCGCCGTGGATGCGCAGCGCGCGTGCGCCTTCCTGCAAGGCGCGCCCGCGCGTGCCTTCGGCTTGAAAGCCCGCCAGCAACACGGCGTTGCGCGCATCGGGCAGGCGCCGCGCCAGGTGATAGAGCACACGCCCGCCTGTGGCCATGCCGCTCGCGGAGATGATCACGCACGGATAGTTCACACGGTTGATTTGCCGCGATTCGTCCGGCGTGCGGGCCAGCATGCACTGGCGGGAGCGCAGCGGGTCGCCGTTGCCGCTGTTTTCCTCGCGCGAAAACTCCAAGTCGTGGTCTTCTTTGTGCCTCTGGTAGAGCCCGGTGACGCTCACCGCCATTGGACTGTCCACGTACACCGGCAGCGCGGGGATGCGCTGCCAGTCCTCGAGTTGCCGGAGGTAATACATCAGCGTTTGCGTCCTGCCCACGGCAAACGCCGGGATTACCACCGACCCCCCGCGCTTGTACACGCGGGTAATCACTTCTTCGAGTGCGTCGTGCGCGGAATCGCTGGGGTGCTCGCGATCCCCGTAGGTGGATTCGCAGACGAGATAGTCACAGCGCGGCGGCGGCTCCGGGTCCTTCAGGATGGGCTGGTTGTAGCGGCCCAGGTCGCCTGAGAAAAGCACCACCGTCGGGCGTCCATTTTCGGTGATCGTGAGCTCGATCATCGCCGAGCCCAGGATGTGCCCTGCTGTGAGCAGGCGCACCGAAAACTGTGCGCTGATTCTGAACGGCGTTTTGCTGGGGATCACTTGCATGCGCCCCAGCGCGGCCTCCGCTTCCTCGACCGTGTAGAGCGGCTGGGGATGCTCGTGCTTGGAAAAGCCTTTGAAGGCGGCGTGCTCGGCGTCTTCTTCCTGGAGGCGCGCCGAATCGGGCAGCAGGATGCCGCAGAGGTCGCGCGTGGCGGAATTCGCGTAGATGGTCCCGCGGAAGCCGTCACGCACCAGCCGCGGCAGGTAGCCGGTGTGGTCAATGTGCGCGTGCGTCAGCACCACCCAGTCAATCGTCGCCGGATCCACGGGCAGCGGGTGCCAATTCCGCAACCGAAGTTCCTTCGTGCCCTGGAATAGTCCGCAATCAATCAGCAGTCTTTTCCCACCGGCCTCGACCAGGTGCTTTGAGCCCGTCACACTACCCGCCGCGCCCAGAAACGTCAGCGTCGCCATAGCCCCTCGCAGGACACGCTCCCGACCTTTCCTAAAAGCCTGTCCAGCACACGCCTCACTGCCGCGTATTGTATTCGAAACAAGGTGTGGCGCATCAGGCGAACGCACCAATGTAGCGCCCACCACGTGTAGCGGCGCACCTGTGTGTGCGCACCCTTGTGGCTGGGCAGACCTGTAGGGGCGGAGCTTGAGATCCGCCCTCCCCTGCTTGCTACGTGTCCGGCGGTTTCGTTTCGGCGGGCGGTTTGACTTCCATGCGCGTTTCCACGTTGAACTTTTTGTAGTCGCTGTACCGTTCAATGCGGTGGACCTTGAAGCCCTTCACCAGCAGCAGCCGCGCGCTGACGTGGCCTTCCATGTAGCGCGGCAGCCAGACTTCGTTGTTGACCAACTCCTGCTCGAAAACCACTTCTGTACCTTTGCCGACGGAAGCGGCGAAGCCGCCAAGCAGACGAATGGTGTCCAGCAGGCGGGCCTCCAATCGGACGATCTGTTTGGCCTCCTCTTCCACCCAGAACATGCCGGCCATTTTCTGGACCCAGGATTCAATGCGGTTTTTCGGCTTGTAAGCGGGGTCGGGCTCGAACTCGAAGACGATCACATCCTTGCCGCGGAAACGCTCGCGTCGCGGATTGGTGACCCGGGAGATGCGCAGGAAGTCCTCAATACTGAAGTTGTCGTCCCCGCTGTCCTTGGCCTGCGCACGTTTCGCCGGCGGTTCGGATTGTTTCGCCGCTGGCGCGGCCTTCGGAGAAGGAGCCTTCTGCTGCATCCTCTGCCGACGCGCTTCTGCTTCCCTGTGGTGTTTTTCCCGCTCGCGGATGAGCTTTTCCACGCGCGCCTCTTCCTTGCGCTTTTCGTTTTCGGATAGCGGCCGGCCGTCCTTCTGGACCAGCTTTTTCACCTGGCCACCATAGAAGAAATAAACCTCATAGACTTCTTCGGACTTCTGCTTGATGCGTCCCTTGTCGTCAATCTCGAACTCGCTTTCCGTCGCTGTGTAGGTGTAGTCTTCGCGGACCTTGCGGATCTGTTCCTGGTTGTCCACCACGGCTCGCAGTAGCGCGGCCAAATCCGGCAGGGGACGCTCAGCGCGGGCCGGGAAGTCGAAGGCGCGGTCGTCCACGCCGGCGTTGTGCGTCACCTGTTGCACCACCAGGTCGAACGACTCCGCCCCGTGTCGGATCTGGATGCGGAAGGGTTCCTTCACTCCGTCCACTGCGCGGTAGTCGGAAAACACAATCTCCTCGCGGCCGCCCTCGCGTTCCTCTGCTTCTTTCAGCAGCAGGTAGTTTTCCGCGTCGAAAAAGAGCTTGCGCTTCTGCCCGGAGCGCGTGGTCATCTCCACGGCAAACGCCGGGCGGCCCGCGACATTCTCGCGGCCCAGCAGTTGTACCCTGGTCTTTTCTTTCCTGTAAGTGAGGAAACGGTCGTTGCGGTAGTGCGCGGCAGTGCGCGCGCGGGCCTGTTCGCGTCCGGAAAGCGTTTGCGGGCCGCTGCCCACGTCCTTCCATGCCGAACGACCGTTGCAGGCTTCGATCAGGTGCGCGTCTTCCCAGCGCAGCTCGAGATATGTTGCGCCCGGTGTTTTGGCCTGCCACAGGAACTGGCCCGCTTGATCGTTGGCAGCACTGCGCGTCACGCGCCCCGTCATCCGCACGCTGCTGATTGTTTCCAGCGCTTTCTTGCCGCCGATGGCCTTCATGTGGCGGCTGATGATGCTATCCGCGGACTGCGCGAGCACAATATTGGCGCAGAGAACTAGGCCGCAGGTGAGCAGCGCGGACGCAACTCGCTTCATCCTGCCTCCCCCTTCATGAACGAAGGATAGCCGAAAACGGTTCCGCCCCGCGGGCCCCGCTTCGTTTCACTGTTCGAGGAGATGAAGCCCGCGCCAGAGTGGTTGCACGCGGTTCTCTCTCAGTGGGGAAGCGCGCCTGCCCTCCGACCCGGCAACCGGTGTTAGGATAGTGCGCGGAAAAGAATCGAGCCGAGGGACGCCCGGCGCGGCCGCCTCCGCAATGAGACCCGATGCCGCATCGCCAGCAACCGGGGCCCTTTGTCACCAGGAGACTTCAGCATGAGCCCGAGAATGCGCAAGCGTGTTCTTCGCAATTTAGCGGCGCTGCTGCTGGCCGCGAGCTCGGCTGCCGGGCAGGCCCACATGCCTCCGGCCAAGGCGCCGTCCCAGACGATCGTGATCCCCGCCGGGAAGGAGAAGCAGGCGGAAATGGAGGCCACGGAAGCTGGGGCGGTCCACCGCGAGCTGACCAAGCGCGCGGGCGTGTACAGCACCAGGAGCAGGTTCATCGCCCAGCCCGGCGCTCAGGCGGAAGAATCCGCCGGCACCGCGGTGATCAGCATGGTGCTCGGCGGGCGCTTCCTGCTCGAAGAGATTGTCGGCGGCATGATGGGCCAGGCATTCCAGGGCATACGCTTGTGGGGCTACAACAGCCAGAGCATGCAATACGAAACCGTGTGGACCTACACGCTGTCCACCGCCATGCTCATGCTCGCCGGCACCAGCAGCGACGCCGGCAAGACCGTCACCTACGGCGCCGCCGTGGAGGATGCCAAGGGAGCGAAGCAGGTGCTCACGGTAGTGACGCGGCAGATGGACGACGAGCAGTTTATCGTCGAGATGAAGCGCCGCGCCGCCGATGGAAAAGAAGGTGCTTCGCTGGTGACCACATACACGCGGAAGAAGTAGCCACGTAAAGGAGCGCAGACATGGCCAAGGCAGGCGCAACGGAAGCGAAGTCCAACTACGGCGTGCACCCCGGCGGCGCGGCCAAAGGCGACCGCATCACCCGCCGCATCGAGATCACCTCGCCAGCCGACATCGACGACGAAGCGAAGCGCTGGCTGAAGGCACCTACGAGCAGGATGCATAAATCCGCCTCCTGTTCGGAGCTGTGTTTCGGTATACTTCAGCCCTGCCCATAACAACCGCAGACGAGGTGCCGCATGGCGAAAGCAGCCTCCGCGAAGAACACCGACCGCATCAGTGATGACGCCGTGAAGAAGGCCACTGGCAAAACCTGGACCCAGTGGTTTGCCGTCCTGGACAAATCCGGCGCCCGCAAGTTGCCGCACCCGGAAATCGCGCGGCTCATCTACACGAAGCACAAGTGTCCGGGCTGGTGGAGCCAGATGGTGACCGTCGCCTACGAGCGTGAGCGCGGCATGCGCGAAAAGTACGAGACGCCCTCCGGCTACCAAGTCAGCCGCAGCGCCACCATCGCCGTGCCCGTGGCGCGCCTCTTCGAAGCCTGGCAGGACAAGCGCACTCGCCGCCGCTGGTTGAAAGACCCCGCCTTCGTCCTGCGCAAAGCCATGCCGAACAAATCCATGCGCATCACCTGGGCGGATGGAAAGACCAATCTGGAAGTGAACTTTTACGCCAAGGGCGCGCACAAAAGCCAGGTCACCGTGCAGCACACCAAGCTCGCTGATGCCAAAGAAGTGGAGCGCAAGCGCGCCTACTGGACGGGCGCCCTCGAGCAGCTCAAGAGGGTTGCAAAGGCTTGAGCGTTTCGCAGGCGGCCAGCCAAGGCCGCGTGGCAGCTCCCGCTTGTTTTCACAAACTAGCTGGACTATGCTTCGCCCGCTCTCGGCGGTCTTCCTCGGACTGGTCACTCGACAATGCTCAAGTCGCGGCTGCTCTGTGCGGGACTCACCGTCGTACTTCTCGTGCCCGGCGGAGCTATGCCGGCGCCGCGCCCGCCGCAGGCCACGAACGCTTCGCCGGACGCGCCGCTTTCCCGGCGAGTGGTCGCCTACGAAATTGATGCGCGGCTCGACGCCCAGCGCAAAACCATCGACGCCGTCCAAATCCTCACCTATCGCAACCTCACCGGGAAGGCCCTCAGTGAATTCCCCTTCCATCTTTACCTGAATGCGTTTCAGCCCGAGTCCACGTTTTTCCGCGAGAGCCGCCGCGAGGGCGGTCCGAGAAAGTGGGAAGAAAAACACCGCGGCTCCATCGAAGTGAAATCGTTCGAGGCCGTGGGCCAGGGCGACCTCACATCGAAGATCGAATTTATCCAGCCCGACGACGGAAACCCTCAGGACCGCACGGTGTTCAGGGTGCGCCTGCCGCGCCCGGTCCCGCCGGGCGCATCGGTGCAGTTCCGCATCGTCTTCCATGCCAAACTGCCGGAAACGGTGGCCCGCACCGGTTACAAGCGCGATTTCTTTTTTGTCGCGCAGTGGTTTCCCAAGGTTGGCGTGTGGTGGCGCGGCGAATGGAACTGTCACCAGTTTTACCCCACCACCGAGTTTTTCGCCGACTTCGGCACCTACGACGTCAAGCTCACCCTGCCGCAGAATCTCGTTGTCGGAACCACCGGGGACGAACTGGCCAGCGTCGCCAATCCCGACGGCACGAAGACAATTTCCTTCCGCGCGGAAGACGTTCACGACTTCGCCTGGACCGCTTACGCGAACTATCGCATCGTGGAAGACTCCTGGAAGGGAAGCGCAGCCACGGTGAAGATTCGCCTGTTCATGCAGCCTGAGCACATGAATCAGGCCAACCGTTACATGCGCTCGCTGAAGGGCACGCTGGAGCACTTCGACCGCTGGTACGGCCCCTATCCTTACAACCGCATCACCGTGGTGGACCCGGCGCACGGCTCGGGCTCCGGGGGCATGGAATATCCCACGCTGATCACCGCCGGCACCACCTGGTGGATGCCTGCTGGTTTCCTCGCCCCCGAACTCGTGGTCGAGCATGAATTCGGGCACCAGTATTGGTACGGCATCGTGGCCACCAACGAATTCGAGGACGCCTGGCTCGATGAGGGCATCAACAGCTACACCGAAACCAAGATCATGGATTCGCTCTTCGGCGCGGAACGCTCCGCCCTCCATCTGTGGGGTCTTACACTCGCGGATTCCAGCTTGCAGCGATTGACTTACCTCGCTAATCCGGCCAGCGACCCGATGGTCCGCTCGGCATACCAGTTCATGAGCGGCGATGCCTACGGCGGCGTCACCTACGGCAAGACGGCCACCGCACTGCGGACACTCGAAGGATTGATAGGTGAAGAGACGCTGCGCCGCGCCCTGCGCACGTATTTCCTGCGCTACCGCTTCTCACATCCCACGGAAGAAGATTTTCTGAAGACCATCGAAGAAGTAAGCGGCCAGAACTTGCGCTGGTTCTTCGATCAGGCCGTCTATGGCACGCACGTGCTGGACTACGCGGTGCAAAGCATTCATTCCAGCCGCGTGGACTGGTTCGAAAAGAAACCGCCGAAGGAGAAGAAGGGCGAGACGCTCTACCGCACCCACGTGCTGGTGCGGCGCCTGGGCGATTTTGTTTGTCCCGTGGAAGTGGAGATCAAATTCGACAACGGCGAAACCCTCCGCGAGCAGTGGGACGGCAAAGACCGCTGGGTGCGCTACACCTACGAGAAGAAAGCGAAGATCGTCTCCGCCACAGTGGACCCCGGGCGCAAGGTGTGGCTCGACCGCGATTTCTTCAACAACAGCAAAACCGACAAAGCCAACGCCGCCGCCACGCGCAAGCTCGCCAATATCTGGCGCTTCCTGACGCAGATGCTGGAGAACCTGCTGGCCTGGCTGGCGTAGGACAGCAGTGCAAGAGCTGGAATGAACGGTACAAGACACGGCGTACTCATGGCAGGCGCGTGGCTCGCGTGCAGCCGCTGGCGCGTGCTCGCCTGGGCCTACGCGGTGAACCTGCTGCTGGCTGTGGTGGCTGGAATTCCTGCCGCCCTCTCTGTGTCCGAAATCCTGGATCACAGCTTCGAAGCCCGGCGCTTGGTGAAGGGCTTCGACCTGGGCGCCTTCGTTGCCCTGCTCATGCATCCGGAGGTCTCCCTCGGCGGGCCGGCAGCCGGCTCGCTCCTTGTTTCGCTCGTCTATCTCGCGTTCATGCTCTTCTTGACGGGCGGCATGTTGCACGATTTCCGACAGGAGCAGAGGCTCTCCATCGGGGAATTTTGCGCGGCCTGCGGAGCGTTCTTTTGGCGTTTCGCGCGGCTGTTTCTCTTCTTGCTCATCGTCCTGGTGCCGCTGGGCATCCTGTACGGCCTCCTGGCAGACGGGGCCGGCAAGCTGGCCGCTAACTCGCCGCAGGAAAAACTCGGCTTCTGGCTCGCCCTGGGCTGCACGGCGCTTGCGCTGCTTCTGTTCGTCGCCATCCGCCTGTGGTTCGACGTGGCCCAGGTCCGCGCCGTGGCCGAAGACGAGCGCAAAATCCGCTGCGCGCTCCGCCGCTCCTTCCGCCAGACGTTCCCCAACTTCCTCCCGCTTTTGTGGTTCTTCCTGGTGACCGGCGTGGTGGCCTGCCTCGGCTCCGCCGCAGCCGTCTGGCTGTGGGTCAAGTACATCCGTCCAGAAGACCTTGCCTTTTCAATCCTGCTGGGCCAGGTCATTGTGCTGCTGTGGATCGCGACGCGCCTGTGGCTCCGCGCCTGCGAGACACTGTGGTACCAGCGCAGGTTCCCCCCGCCGGTAGTCTTTGCCGAACCTCCGTCCGCTCCGCCTGTCACGCTCGAGATGCCATCCGCAGAGGTTTCCCCGCCGTCCGGCCCGCCCGAAGGCTCGTAGATGCAGCGCCGGGCCCCCGCGTGTTTGGCGGGACGCCCGGCATCTGGCTCTTTGTTTGACCACACCCTGCTGGGGGTGCTATAAACTTTCTGCCGCTTATCGGTGGGGCCGTGGCGCAGTTGGGAGCGCGCCTCGATGGCATCGAGGAGGTCGTGGGTTCGAATCCCATCGGCTCCACCAATTCTCCTTCCCTGAATCTTAATTCCTATCTCCTCAACCTTCACCCGGCACCCTTGCCTCCACCTCCGCCGAGCCAACCTCACTCAAAATCTGCTACTCTAAAGGAACAAAGGCGGCTTTTCCGGTGTCTAAGGATAGCGGGTGCTCCTGAGGGTCTTGCGGAGCGGGAAAAGACGCCGGTCGGTACCGAGGCTTTAGGCTCCGGCCGGAGGACAAGCTGCCGAGGGATTTACCCGATGTGGTGGGAATCCCGAAGTGAGGCTTCTACCGTGTCCGAACTGGCGCGCGCCCTACCCTGGGGCCAGGACGAGGCCGGACTCGTCAGCGAGTTACAGGCCGGCTCCGACACCGCCTTCGACTGGCTGGTGACCTACTACCACGCGCCTGTCTTCAACCTGGTGTACCGCATGCTGGGAGATTCCGCCGATGCCGCCGACACAACGCAGGAGGTTTTCCTCAAAGCCTTCAAAGGCATCCGCGGCTTCCGCCGGGGCAGTTCGTTGAAGACGTGGCTCTATCGCATCGCCATCCGCGAGGCGCTCAACCAGCGCCGTTGGTGGTCGCGCCACCTGAAGAAGCAGACTTCGATTGACGCGGCGGATCCGGATAATGGCCAGCGGCGGATGGAACTGGAAGCCATCGAAGCCACGCCGCACGAGTTGTACGCCTTGCACGAATTGCAGCAGACCGTGCAACGCGGGCTGGCCCGGGTCCCGGAGGTTTTCCGAACGGCAGTGGTGCTCAGAGATCTGGAAGGACTTTCATACGAGGAGGTCGCCGAGGTGCTGGAAGTCTCCGTGGGCACGGTGAAGTCGCGCATTGTGCGCGGCCGCCGGGCATTGCGCGAAATCCTGGAGCCGCTGCTGAACGGGCACGCTGCGCTCCCGCACAATGCCACGCCCCGCCGCGCACTCGCTCACGGAGAGAACGCACCGTCGCCCGAAGACACAGAGCTGGGGCCCGCGCAGGGAGGAGTCCGATGACCTGCTGGAAGATTCGCAGTAAATTGTCAGGGTATCTGGATGGCGCGCTGCGTTCGCAGGAACGCAAGCCGGTCAGCAAGCACCTCGAGTTCTGCGCCGACTGCCGCCGCGAACTGGAGCGCTACCGCAAACTCTCCTACCTGATAAGCCGCGTGGAGCGCGTCGAGCCGCCCGCCGATCTGGCTGTGCGCATTCGCGTGGCGGCTTCGATCGAGCGCAGCCGCCAGCCCTGGTGGCGGCGGGCCTGGGAGCTTGTCGGGCTCATCGTCGAGAACATCCTGGAGCCCATCGCCCTGCCGGCCACCGGCGGCGTAATGGCGGCCATGCTGGTGTTTGCCGTGGTGTTGCAGAACCTGTTCATGGGTGTGCCGCTGGGCGCCGTGCCCAACGACGTGCCCACCAACCTGCTTCAGCCCGCGCGCCTGGAAAGCCTGCCGCCCTTCCCAGTTTCGGATAGCGAAGACGCCGCGCTCTATGGCGCCAGCGTGGTGTGGATCGAAGCCAGGGTGAACGAAAAGGGCGAAGCGGTGGACTACGAGATCCTCGCCGGGCCCAATAACCAGGCTGTGCGTAAACAGCTCGACCAGCTCATGCTCTTCACCCGCTTCCGCCCGCAGATGAGCTTCGGCCGCGCGGTCCCCGGCGGCCGCGTCGTCCTCAGCTTCAGCGAAATCCGCGTCCGCGGCTGATGTACCGCCGGCAATCGTGGTGAGCGCACACGGACCATCCTGCCGGCTGTTTTCCGTTCCTGTACGGGCTCTGTTTGTGGCGCCCGCTCGCCTTGAGTGCAGGGGCCGGTCCCGAAGCTTCGGGATCAGCCCGATCCAAGTTTTTCCCCAGCAGCCTCCTTCTGGGCGCGTTTCCTTGACGCGCTGCGCGCACCCCTGTAAAGTGTGTAGAGTCCGCATGTTGAACACCTGCGGCGAATTCACGGAATGATGGTGGTGGTGTGGGTACCACAGGCCGGCTCGCGCGCCGGAAGAGCAGAGTGAATCCCTCCCGCAAGACAATGGGCCAAGCCCGGCTTCTTTCTCTGTTGCTGGGAGCGGCTTTGATTTGCGCCGTGCCCCGGGCTGTACGCCCACAGTCCAACGTCACCGTGGACGGCAGCCGCCAGCTCTTTGCCGTGATGTGTGCGCTACACGCTGCGGGCTATGAGGCGGGCGTCAGCGCGCTCAATTTCCATCCCGTGCGCGCCCGTCTGCGCGAGGTTTTGCTGCAAAAACAGGGCCCTGCGGCGGAGGCCCTGCGTGAGTTCTACCGCAATCACCGCCTGGCCGATCCCGCCGCCAATCTGGCCCGCTACGTCTCTTTCGCGCATGTCATCGGCGCCCCGCCCGACTTCAAGTTCACGGTCACCCGCGACGAGTTGCCCCCTGAGGTGCTGGCCCTCGATGGTTTCAACGAAATCCTCGCCAATTTCGACCGCGAAGCCAACATTGCAGAGCTGTGGCGCAGTGTGCAGCGCGAGTACATTCTGGAGATCGGCCGCCTGCAGCCGCCTGTGGCGCAGATTGTGCTGGTGAGCAGCGGCTATCTGCGGGAAATCCTCAAGCCGCAGTCCCGGCGCACCTTCACCGTGATTGTCGAGCCCATGATTGGCGCCAAGACCAGCTTCCGCAACGTCGGCGACCGCTACGCCGTCATGCTCGCGCCCAGCGACAATCCGCCGCTCGATGAAGTCCGCCATTCCTTCCTGCACTTCCTGCTCGACCCGCTACCCTATCGCTACCAAGCGGTGACCAACAGCCGGCGCATCTTCCTGAACTATGCCGCCCGCGCGCCCCGCTTGCCCGTCGAGTACAGAGAAGACTTCGAAGCCCTTCTCACCGAGTGCCTGGTAAAAGCAGTCGAGCTGCGCCTGCGCAGATTGCCCGCGGAGGCGCTGGCGGCGGAGCTCCGCGCCACCGAGCAGGACGGCTTCGTGTTGGTGCGCGCGCTCTACCGCGAACTCGAGCAGAGCTTCGAAAAGGCCGAACCGGCCATGAACCTTTTCTTCCCGGACCTGCTGCGCGGCATCAAGATCGGCGAGGAGGGGCAGCGCTTGGAAAAGCTTCAGTTTGCCGCGGCCCAGCCGCCGCCCGCGGCGAAAACGGAAGAAGGCGCCGCCGCTGAGCCTAGCGAACTCGAGCAATGGCTGATGCAGGGCGAGCGGCAGATTGCCGCCAAAGACGCGGCCGGAGCCACCGAGACATTCGAGCGCGTGCTGAGCAAGCATCCCGGCCACCCCCGCGCGCGGTACGGGTTGGCCGTGGCCTCCGTCCTGCGCGGTGAGGCAGAGCAGGCCAAGAGCATCTTCCAGGAACTCATCGGCGGGCCCGTCGGCGACCTAAGCGCGGAGAAGAGTTCGCCCTTCGTACTGGCCTGGTCGCACGTTTACCTCGCGCGCATCTACGACCTCGAGGGCAACCGCGAGCTGGCGCTGAGCGAATACCGTGCGGCGCTGGCCGTAGAAGGGGCGCCAGACGACGCCCGGCTGGCTGCGCGACGCGGGCTGGAGAAAGGATTCGAGCCGGCCAAGCGGCCCGGTGCATCGCAACGGCCTTAGAAAGAATGGACGAAACCCGCTCCCCGTCCCGCCACGTCCCAGCACATGACGCAGCTCGTCGGGTCGAGGAAAGGAAAAACTGAAGGAGAAAAGGGAATGAAAGTCATTTACCGCACGATTGCATGTCTGGCGTTGCTGGCGCTGGTTATCTCGGCGCCTGCGGCGGCCCAGCAGCAGGGACAGGGCCAGAGCCAACAGCCGCCCCCGACGCCGCCCAAGCAGCCGGGCCAGGCGCCGCCGAAGCAGCCCGCCCAGCCAGGCCAGGCGCCGCCGGGACAGTTGCCCACCGACCAGCCCGCGGCTCCGCCTCTGAACAAAGAAGAAGAAGACGGGTACAAAGCCTTTTACGACACCAAGGCCACGGAATTCACGCTCCAGATCACTCTGGGCGAAGAATTCCTGGCCAAGTTTCCGGAGAGCCGCTACCGCGAATCCGTCCTGGCCCGCATTGCGCGCGCCTACCAGAACACCGGTCAGGAAGACAAGATGTTCTCCTCCGGCGAGAAAGTGCTGGCTATCAATCCGGACCACGTCGAGATCCTGGCCATGATGGCAGAGGCCATGCCGCGGCGCGTGAATTTGCAGGCCCTGGACGCCAACCAGAAGCTGACCACGGCGGAGAAGTACGCCCGGCGCGTCATCGAGCTGGTGCCCACGCTCACCAAGCCGGAAGCCATGCTTGACGACGCGTTCATCAAGGCCAAGAACGAGCTGCTGGCCCAGGCCAACAGCGGCCTCGGCCTGGTGCTCTTCTACCGCGGACAGTTCGCCAGCGCGGTCACCTCCTTCGAGGAAGTGACCAAGCTCAGCGCCACGCCGGAACCCGTGGATTTTTACCTCTTGGGCATGGCACTTTCGCGCGCCCAGCGCTTCGCCGATGCCGCCACCGCCTTTGAGAAATGCGCGGAAAAGCCCACTGGGCTGCAGGCCACCTGCACCAAAGAGCGCGACGACGCCAAGAAAAAAGCTGCGCCGCCGCCCTCGGCTCCCAAACCCTAGATGCTTGCTTCGCTGGTCACGGCTGAAGGCATGTAGGGGCCGATTCCGAGCCTTCGGCATCGGATCGGCCCCATGAGCCCGCATGAATGGACACCCTCGACACCGCGCGTGAGGAACTCGAAGCAGCGCTCGGCCACCGCTTCCACGATGTCCAGTGGCTGGAGCGCGCGCTGACGCACAGCTCCCGCCGGCAGGACGTCGGCGGAAGCGACGTCGCGGAAGACAACGAGAAGCTCGAACTCCTCGGCGATACAGTGCTTGGGCTCATCGTCACCGAACAATTGCTGCAAATCTTCCCGGATTGGACAGTGGGCAAGGTGACCCAGGCGCGCGCGCGTCTGGTGAGCGCCCGTTCTCTGCACGCCGCGGCCACGCGTCTCCAGTTGGGGCGCTACCTCCTGGTGGGCAGCGCGGGAGAAAAAGAAGGCATTCGCGAGCAGCGCGACCCGCTGGCCGATGCCTACGAAGCGCTGGTCGGGGCCATCTATTTCGACGCCGGGCTCACCGCCGCGACGCGCTTCGTGCAGCGCTCCCTGCTCGACGAGGCGCTCCGCGGACAGGCTGAGACTCTCGGCGAGCCGGACCACAAGTCGGCGCTGCTGATGTGGCTGCAAGCGCGCGGCCGGCGCTTGCCGGAGTACCGCGTGGTGGCCGAAAGCGGCCCCGACCACCGCAAGCTTTTTGTCGTGGAGGTTTGCGTGGACGGACAGCCGGTGGCAGAGGGCTCCGGTTCATCGAAGAAGGAAGCCGAACAGGCCGCCGCGTGCCAGGCCCTTTTGCGCATCAGCGATCCCGTGGCGGGGAGGTGAAGCCACCCATGCCTGAACCCCTGCCGCCCGCCGAGATTCCTGCCGTGCAGGTTCTTCCCCATCCCCAGGCCGGCGAACAAGAGAAGAAGAAACCCAGGGAAAGTACCAGCCTCCGCGAGTACGCCGAATCGCTACTGGTGACGGTGATCCTGGCGCTCTTCGGCACCAGCTTCGTCCTCCAGGCCTTCAAGATTCCTTCGCCCTCCATGGAGCCGACTCTGCTGGTGGGCGACCACCTGCTGGTCAACAAGTTCATCTTCGGCGGCCGCGGCGCCTGGTACGACCCCCTGCTGCCTTATCGCGACATCCGCCGCGGCGATATCATCGTCTTCAAGTTTCCCTTCGACGACCACGCCCATTACGTCAAGCGTGTCATCGGCGTCCCCGGTGACCGCGTGAAGATTGTGGACCAGCAGGTGTACGTCAACGGCCGGCCGCTCATGGAGCTCTACAAGGTGCACGACCCGGCGGCCTACGACCCCTATGGCGACAACTTCCCCCCGCGCAGCCGCTTCTTCCCCCAGCGCAACGTCCGCTCCGAGTGGGCGGCGGACCTGTTCCGTTACGTCCAAGATGGCGAGATCGTGCTCCCCCCGCAGAAGTACTTTGTGATGGGCGACAACCGCGACCACAGTTGGGACAGCCGCTATTGGGGCTTCGTGGATCGCGAAAGCGTGATGGGTCGCCCGCTGGTCATCTACTGGTCCGTGGAGGCCACCAGCGACGACTACGCCGACCGCAGCGCCAGCGGCCGCTTAATGGGGGTTGCACACACTCTGCTCCGCCTGCCCATGAAGACCCGCTGGAGCCGCATGTTCCGCGCCGTGCACTAGCTTCCCACCGTGGTTCTCGCATTTTGGAGTGCGGGAGCGCAGCTTGTCCTGAGCGCAGCCCAAGGGCTCCCGCCCTTCCGCGCGAAGCTTGCTGCAAGCGTGTTCCGAATGTCGCGTTTCGGATTCCCACTCGCCACTCCCTACCCCCGCTTTGCTTCCGCCCGCCGCTTCTGACAGAATCCTTGCTTTGGTGACGAATCCTGCCGACCAAAAGGCGAACCGACCCCGCACGTGGCTGCGCCGCACGGCGCTGGCACTCCTCGCCTTGCTTCTTGTCAACCTGGCTTTCGCGGGGGTGGTGGCGCTCGGCCGCGTGCAGCGCGCGCTGGGAACGCGGTTGACCTCCGCCTTCGGTCGCCCGGTGGAAGTGAGCTACTTTCAATTCAGCCTGCTCGGCCAGCCGCGGGTGATCGCCAATTACGTGACCGTCAGCGAAGACCCCCGCTTCGGCCGCGAGCATTTCCTCCGCGCCGAGCGATTGACCGCCGGCATCCGCTGGCGTTCGCTGCTGCGCGGGCGGCTGGAATTCGACACGGTTTCCTTCTTCCGGCCGAGCCTCAACCTGGTCCGCAACCCCGACGGCACCTGGAATCTGGAGAGTTGGTTGCCGCCGCGCTTCCCCGCCATGCGCGCTGCCGCCGGCCCCGCCGGCACCTCGCCGCGCCAGACCCTCTTCACGCGCATTGCCATTGACGAGGGGCGCATCAATTTCAAACGCGGCGTGGAAAAGCATCCCTTCGCTCTGGTCAACGTGGAGGGCTACCTCCAACAGGAAGGTGACGCCCGCTGGCGCATGGACCTCGAGGCCAGCATGATGCGCGGCACGGTAAGCGTGCAGGAGCCCGGCACCCTCCACCTGCGCGGCCGCATCGGCAGCGCGCAAGACCGCATCCGGCCCGTGGAACTCCTGCTCACCTGGCAGGACGCCTCGCTCTCCGACGCGCTCCGCCTGGCCCGCGGTAAAGACTACGGCGTGCGCGGCCAGGTGGCGCTTCAGGTGTCCGCCTCCGCGCCGCCGGTGACGGTTGCACCACCCGCCGTGTGGCTCTTTAAGGCCGGCCTCAGCCTCCGCGACGTCCACGGATGGAACCTCCCGCAGCATGAGCGCGACCCGGACTTGAGCCTGACTGTCGAGGCCGATTGGTTCCCTTCGCAAGCGCGCATCGAGTTCGACAAGCTCGTGCTCGAAGCGCCGCGCTCCAACGTGCGCGCCTCGGGTTTTGCGCAGTGGGGCCGGCCGCAGCAGTCCAACCTCCGCGTGCTTTCCTCCGGGATCAGCCTGAATGACCTGCTCGACTGGTATCGCGCATTTCATAACGGAGTGGCCCGGGATTTACAGATCGAGGGGAATGTCGGGCTCGACGCTGAGCTGGGCGGCTGGCCCATGGGGATGAAGCGAGGGGTGCTCGCCACGGATGGCGCGCGCATCCGCGTCCCGGGCCTGCGTGTGCCGCTCACCCTGGGCCGCACCATCCTCTGCTGGAAGTGCGCCAACATCACCCGCCCGCCTCTTCGCTTCGATCTCTTGCCCGCAGTTCTAGCTTTCACCCCGACGCCTGCGCGCCGCAACGAGCTTCGTCTGGATGGGTCGGCGGCGCCCGGCCCCTCCCGCGAGGCGCCGTGGGCGTTCACTCTCCACTTGGCCGGTCAAGTGGATCGCGCACAGGAATTGCTCGCCGCATCCGCCGCAGCCGGCTGGCCTCTGGATGCCGGGTGGCGGCTCGAAGGCGGCGCCACGCTCAAACTGCGCTGGCAGGGCACGCCGTTTCCCTTTGCCGCGCAACTTTCCGGCGCGGCCGACCTGCGCGGCGCAGTTCTCCGCCCTCCGTTCCTGAACGAGCCGGTCAACCTGGGCAATGCGCGCATCGAGTGGCAGCCCGGTGAACGCCGCGTCACGCTGGATTCTGCGCAGGCGCTGGGCGCGCGCTGGAGCGGCACCTTGCGCTCCCCGGCCCGCGGTGAACCGTGGGAGTTCGCGCTCTCTGCGGACCGCTTGGACCTCGCCGCGCTCAACCGCTGGGTGAACCCGCGCCGGCAGCCCGGCCTGCTGCAGCGCGTGGTGCCTTTTGGGGGCGCCTCGCGTGGCGCGGCCGAGTACGAAGAGCACGTGCAGCGCCTCCGCGCGCGCGGCCGTGTGACCGTGGATCAGTTCGTACTCGCCCCGGTTGCCCTGCGCAAACTCCACGGCCTGCTCGAGATGGACGGCCGCAAGCTGCGCCTCAGCGATGCGCAGGCGGAATTCTTTGGCGGCACCGTGCGCGGCTCGCTGCGCGCAGAACTCGCCGCGCTCCCGGTCTATCGAGTGGACGCGAAATTCGAGCGCGTGAACCTGGCCTCGCTCACCGCCGCCACCACCGCTCTGCGGAACTCCTTTTCTGGCACCGCCGCCGGAGAGCTCTCGCTAATCACCCGCGGCGCCGCCCGCGAAGACCTGCTGCGCTCGCTCGAAGGCCAGGGAACCCTCGAATTCCGCGACGCTCAGCTCCGCGGCTTCGATCTTGCGGAGTCGCTGCGCGCCGGCAATGCGCGGCCGGGCACCAGCAGTTTCCGCAGCGCTTCGGCGCGCTTGCGTCTGGACGGCGAAAGATTCCAGCTCGACGAACTCCGCTTGAAATCCTCCTCGGCGGAGTGGACCGCTGATGGCACGGTGGACTTCGCGCGCCGCGTGGACCTCCGCCTGCACGCCGTGGCCCCGCCGGGCAGAACCTTCCATCTCACCGGCCCGTTCAGCACTCCGCAGGTCACGCTCCGCGCCGCGCAGCCCATCCCGTAGCACACCAACTCTTGGCCGTGCGTGTATCCCTGCCGCGCAGCCCGCCTTGTGGCACAGCCATTCATGGCTGTGCCTGCATCTTTGGCGCGCCGCCCGCTCCCTAGCAGAGTGCCGCAGGTTCCCCTTCACTCCCTTTCTGGAGGCGCGCCGTCTCTGCGGGCCCCTTTGGAGCGCGGGAGCGAAGCTCCCGCCGTGGTTTTCGCGCTACGAAGTGCGGGAGCTTGCCTGTCCTGTTTGCTCTGCGCAGAGCCGAAGGGAGCGGAGTCGAAGGACCCCCCTGCCTCTAGCGACGCTTACTGTCCCGGCGCGATCAAACCGACCCACTCTGCGAATTCTGTGAAACTTGCATCGCCCGCTTGCGCGTCCTAACATCGGCGCCGAAAGTCCACGCTCGGAGAAGCCACATGACGCGAAAACTTCGCTCGGTATTCTTGTTTTGTCTGGTTGTTTCGCTTGCCTACGCGGGGGAAGAGAAGTTCAGCCTGGAGCAAGTGCTGAGTTCTCCGTTCCCTTCGGAGATGACTGCTGCTGCAAAAGGCAGCCGCATCGCCTGGGCCTTCCGGGCGCAGGGGAAACGCAATATCTGGGTGGCCGAGGGGCCCAAATTCGCCGCGCGGCAACTCACGCCATACAACAGCGACACCGGGCAGGAGATCACCAATCTCGGTTTCACCGAGAGTGGCGGCACGCTTGTCTATGTCCGCGGCGGGAACAAGAACCAGGCTGGGGACGTGCCCAATCCCACCAGCGACCCCGCCGGTGTGGATCAGGAAATCTGGTCCATTGCCTGGACCGGCGGCGCGCCGCGCAGGATTGACGCAGGCAATTCTCCGGTGGTCTCGCCGAAACGGGCAGACGCTGCGGCGCTGGTCGCCTATGTGAAAGAAAACCAGGTCTGGCTGGCGCCTGCCGCTGGCGTAGGCAAGCCGCGCAAGATCGTCGCCCGCGGGCAAAGCAGCTCGCCGGTGTGGTCGCCCGATGGGAAGAAGCTCGCCTTCGTCTCCAACCGCACCACGCACAGCCTGATCGCCATCTACGACGTCGCGAAAAAGGCGCTGAGCTACGTCGCCCCGTCGGTGGACCGCGACTCCTTCCCGCGCTGGTCGCCGGACGGCAAATCCATTGCTTTCATCCGCTCGCCCGCCCGGCCCAGCGGTGCGCCCGCACCCGGCTTCTTGACCGGTCCCGACGTGGCCATCACGTGGGGCATTTGGATTGCCGACCTGGCGTCCGGCGAAGCAAAGGAAGTCTGGAAGAGCCCAGCCACGCCGGAAGGCTCGTTGCCCCGCATGGCTGGCGCCGCGGTTCTGAACTGGGCCGCGGAGAACCGTATCGTGTTCGCCTCAGAGATGGACGGCTGGCAGCACCTCTATTCGATTCCGGCCACCGGCGGCTCGCCGGGTCTGCTCACCCCCGGCGATTGCGAATTCGAGCAAATGACTTTCACTCCCGACAGACGCAGCCTTGTCTTTTCCTCCAACTGTGGGGACATCGACCGCCGCCACCTTTCTCGCGTCTCCGTCAGCGGCGGTGCGCCGGAGTCACTCACCCCGGGCGAGGGCATCGAATGGGCGCCCGCCGTGACCGGCGATGCCAAGTGGATCGCCTACTTCGCTTCCGACGCGCGCGTGCCCGCCATGCCCTTTGTGCGCGCGGCCACTGCCATCGGCAAAGGGCAAATGCTTGCCAGGAGTGCCCTGCCGAACGATTTTCCGTCCGACAAGCTCGTAGTGCCGCAGCAGGTAATCCTCACCGCCGCAGACGGCATCAAGTTCCACAACCAGTTGTTCCTGCCGGCGGACATCCAGCCGGGCGAGAAGCGTCCCGCGGTGATCTTCATGCACGGCGGGCCGGTGCGGCACATGATGCTCGGCTGGCACAACCGCGGCTACTACCACCAGGCCTACGCGGTGAACCAGTATTTTGCCAGCCGCGGCTACGTCGTGCTCTCGGTGAATTACCGCAGCGGGATCATGTACGGCCGCGCCTTCCGCGAGGCCAGGAACCGTGGCTCCCGCGGGGCCTCCGAGTATCAGGACATCCTCGCCGCAGGAAAATACTTGGCCGAGCGGCCGGACGTGGACCCCAAGCGCATCGGCCTGTGGGGCGGCAGCTACGGCGGCTATCTGACCGCGCTGGGGCTGGCCCGCGATTCGGAACTTTTCGCGGCGGGCGTGGACCTGCACGGCGTGCACGACTGGTCGCTGCGCGATATAGGCGGCCCCCCCGCGGCTCTGCCGGGAGATGCCGCAAGGATCGCCCGCCAGTCATCGCCGGTGGCCGCCATCGAGAAATGGAAATCGCCGGTGCTGATCATCCAGGGCGACGACGACCGCAACGTCGCCTTTGCTCAGATGGTGGACCTGGTGGCCCGACTGCGCCGCCAGGGCGTGTACTTCGAGCAGATGGTTTATCCCGACGAAGTGCACGACTTCTTACTGCATCGCCACTGGGTTGAAATCTACAAGGCCGCCTTCAGCTTCTTCGAGCGCAAGATGCGCGGCCAATAGTCCGCCCGCCGTTCCTTTCGCGCTGTGGAGTGCGGGAGCGCAGCTCCCGCGGTGCCTTGCGCTCCCGCCACCTACTGCCTGCCTCCGGCCGGTTTTTCTCCGCGTTCCTCCGCGTTCGGTTCTTCCGGTTTTCACTTTTCCGGCCCGCCCGGGCTTCCGCATTGGCCGCGCTTGCATCAAAATGTCTGACGTGACCTTGCACAGCCCGGCCATTTCGCGAACGACGTTCCTTCTGGGTCTCCTCTTCCTGGTTAGCTGCGCCTGCGCGGACGTATGTTCCGCCCAGCAAAAGCCCCTCGAGCGCTCGTTTGCCGCAGGCGCGGCTCATCGCTACCGCGTCCGCCTCATTGTGCGCAGCGAGCTGGAAGGCCAGCGGCCCGTCTCCACCGGCTCCAGAACCTCCATCCAGCCATTCACCCGCGCAGCCGAATTCACTCTTTCCTGGCGCGCCACGCAGAAAATTGCGGGCGTGATGCAAGACGGCTCGGCGGGCATCGAAGAAGCGTTGGACGAGTTCGAGCCTGCGGCCGCTCGCGGGGAGCCCACGGACGAGGAGGCCAAGAAACTTGGCGACGCGCTCGGCGCGGCGCTCGCGCGCTGGACTGTGCCGCGCACGCTGCGCTTCCGCGAAACGCCATCAGGCCAGATGCTCGGCCTGGGGTCCGACGGTGTACCGGCGCTCGGCGAAAGTGCGCCGCCCTTGCTGACCCTCTGGCTGCTGCGCGCCCTGCGGCCCACCGCTACACTGCCCGCCAGGCCCATCGTCTTCGGCGAACGCTGGCAGGAGCCGCGCGTGGCCCCGCTGGAGAGTTGGATCGACGTGCAGGGCGCGGAGAGCGGCGAATGGATGGACGCGCCGGGCGGAGTGGAGCCGGCCGTGCGGCTGCACGTCGTTCAACAAATTTCCGGCCGACTCGCGCCGAGCGCAGAACTTCCGGACGCGGGTCCAGCCCAGGCTCGTTTTCACGGTGAGTCGCTCAGCAGTATTTCTCTCTTGAACGCGCGGCTGCTTTCCGCTGAGCGCTCTGCGATGCGGGAAATTACGCGCGTGCTGGGGGCCGTCTCGGGTTTGGCCCAGCCGCCGCAGTTCCGCGCGCGGCTTGCTGTTCAGGTGCAAATTGAGGATTGCCACGACAATCCGTGCCTTGCTTTCGTTGCTGCTCCTGCTCGGGGCAAGCGCGGCCCACAGTAGCGCCCCAGAGATCCCTCGCGCGCCGCAGGAGAAGGCCACACGCGCGCCAGCGCAGGTCAGGCGCGCAGCGCCGCCAGTTCTGCGCGTGCGCCTTGCGCCGAAGTATGCACCCGGACAAGTCTTCCGATATCAGGTGGAGTTCCGAACGCACACCGAAAGCCGTTCCTCCGGACTCATCGAAGACCCGCAGGCTCCCAAAGAAGCGGAGATCTCCGTCCGCGCGCTGATCCGCTTGGATGTCCTCAACGTAGTCGAGCCGGCTGCCGGGCGATTGGGCCAGGTTCGCCTGCGCTCCACGTATGAGAAGCTCGAAGCCACGACGCGCACCGACCTGATGGATCCGCGTGCGGCCAGCGATGGAGTACAACTCCACCAGCTCGAAGGCCGCTCCATCGAGTTCACTGTGGACGAGCGCGGAACCCTTAGGGACATTCAGGGCCTGGAAGCCGCGTTCCCACAAGAACAGTCCGCCGCGCGCGACTTGCTGGCTCAGTTGGCCCGCGGTACGCCCCATCCCAAGGCAGGGATTGTGCCGGGACAGAAGTGGGCCAGCGAGGAGCCCATGAGTGGTGCAATGCCGCTGCGCGGACTTGTTCGGCGTAGCGCGTTCACCTATCTGCGCGATGAACCCTGCCGCGCGGCGAAAATCACCGGCCAGGGCAAGGCCGAGCTGGTCGAAACCGGCGAGATGTGTGCAGTCATTCAGACCCGCTCCGAGCTCATCCAGCAGAAGCGCTTCCGCGATCCCACGCCGGAGGACTACCGCCAGCGCGGCCTGCGCACGTCCGGCAGCGCCCGCGGCGTCGGCGAAAGCCTGGCCTGCGTTTCGCTGCAAACGCACATCGTCGCCAGCGTCACACAGTCCAGCACCGAGGAAACCGACATCACCGTGACGAATACCGACCTCGGCACGCGTATGCGCTACACCATCCGCGTGCGCAGCGAATCCAAGCTGGTGCTCCTCACCGAAACGCCGCTCGCACCGCGCTGAAGTACGTTACACGGGCCCTCCCCAGGCTCCGTGATTGCCGCGCCCATTTGGAGTGCGGGAGCGCAGCTTGTCCTGAGCGGAGCCGAAGGGCTCCCGCCGCGCCTTTCGCTCGTCGCCCCGCGGCGCCCCCTGTAGCGCCGCGCTTTCGTCCCCCGGAGGCGGATCCCGACGCCTTATGTCGGGAAGCCCGGCAGCTTGCCCCTTCCGCTTTGTGTCGTCCATCTTTCCTCGTGCGCTATAATGACTCGTTTACGCACCACGAAGAATTCCGCCTGTGCCGGCCGACTTCAAATTCGTTTCCGATTACGAGCCTCGCGGCGACCAGCCCGAGGCCATCGCTCAGCTCGTCCGCGGCGTCGAACAGGGCGACAAGCATCAAGTGCTCCTCGGCGTCACCGGCTCCGGTAAGACCTTCACCATGGCCAAGGTCATCGCGGAGATCAATCGCCCCGCGCTCATCCTGGCCCACAACAAGACGCTGGCCGCGCAGCTCTATCACGAGTTCAAGTCCTTCTTCCCCTACAACGCGGTCGAATACTTCGTCAGCTACTACGATTACTATCAGCCCGAAGCCTACCTGCCTTCCTCGGACACCTACATCGAGAAGGAAGCCACCATCAACGACGAGCTGGACAAGCTGCGCATGAGCGCCACCCGCTCGCTCTTCGAGCGCCGCGACGTGGTCATCGTCGCCTCCGTCTCCTGCATCTACGGCCTGGGCTCTCCGGAGGCCTACTTCGGCGCGCTGCTCATGCTGGAGAAAAACGCCGCCATCCCCCGCGAGCACATCCTGCGCAAGCTGGTCGAAATCCAGTACGAGCGCGCGGAAGAACTGCGCCGCGGCACCTTCCGCGTGCGCGGCGACACCATCGAGATCTTCCCGCCCTACGAAGACCACGCCTACCGCGTCGAACTTTGGGGCAGCCAGATTGACGCCGTCCACCAGATTGATCCGCTCCTTGGCGAAATCAACCCCGGCGGGCGCGACCTCCCGCGCCTGCCCATCTATCCCAAGACGCACTACGTCATGCCCGCAGAGCAGAGAGAGCGCGCCATTGAAACCATTCTCGAGGAGCTGGAGTGGTGGAGGGTCGAGCTGGAAAAGCAGGGCAAGCTCGTCGAAGCGCAACGCGTCTATCAGCGCACCATGTTCGACGTGGAGATGATGCGCACTATCGGCTACTGCCACGGCATCGAGAACTATTCGCGGCATCTCTCCGGCCGCCTGCCGGGCGAAGCCCCGCCTACCCTGCTCGACTACGTCCCGCAGGATTTTCTGCTCTTCGTGGACGAGTCGCACCAGACCATCCCCCAGGTGCGCGGCATGTACCACGGCGACCGCTCGCGCAAGCAGACGCTCGTGGACTACGGCTTCCGCATGCCTAGTGCGCTCGACAATCGCCCGCTCACGTTTGAGGAGTTTGAGCACCGCGTGAATCAGGCCATCTACGTCTCCGCCACGCCCGGGCCGTACGAGCTCACCAAGTCCGGCGGCGTGGTGGCCGAGCAGGTCATCCGTCCGACGGGGCTCATTGATCCGGAAGTCGAGGTGCTCCCCGTGAAGGGCCAGGTGGACGACCTGCTGGAGCAAATCCGCCTGCGCACCGAGCGCCGCGAGCGCGTGCTGGTCACTACCCTCACCAAGCGCATGGCCGAAGACCTCTCCGAGTACATGAGCGAAGTCGGCGTGCGCTGCCGCTATCTGCACTCGGAGGTGGAGACGCTGGAGCGCGTGCGCATCCTGCGCGACCTCCGCCGCGGCGAGTTCGACGTCCTCGTCGGCATCAACCTCTTGCGCGAAGGCCTCGACCTGCCCGAAGTTTCCCTCGTCGCCATCCTCGACGCCGACAAGGAAGGCTACCTGCGCAGCGCCACCGCGCTCATCCAGACCGTCGGCCGCGCCGCGCGCCACATCCACGGCAAGGCCATTCTCTACGCCGACGCGATGACCCAGTCCATGCACCAGGCCATCAGCGAAACCTACCGCCGCCGCGCTAAGCAGATGGCCTTCAACGTGGCCAACAACATCACCCCCGAATCCATCGTCAAGTCCGTGGACATGCGCCTGGCCCAGATTGTTGAAGCGGATTACGTAACCGTGCCGCTCGATGACGTCGTTCCCGAAAACATCACCACCGAGAACGACCTGCGCCAGGCCATCGCCCAGCTCGAAACGCAAATGCGCGAAGCCGCTAAGAAATTCGAATTCGAGCGCGCCGCTGCTCTCCGCGACCGCCTCCGGGCCCTCAAACAGCGTGATCCCGGCACCCTCCGCGAAACAGAGTCACCCGCCATCCTCGCTGATTCGCCCACCATCGCCGATCCGTTGTAGGGGCGGGTTTACCCCGCCCTGTGGGGCGCGGGAGCTTGCTTGTCCCGCTCGCCCTGCTTGCCATGAGGAGTGCCGAAGCGAGCGCAGTCCAAGGGCTTCCGCCTTGTTTTTGGCGTGGCTTGCTGCGTCCCGTGGAGTGTGGCTCCCGGGTCTGACGCCTCGGGATTCGGGATCATCGCCGCCTTGCGGTCACGCCGCTTGCCGCGCAACTGCGGTTATCCGCGGTTCCAAAAGGTTTTGTGCACCCGCCTTACGCGCCCTTTTTGCGATACGCCCGAAACACGCTATCCTATCCCTTCTATGTCTTCCTCTCGGGCGCTGACCCTGGCCATTATTGGAGCGGGACGCACCGGACGCGCGCTGGGCAAACTGTTGCACAACCGCGGCTGGCGTATTGGCGCGGTCGTCACGCGCTCCGCCGCCACGGCTCGCGCCGCCGTGCGCGCCATCGGAGCAGGGAAGCCCCTTGTGCAATTCACTCCCGAAGTCTTTGCCGCCGATGTCATCCTCGTTACCACGCCCGACTCCACCATCGCCGCCACCGCCACCCATCTCGCCTCCGTAGCGGCGGGTTTACCCCGCCATCTTTCTCCGGCTGGCTCGCCCCGCCATCCGTCGGCGGCGGATTTGACACTTCATTCCGTAGGGGCGCACCTGCGTGTGCGCCCCCATGCGCTTCACGGCAAAATTGTGCTGCATACCAGCGGCGCGCTCGATTCGCGCGTGCTTGCTCCGCTGGCGCGATGCGGCGCAGCCATCGGCTCCATGCACCCGTTTCAGACCTTCGGCGCGCGCGCCATCCCCAACCTGAAAGGCGTTCTATTTACGATGGAGGGCGACCCCCACGCTTTGCGTGTCGCGCGGCGGATCGCGCGCCTGCTGGGCGGTGTGCCGATTGTCATTCCCGCCCGCGCCAAGCCCGCGTATCATGCCGCGGGCGGATTTGCCGCCGCGCACATGTTGGCGCTCGCGGAAGCGGCCACGCAGTTGCTAGTGGCGCTGGGTTTCCCGCGCCGGCGGGCCCAGCGCGGCCTGCTGTGCATGGCGCGGGAGACGCTGGACAATCTCGAAGCGCTCGGGCCGCAGGCTTCCTGGACCGGCCCCGTCTCCCGCGGCGACCTTTCGACCGTGCAAAAGCACGTCGCCGCGCTGCGCCGCTTCCCCCCGGAGTTCCGCGCCGCGCATGCCGCGATGCTTTTGCTCAGCGCCCGCGTGCTGGCCGCCGACAAAGGCGCTAGGCTGCGCCGCCTGAAACGCATCCTGGAGGAAACGCCGCAATGATTCTTCTTTTTCCTCATCTGTGTTTATCTGTGTTCATCTCCGGTTTCGGGAGTCCGGTGGACTCCACCGGAGTCCAGACACCAGACTGTGGTTCCAAAGGTCTTCTCTGTGCCTCTGTGGGGACAAGGTCTTGGGGAGAGCGAATTGCGCCGATTACAAATTCCGATTGAAAGCACAACCTTGAAGAATGGCCTGCGCGTGGTCGTCTCGCCCGACCGCGCCGCTCCGGTGGTCATCGTGGGCGTCTATTATCACATCGGCTTTCGCCTGGAGCCGCGCGGGCGCAGCGGCTTTGCGCATCTCTTCGAGCACATGATGTTCCAGGGTTCCGAGAACGCCGGCAAGATGGTGCACATCAAGCTGATTAATTCTTCCGGCGGCGTGCTCAACGGCTCCACGCGCTACGACGTGACCAACTACTTCCAGGCCGTGCCCTCCAACGCCCTCCAGCGCACTCTCTGGCTCGAAGCCGACCGCATGCGCGCTCTCAAGGTGGACGACGAAAACCTGCGCAACCAGCGCGACGTCGTCAAGGAAGAAGTCCGCGTCAACGTTTTCAATCAGCCTTACGGCGGCTTCCCGTGGCTCGACCTGCCGCCCGTTGCCAACCGCAACTGGGCCAACGCGCACAATTTTTATGGCGATTTCACCGACCTGGACGCGGCCACACTGGAGGACGTCCGTACCTTTTTCAGGACCTACTATGCCCCCAACAATGCCGTGCTGCTGATCATCGGTGATGTCAAGCCGGAGGAAGCATTCCGGCTCGTCAGGCGCCATTTCGAAGAAATCCCTGCCGCCAAATTGCCCGCGGCCGCCGACGTGAGCGAGCCGCCGCAGGCGGAGGAACGTCGCGGTCTCGTCGAAGAAAGATTCGGCACCCTGCCTGCTCTCGCCATCGGCTATCACGCCCCGCAGCGCCGTACGGCAGACTGGTACGCGCTGGCCATGATGGACCAGGCACTCCACGCCGGCCGCGCCGGGCGTGTCTATCGCTCGCTCGTGCTGGACAAACAAATCGCCGTCGAAGTCTCCGGCGGCATTCACTATCCCATGGGTGATGTGTTCGATTACAACGGCCCCATGCTGATGGTCACCAGCATCCTGCATAAGCCCGAGTACTCCGCGCAGGACACCATCGCCGCCTTCGACGCCGTGATCCGCGAAGTGCAGGACAAGGGCATCGGCAGCGAAGAGCTGGAGCAGGTGAAGGTGAAGTTCCGCTCCGACTATTATTCAACGCTGGAAGGCGGCATGGGTGCTTACGTGCCGCGCTTCGGCCTGATGCACTACCTGGCCTGCTTCACGCTGTTCGACGGCGACCCCAACCTGGTCAACACTGCGCTGGACGGATTTCTGCAAGTGACCCCTTCGCAGGCGCAGGCCGCCGCGCGCAAGTACCTGGTGCCGACCAACCGCGCCATCGTCGAGCGGCGCCCGGCGGCCAGGGAGGCGGCATGATGCCCGGCGTAGACTTGCAGAAGCCCGCTGCCAGCGTTCCCGCGCTGGATGTGGAGCGCCCGGTGGTGTGGCCGCCGCGCGTCCAGCGCACGCTTCCAAACGGCCTCCATGTGGTGCTCGTCGAATCGCACACCATCCCCAAGTTCGACGCGCAGATCATTTTCCGCAGCGGCAATGCCGCGGCCGTGAGCGAAATCCCCGCCCTGGCGGAGATGACCGCCGCAGTGGTCCGCACCGGAACGGAAACCCGCGCGCAGAAGCAGATCGAAGAATCGCTTCGCCGCATGGGCGCGGACCTGGGCACGCACGGCAATGCCGATTCGAGCGCCATCTCCTTTTCCGGGTTGAGCGAGTTTTCCGCGGGCCTGCTGGAGCTGGCCGCGGACCTGGCGCGCAACGCTTCCTTCCCGCCGCCGGAGTTCGAACGCGAGCGCAGGCAGCGCCTCGAGGAGCTGCGCATCCAGCGCACCACGCCGGGTTTCCTCGCTGGCGAGCGGCTGCGCCAGGTGCTCTTCGGCGCGCATCCCTACGGCGTGGTGGCGCCGACCGAGGAACAGGTGGCCGCCTACCGCCGCGAGCAGTTGATCGGCTACTACCGCAAACACTACGTGCCGGGAAACGCGCTGTTCATCGCCGTCGGTGACTTTTCCGCGGAACGCATGATGGAGCAGGTCGAGCGCGCGTTCGGCTCCTGGCCGCCCGCGACGCGCGATGAGCCGCCCTACCCACCGCTGCCCGAAATCCGCGGGCGCCGCGTGCATCTGGTCCATCTGCCCGGCACCGACCAGGCGCAGGTACTCCTCGGCAACCGCGCCATCACGCGGCGTCATCCCGATTGGCTTGCCCTGGGCCTGGCCAACGCCATCTTCGGCGGCGCGTTCAACTCGCGCCTGGTAATGAACATCCGCGAGCAGAAGGGCTACACCTACAGCCCGCGCAGCAGCGTGTACCCGCTGCGCCATCACGGCTTCTTCACCGTGCACGCCGCCGTGCGCAACGCCGTCACCGCCGCCACGCTCACGGAGATGTTTTACGAGCTCGACCGCATGCGTGCCCTGCCCGTCAGCGATGACGAACTCGCCGATACCAAACACTATCTCACCGGCGTCTTTTCCCTCGGCCTGGCCACCCAGGACGGCCTTGCCGGGCAGCTCGCCACCGTGTACCTGAACGACCTGCCGGAAGATTATCTGGAAACGTATCGCGAAAAAATCCGCGCACTGACCGTCGGCGATGTCCTTACCGCCGCGCGCAACTATTTCGATTCGCCCAACGCGCAGATTGTGATCGTCGGCGAGCGCGCCCAGGTCGAATCCCAGGCTGCGCTCTTCGGCGCGGTGGAAGTCCGCGACCCGCAGGGCAACGTTCTGTAGCGGGATATCTAGCGCCCGGCTTCAGCCGGGCATGTGTAGAGTGCGCTGAGAAGCGACGGACTGCCGGGTCGGCCGGCCGGCTACATAGTTTTTGCGGTTGTGGTGAACCCGCCGTGCAAATTCGCTCTTGCGACCTCTCTGGCCATCTGGCTGGCCGCGGCGGCTTTCCCCGCCTCCCAAACGAAACAATCGCCCCCTGCAAAACTCCTCGACCTCAACACTGCCACCGTCGAGCAACTCCAGAAACTTCCCACCATCGGCCCCACCATGGCCAGGGCCATCGTGCGCTTCCGCGAAAAGAGTGGGCCCTTCCGGCGCGTGGAGGATCTGTTGGCCATCCGCGGCTTCACCAGAAAGCGACTGGAAAAGGTGCGCCCGTACGTCACGGTTCTTCCGCCCCTGGGAAAGCCTGTAGCTCAGGTCCCGTCCCGGTGCGCAGCACCGGGACTGACCTGCGGGTTTTTCTTTCTCCGCAGCGTCCTTTTTATGGGATTGTCCCGAAGCTGCGCCCCATTGCTACTTGAACGACCTCTCCACCATCCGCAGCGCGATTGTGATCACCGCCGAGATCGCCGAAATCACCAGGAACGTTTTGGGGAAGAACCACGCGAAGAGCCCCGCGGCGGCCAGCAGGGCCAGTTCGGAAAGCAGCCGGGACAGTGTTTTCACAGGAGCTGATGCGTGTTTTTGAAGTCGGTTAGCGGGATGGGTACCTGGTCGGCGATGGTCAGCCCGTAGCCTTCCAGCGCCACCACTTTCTTCGGATGGTTGGTCATCACGCGCAGCGATTTCAGCCCCAAATCAATCAGGATTTGCGCGCCGATGCCGCTTTCGTGCTGCACGATGCGCTGCCGGGCCACGTCGCGGTCCAGTTGCCCCCGCGCGTGGTAGCGGATGCGCGCCGCCGCGCCCGGCTCCCCCGCCGGCGTTTCGATGCCGAACCCGCGCCCGGTGTGGTGCAGGTACACGAACACGCCGCGCTCCTCCGCCGCGATTCTCTTCAGCGACTGCTCGACCAGTTCGTAGCAGTCGCAGCTCAGCGAGGCGAAGACGTCCCCCGTCAGGCAGTTGGAATGCACGCGCACCAGCGCCGGAGGCTCCCCTGCCGGGTCCCCGCGCACCAGCGCCACGTGCACTTCGTTGTCTACGTCGCTGGCGTACGCGATCATGCGGAACGTCCCGTAGCGCGTCTCCAAATCCGACTCTGCCAGTCGCCGCACGTATCGCTCGTGTTGCATGCGGTAGCCGATCAGGTCGGCGATGGTCAGCAGCTTCAGCCCGTGCCGCCGGCAGAATTCGATCAGCTCCGGCGTGCGCGCCATCGTGCCGTCGTCGTTCATCACCTCGCAAATCACGCCGGAGGGATACAGCCCGGCGATGCGCGCCAGGTCCACCGAGGCTTCCGTTTGTCCCGCGCGCACCAGCACCCCGCCGCGCCGCGCCCGCAGCGGAAACACGTGCCCCGGCCGCGCCAGGTCCGCCGGGCGCGTCTTACCGTCAATTGCGGCCAGGATCGTGGTGGCCCGGTCGGCCGCGCTGATGCCCGTAGTGGTCCCGCGCCGCGCGTCAATGGATTCGCAGAAGGCCGTGCCGTAGCTTGAAGTGTTCAGCGGCGACATCATCGGCAGGCTCAACTCTTCACAGCGCTCCTCGGTCAGCGCCACGCAGATCAGCCCCCGGCCGTACTTGGCCATGAAGTTGATGGACTCGGGCGTGACCTTTTCCGCGGCCATCGTCAAGTCCCCTTCGTTCTCGCGGTCCGCGTCGTCCACCAGCACGATCATCCGCCCCTGGCGGATTTCCTCCAGCGCTTCTTCCACGGATGCAAAATGGAATTCGGGCCCCTTCATCTCATTTCACCAAGCCAGCGAAGGCGCTGTAGAGCAGGGTCCCGAACAGCGCGGACCCGGGGATCGTAAGTATCCAGGCCCACAAGATGCGCTGCGTGACGCCCCAGCGAACTGCCGTCATCCTCCGCGTGGCTCCCACACCTATGATAGCCCCGGTGATGGTGTGCGTGGTACTGACGGGAATTCCCGCCTGCGCGGTACCGAAAAGGGCCAGGGCCGCGCTGCATTCTGCGGCAAATCCCCCGAACGGTGTCAGCTTGGTGATGTGCTGCCCCATCGTCTTGATAACCCGCCACCCACCGGCCATCGTGCCGCCGGCGATCGCTGCATGACATGCGATGATGACCCACCACGGCGGATGGGCAACCTCCGGCGAGAGCGTGCCTGCGGCCAACAACGCGGCCCAGATGATCCCCATCCCTTTTTGCGCGTCATTGGTGCCGTGGCCCAGACTGTAGGCCGCCGCGGACATGAGTTGTAGCCGGCGAAACCATTTGTCCACGCGATGCGGGGACTGCTTCCTGCACGCCCAGATTGTGGCGACCGAAAGAATGACTGCCCCAACTAGGCCAATCAACGGCGACACAAGAATGAAAATGATCGGCTTGATCCAGCCGGAGGTAATGATGGCCGCGAAGCCTGCCTTGGCGATCGCTGCCCCGCCATATCCGCCCATTAGCGAGTGCGAGACGCTGATCGGCAGTCCCATCCAGGTGCAGGCCGCCGTCCACACAATAGCGGCCACCAGCCCGCCCAGCAGCACGGATTCGTCCACCATCTCCAGGTGTACCAGCCCCTTTCCCATGGTCTTGGCTACGGCCGTTCCAAATGCAAAGGCTGCCACAAAGTTCCAGAAGGCGGCCCAGGCTACCGCCGGTAAGGGCGTCAGCACGCGGGTGGATACGATCGTGGCTATGGAATTGGCAGAGTCGTTCCAGCCGTTGACAAACTCAAATGTCAGGGTCAACACAACGATCAGGATCAGTAGGCTAGAGGAATCCACAGTTTTGGCTCCGGGTCGAGGGCGCAGTGAAGAACCGCTCCCAGCGGGTCTGACCTGGTTGTTTCCTGGGATGCAGTTTGTTAGGCGCTCTTCAGCGTGACCGACTCGATGACGTTGGCCACGTCCTCGCATTTGTCAATCGCCGTTTCGAGGACTTCGATGATCTCTTTCCACTTGATGATCTGCACCGGGTCTTTCTCATCCTCGAAGAGCTGGGCGATCAGCGCGCGGCTCAGGCGGTCGCCTTCATTTTCCAGCCGGTTGATCTCGATGCAATGTTCCAGGATGTCGTCGCGCTTCTCCAGCACGCGGATCGCCGCGGCCACCTCGCTGGTGGCCTGCAACAGGATTTTGGCCAGGTCCGCCACCCCGGGCAGGATGCGGTTCACGCGGTAGGTTACCAGCCGGCTGGCCGCCGCATCGGTCAGGTCCAGCACGTCGTCTATCTTGCTGCACAGCTCGTGGATGTCTTCCCGATCCAGCGGCGTGACGAAGGTCTGGTCCAGCCGCTTCATCACCGCATGCGTGATGTTGTCGCCCTTGTGTTCTAGCCCCTTGATGATTTCCACCTGCACCGGAACGTTCGTGTAGTTCTCCAGCAGTTCCACCATGGCCTTGGCCCCGGCATGGATGTTCTCCGCCAGCTCCACGAACATCCCGAAAAACGTGTCTTCACGCGGAAGAATCCGGCTCAACATTCCTGGCATGTCAATTCACTCCCTGAGAGAAAGCGCAAGACCAGCGGATGACTATAGCTGACCGTCCTGTTGATAAGCAAGCCGGGTGCGGCGTTTCCTCTTGGCCTCCGGCGCGCCCCACAAACAAAAGGGGCGCTTCAATTTCCGAAGCGCCCCTTTGAATCGCCGAGGTCCGTGGTCGAAGGGGCATTCCCTAACCCCCCCTGGTCCCTGACCCCTGCTTTAGTACATTCCGCCCATGCCGCCGTGCCCGCCGGGCATGGCGGTCTTCTTCTCTTCTTCCTTGATGTCCGCCACCAGCGCTTCGGTGGTCAGCATCAGGCCGGCAATGGACGAGGCGTTTTGCAGCGCCAGCCGGGTGACCTTGGCCGGGTCAAT
>Ga0073934_10002363_pt1 | contig 39842 bp, 35 predicted proteins | sample LarsenN4metaG_FD_76834 | JGI IMG/M metagenome (GOLD analysis project Ga0073934, IMG submission 76834) | Hot spring sediment bacterial and archeal communities from British Columbia, Canada, to study Microbial Dark Matter (Phase II) - Larsen... ... | reverse complement strand
TAGCTGCGGTAGGAGCGACCTATTTATAGAATAGAGATTAAAAACCTTTCTAAATTGGAGCACACAAGAATGGAACGAAGAATTCAGACGCCGCCGTAGCACAGAGAAACCGTCTTGAGGGCGGCTCCTCTTTGGTGTCCTGCGGTGCCTACGGCGGTGGATCTCTATAAGGCTCTCTCGTTTGTTACGCCAGCCTGTGTCCTCTGTGCCTACGGCGGTGGATCTTATCTGTCCCTATCTATGTTGGTTCGATTTAGATCAAACTAGCAATTACGGTAATCATGCATCACACATTGCCCCTTGTTCTTACTCATTATGCATCGCATAATTCATTACGCATCACGATTCGGGTCGAGCACATCTCGCAATGCATCGCCGAGCAAGTTGAAGCCCAGCACCGTGAGAGCAATTGCCAGGCCGGGAAAGATGGTCAATCCGGGAGCATATCGGAAATACTCCTGACCATTGCTTATCATCTCGCCCCAATCAGGCGTCGGCGGTCTAACCCCTATTCCCAGGTACCCCAATGCTGCTTGGACCAGTATGGTTGTTGCCATAGATAGTGCTGTCCAGATAATAACACTAGAGATTACGTTAGGGAGCAGGTGGCGCGTGATGATTCGCCAGTGCCCCAATCCCAATGAGTAGGCTGCGGTAATGTAATCGCGCTTCATGACAGTCAGGGCTTGCCCGCGCACCAGTCGAGCAACGTAAGTCCAGAAGACAAATCCCAGGACGAAGATCACCGTCCAGATAGATGGCCTGAAGATCGCTACCAGCGCCATTGCCAGAAGCAGCACAGGAAAGCTCAGGAAAATGTCGGTCAACCGCATAAAGAGCGAATCGACCCAGCCCCCGAAATAGCCTGATAGTAGCCCGATTGTCAATCCCACAAGAGCTGCTACTGCCGTAGCCGAGACGCTTATCATCAGCGAAGTGCGAGCGCCGTAGATAATGCGTGACAGCAGATCGCGCCCCAGTGAGTCTGTGCCCAGCCAGAACTGTCTGTTTGGCCCCCGCGGCATGCCAAACTCATCAAGACCTTCTTTGAACTGAACCAGCGGATCATACGGAGCAATCCAGCCGGCCAGGAGCGCCAGAGCAATAAACAATCCCACCAGGATCAATCCCGCTTGCGCCTGCCGATTTTCCAGCAGGCGACTGAAAGCCGCTACGGCAGGCGCGGCTGCCGTCCTGTCAATAAGGCTGTCCTTAATCTCTATCGTCCGCTCTTTTATCGCCATCAGCTAACCAACCGAAGGATTGATCAGTAGAGAACAGATTACCATAAGGCGGCTTCAATGTTGATAGCGACAGGGAAGAATAACCGGAACTAGCGGCAAACTACATGGAAGTTGATCAGTCGCAACAGGTGTAATTTTCAATTTCCTTTTTCGCCAAATCCGGTTATTATATGTCAGTCTCAAGCGGATGAAGTTTTTGAGATAGGAGTTTATAAGGTAGATGAAATCCCGACCGCTTACTACTGGAGAAGTAGCGCGTTATTGTCATGTTACGACCAATGGAGTAAAGAAATGGATTGCCGAGGGCAAGCTCAAAGCGTTTCAGCTTCCCGGGGGCCATTATCGCATCAGCAAAAGAGATTTCAGGGAATTTCTTGAGTACTACAAGATACCGATAGAGGAAGAGTTCTTCATCGAATCGAGGAAGATACTCATCGTCGATGACGAGCCTACTATCGTTGAGCTTATAAAGGCAACGCTGGAGAAGGAAACGGAAGATTATCTGATAGAGACTGCGGTGGATGGCTACGATGCTCTGGTGAAAGTTGGCGACTTCAAGCCGGACCTGCTCATACTGGATATGAAGATGCCGCGCGTGGACGGATATGAAGTATGTAAGAGGATACTGGAAAATCCGCAGACGAACCATATTCGCATTCTGGCAATGACCGGGCAGGCAGAAGAAGAGGCGATTGAGAGAATGAAGAACAGCGGGGCCACCGCTTACATTCTCAAGCCTTTAGACCTGACGAAGCTTAAACAGATGGTGGCCGATCTGTTTGATTGACCCTCGAAGAAGAAGATAGCTGATAAGTAATAAAAGTATGCTTCGATTCATGACAGCAGGCGAATCTCACGGCAGGGCCCTCATCGGGGTTCTGCAAGGTTTGCCTGCCGGGCTGGAGGTTAATATAGACTTCATTAACCATCAGCTCTGGCGGCGGCAGCAAGGATACGGGCGCGGCGGTCGCATGAAGATCGAAACAGACAGGGTGGAAATTCTCTCCGGCGTCAGACATGGGCGCACTCTCGGCTCGCCTGTGGCTCTAATGGTCGAGAATAAAGATTTCGTCAACTGGCAAGAGGTAATGGCAGTGGAGCCGCGCCAGATCAGAGACGAGAAGAGAGCGCGCCGGGTGACTCGGCCCAGGCCAGGACACGCCGATCTGGCAGGCGGACTAAAATACAATACCCACGACCTGCGCGACATCCTCGAACGATCTAGCGCCAGAGAGACTACGATGCGAGTAGCCATAGGCGCGCTGGCGAAGTTGTTGCTCAAAGAGTTCGGTATAGAGATAGCAAGCCACGTCACTATGCTCGGCGCAATTCCTGCTGAGCCAATTCACGATGCCAGTTGGGAAGAGATCAAAGCCATCTCTGAGGCAGATGATTCCCCGCTTCGCTGTATTGACAAAGAAGCTGAAGCGAGAATGATCGCCCTGATTGATGAAGCCAAAAAAGCGGGCGATACTCTCGGAGGGATCTTTGAAGTAGTGGCTCATAATGTGCCGCCGGGGCTCGGCTCGCACACTCACTGGGAGCTGAAACTGGATGGGCGATTGGCGCAGGCGATAATGTCGATACAGGCAGTGAAAGCGGTGGAGATAGGCGCAGGCACAATGGTGAGCCGATTGCCGGGCTCGAAAATTCACGATTGTGTAGGATACAATCATCAGTTGCGACGATTCACGCGAGCGAGCAATCGCGCCGGAGGCATTGAAGGTGGGATGAGCAATGGCGAAGATATTAGAGTGCGTGGTCATCTTAAACCAATATCAACCTTGCGCCGACCGCTTGAGAGCGTCGATATTAATACTAAGGAGCCTTTGGAGGCCGCCTTTGAGCGATCGGATATCACGGCGGTCGGAGCAGCAGGAGTGATCGGCGAGGCGGTAGTGGCCTGGGTGCTTGCCGATGCGATGGTGGAAAAGTTCGGCGGCGACTCGCTCGGCGAGATGAAGAGAAATTTTGAAGGATACCTTGAGCAACTCAAGAATTATTAGCGAGACTGCGCTGCTGCGGGCGAGTCTTCGCCAATCTGCGACTAGAGGATAGAAACGATATGATCTTGGAAATAGTCAAATACGGCGATCCGGTGCTGACCAGAGTGGCTTCAGAAGTGGTGGAATTCGATGATAGGCTGAAGAAGCTTGTGGATGATATGTTTGAGACAATGTACCGGGCGCCGGGCGTGGGGCTGGCAGCGCCTCAAGTCGGCCTGTCGCAGCGTCTGTTTGTTATGGATTGCAGCAGCGGCAGTGACCCCAAGCAGAAACTTGTTTTGATTAATCCGGTTATTATTTCGACTGAAGGCGAGCAAGATGGCGATGAAGGCTGCCTGAGCTTTCCGGGGATATTCATGCCTGTCAAGCGCCCATACCGAGTTATAGTCCAGGCTCAGGATCTTGATGGCAGTCGATTCTCCCTGGATGCAATAGAGCTGACTGCCCGCTGCATACTGCACGAGACGGATCATCTTAACGGCAAGCTTTTCCTTGATTACCTGAGCCCGCTCAAGCGCGACCTGGTGAAGCGTCGCATCAAGAAGATGGTGAAAGCGGGAGAGTGGTGAGGCAGGTTGCATCCATTTTTACTTGCCGTAGGCTCATGCAAACAACTTGTGCAACCCATGCCTGGTGACGTTGATGGCTTTTGAGGATGGTGACTACAGACAAGTAATCAACATGCAAACAACTTGGGCAACTCAGGCATGGTGACGAGCGCCAGAAGAGGCAACGGTAAGAGCGTGTCCGCAAGCTTATGCAAACAACTTGTGCAACCCAGGCATGGTGTGCGTGCGAATTTGTCTTCTGAGCGCCAACTTACATGAGCCTCAGCTCTTAAATTTGAAATCTAATCTCAAGATTTGAGATTGAAGTCTCGGATTTGAAATCTAATCTCAAGATTTGAGGTTGAAATCTCAAATTTGAAATCTGAGATCCGTTATGAAGCTTATCTTTATGGGCACACCGGAAATAGCAGTGCCCGCGCTTGAGAGATTGATCGCCGACGGCCACAAGATTGTGGCCGTTTTTACTCAGCCGGACCGCCCATCAGGACGCGGTAGTAAGCTAACTCCACCGCCTGTCAAGACGGCTGCGCAGAGACATAGCCTCAGCATCTATCAGCCAATCAAAATAAAGACAGAAGAGATTCGTCAACTGTTTGAGAGCTTTCAAGCAGATGTTGGTGTAGTAGTAGCTTACGGCCGGATATTGCCGCCCTATCTTCTGTCTGCGCCACGCTACGGATGCATCAATGTTCATTTCTCTCTCCTTCCCAAATATCGCGGCGCAGCACCGGTCAATTGGGCAATTGCCAACGGCGAAACTGTCACAGGAGTTACTACCATGCAGATGGACGAAGGATTGGATACCGGCGATATTCTCTTGCAACGCTCAATAGAGATAGGCCCGGATGAGACTGCGCCGGAGCTGGCTGAGCGACTGGCGTCTCTTGGCGCTGAGGTGATCTCAGAGACTGTGAGCAAACTATCCCGCGCAGAGCTTGCGCCAATCAAGCAAGATGATTCGCAGGCGACGCTGGCCCCTATGCTGAAGCGCGAAGATGGATTGATACAATGGACGATGACCGCGCAACAGATCTCCAATCGCGTGCGCGGTTTTCAGCCCTGGCCCGGAGTGTGGACTATCTTCAATGGAGCGCGATTGATCATCTGGCGCGCGCATCCGGTCGGCGCAGCGTCAATTTCACTGGATGGGGCCCCTTCATCTCAAGCCGCGCCCGGCCGGGTAGTTGAATTGCAAAAGGATAAGATCATCGTCGCCTGCGGGCAAGGAACGCGGCTCAGTCTAGAGGAGCTTCAACTGGAAGGCAAACGAAGGCTCCCGGCGCGAGACTTCCTTAATGGAGTCAGATTGAAGCCGGGAGAAAGGCTGGGGCCCCAGGAAGACGCTCGAGAAGCATCCGGGCAACGCCTGTGAGAGTGTGGCGATCTTTATCACAATTATGAAGCCGCAAAAGATTTCTCCTTCCATTGAATCAATACAACTTGGCTTAGGCGCGGCGCGAATGCCGAAGGAGGATCAAGAATTGAGAGAGAAGGCGACACCGGCGAGGCAAGCCGCTTTCGCGGCGCTCAAGCGAGTGGCTGAAGAAGAAGCGTTCGCTTCCAACCTTATAGCCTCTTCAGCGGTTGATAGCCTTTACTCTGAAGACAGGCGGCTGGCGCAGGAGCTGGTTCTGGGCGTGCTTCGCTGGCAAGGCCAACTGGATTATTTCATCAGCCGATATAGCAATCGAGCAGTAAGCAAACTGGATCTGCCTGTTCTTCTCGCCCTGCGCCTGGGTTTATATCAAATACGTTTCCTATCCCGCATCCCCCAATCGGCTGCTGTTAATGAATCGGTCAAACTGGTAAAAGCGGCAGGCAAACCGGGCGCGGCAGGATTTGTCAATGCTGTGCTCAGAGCCGCCTGTCGCAATTTGAATGACGCGCCGGGCGCTGAATTAAAAGATAAGATTGCGCGATTGAGTGTTGAGACTGCGCATCCGCAATGGCTGCTGGAGCGATGGATAGCGCGGTTTGGCTTTGAGCAAGCAAGAAGGCTTGCCCTGGCCAACAATGAAATCCCTCCACCGTCTTTTCGAGTTAATACCCTTAAGATTTCTCGGACAGATGTCAGGCGGTTATTGCAAGAGAAGGCAGCAGCAATAATAGATTCGCCGTTCGTGCCTGGGGCCTTTACTGTTGAAGATAAGTCTGCCGCGCCGCTTTTACCTCTGGTTGAAGATGGATTGATTTACATTCAATCGGAAGCTTCTCAGTTAATCCCGTTTCTGCTCGGCCTGCGACCGGGGATGAAGGTGCTGGATCTGTGCGCTGCGCCTGGGGGCAAGACAACTCACGCGGCCGCTTTGATGAATAATCAAGGATTGATCGTAGCAGGAGATATTCACCTGCACAGGCTCAATCTGGTAAAGCAAGCTTGTCGGCGCGCAGGGGCAACGATCGCGCGTCTGATAGTTCTGGATGCTACGCAGGAGCTGCCTTTTGCCGAGAATGAGATTCTCTTTGATCGAGTTCTGGTAGATGCGCCTTGCAGTGGGACCGGCACACTGAGGCACAATCCTGAGATCAAGTGGCGGTTGGGAGAAGACAAGCTGAGAGAGCTTTCCCTATTGCAGCAGACTATACTCAGTCAAGCCGCAAAATGGGTCGCGCCTGGAGGGCGGCTTGTCTATTCAACCTGTTCTCTGGAGCCTGAAGAGGGTGAAGATGTAGTAGAACAATTCTTACTGCAGGGGACCTTTCGTCTGCTGGAGCCTGAAGCAGCACAGGAGCTGAGGACTGAGCGCAAGTTCATTCGCACATTCCCGCACAGTCACAATTTAGATGGGTTCTTCGCCGCGGTGATGGAGCGGGCGCGAGACTAACTCTATTGAAACGGTTCATTGAAAGTGCTAGACTTCTGACTACGCGGATTAGATTGCTAGGATTGAGGGGCATTGACAGTGGGTACTGGCAGGACGTTATTGACTATTCTTCGCCGTTTGTTAATCGTCCTAATCTTGGTAGCAGTCTTCATCTTCAGCGCAGCTACAACCATGCTCTATGTTTTTCACGGGACAGAGACGAGGGTCCCATCGGTTGTTGGCATGACCGAGATCAGAGCGCGAGAAGAGGTTAAAAAGCAAGGACTGCAACTCGAAGTGGTGGCCAAGAGCTATGACGATAAGGCGCCTGCCAATGAGATAATCGAGCAGAATCCCAAAGAGGGCACAATCGTAAAGGAAGGATTTCCCGTCAGGGTCAAAATTAGCCTCGGAAAGCGCTCAGCTAATCAATAAGATTATGATCGAGATCGCTCCATCCATTCTGTCGGCAGATTTCACCTGTTTGGGTGAAGAGATTGCAGCCGTTGAGCGCGGCGGCGCCAGCCTGATTCATATTGATGTGATGGACGGGCGTTTTGTGCCCAACATAACTGTAGGGCCATTGATAGTTGAAGCGGCGCGTCGGGCAACTAACTTGCCCCTCGATGTTCATCTGATGATAATCGAGCCGGATCGCTACATCGAGGATTTCGCTTCTGCCGGAGCTTCATTTATCTCGGTGCATACGGAAGCTGCTGTGCATCTAAATCGCACACTAAATGCAATACGCGCGCTTGGCTGCAAAGCCGGAGCAGTAATCAATCCCGGCACACCGCTATCGAGCGTAGAGGAAGTTCTGGGCGATGTCGATTTCATACTGGTGATGACCGTCAATCCCGGATTTGGCGGTCAGAAGTTTATCAACTCTTCGCTTAACAAAGTGCGCCGGTTGCGCAAGATGATAATTGATCATGGCGTCCCGGTCCGTATAGAAGTTGATGGCGGCATTAGCGCCAGTAATGTTGCCCGGCTTGTCGAATGCGGAGCCGAGATAATAGTTGCTGGCTCCGCTATCTTCGGCCAGAAAGACAAGGCCGAAGCCGTGCGCAAGATGCTTGAGGCAGCCCGCGCGCCAAATTTTATATAGTTTTCTGGAGATTTAGAGTTCAAGCTTCAGACAGTTTCATCAACAGCAGGTTGAAGCTTGAACTCCAAGCTCTCAACGAGGAGGAAAGATGAAAGCCTCTAAGCTTTTAGGATTGATCTTGCTTACTCTACTTGGGGCCCTTTCCTGCGGGCCAAAAGCCAAGCCGGATTTCGGCAAGGAGGTTATTCCTGGCCGTGATCGCGAGCTGTTTGAAGATGGCATCCGCCAGATAAAGAAAGGGCGTTATGACACCGGGCGATTGCTATTGCAGAACCTGGTAGCAACCTATGCCGATAGCCCTTATCTCTCTATGTCCAAAATTGCTATCGCCGATTCTTTCTATCGAGAGGGTGGCACATCAAATCTGGCCCAGGCAGAGGCTGAGTATAATGAATGGCGCCAGTTCTTCTCCAATCACCCGCTGGCTGACGATGTGCTGTTTAAGATCGCTGAGATTCACATGCGGCAGATTCTCTCAGCCGATCGCGACATTACCGAAGCGAAGAAGGCTGAGCAGTATCTGATGCTTCTTCTACAGCAATATCCTGAAACAAACTTGCGCCCGCTGGCGGAGCTGCGCCTTGATCAGGTGCGCGAAGTTCTGGCATTGCATGATCATAAAATAGCCAAACTCTACTTGAACAGTCGCAAACACGCTAGAGGGGCCATAGGCAGGCTCAGCGATATTGCTACTAAATATCCCAATTATTCGCGGATGGATGAGGCCCTCTATTATCTTGCAGAGGCGCTGGTGTTAGAGGAAGACACCGAGCAGGCGTCACAGCATTATGCTAAAATCTGTCGCGACTTCCCACATAGCGAATTCCGAGAAAAAGCGGCAAAGAGGCTGGAAGAATTTGGCAAACCGGTTCCTGAACCCGCTAATCCTAATGCTCCAGCACCTGAGAAGGAAGGGGTGATTGGCGGCACATTGGGTGGTGTTATGAATTTGCTGTTTGGCGCCCGCATCCAGGTCTCTAAAGATGGAATCTTGATCAGGGAAGATGGCACCCCTGATGAAGCAGTAGCGGAGGCTCTCAGAGCTGTTAATGAAGGACCGACTATTACCCCTGCGGCTACTACCACTACTATTGGCCGCTTAAATCAACCGGTTCAGTCAGGGGCCCCCTCCTCGCAGAAAGCATCGGTTGGAGATTCTAATCAGGGCCAGGATGGCGACGGCGACGGAGCGAAAGCCAGCAGCGTCCCCAGCGGAATTGAGGTGCCTATGCTGGTTGGCAAGCCTTACGATGAAGCTAAGAAGAATTTGAAGAAAGTAGGGCTTGATCTGGAGATCGTTTCCAAAAATTATGACAGCAAAACGCCCAAAGATGTTATCATTGCCCAGTCGCCGGAGGCAGGAGCCAAGATAAAGAAAGGGCGGAAAGTCAGAGTTACCGTCAGCCGAGGAGCCAAGTTATAAGCTACTAAGTTGGGCGAGAGATAAGGAAGAATGGGGGGGAATAGATATTACATCTCCCGCTCCCTCATTCCCCCACTCTCCCATTCCTTCTTTCTTCCATTCCCCACGCTCCCATTCTTCTTTATCTCCCATCCTTAGAAAACAGAAGGCAGGCTTCTTCCAACTGCGCTGTTCTCATTATTTCTCTCGCGTCGCTCAAGCCGTCTGAAAAGCTCCTTAGAAAATACCCTGGGAGCGCCGCGACGAGAGAGGATGTCCCGTCTTGTCTGCTTAGGTTGCATTACCTGGCAAGGTGGGCCTCTCAAGGAAACTAGTACCGTGTCTCATAAGTTTGAGAGCGGTTGGATCTGAAAATACAGGCCATTTGCCGCCTGACCAGTGCTAACGCATTTATGAGACAGGGTACTAGCGCCTCCAGGCTTTTCATCACTTCAGGGCGTCGCGCGAGCCGTCTGAAAAACTCCTCAGAAAAACAGTAGGCAGGCAGGCGGGCTCCTCCCATCGGCGCTGTTTTCATTGTCTTTCTCTCGCGTCGTCGCTGCCACGGCCGCGACTGCTCTTCTATTCTTTCGTTCTTGTCCGTTGTCTGCTGGTTTCTCGGCTTTGCTGGCGATAAGTTTTGCTTAAAGTTTTCCCATTAATTGTCGCATATATATAGTGAGCGACTTGGGCTTCTATCTGTTGCCTATGCTGCAATTCTACACGTGCTTGACATCATTATCTGAAGGTGTTAGTTTATGCCGCGCGGCCACAATTTAGAAAGCAAATAAGGGGCATCAGAAGGAGAGAGGTATGGGGCGCAAGATATTGCTTGCCGATGACAGCGTCACAATCCAGAAGGTTGTTAATCTCACCTTCTCTGATGAAGGGATAGATGTTGTCTCCGTCGGCAATGGCGATGTGGCCCTGAGCAGAATTGAAGAAGAGCGCCCTGATATTGTTCTGGCCGACATCTTCATGCCGGGAAAGAACGGCTATGAAGTCTGCGAATACATAAAGAATAATCCTCAGCACGCCCATATCCCTGTGCTGCTTCTAGTCGGCGCGTTTGAGCCGTTTGATCAGGCAGAGGCAAAGAGAGTGGGAGCCGATGGCCACTTGACCAAACCTTTTGAATCGCGCGCCCTGGTATCTTTAGTTCATAGTTATCTTGATAAGTACCCCCCGTTGTCAAATAACGCTCAATCTGAGACTCATCCGTTAACTTTGTCAATGAACCAGCAAATTGATCATAACAATCTTGAGCAACCGCAACTGGACACACCTTTCTTTCAACCATTGCCGACGGTCAACGAGTTTGTAATCCTTCAAAACGATCCGTCTGATCTCGTCGCCAACAATTGGCCTCTGCCGCAAGAGCAAGCGCAAGCTACCGCTGAAATCCCGGTTATTCAGCTTGAACTGGATCTGCCTCTATCTGGAACAGCGGGCAGATATACTACGGGACTCAACAGGAACGATCCGCTCACGGAAGCGCTGGCCGATGTTTTTGCTCTCGATGAGCAAAGTTACAATCAAACTCAAGCAGTTACTGCTACCGACGAGGCGGGCGCTTATGATGCAATTGCTCCATTGCGCGAGCCGGAGGAGGAATTGATTACAGCAGACAGGGCTACCGACGAGGCGGGCGCTTATGATGCGATTGCTCCTGATGCGGTTACTGCTGAGACCGGGTTCGCTCTCTTAATGGGCCAATCAGCGCCTCCAGCAGTGGATGAGATAGATGAATTCTCACTTGAAGAGATTGTTCCACTTGATTCGGAAGCGTTAGAATCGGCGACGGCGATGGAGCAATCGCCGACCGAACCATCTGCCGCTTACGAAAGCAAAGAGATAGTAGAAGATATTCCTCTGGAAGTTTTAGTAAGCAGCGACATAGATGAGGCCCCATTCGGCATTATTGCGCAAGAGCCTGATTACAGCACAAGACCGCTCAGTCCGCCCACTACAATGCTGGTTGCTGAAGAGCCTTTTGCTTCGGCTACGGGCTTAACTCAGGAGATGAGCATTTCTGATATTGAATCGTTATTGGGGACAAGAGCAGAGCCGCAGGAAACGATGGACTGGGCGGATGAGGTCCGTCTGCCGGAGATTCTGCCGGTAGAGGATGAAACAGGCTTCGCTTTCTCAAAGAGGCTAACAGATTCTCCGTCGAGTATCTTGACAGATAGTTCGAGAGCGGCAATGCCTATAGAGAGCGAAGTAGAAGAAATAATCCCGATAGAAGAGGCGATGCTCAACAGTTATGGAGTTGTTGTTGAAGAGATCGCCTCACCAGGGCCAGAACCGACTTTGGAGGTTGAAGCGCCCCATCCAGTTGAGGATCGATCTCCAATCATTACCATTTCTGATCCTGTTGAGAGCCCTATCCCGGTGGTCTCTGTCGAGCCTGAGACGGCGGCAGCTCTGGAATCTGCTGCTCCTGCTCCTCAGCTCAGCATCGACAACATCCCTGAGCAGCTTATTGAAGAGATAGTTCGCCGCGTCATCGCCAGAATGTCAGATTCAGTCGTCAGAGAGATAGCCTGGGAAGTTGTTCCCGATCTTGCCGAGTTGCTTATTAAGAAGCTGTTAGAGCAAAAGAAGCAATAGAGCGAAGATTGCCGAGGCAATCTCAATTTCTGGCGCGGGCCAGCCGCGAACACTTGCGCCCGCTAAAGCGCGTTAATTCATTTGCCCCAGCAGTAGCTTTAATAGAGAATAATCCTTTATTGGATTGGCCTGGGACAGGCGAAACTCAATTGGGACTGCCCGCTTATGATAGACCAGAAACTTGCGGAACTTTCCAAATATCAAGATAGTCCCTTCGGCTTCTAACCCCTTTTGAGGATCTATCAAATTAGGAAGAAGCGCCTTGCCCACATCGGAAAATTTCATGCTCAATTGAATTTTACGCGGCAGCATCAACGGCTCCTTATTAGGAAGCTTGAATGGCTCGCGGTAATCCGAGACGGTAAATGGGACCCCATTCAGCTTGGTATCGTGAAAGACGAGGTAATGCACTTCGCCCTTCTGCTTGACCGGCTTGATAGTGAGTGGCAGTTCCAGACTTATCTGCTCGGTATTAATCTGTCCCACCGTCACCTGGCCAAATTCTATCAATCCACCTAAATCGGTACTATCTTCATCAAGGGCGCTGGCGCTGGCGCCCTTGAGCCCTTCCAGCTTTCTCTTCCTCTCTATTTTGTATCCATCGATCTCATCCTTTTCCCAGCTCTTGCTATCGGCTTGCCTCCGGGTAAAACCGGAGATGGGGAAGAGCAGAGCGATTATTAGCGCTACTATCGTGGTGCGGCAAAATGCTTGTTGAATGAAACTTATTGCTTTCGGCATTTCTTTTCTCCTTCGGAAAGAGTACAGCAACCTGTCAGGTTGCTGGTAGCGCGCATTATCAGCAACCCGTCAGGTTGCTGTACGTCGCGGCGTTTTCAGGCTTTCCGTTATTTCGATCTTGTAAATGAACTCAACTCCTTGAGACGTTGCTTCATCTGCATGAATTCTTGACTGGTATTTATCAGTCCTTTCTTTTTGTCGAGAGTCTTAATCTCCTGGCTCAGGTATTGATACGACTCTTCCGGAGAAGGGTGTTGCTTGTTCAAATCATCTATGACCTGCATTATTGTCCTTGAGCCAGTTCTGGTCCAGAGAAGCGCTGCCGTTGGATCCCATCCGGCATCAAAGGCGTTTCCTACGCCGAGCAGATCCGCCTCTTTCTCGTCTTCACGGCTGAATTCTAGCAGGAGCAGATAGGATGCTTTATCCGAATATTCTCTGACAAGCTTCTCCCAATCCGATTCGCCAATGCGACCGGCCAGCAGCGCCACTTCACTGACGATCTTGTCAAGAAACATCCTCCGCTGCATTTGCAGAGGCAGGTGATAGCCGGCATTGTGGCCGATCTCGTGCCCGATAGTGAAAGCTAGCGCCGCTTCAGAAGGAACATCTCTCAAGAATGATATCAAGACATAGATACGCCCGCCGCCTACGGTGAATGCTGCGATGCCGGGTCGGTCGAAGCTCTTTATCGCCTTGAATGAATATTTGAGCCCAGGCCGCTGCGAGACCTTTGCCAGGCGCTGTCCTATATTATCCAGATAGTCATCTATCTGGCTATCGCCGAGCAGCCCCTGTTTGGCTTCAATATCCTTTGCCCAGCGATCGGCCATTTCCGTCTCCTGCTTCTCGTCTATTCTCAGATAGAATGGACGAGATACTTTGTACCGCTCCGACGACTGTGGAGCGCTCTTCAAGCTTCCATAGGGGAACAGTAAAAATAGAATCAGCAGAGATAAGATAGAGAGCTTCAACATATCAACCGATCCTTAGAGTCTTTTGACCTGCGCTGATGATGCCCTCCGGATTAATGCTGGTTAGAGCACAAGTTGCGCTCTTGGTGAGGGCCCCCCGGTTCAGCCGCAGGCGGCAACGAGGAAATCAGTCTGTAGAGACATTTTGCTTGAGCCAGTTGGTAAGATCCTGCTCGCTTTTGAACTCTATCAAAGCTTCGCCTAACGCTTCCAACCGCTCTAATCCAAGTCCTTCTATCTGCTCGCGCGTCGTTGTCGGGAACTTGCCCAGTAGCCGCTCCAGTTGACGCAATACCAGATTCCTCTCGCGCTGCAAGCCTTGCTGTACACCCTGTTGCACGCCTTTCTGCAATATGTCCTGATAGACTACCGACTCTTCCGGCATATCTTCCTCCTTCAATATCCGATAGATCAGATCCTTATCATACCTCTTTGCCCACCTGGGGGCCGAAGAGCCAGCGGGCGAACTGGTCGGTGTACTGCTCGACCAGCAGCTTGCAGAGATTATCGCTGGCGATGCGCTCTCGCTGGTCTGGCTGTTTGGTTAGATTGGATTCTGTCTGCTGCATACAGTGTCCTTGCTGCGCATACCTAAAAATATTTTCCAGGTTCGGGCGCTGCGGCGCCCGAACCTGCTGTAGTCTTTCTTTTGAGGTCTATAGCTTCTCGCCCGATTAAAAGCTTGAGGCTTAACGCTGTGCATTTTGCAGCGCCTGTCTGAAGATGCGCTGACCGTTGCGATTCAAATAATCTTCCAGCACTACAGGCATCTTCTGCAAAGCTCTATCTGCTGCTTCGTTCATCGCTTTTGTCGCTTCCGATGAGGACTCCTTCATCTGCTCGCGCGCGCGCGATGCCTCCAGGCGTACTCCCTCAAGCTCTTGCTTTATTTCTTGAGCCATCTTTTTTGCTTCGGGCAAACTGGTCATCAAAGTCTTTTCGATGCTCTTGTGTATGCCATTTATCTCGGTGACTGCCGCTTCCAGGCGGTTCGCCATTTCGTAGGCTGCAAACAGGAGCGCAGCAATCACCACTACCAGGAAGAGCACCATCGCTTGCAGGATGAGAATAGATCGTCTCATCCTATCCTGGTCCATTCGATAACCGACTTCATCCAGCACGATAGATTTACCGCTTTTGGTAACGGGGGTACCCATACTCTCTCCTTCACCTATTTTTGTAACTGCTCGGCTCCGGTAGGAGCGACCTATTTATGGCAGGCAAGTCAGTGAAATCTTCACCGGCTCCGTCAAGAGCGACCTTTGCCTGTGAATTCAAGCGAGCGGCAGTTAACCGCTCTGCCGCAATATCGAAGGCGCCGAGGCAATCAAGCTACTGCCGCAGCGCGCGATCTTCTTACCATCAATAGCATGACAATAATCACCATCAACAGATCAAAGCCACAGAGTATAGCAGCATAACCGAGGAAATGATCCTCCTCTGCCGGGCTTCGCTCTACCTCGCCCTGTTTGAGCCGTTTTATCAGCGCCGCTCTCTGATCGTCGCTATCCAGAGAAATATAGACGGAGTTGTAGCTGGTATATTGGTAAAACCCGGTCGTTGATACTAGATCAATATTATCTCGCACATACAGCGAGACCAGCCCTTCAAGCGCCCACCGCGAAACCATGGGATAGGAGATAATGGTAATATAGCGATTGGGCTTTGTCTCCAGGGTGAACTTGCTGATAACAGCCTCGCCTGAATCGGTCAGGGTAAATCCCTTGACCCCCTTGAGCGATTCCAGCTCTTCAGGGGCCTGAACTGCATCTTTCAGCAGCGCCTGGTGCGAGACAGGGATGATCTTCTCAATCGGGCCGAGGGGGACCAACAGGCCGGCGAAGAGAAACTGAGGGATCAAAAGCAGTGGGAAGATCATTAGCGCCTTTTCGGCAGAGCTGGAAAGAGCCGACAGCGATAGCCCTAACCCAATGCCGCTTATCGCCGTGAGGATCATTATCAATGTGGCGCCAAAGTAATGGTTATACAGGGCCCCGGTCAGACGCAGCGTTACTGTGAACAGGAGACATTGGAGCACGACCATGAGGCCGAGGACTATGAACTTGGAGAGCACATAAGAAGGGATCCGCAGAACGGTAAGCCTCTCGCGCCTGAATATCTTCGCTTCGTCTACAATCTCGCGGACCGAATTGGAACAGCCGAACCACAACGCGGCAAATACGGTCATAAAGAGGGTGGTTGGGGCATTAGCGCCGCTGCTGAGCAACTTGACCAGCAAAGCGATAATCGGCGCCTGAGCGAGTAGCGTCAGTAGATTGCGTCTGTCGCCCAGCTTCAATTCGGCGTAGCGCGAGGTAAGCGTGAACAGTTGCCTCAGTCCGGGCCGCCTTAAATCTTTAGCCCTGGCAGGCGCTGCATCTGCTTTTGCCTGTTTGGCGATTTTCAGCAGCGGCTGGGCTACGAATCTATTATACTCTTCCGAGCGATTGTACTTATCCCGCCAGTAATCGGGCGATTCTGCTTCGGCCAGCTTTCGATAGACCTCTTCCGGCATATCTTCTTCAAAGTAACTGAAGAAGCCGGTTCCGCTGCCAAAGTAAGCCAGCTTGCCGCCTTTGGCCAGAACGATGACCTTATCGAAGAGCACAAAGCTGCCAAGCAGGTGTGTGGTGATAAGGACCGTGCAGCCTCTATTGGCTATCCGCCTGAACAGCTCCATCATCTTCTCTTCGGTCAACGGATCGAGGCCGGCAGTGGGCTCGTCGAGAAAGAGGATGCTGGGGCTGGCCAGGAGTTCTATAGCGATGCTTACACGCTTGCGCTGCCCGCCGCTGAGGTTTCTTACCAGGGTGTCCTGACGCTCTTCAAGCTCTACTATCTGGATTACGTCATTGATGCGCCGCCTCAACTCGGCTTCAGCCGTATCTGCGGGCAATCGCAATTTGGCTGCATAATAGAGACATTTGTAGACGCTCAAATCGCTGTGCAATACATCTTCTTGCGGCACGTAGCCTATGATCGGCTTGAAAGTGTCAAAGTGAGTGTAAAGATCGACGCCGTTATAGTAGACGTGGCCGGAAGTAGCAGGGCGCAAGCCATTGAGAGCGTCCAGCAGTGTAGACTTGCCGGATCCGGAGGGGCCTATGAGGCCGACAAACTCCCGCCGATTGATCGAGACGGAGATATGATCCAGCAGCACCAGGTTATCGCCGGTCGTTTTGCTCACATCCAGCACATCTATTTTTATGGCAGACTCCTCAAGCTGATGTCCCACCTGGCCATTGCTGAAGCGAAGCACAAATGGCCCGATGCGAATGCGATCGTTGTCTTCCAGTTGCTGAATGGAGATGCGCTTGCTGTTGACAAAGGTGCCATTCTGGCTGCCGAGGTCCCTGATCAAGTATCTTCCATCCGGCTGCTTTTCGATCAGAGCGTGCTGTTTGGAGACCACCGGGTGATCCAGGCGGAAAGCGCATGAGGGGTCACGACCGAGCGTCAGACGATTGCCTTTGACCGGCACCGACGCAAAGCTCAGGTCTATCTCTTCGCGCGGGGCATCGCGGAATATCAGGGAGCGGGCGCGGTACTGGCCGAAGGTTATCCGATCCCCTTCAACCAGTTTGTGTCTCTGTATCCTTCGGCCATTGACGTAGGTGCCGTTTTTTGCCCCCAGATCGTAGAGATAGACATCGCCTCCATCTTCTACTGCAATCTTGGCATGGTTTGCCGAGATGGTCGGATGATCTATGAAGATGCTATTGGAAGTTGGGTCTCGACCTATGGTAAGCCAGCCTACTGATGGGATCTCAAACGATCTGACAACGAACTTATCGACTACAAGCTGGACATTGCGCTGGCGGCTTTCGGATTCCGAATCGGCTACGGTGCGAAAGTCATCCGGTCTTGCTGCTGACCGCTCGCCAATACTGGCGACTGTCTGTCCTGCGCGAGGAAGCGGCGAGTTCAATGCCGGCTGTGGCTCAAGCAAGACAGTCTGTTTTCTATATTCCAGGTGAAAGGTAAAGGACGCTTTCTCTGAGATGCCGAGCCGGATATAGTCGCCGCTCCTCAGCAGTTGAACCCCTTCCAGTTTTTCGCCATTGATATAAGTGCCGTTGCGCGAAGCCAGGTCTTCGATTGTATAGGTCCCATTCTCTTCGGCTCGGATGACAGCATGGCGTCTTCCTACTGACGGGTCGTTTACTACCACCTGGCATTGCAGAGGGTCGCGGCCAATGTAAGTCAGTTGCGAAGAGAGCGAGAAGGGCGCTCCGACATTTTCGCTGCCTCTCTCCAGCCAGGCGCGCACTATCTCATCGACAGCGCGTGTGGAGCCCTCATCGGTCGGCAGTCTGGCGCCGCATTCATTGCAGAAGTTTAGTTTCTCTCTAGTCTCATACCCACAGGTAAGACACCTCATAGATCATCATCTCCGCTCAATGCGCCGGTGAGAAATACTTATCCCCCCTTGAATACCTGGACGAAGAGCAAGCTCAAGTTGCCAATACGCAGTTGATCGTAGTTAGACAATCTTGTTGCTTCCTGGATGCGTCTGCCGTTGACATAAGTTCCATTGGTTGAGAGTTCGTCTTTGATGAAGACCCCATCATCGCGCGCCACGACAATCGCATGAATACTTGAGACCGTTTCATCCTCAAGCTTGATGTCGCACTTCGAGGATGCGCCGATATACAGGCGTTGCCCCGCCCGAATCGGATAGTCTGCTCCTGAAGGATCGACATCGAAACTGACCAGCCAGCCCAGCAGCCGCTTTCTGCCTGGCGCGGGGCCGCGCCTGTCGGAGTCGATCTCTCTGGTTGTTCGCTCGCCTATTTGCTGTGGATCGGCTGGACGGGGCCCTTCCGCGATTGGGAGCCCTGCGACAGGAGCTTTCACCGGAATGGGATTGACTACCGGTTCTTCAACATAAGGTTGCTGGCTCACTGTGTAAGGCTCTTCAATATAAGATTGTTGGCCTGCTCCTGTATAAGGCTCTTCGACTATCTTTACTTCTCTGGAGATAACCGGCATATCAAGAACCGTCTCAGCCGAGACGCATTGGGGGCAAGAGAGCAGATCGCCGGCGTAGGTATGACCCACCGAGCACAGCTTGACATTAGCAGGCTCACTGACTCTGCTGGTGACTACGCTTCTGGCGGCTCCGCTTCGAGAAACGGATTGCAGCGGGGTACCACAGTTGCCGCAGAATTTCGATGCGCGATTAAGATCCGATTCAAATCCACAAGATGGGCATTTCATCTATCCACCTCCTCGATAGCGGTAACTATTATCCTATGTTTTTGCAACCTGTCCCCTCATAAGAGAGATGAGAATTCACCAAGATACACAGCCAGCCCGCAACCATTATCCAGATTGAATAGCCATTGACTTGAGCAGAATCCTTCGAGATGAGCCGGCCAACGCGCCACATTCTACAACAAAGCAACGGGCAATCAAAGTCTATTTGGTAGCCGAACGGCATAAGAAGATTATCGCTCGAACCTGGCCTCCCGGACCGGTTATTCAATCAGTCCACTAGCCCGTTTTTGCAGCGCCTTAGAGTGTGCGCGCATAAAATTGAGAAAAGTCTTGACCGCAGCCGGCTGATAGCGCTTGAGCCAGACCATCGCCACACTGCGGCGCATCTTCCATCCCTTTACCCTGACAGCTTTCAAATCTCCGCGCTTGATGTCTTCAACCACTGCCCAGCGCGGCATAAACGAGATCCCCAGGCCGATCTTCACCATGCCGTTGATGAAGTCGGTGTCATTAGATTCCATCGCTACTTCAGGCGCTAGCTGCGCTTGCTGAAAGAATGAGTCGGTCGTTTGGCGTATGCTTGTGCCGGGCTCATAGAGTATAAATCGCTCGCTCCTTAACCTCTCTACGGTAACTGAAGAGGCGCGGGCAAACGGATGCGCACTCCCCACAACCAGAGCCAGCTCATCTTCAAACAGCGGCTCCACCTCCAGCTCAGGGGAATTGACGGGGAGTGAAGCAAACCCGACGTCTACGGCATTGGCAAGCACTTCCTCAATCGTCTCTCGCGTGCTGATGGTGGTTCTGAAAGAGAGTTCTATTTGCGAGAAGCTCTTTTTGAATTCGCCGTAGAACGGCGCGAACAGGTGCGCTATAGCTTGCGATGCCGCCGCAACGCGCAGCCTGCCGCAGGCGAGATGCCGGTGAGCTTGAAATTGCCCCTTCAGCTCTCTCACCGAAGATAAGATAATATCAACCTGTCTGAGGGCAACCTCTCCTGACGGCGAAAGCTTCACCGACCGTTTAGTCCGAGCAAATAGCGGCTCCCCTAGCTCGTCTTCCAGCGCCTTAATCTGCTGGCTGATTGCCGATTGTGTCAGATTGAGCCGCGCCGCAGCGCGAGTAAACGATCCTGTTTCAGCAATCGCCCTGAAAGCTTCTAACTGCCTCAGCTCCATTGATGCCTCCTTCTCGATAAAAGCAGTGAAATAAACTTATTACCCGATTTAATAGCAGCAATTATAACAATTAATTTGACTAATGAAAGCAATAATCTTATTTTGTTCTTGTCGCTCGTCGAGCAGTTCGGCAATAGTGGCTCGTTTCTGAATCAGAGTTCCTCCTGTAGACAATAAATCTGAGCTAAAGAAGTAGCTTAGAACCAGGCAGGCCGATCTGCTCGCGAGCCGAGGCTTTTGAGGGAAAGGAGGGGGGCCGAATTGTTCGGTATAGAGTTTTTCTCCCTGGAAGAGGTTGATCGGGAAGTTGCGCTCAATGCCAGACAGTTGATGGTGGAATTTCTCCGCGCGCGCTACGGGACCGGCCGGGGGCTTATGCTGGAACGCAGCTCTGATGGTAAGCTCTCCGGCTATCTGGAGGTTGACGCCAGAAGGTTAGAAGCCGGGTCGGCGACTCTCCGAGGTTATACCAGAGAGCTTGATGAGCTTGATCTGATAATGAAGTTCCTGGCCGAAATAACCGGAAAATTTCCCATAAGGTGGCAGGTAATTGAGGCAGAATACGGATCGTTCGATGGGCAGATAGCGGATGGGGTAGTTGATGAGGCGATACAGGCTTTCATCGACTGTGAGCGGGCGGCAATTGCGCAGGGAGCAGGCAGATGGGTCCCCTATTCGCTTCATCGAGCATTTAGGCGGAGAGCTTGATCAGCTCTCTATTCCCACAAGGCTGAGCAGTATGAGCAGGGCTCGTTTCAGGCCCAGCTCCCTGCCGGTTGGATCGTACCATTCGTGCAGCGAATGCGAGCTGCCTGAGCTTCCGCCTGAGCCTATAGTGATAGCCGGGATGCCCAGACTGATAGGGATATTGGCATCGGTTGAAGATCGATCGAGGCGCGGTTCTATGCCGAGCGCGCGCGAGGCTTTGATTGCTACCTGGACAATAGGCGAATCGGCCGGAGTCTCTCCCGATGGCCGGTCTCCTATTAGCTTCATCTCGCCTCTCAGGCGGGTTCCACTGAGCGCCCGCTGAGTGTTCTCTTCCGATATAGCCTCGTGGACCACGCGCTTGAGGAAGGCTTCCATCTTTGCGATTTCGCCAATCGAGGCCGAGCGTAGATCAACGTCCATTGAGGCGATCTGAGGGATGGAATTGACCGATTTGCCGCTCTGAATTACGCCGATGTTGTAAGTGGTGCGGGGACTGTCAGGGACCGGATAGGTTGAAAATCGGGCAATGGCTCGGCCCAGCGCATAAACAGGATTGACAATGCCGAAATCGCCCCAGCTGTGCCCGCCCGGGCCGATAATGCTCACACGGTAGCGGCGCGAGCCCAGAGCTTGATGGGTGATCCTCTCTATGCCCGGCCCATCTAAAGATATGAACGCATCTATATGGCCTGCCAGGGGCCCCTTAGTGAACAGGTAACGCGCGCCGCGAAGATCGCCTTCACCTTCTTCGCCGACTGTTGCCACAAAGATCAAGCTGCCCCGAGTGCGAACGTCTGAATATTTCAGAGCTTTTGCCAGAGCAATGAGCGCAGCCAGTCCGCTGACATTATCGCCTATGCCGGGGGCCAGCAGCCGAATGCCTTCGCGCCTGACGCGCACATCAGTGCCTTCGGGAAATACCGTGTCCAGATGCGCAGAGATTACCACAGTCGGATCATCACTCGCCCCCGATCGAACGCCTATTACGTTTCCCTCGGCGTCCAGGTGCACGTTTTTCAGGTTCAGTTGCTCGAAGCGGGAGCGTAAAAGCAATGCTCGCGCTTGCTCTTTGAAAGGTGGCGCAGGTATCTCGCATATCTCGATCAGATCGGCAGTGGTCTCCTCAGCCGCTCTATCTAAAAAATCAAATGCCATCTGGACGCGAACCTGGCCGAGCAATTGAGGTATTGAGATCAGATCTGTGATAGCGCCTTGAGGGGAAGTGGTCATTACCAGGAACTCCTTGAGAATGATTGTGGTTTAGCGCCTGTTGCGCCGGCTCGTCGCCTGCGCCGCTCGCACAGGCGCTAACAGAGGGCAATGATCTGTTCTTCGGTGAGCAGGCAGGCGCACTGCTTGGCGCAGTTGAATATTCGCTCGACCCGCTCATCGGTTGGCTCGATGCCATGTTTTTCCAGCCAGTAGATGACATTCCACTTGCCGCTCATCGGTCCGATTTCTATCTCTTGCTCGCGCCCGAACAGGTGCGCCGGCACCCCTGAATAGATTGAATCGGCCAGCTTTTGATCATTCTTCTTGAACGCCTTGACTACGGCGGCTGCGTGAACTCCTGTAGCCGTGCGAAAAGCGTCGCGCCCCACTACCGGGTAGTTAACAGGGATAGGCACGCCGCAAGCCTCGCTGACGGTATCGCAGTACCCTTTGAGTTTGGACAGATCGCGGTCGATATAACCCATTAACTGAAGGTTTACTAATAGTTGATCGAGTGGGGTATTTCCAACCCGCTCTCCTACGGCCAGAGCTGTGCCGTGTATGCGCGTGGCGCCCGCTTCGATTGCTGCTATTGAATTGATAACTGCCAGGCCGCGATCATTGTGCCCGTGCCAGTCAATTCCCACTTCTTCGCCCGTCTCTTCCACAATACTCTTGACGAAGCTTACTACCGCGCGAGCGCCCTGGGGAGTGGCATGGCCTACTGTGTCGCAGACGCAGATTCTTTTTGCGCCGGAGTTTATCGCTGTCTTAAACAGAGCGCGGAGCGTATCAGGATGGGCGCGCACAGTATCTTCGGTGACATACATCACCGGCAAACCATTATCGGCGGCAAACTTTACTGCATCCTCAGTAGCATGCAGCATTCTATCCAGAGTCCAATCCTCTGTATACTGCCGGATTGGGCTGGAGCCGATGAAGGTACAGGTTTCAATAGGAGCGCCCACTTTTTGCGCTATCTCTATAATCGGCTTTATATCATTGCGGTGAGTGCGCGCGGCGCAATTGGGGCGAATACGGAGCTTATTTTTAAAGATCTCTTCGGCCAGTCTGAGAGTATCGGCTACTGCGCGCGGGCCTGCTCCGGGCAGACCTATATCTGCCGACTCGATTCCCAGTTCTTCCATCAGGTGCAGGATACGGATCTTCTTCTCAATCGGTGGATCCAGCACGGAAGGCGATTGCAGACCATCACGCAGCGTCTCGTCGTCGAATTCGATGTTAAATTTAGCCGCCGACTCAGGCTGGCCTACTCGGTTCCAATCATAGATTAGCTCTGAGAGTTCCACAGGAAGTCTCCTTATGGCTTTGATAAGTGTTTGGTAGAAGTTCAGGCAACGTCTTTAGATTCCAGACCGTAGAGCCAGGAGAACCGCACCGCTTCTGCTATAGATTCGCGTTTATTTTCAGGAAGCCCGAAGACATACTCTTCGCGCTGCTGTAATGCTGCTTTGGTTACCGCCTCCATTATCTCCCGTCCTTGATCGCTAAGTGAAACCAGGAGCTGAGGACGACCGGAATCGGGCTCATAAGCCAGCTTAAGTAGCCCTATCTGCTCCATACGGCGACATAGTTGAGCAGTAGCTGTACGGTCTCGAACCAGATGTTCTGCTAAAACTCTAACGGGGAGATTCTTTCCATTCAGGCAGAAGATTGTCAAGAGGACATTGTAATGTTCAAAGGTAATTCCGTTGGCTTCCGCCGCCCGAACCCAGAAATCATCCAGACGACGTAGATAACTCCTGGCACTGCACAGGCGATGATAAACTTCTCCATCTTTATCCATAACAGTGCTTCAATCCCTCCGCTTGATTACTGACTGTTTAATCTTATGTATTGCAAGACATTTTGTAAAGCCATAAACATTTATTAACAGAACCCATTTTTAATCCAACTTGGCTTTCGGCGAAAACGTCAAATCTCTCGCCGGATGAGAAAATAATGCGAGATAGTTGGAAAAGCAGTTGCAATCTGTGGCAAAATGTATTATGTATTGCATTACATAATGTCAATGATTTATTATGGTCTTTTATTTGCGGTTATAAGCATATTAGAGGTTTTGTTAGTATTGCTCGAATAAAATCTGAAACCTTCAAACGAGTTTTTGAGTTATAGAGCAATAGGAAGGTTTAAAATGGCACTTATGAAGAACTATATTATAGATGAAGAGTATGATGACCAGCCCCTGATTGCGTCTCCTAACCAGGTAGACGAATTCGACGAGGTAGCAGGAGCCGAATCACTGGTTGGAGACAGGGATTATTACGACTACGCTGAGTCGGCGGAGGAAGAGTACCCGATAGGCTATGAGTCTGAGGATGTAGAGGCATCGACTATTCCCAGCGCTTCCGAGGATGACTACACCATAGACTCGGTCACTTCTTACCTGAGTAATCTTAACCGCGTGCCGCTGTTGACGAGGGAAGAGGAAGTGGCGCTGGCCAAGCAGATGGAGCGCGGAGCAAAGCGCGCGTCTAAGGCTCTTTCGCGTTCTCTAATTGTTGCTGAGGAGCTGATCAAGATAGGCGAGAGGTTGAAGAAGGGCGAGATTGAGGTTGATGATGTCTTTGAGTCTATCAAACCGGATGCAGTAGATGAAGAGATTGAAGAAGTAGAGAGCGCGTCTGAGACTCTGGAGCGGGTGCTGGCTACTCTGGCTACTGTCGAGGAGCTTTACACAAAGATCCGCCAGCTCTACGAGAAGATTAAGAGGGAGAAGAGCAAAACTGCCTGGACGGTGCGCCGTCTGCGCAGCTTGCGCCGATTGCGCATCGAGCTTAGCCGCCAGCTTCGCAAGCTGCCGCTCTCGAAGAATACTGAAGAAGAGCTGGTGAGCACGCTGTCTGCGATAGTCGATAAGATCAAGTCGGCTGAGAACGAGATAGCGCGGCATCAGACAAAGCTTGAGCGTAAGCTTAAGCCAGCCGAGGCAAGCGAGTCGAAGAAGAAGATCAAAGAAGCCAGGAAGCAGATAGCTGCAATCGAGCAGCATTATTGCTCTTCGGTTGCTGAGATCAAGCGCACAATGAGGAACTATCGAACTGGCGAGGCGGAGACTGAACAGGCCAAGCGCAAGATGGTTGAGGCCAATCTGCGGCTGGTTGTGTCAATAGCCAAGAACTTCGTGCATCGCGGATTGCCGTTCCTCGATCTGATTCAGGAAGGCAATATCGGATTGATGCGCGCAGTTGAGAAGTTCGACTGGCGGCTGGGCCACAAGTTCTCTACTTATGCCACCTGGTGGATTCGCCAGGCGATCCAGCGAGGTATTGCCGATCAGTCGAGGACCATCCGCGTGCCCGTGCACATGGTCGAGACAATCAACAAGATCATGCGCACAAGCCGCGCAATGACCGGCGAGCTTGGCCGCGACCCGTCGCATGAAGAGCTTGCTGCAAGGCTCAGCCTGCCGGTAGAGAAGGTGAGCCAGGCGCTCAAGATCGCTCAGGAGACTATTTCGCTTGAGACTCCTGTCGGAGGCAATAACGATACCCCTATCGGCAGGATTATAGAAGATACTCAGAGCGTCAATCCTTCTGAGAAGATATTGAACAGCAACCTGCGCCAGTTGATTGAAGAGTCGCTCGAGGCGCTGACGCCGCGTGAAGCGGAGGTCATCAAGCTGCGTTATGGCCTCGATCCCGAAGGGCGCGAGCGCACTCTTGAGGAGATCGGCCAGATCTTCTCGGTCACGCGCGAGCGCATCCGTCAGATCGAAGCTCAGGCGCTCAATAAGCTGCGTCGGCCTTCGCGTAATTCTAAGCTCCGGTCTTACGTTGAGGGCGCCGTCGCCTAAAGGTATAGCGCCGTAGCACCCGATCATGCAGCTCGGTGCTACGGCGTCTCTTTACCTGATTACCCGCCTGGTAGATCACATCGGACATCAATAGCCTTTGAAAATTACTTTTTCAGTTCAATCGCTGCTGATGTAGAGATATGCAGGGGATACTCGAAAGGGGAATCAGCTGGGCGCAGACAAGCGGGCTTGGAGCAGTTTTAAATCTCCTCTACGCAATCCTCATCTTCGCTATTGGTCTGCTCCTGGCCAGGATCGCTGTCAGATCACTTCGCCCGCTCTTCGACCGCAGCCGGATAGGCCAGGACGCTCTGCTGAAGAAGTTCTTCCTGCGCGTCATTTCAGGCGCAATAGTTATCGTGGCGACCGTCTCAGCACTGGCGCAGATTGGCGTCCAAGTCACTCCCATTATCGCCAGCCTCGGCCTGACAGGAGTAATCATCGGTTTCGCGTTCAAGGATACGCTCTCGAATCTCGCCGCCGGCCTGCTGATACTGATCTACCGGCCATTCTACGCCGGCCATACGGTCGATATAGGGGGCACACTGGGCACGGTTGATGAGCTTACAATAGTCAACACACAGCTTATCACTCCCGATGGGCTGCGCGTCTACCTGCCCAACTCAAAGGTCTGGGAGAGCAAGATAATTAATTACTCGACCATTAAACACAGGCGACTGGAGCTGAGTATATCGGTGAAGTATGAGCAGGACTTTGATAGAGTCAGGCAAGCGATACAGGAGATCCTTGATTCAGACGGTCGAATATTAAAAGATCCTCCTCCAAGCGTTCAGATCGCGGAGTTAGGGCTCGCAAATATCAATGCCAGGATACTGGCCTGGACATCGCTTTCAGATTTTGGCTCCGTCCGCGATGAGATATACAATAGAGTCAGAATTGTTCTGCAACGGGAGGGCGCAGTTTGAGAGGGTTCGCTAACAAAGATGCGTCGGCGAATTGACCTTTTAGTGAAACTGGTGTAGCTTGTTTGACCGGGAGCATCTGTCACAACATCTGGTATTTGCGCTTCGTTTCAATACAAGATCAAGGCTACAGCCTCAGAAACTAAGGAGGGAGAGAATTTGGAGCATCATTGGCATAATTCGGGCTGGATAGAGGTGATTGCCGGTGGAATGTTCTCAGGGAAGAGCGAAGAGCTGATCCGCCGCCTGCGCCGCGCGCGCATTGCGCGGCAGAAGGTGCAGATCTTCAAACCGAAGATCGATTCTCGCTACGGCACAGATCATATCGTATCGCACAGCGAGATGCGCATCGAATCGGAATCGGTTGAGACGGCTGCCGATATTCTACGCGCCGTCGAAGATGATACCGAGGTCGTTGCTATTGATGAAGGTCAATTCTTTGATAACGCTCTGGTAGATGTTTGCAACCAGCTTGCTAACAGAGGCAAACGGGTAATAGTCGCCGGCCTCGATCAAGATTATCTGGGGAAGCCATTTGAGCCGATGCCGCAATTGATGGCAATCGCCGAGTATATCACCAAGACCCACGCTATCTGTGTTCAATGCGGCAGCGAGGCAAATTATTCGCAGCGGTTAATTGCCAGCAGTAACAGGATAGTAGTAGGGGCCAGTGGAACCTATGAAGCGCGCTGCCGCCGCTGCTTCGAGCCGCACCTGACGGCTGAAGCCCATGAAGTCCCTACATCAGAAGCTGCTGATTGATCGACCTGCGGCGCCTGTCAACACCAAGTAAGGCATAGTAGTTGCTCAAAGACTATTCATCTGAAAAGAGGTGTTACATGGCGCAGCAAGTTTTGGCTATTGAAGACAATTTAGACACGCTGGCGCTTTACCGCGCGATGCTTGGGGTGGAAGGCTATCAGGTGACCACCGCGACTAATGGCAAAGAAGGATTGACGCTCTTCGAGAAGCAGCATTTTGATCTGGTGCTGCTCGATCTGTCGATGCCCGAAATGAGCGGAATTGAGGCGCTGGAAGAGATTCGCCGCATCGATCCTAACGTTCCTGTAGTTGTAATGACCGGGCTGGAGATGCCTACGGCGCGAGAGCGTTGCGAGCAGCTTGGCGTCGAGGCCTATGTCTTGAAGCCGCACAGCATCCAGGATGTAGTCGAGATTGTGCGCGATACCCTCAAACAGTTGCAGCCGCCAATGCAGCTTGTTACCATGCGATTGCCGGTCAATATCATCAAGCAATTGAGCCAGTTCGATAGAAATCTTGCCCGGGCCATCATCAAATTGAGTGAAAATATACGCTCCAGCTTTCCTTATCGCCTTGTGCCAGTAGACGAAAGGAGAAGCTTTCTTATTGTGCCTGATAACAATTATTGGTCTGAGGTTCGAGAACTGCAATTTGTACGTCTGGGAGCAAATGAGAATCTGGTGGTAATGGAGCAAGAGAGTAGCATTGATAAAGTTATAAATGAGCTGAGACAACTGCTCTTGCGCATACCTCTATCAGAGTCCGAAGAGCGTCAGATGGTAAGAGCGCTGGTGGATCTGCTTGAGGAGTTTCATAACAGTCCGTCCACCGAGGTCAAGCGTTCGCCGGAAGATGGGTTATTGATAATCTACAAAAAGGCCGCTGCCGCCGAAGCGCGATAATGATTCGTATCATTCAAGAGCAGCGCGTACCGTTTTAGCACACTGCCGCAAAAGCCTCTTCTGCCTTGATTGACAAGAGATTGACAAAACAACAAACGCTGTGCTAAAAGTCTCTGCTTGATTTAATTAAGCTTTCATTACTACTCGTCAAGCAGGAAGCGCGCTATCAGCAAAATGGCAAACGAAGAGAAGACGCCCTCGAAAGAGCATGCTGCGGAGAAGCCAAAACCGGCTGCGCCGAGACCGGCACCCAAAGGGCCTCCTACAGTTGCAACTACTCAACTGACCGATGATCCCCTGGTCAACAAACTCAAACAACAATTCCCCGACGCAATCTCCGAGGCAATAGAGATGCTGGGGCAGAAGATCCTTCGCATCGCCCGCGATAAGCTCGTTCAAGTGGCAGAATTTCTCAAGAACGACGAGGAATCTCAATTCGACTTTCTTGTCGATGTGACCGCTGTGCATCGGCCGGGAGCGGCGACGCCGTTTGAGGTTGTCTATAACCTCTACTCAATGCCTCATAACAAACGATTGCGCCTGAAAGTCAGCCTGGAAGAGGGCCAGAGCATTCCAACAGTCAGCTCCGTTTGGGGGACCGCTAACTGGCTTGAGAGAGAAGTTTATGATCTGTTCGGCATCCGGTTCGAGGGGCACCCTGACCTGAGACGGATACTGTTGCCGCAGGATTGGGAGGGGCATCCGCTGCGCAAGGAGTATCCACTCGAGTATCAAGAGAATGAATGGGTGCAGAGGCATCTGCAAATCCGCGAGTTGCCTGTGGATGCTGATTATACAGGTAAATTTGAATAGAAAGAGTAATGCCTGATGCGTAATGCGTAATTAGGAGAGTGAGGGCCTCTGAAAGTGCTCATTGATAATGCGTGATGCGGTAGTTGTGTAATAAAAAAGGGGCTACTTCAAATGTTGCGCATCGTTGTATCACGTATTACTCATTATATTTACGCATTACGCGCTAGAACCCTATGCATACATCAGAGATAGCGCTGACCGAAGAGCGATTGTTCGATACCAAAGAGATGACCCTTAACATGGGGCCACAGCACCCGTCTACTCACGGCGTGCTGCGCGTGGTGCTCAAGCTCGATGGCGAGACGGTTGTAGACGTTGATTGCGATATCGGATATCTGCATCGCGGAGTTGAGAAGATCGCGGAAAATCGCACCTATCCGATGATCACCCCCTACTTCGACCGCCTCGACTATATAGCTGCCGCTTCCAACGATCTGGTCTATGTTGAGACGGTGGAGAAGTTGATGGGGCTTGAGGTGCCCAAACGCGCTCAGTACATGCGCATCATTATGACGGAACTTAATCGGATCAGCAGCCATCTGTTGTGGCTTGGCACCCATGCGATAGACCTGGGCGCGTTCACCGTGTTCCTCTATGCCTTCAGAGAGCGCGAAGAGATTCTCAAGATATTCGAGAATTACTGCGGCGCGCGATTGACTTTGCACATGTGGCGCATCGGCGGATTGCAATGGGATGCCTATCCCGGCTTTGAAGAGCAAGTGAAAGCATTCTGCGATACTTTTCCCGATCGCGTTACTGAGTATGAGACGCTGCTGAGCGAAAATCGAATATGGCTCGGTCGCACGGTAGGCATCGGTGTGATCTCGGCAGAGGATGCAATCAACATGGGGCTCACCGGGCCTGCACTGCGCGGCTCCGGCGTTTACTATGATGTGCGCAAGAAGATGCCCTATGAGGCTTATGACGAGATGGAATTTGATGTGCCTCTAGGTGAGAATGGCGACACTTACGACCGCTACCTGGTGCGCATGGAAGAGATGAGGCAGAGCCACCGGATCATTGTGCAGGCGCTGGAGAAGTTCAAGCAGACTGAAGGGCAACCGATAATGGGGAAGGTGCCCAAGGCGATCAAGCCGCCAGCAGGCGAGATCTATCATTCGGTCGAGGGCCCCAAAGGAGAGCTTGGCATCTACCTGGTCAGCGATGGCAGCCCTAAACCTTATCGCTTGAGAATTCGTCCTCCCTCATTTGTCAATTTGCAATCTCTACGACAGATGTGCATAGGACATCTGGTAGCCGATGTGGTAGCAGTTATTGGAACGCTCGATATTGTGCTCGGTGAGATTGATCGTTAGCAATCTATCGCCCATCTTGGCTGTCCCTCTCAGCCTGGTAAGGGGCAATTGACAGAATAAACTGTGCAGGAGATGATCGTTTAATGGCGGTACAGCTTGTTCCAGAGGTTCAGATAGTCACACTTAAAGTTCAACCTATGACTGTAGAGAGTTTTGCTCCTTACGGCGAGTTGATAGATACTGTCGGAACCGTTAATCTCGATTTTGGCGGAGGCAGACCGAGCCTCTGCCCGTTGATAGCAGAATTTCGCCCGTTTCGCCTGGACTTCATCGGGCGACACAAACGCACCACACAAACATACATTCCGCTTGGCGGGGTGCAATCGATCATCGTTGTTGCGCCGCCCGGCGATCCTAAGAGCAAGGCTGCGCTGCCGGATGCGACTAAGATAGCCGCCTTCTTGAATGACGGCAAAAGCGCATTCAATCTGCATCGCGGGACATGGCATCGCACGCCATTTCCTCTGGCGAAAGAGGCCAAGTTCCTGGTGCTTGATCGTGATGGCACACTGGAAGACTTCGATCTGGTCGATCTGAGATCAAAGCTCAATATGGTGTTTGAGTTTACTCTGTAGGATAGACCGTTCGATGCCCGGCGTTTATAACTTCTTTATAACTTCGACGCCGGACATCGGACATAGAAACGACGAACAATGTATACGCTACTCTTTTTCGCCCCACAGTGGTTGAGGGACAAGATTCCGCAGTCGATCGGCGACGCCTGGGTTTCCAACGTCATCTGGCCGCTGATACAGATTGCCATTGTCTTCTTTGTTGTTTTGACAATCGTAGCTTACCTGACTCTGGCCGAGCGCAAGATCAGCGCCTGGATACAGGTGCGCATGGGGCCGATGCGTGTGGGGCCCTGGGGCCTGTTGCAACCGGCGGCTGATGGATTGAAGCTGCTCATCAAGGAAGACATCATGCCGCTCAAGGCCGACCGAGCAGTGTTCACAATAGCTCCGATCATTACTGCCGTTGCTGCCATCGTGGTGTTAACGGTTTTGCCCTACGGCGCGGACTGGGCAACGATAACCAATATCAATATTGGATTGCTCTTTATCCTGGCAGTCTCTTCGGTCGGCGTGCTGGGCATTATTCTGGGCGGCTGGGCCTCGAACAGCAAGTATCCGCTGCTCGGCGCGCTGCGCTCTTCGGCGCAGATGGTGAGCTACGAAGTGGCGATGGGCCTTGCTCTGATGGGCGCGTTGATGTTTTCCAAGACGCTCTCGATGTACAGCATCGTCGAAGCTCAAGCGAAAGATCAGATGTGGTATGTCTTCTATCAGCCGCTGGGGTTCATAATCTATTTCATCAGCGCGCTGGCAGAGACCAACCGCGCGCCGTTCGATCTGCCTGAAGCTGAATCGGAGCTGACCGGCGGTTTTCATACCGAGTACAGCGGGTTCCGGTTCTCTTTATATTTCATCGGCGAATACACGAGCATGTTCGTGGTTTCGTCAATTGCCGTGACGCTGTTTCTGGGCGGCTGGCATTTTCCGTTCATCGGCCTCCTTAAAGAGCAAGATCAGACGCTGTACGTGCTGGCCAGCATAGTCGTCTTCTTCGCCAAAGTTATCCTGCTGCTGTGGGCCTTCATGTGGTTCCGCTGGACATTCCCGCGCTATCGCTATGACCAGCTAATGGATGTAGGCTGGAAGTGGCTTATTCCGGCGACGCTGGCGAATATTGTAATCACCGGAATGTTGTTTATAGTGGGCCAGGAGCTGGGGTTTGTCCAGACGACCGGCGATGGGAGAGTGGAAGTAGTCGGCGTGGCGGGAAATGCGTTTATGATCGGAACGGCATTTTTAATTACCATCCCGGCGACTGCTATCCTGCTCTCTTTGATCAACAGACGCACGCGCGATTTTAATCTGCGCGCGCAGCGGCAATTGCAGCTCCGTCGCCGCCAGGAGCGGATTGCCGCCGGAGCAGGAGATTGAAGCTTATGCAATTACAAGGATACGAAGCGATCTTCTTTTATGCGCTGGCGCTGGTTGCGCTGATAATGGGCGTGATGGTCATTACCGTTCGCAGCCCCGTCCACAGCGCCTTATTTCTGATTTCCACTCTGATCGGCATAGCTGGCCTTTTCATTCTACTGCGAGCCGAGTTCATCGCCGGCGTGCAGATACTCGTTTACGTTGGCGGCGTAATGGTGCTGTTTCTATTCGTCATCATGCTGGTCAACGTGCAGCAGGAGACGCGCGAGACAACTCAGATATTCACCAGGCAATATGTAGCGGGATATTTGATTGTCGGACTGCTGACGCTGAGCTTCCTTTATGTCGTGCGCGAATCACGCAATACTCAGTTCCTCAAGCCGCCTCAAATTGAGGAGCGAGCAGAAACTACTGCAACGCCAATGACGAGTCTTTCAAAAGATACTCAAGAGGTCGGCGATAAGCTCTACACCCGGGCTGCGCTGCCTTTTGAGATTGCTTCTGTTTTGCTGCTGGTGGCAATAGTCGGCTCGGTGATGCTGGCGCGCGGGCGCAAGCAAGAAAAAATCTTTGAGTGACAGTTCAGGACAGAATATGGCAAACGTAGCGACTCTGATCCTTTTACTACAACAAACGGCGCAGGAACCAACATCCTTCTGGAGTAGAGTGAGTTTCAATCCAACTCTATCTAACTTTCTCACACTGAGCTTTTTGCTCTTCATCATCGGTGTGGCAGGGGTGCTGACTCGCCGTAATATCATCATCATTTTCATGTCGATTGAGATGATTCTCAATGCCGCCAATCTCAATCTGATCGCCTTTGCGCGTTACTGGCAGCTCAACGGCAAGCTGTCTGAGTACACTGGCCATCTATTCACCATCTTTGTGATTGTAGTGGCTGCGGCTGAAGCGGCTATCGGCCTGGGGATCGTCATTTCGCTCTACAGGAACAGAGAGACGGTTGCGATTGATGAAATCGATCTGCTGAAATGGTGAAAGCGTTCGATAGCCGCCGTCCTTAAGAATCAGCGCGTTGGGCGGCAGACGGAGAATGTTGGATATTGATTATGTTAAAACTAATCTGGCTCATACCGCTGCTACCATTCTTCGGGTTCCTCATTATCGGCCTGTTTGGCAAGAGGCTGCGCCTCTCCGAGCGAGTAATCGCATTTATTGCCTGCGGCTCCGTTGCTATCTCTCTCATCCTCTCGATCGGAGCGGTGATTGAATATGCTTCGAGCTACGCGCCCAGGCCTTATCTATCGTCAGAAGCAGGGCAAGGGTTCCCCTATAGCTTCACCTGGGTTCCCGGCGGCAAGGCGATACTCAGCGAAGGCCAGGCGGCAGGCGCTGCGGCTGAATTTCTTGTTAACTGGTCTTATCAGCTTGATCCGCTCTCTGCCGTGATGATCCTTGTAGTAACAGGGGTAGGCTTTCTCATTCATGTTTTTGCCGTCGGCTACATGGCAGGAGATACAGGCTTCTACCGCTTCTTTGCCTACCTGAATCTGTTCATGTTCATGATGCTCATCCTGGTGATGGGCTCGAACTTCCTGATGATGTTTGTCGGCTGGGAAGGCGTAGGGCTCTGTTCGTATCTTCTTATTGGCTATTACTTTGATCGGCAAGAAGCAGGGGACGCAAGCAAGAAAGCTTTCATCGTAAACCGCATTGGAGATTTCGGCTTCGCCCTGGCCATATTCGGAGTGTTCTCGGTCTTCGGGACGCTGGAATTCACTCAGGTAGCAGAGGCGATCAAGGCATATCCGGTTGAAGCTTTCGGCGCATTTGGGCTGATGTCCTGGATCGCTCTAGGGCTGTTTATCGGCGCGACCGGCAAGAGCGCCCAGATTCCGCTCTACATCTGGCTTCCCGACGCGATGGCTGGCCCGACTCCGGTGTCTGCGCTCATACACGCTGCCACAATGGTTACAGCGGGCGTCTATATGGTCACGCGCACAAACTTCATCTTCCAGCGTTCGGTTACGATGATGTTTGTCGTAGCCCTCGTCGGTGTGCTCACAGCATTCGTTGCCGCCACGATTGCTTTCTCACAAACTGACATCAAGAAGGTTCTCGCCTATTCAACCGTCTCACAGTTAGGCTACATGTTTCTGGGATGCGGAGTGGGGGCCTTCTTCGCCGGCATCTTTCACTTGATGACCCATGCCTTCTTCAAGGCGCTGATGTTCCTCGGCTCGGGCTCGGTCATACACGGAATGCACCACGAGCAGGACATGCGGTTGATGGGGGGGCTCAAGAAGTACATGCCGGTAACCTTCTGGACATTTGCTGCCGGCTGGATCGCCATCTGCGGCATCCTCCCGTTCGCCGGTTTCTTCAGCAAAGACGAGATCCTGTGGCGCGCATTTATTACCGACATTCCTGGCGGCAGGATCCTCTGGGTGATTGGCTTCATTACCGCAGGCTTCACTGCATTTTACATGACCCGGCTTATGGCGCTGACATTCTGGGGCCAGTATCGCTATAACGATCCGGCAGTCCAGAAAGAGGTTTACGGCGAGCATCGCGCAGCGCATGCTCACGGGGCGCATGATCATGATCTGCTTCACGGAGATGTAGAAGAAGATAAGAAGGCAGTAGAGCACGCGCACGAGGCAGGGCGCGGGGGCCAGTTCTTCCCTCACGAATCGCCGAAGGTGATGACCATTCCACTGATAGTCCTTGCTGTTCTCTCTGTGGTAGGCGGCTGGATTGGCTGGCCCCAGGCGCTTGGCGGCAGCAATCATTTTGAGCACTGGATAGAGCCTGTGATTGAAAAGGTTGACAGGGCCCACTCATCAGAAGCGCAGGGCCGGTTGCAGTTGCCCGGCGAAGCTGCCGTTGCCGCTAAAGCGCAAGGGCATGGCGAGAGCGCAGCAAGCGAAGGCGCTCACGGCGATGAGGGACACAATGTTGTTGAATATGCTCTGATGGGAGCTTCGATGGCGTGGGCTCTCCTGGGAATGTACCTGGCCTATTTCTTATACATAAAACGCAGGGCCCTTCTGGATCGGATTGTATCTGCCATTCACCCGCTTTATGTCGGCAGCAAGAATCTCTGGTACTGGGATTACCTGCTCGATGTGAAGGTAGTGAATCTATTCAAGGGGCTCAATAATCTCCTCTGGAGCATAGATGCTAAAGGGGTAGATGGCGGAGTAAATGGCTCAGCATGGCTGACGCGGCTCTCAAGCGTCGTTTCCGGCTTGATTGATAAGTATGTTGTCGATATGGCAGTGAACAGTGTTGGCTGGTTTGTGCGTATTGGATCGATTGTCTTCCGCACCATCCAGACGGGCTTTGCCCAGAACTATGCTCTGGTGATGGTGCTCGGCCTGCTTGCGTTTGTTGGATACTATTTGTTGAGTAGATAATCGTGATGTCCAATCCGTAATGCGTAATCCGTGGCGAGTTAAAGTTATGAATCGCTTTCACGGAACCCATCTTTAGGGAGCGGGTGCGGATCACCCATTGCGGATCAGCTTTTATTACGCATCACGAATCACTTATTAGGAGGCTTAATTAAATGCCCGGTCATCTTGAGTTCTTAGGAATAGGCATTCTTTCCTGGGTAACCTGGCTGCCACTCGTTGGAGCATTGATTCTGATATTTGCTATCAGGCGAGACAATGAGAACGGCATCCGCTATTTTGCCAATACCTGGATCCTTCTCTGCTTTCTGATATCGCTTCCGCTCCTGGTTAAATATGATCGCGCGATTGCCGGGATACAGTTCATTGAGAACTACCAGTGGATACCGATTATCGGCGCGCGCTATCAGTTAGGCATAGATGGCATCAGCCTGGCGCTGGTGATTCTGACGACGTTGCTTGGGGTGCTGGCAGTCCTCTGTTCCTGGTCTTACATTCAGACCCGGCTCAAAGAGTTCTATGCTTTTCTGTTGATGTTGCAGACGGGAATGATCGGCACATTTGTGGCGATGGATATGTTCCTGTTCTATGTCTTCTGGGAAGTGATGCTTGTTCCTATGTACTTCCTGATAGGCGTCTGGGGCGGCAAGAACAGGCTCTACTCCGCGATCAAATTCTTCCTTTACACCCTGGTTGGCTCGGTGGTGATGCTGCTTGCCATTCTGAAGCTGTACTTTATGTTCTACTCTCCTGAATACCTTCAGAACCCGCAGATAGCTTCTGCTGTAAGAGTTGCAGCTCAGACTATATCGGGGGCCAATCAGCCGATGCTTGATATGATCAATCAAGCAATAGACGCGGGGACCAAAGGGCAGGGGTCATTCAACATCATGGCATTTCAGGCGCTGGGCACAGCGCGGGGGGCGAGCGGCATGTCGGTTATCCCCCTTGCTTTGCAGATATGGCTGTTTGTGGGATTCGGACTTGGATTTGCTATTAAAGTGCCTATGTTCCCGTTTCATACCTGGTTGCCTGACGCGCACTACGATGCCCCTACTGCCGGTTCGGTCATTCTTGCCGGCGTGCTACTGAAGATGGGGACCTACGGTTTCTTGCGATTCAATCTGCCGATGTTCCCCGATGCCAGCCAGCACCGGACAGTAGTAGCAGTAATGGTGGTTCTTTCGATCATAGGCATAATTTACGGCGCGTTGGTGGCGATGGCGCAAAAGGATATTAAGAAGCTGATAGCTTATTCTTCGGTGAGCCATCTCGGATTCTGTATGCTGGGGATGTTTGCACTCAATCCCAACGGGCTTAATGGATCGATTTTGCAACAGATCAATCACGGCATATCGACCGGCGCGCTGTTCCTCCTTGCCGGAATGATATACGAGCGGCGACATACTTATGAGATTGCGGATTTTGGCGGACTGGCGCACAAGACGCCCGGCTACGCGGCTGCGTTTCTGATCATTACTCTCTCGTCGATTGGCTTGCCGATGCTCAATGGATTCATTGGAGAGTTTCTTATTTTGAGAGGCGCTTTTGAAGCCAATCGCATCTGGGCAGCCTTCGGCGCTCTGGGAATAGTGCTTGGCGCAGCCTATATGCTCTGGCTTTATCAAAGAGTCTTCTTCGGCAAGATCGATAAGAAAGAGAATGAAGAGGTAATGGATCTCAATCGGCGCGAGTGGGCAGTGCTCATCCCGCTTATCATACTGGCATTCTGGATCGGGATCTATCCCAAACCGGTGCTCTCTTACTTTGAGAAGCCGGTGCAGTTGCTCTCGCATCAGGTGAGGCCGAATGTGTATCGATCGCCGGGCCAGCCTGAGCCTGAGCGCCGAGCCGAGAACAAGCAACAAGAATCTTCGGAAAAGAAGAGCGAAGATGTTGCTCAGAAGTAGAACGCATTATACCGTTAAAAACTATGCTACTCCTACTACAAACATCTGCCTCCTCGGTTGATTGGCGATTGCTGGCCAATCAGGCGCTTCAACTGCTTGTGCCTGAGACCTTGCTGACGCTGTTTGCCTGCGCGGCGCTTGTGCTGGATGTGATCTTGCCGCACAGTAAGAAGAGATACACAGCTTACTTCTGTCTGGCGGGGATCGGCTTTAGCGGCGCGGCGCTGTTGCAGCTTTACGGTCAGCTCCACAACAGTTTTCCCATAAGCGGCTTCTATAATATGTTCGTTGTCGACGGCTTTGCTGTAGTCTTTAAAGCCATCTTCTTGCTGGCGGCAGCGATCTCAATCGCCCTGGCTATCAAGTACCTCGATGTTGAAGAAGAGCAGCACGGCGAATACTACAGTCTGATCCTTTTTGCCACTATCGGAATGATGTTCATTGCCTCAGGCGCCGATTTGCTGACTCTGTTCGTCAGCCTCGAATTGATGGCGCTATCGGTCTACGTGCTTGTCGGCTACCTCAAGCGTGATCGCAAATCGAATGAAGCGGCGATGAAATACTTCCTGCTCGGCGCGTTCTCTTCAGGGATACTTCTTTACGGAATATCGCTTCTGTATGGCGTCACAGGCACAACCAACCTGAATGAGATTTCCAGCGCCTTGCCGGGACTTTTGACCGGCGAAGATTCTCCCCGGTTCCTGCTGTTGCTGGCAATGATCTTGTTAGCTGCCGGACTGTGCTTTAAAGTCGCTGCTGTGCCGTTTCACATGTGGGCCCCCGATGCTTACGAAGGCGCGCCGACTTCTGTGACCGCTTTTATGTCGGTCGGCCCCAAGGCTGCTGCTTATGCGCTGTTTGCCCGCATCTTTCTTGACGGCATCGGCCCGATGTATAGCGACTGGGTAGTGATTCTCGGCGTTGTCTCTGCCATTACGATGACCTGGGGCAATTTCGCCGCTGCGACGCAGAACAACACCAAACGGCTGCTCGCTTATTCAAGCATATCGCATGCCGGCTACATCTTGCTCGGGCTTGTAGCCGGCAATGAGTTCGGCTATACCGGGATTGTCATCTACCTGCTCGTCTATGTGTTGATGAATACAGGGGCATTTGGAGTGATAATTGCGCTCAGGAGGCGCGGGGTCATTGGCGATCAACTGGATGATCTGAATGGACTGATCAAGACTCATCCGGGCACGACTATAATGATGACAATCTTTCTGCTCAGCCTGGCGGGCATCCCACCAACAGCGGGCTTCATCGGGAAGTATTATCTTTTTGGCGGGTTAATAAAGACGGGCAATCCCTGGCTGGTTCGCCTGGCGGTGCTGGCAGTGCTCAATACTGCTGTTTCGCTCTATTACTATGCCCGCTTTATGAGAGCGATGTTTATGGGAGAAGCGAGCGAAGCCGGTCCGTTGAGCTTCTCTCCAAGCTGGAAGATCGCTCTCGGCGTGGCAGTGGCGCTTACTGTTTTCATTGGAGTCTACCCGCAGCCATTTATTGATCTATCGTCGAGGGCGATCACCCATCTGACGCCGTATTTCATTGAAGCGGCGGCAACGGCGGCAAAATAGATTTTGGTTGAAACTTTCAGGCGAGCGGGAGCTTGCCATCATAGTTGGCAGTCTATGACGGCAAGATCCCGCTTGCGCTTTAATCGACAATGGCAAGGGGGAGTAATCAAGGCGGCGATCGTTCCTGGAGTCGGGCGCTCAGTATGATAGGACTGGCCCTGGCTATACCCTGGATGATTGCCGTGCCTGTATATGCCGGCTGGTATCTGGATCAGCGGTTTGGGACGTCCCCCTGGCTGATGATTATCTTCCTGGCAATAGGATTGTTAGGAGCGGCATTTGATATTTATACCATCTTGAAGCGGCTCGGCCAGTTGAGTTGAGACCAAGCCACAGGGTTGCAGAGAAAGCTGCCAGGCGCGGAGCGCCTCTTGCTGATCGAGTTGAGTTGAGACTGAGCCACAGGGTTGCAGAGAAAGGCTATTAATTCCATTTTATAGGATTGAGATTAAAAGCCTTTCTACAGCTTAATCTGTTTTGCGGGCGCCCGCCGCCCGAACCGGCTCTGATCTTTCTCTTAAGGTCTATAGCTCCTTTAATCTGTTTTGAGGGCGTTGTACGCCTTAAAATAGGACTGTTTTGAGGGCGTTGTACGCCCGAACTGATTCTGATCTTTCTCTTAAAGTCTATAGCTCCGGTAGGAGCGACCTATTTGTAGAATAGAGATTAAAAACCTTTCTAGCTCCGGTAGGAGCGATCTATTTGTAGAATAGAGAT
>Ga0073934_10002362_pt1 | contig 39847 bp, 34 predicted proteins | sample LarsenN4metaG_FD_76834 | JGI IMG/M metagenome (GOLD analysis project Ga0073934, IMG submission 76834) | Hot spring sediment bacterial and archeal communities from British Columbia, Canada, to study Microbial Dark Matter (Phase II) - Larsen... ... | reverse complement strand
TACCAGGATGGCCACCGCGAGGACGGCGAACGCTGCAAGCCTGTTCACGACCCCAGCCCCCTCAGGCCGTACGACTTCCCAGATCCGCCCGCATGCGCAGGTATTCATCCCGGGAAATCTCGCACCGCGCATACCGTGCGTTCAGGGCCACGAGGGCGCCGGTCCCGTAGCCGGTAGACAGGAAGCCGTAGTTCGTCCCAAGGTGTTTCGTCCCGAAGAAGAACGTCGCGAGGGCCGGCATGACCGCGAGGAATCCGCCGAAGACCATCCCCGTGAGGCCGATCCCCGCATAGAGCGGAACGAAGTGCGTCGCGAGGCCCAGGATGAGCATGGACCCGAGCAGGACGGTATACATCACGAAGAGTGCGTTCCGAGGTCCCTGGATGTCGGCCAGGCGGCCGAAGAGGGGACGGCCGACGCTGTTGAATACGGCAAGAATCTGCACGGCGGCGACGGCGAGGGCGCCCGTCGCGAGCCCGATTTCCTCCGCGATGGGCTTCGCCTTCCCGATGACCATGAAGCCGCCCGCCGTGCCGAGGACGTAGAGGAGCCACGCCGACCAGAACGCCCGGGTTCGGAGGACGGCTCGCGTCTCGACCTCCGCAAGAGGCGTCCACACACGCTTCGATGCGGCTTTCGGTTCGGGTGCCTTCCAGTCCGCGCCGGGGAAGGCGAGGAGGGAGCCCAGGGCGGTCAGGACGACGAGGAACACGCCTCCCAGGACGAGGAACGCCGCCGACACGCCGCCACTCGCGATCAAGTAGTCCGCAAGGGGCGCGGTGAACAGCGCGGACAAACCGAAGCCCATCACGACGACCCCCGAGGCGAGGCCCTTCCGGTCGGGGAACCAGCGAACCGCGGTGGGAATCGGCGGGTTGTAAGCGAAGCCGAGCCCGAGTCCGACGACGACCCCGTAGGTGAGGGTCAGGGTGAGGATCGGCCAGGGCGTGAGGGACATGAGCGAGGAGAGCATGTAGCCGGCCCCGACGAGGAGCCCGCCGACGATCGCGACCTTGCGGGGTCCGTGGCGGTCGATGAGGCGTCCCGCGAAGATCATGCCGACGGAGAACATCGCGAGGGCGAGCGCGAAGGGCAGCATCGCGGTGAAGTCGGACGCCCCGAACTCGAGCTTGAGAGGCTTCGTGAAGACGCTCCAGGCGTACGCCGCGCCAAGGATGAGGTTCATGACGAAGCCGATGGCGAGGTAGCTCGCCCGGGCGTTGCGGAGTCCCACGGTGGACGGTTCCCATCGGCAGGCGCAAAGACCCTCGCAACATACCTGTATGAACTGTATCGGCTTGCGAGCGCCGGCCGCGGCGGCCCGCCCCCGGCATATATATTGTTTAAGCGCCATAGTGGGCAGGCCTTATAGCCAAGGGTCCTCCCTCCTATCCCAATCGCGAGGTACGAGCATGGTCGTTTCCGGCGCCACGATCGACACTCTGCTCAAAGAAAAGGAGCAATACCCGCCCCCGGAGTCCTTCCGACGCGACGCCTGGGTGAAGGACGACCGGATCCTCCGGGAGGCCGAGAAGGACCCGAAGGGCTTCTGGGCCGAGCAGGCGAAGGAACTGCACTGGTTCCGAAAGTGGGACAGGGTCCTCGAGTGGGATCCTCCCTTCGCGAAATGGTTCGTCGGCGGAACGATGAACGTCTCCTATAACTGCCTGGACCGCCACCTGAAGACGCCGCGCCATAACAAGGCGGCGATCGTGTGGGAGGGCGAGCCGGGCGACAAGCGTGTCCTCACGTACCGGATGCTGTGGCGCGAGGTGAACAAGTTCGCGAACGTGCTCAAGTCCCTTGGTGTACGTCGCGGAGACCGGGTGACGATCTACATGCCGATGATCCCGGAGCTCGCGATCGCGATGCTCGCCTGCGCTCGAATCGGCGCCCCCCACAGCGTCATCTTCGGTGGCTTCAGCTCGAAGGCGGTCCACGACCGCGTGGAGGACGCATCATCCGAGGTCGTCGTGACCGCCGATGCGGGCCATCGCCGAGGCAGCCTCGTCCAGCTGAAGCGGGCCGTCGACGAGGGGATCGCGGATCTACCCTTCGTGCGTCATGTCGTCGTATACAAGCGCGTGGGCGTGCCGCTCACGATGAAGGCGAGACGGGACGTGTGGTGGCACGAGGTCATGGCGAACGCAGACGACTGGTGCGAGCCGGAGCCCATGGGCGCGACGGATCCGCTGTACATCCTGTACACGTCCGGAACGACGGGAAAGCCGAAAGGCGTCGTCCACTCCACGGGCGGGTACCTCGTCGGCATCGCATCCACCCACAAGCTCATCTTCGACATCAAGGAGGATGACGTCTACTGGTGCACCGCGGACATCGGATGGGTCACCGGCCACTCGTACATCGTGTACGCGCCCCTCGCGAACGGCACGACGTCCTTCATGTTCGAGGGCACCCCCGACTTCCCGAAGCCGGATCGCTGGTGGCAGCTCATCGAGGAGTACGGCGTGACGGTCCTGTACACGGCGCCGACGGCGATCCGCGCGTGCATGCGATCGGGCGACGAATGGCCGCGGATGCACGACCTGTCGAGCCTCCGCCTCCTCGGGACCGTGGGCGAGCCCATCAATCCCGAGGCGTGGCGATGGTACTACAAGACGATTGGCGGCGGGCGGTGCCCCGTCGTCGATACCTGGTGGCAGACGGAGACGGGGATGATCCTCATCTCGCCGCTCCCGGGCGCCACGACCCTCAAACCGGGGTCCGCGACCCATGCCTTCCCGGGCGTTGGGGCGGAAGTCGTCGACGAGAAGGGCAAGCCCGTCGGCGTGAACCGCGGCGGATACCTCGTGATCACGCGCCCCTGGCCCGCGATGCTGCTGACGCTCTACAAGGACGACGAGCGATACAAGGACACGTACTGGTCCCAGGTCCCCGGCAAATACTTCACGGGGGACGGGGCCCGCGTGGACGAGGACGGGTTCTTCTGGCTCATGGGCCGGATCGATGACGTGATCAACGTCTCCGGCCACCGCATCGGCACGATGGAGGTCGAGTCGGCCCTCGTGAGCCATCCCCTCGTGGCGGAGGCCGCTGTCGTCGGCAAGCCGCATCCGCTTAAAGGTCAGGCCCTCGTGGCTTATGTTGTGCTGAAGGCGGGGAACCAGCGCTCAGAGGACCTCGTGGACGACCTGAGGAAGCACGTCCGGAAGGAGATCGGGCCCATCGCGGTCCCCGATGATGTCTACATCACCGACAAGCTCCCGAAGACCCGGAGCGGCAAGATCATGCGCCGGGTCGTCCGCGCCCTTGTCTCCGGCCAGGAGATCGGGGACACGACGACCCTCGAGGACCCCGGCGCCGTGGAAGAGGTCCGCCGCTGGCTCGAGGAAATCGCGAAGAAGCCGTAGAAGCTTGCGGACTCCGAGGTCTACGACACGTGGAGAAGGTCCGCGGCGTCGGACCGCTCATGGATCGACCCAGTGCGCCCGGCGGACGGCGACGAGGCCCATTCCGATGACGAAGGCGATCAGGTAGACCCAGCCGAAGACGATCTCGAAGGTCGAGATCGAGATGAGGCCGAAGTAGTACTTCGCGAGCTGCGCGGCGTTCGTGGACGGGATGAGGAGTGCGATGGGCTGCAGGAAGGGCGGAAGCGTGTCGAGCGTGTAGTAGACGGGAGGGAGGAATCCCAGCACGATCCCGAGGACCTGGGGCAGGGAGTTGGCGCGCCGGGTGTTCTTCGTGACGGCCCCGATCGTGTACCCGATAAAGACCATCGAGAGCCAGAACAGGACCGTGACCGCCAGGACCTGGAGGAGTGCGAGGACGGAATAGGGGACCTGGAGGTAGAGCAGGATGAAAGCGACGACGGTGGCTGGAGCCGCCCCGAGCAGCGTGCTGAAGGCCAAGCCCATGGCATAGGAGAGCGGCGACACGGGGGAGGCCACGAACATGTCCTGGAAGCGGTGCCAGTACTTGTAGAAGTAGACGGACTGGGCGATGAAAAGGCCGATGAATCCCAAGGAGAGGACGATGGCGCCCACGATCGTCTGCATGGCCAGTTGGGGCTGCGGCGCGAAGATGTATGCAAACAGCACGGGCAGGAAGGAGAAGAGGGAGATCACAATCATCAGCATGGGGTCCCGCAAGATGGGGAGGGAATCGAAGAGGCCGATGTAGAACACTTCACGAGGTCTCTTCATCGATCGAACCTCCCACGACTTGGATGAAGGCTTCCTCCAGACTCGTAGGCTTTAGGGTGACCTTGTGGCCTTCCCGCAGCGCCCGCTCCACCACCGCAAGGATCTCGGCGTCCGTTTTCGCGCTGAGGACCTCGCGCCCGTTCCCGTTCGCCGCCACGGGCTCGACCACGACGCGGGTCCCCATGCCCGCCTTCGCGATCGCCCCTTGGACCGTCCCGAGGAATGCGAGGCGGCCCTTGTCGATAATCGCAAGCCGATCCGCGAGTTTCTCCGCCTCGTCCAGGTAGTGGGTCGTGAGGAGGATCGTCACGCCATCGCGGGCGAGCTTGCGGACCATCGCCCAGACCTTCCTGCGGCCCAGGGGATCGAGGCCGATCGTGGGCTCGTCGAGGAACAGGATCTCCGCGTCCGCGACGAGGGCCATGGCGAGGATGACGCGCTGCCGCAATCCGCCGGAGAGATCCGCGGTGAGCTTGTTTCGGTGCTCCCAGAGCTCGAGTTCCTCCATGACCTTGCGGGCGCGAGCCAGGGCGGCCGCACGGGGCATCCCGCGGATGAGGCACATGAGTCGGATGTGGTCCCAAGCCGAGAGCATCATGTTCGGCCGTGCTTCCTGGGGCACGACCGCGATCCGGCCGCGAATCGCCTTCGCTCCTCGCTCGACGTCTTGGCCTAGGACCGTCGCTCGCCCCGCGCTTGGCTTCAGCTGGGTCGCGAGGATCCGCAGGAGGGTCGTCTTGCCCGCGCCATTCCGCCCGAGGAGACAGAAGATTTCGCCCTTGGCGATCTGGAAGGTCACGTCCTTGAGGGCCTCCGTGCCGCCGGGGTAGGTCTTTCCGAGGCCCTCAACGGCCACGACGTCCATGAGCCCGAGCCATGATGGGCGGCGTACTTGAGGCTTCGCCGCTCGCCCGCGAAACAACTCCTGCCCGTCAGGAGACAACCTCCGCCATGCGGGAAAAGCGGGGCGACCCGTCCAGCGGTTTCCCATCACCCCGCGACGGACGTTGCGAGCCAGCCGAAGAGAGGCACGAGGGCAAATCCCACCCCCAGGGCGAGGGTCGCGGGGATGTGGTGGCCATGGCGGTGGCTCTCCGGGATCATTTGGAGGGCCACGACGGCGACCATGGCCCCGACCGCGAAGGCGGATGCGATGCCGAGGCCTGCGGGAACCGCGGAGAGCAGGAGGAGCGCGAGTATCCCAGCGACGGGTTCAACGGCCCCGCTCACGAGGCAATACGCAACTGCGACCTTCCGCGATTGGGTTTCCGCGAACACCGCGAGGGAAACGAGCAGGCCCTCGGGGATGTTCTGCACGGCGATGGAGAGGGCGATCGAGTGTCCTCCCGGCGTCAAGCCGCCGGCGTAGCCGAGAGCCGTTGCGATTCCTTCCGGGGCGTTATGGATCGCCAAGGCCACGAAGAGGAGGAACGCGGTCCCTGGATGGATGGGAGCGGAGTTCCGCACAAACGGCATTGGGAGAGGCATTCGGCGAAACGCGCGCGCGAGGATGGCGACGAGGGCGACCCCAGCAGAGAGTCCCAGGACCGCGCCCGGGACACCGATTCCGGCGGGCTCGGACCACAGCGGCGGTAGACTCAGTGCGGCCACCCCGAGCATAATCCCTGCGGAGAAACCCAGGAGCGAATCATGCGTCCGATGACGGACCCCCTTCGTGACGACAAGCGCCAGGCTTCCCAGGCCAGTGGCCATGCTCGCGGCGAGCAACGGAACCACGACGACGGGGTCGGTCACGGGCCATGGCACGTCCGAGGAGGCCTTCAGGGTACCCTAAATTCCCTATGTATCGTTCCTCGACCATGGCTCCCGTGATTCCTTCACCGGTCTTCCGAAATCCTATCGACATGTGCCAAAAGCTTAATTGGAGTGGTCTCTTGCCGCGGAATCGTGGACCGGACCACCTTCGACATCGTGGTGGTCGGAGGAGGGGCGGCGGGGCTCCGCGCGGCGATCGCGGCGGCGGAGGTCGACCCTTCCCTCTCCATCGCCGTTGCCTCGAAAGTGTACCCGATGCGGAGCCACACGGTCTCCGCGGAGGGAGGCACCGCGGCCGTCCTGCGGGACTACGATAGCTTCGACCTCCACGCCTTCGACACGATCAAAGGCTCCGATTACCTGGCCGACCAGGACGCCGTCGAGTTCTTCGTTCAGAAGTGTCCCGAGGAGATCATCCAGCTCGAGCACTGGGGTTGCCCGTGGTCCCGCGACCCGGACGGCCGGGTGAGCCAGAGGGCCTTCGGCGGGATGTCCGTGAAGCGGACGGTCTTCGCCGCGGACAAGGTCGGCTTCCACATCCTCCACACCCTGTTCCAGACAACGATGAAGTACGAGAACCTCCACCGTCTCGACGAGTGGTTCGTCACGTCCCTCATCCTCGACGGCGCGGCGGTGGGCGGGGTCGTCGCGATGGATCTGCGGCGCGGCGAACTCGGCCGGATCACGTCAAAGGCCGTCATCCTCGCCACGGGCGGATGCGGCCGCGTGTACGAGTTCACCACGAACGGGTTCATCAAGACGGGGGACGGGATGGCCCTCGCCTACCGGGCCGGCGTGCCCCTCAAGGACATGGAGTTCGTCCAGTTCCACCCGACGGCCCTCCCGGGCACTGGAATCCTGATTACCGAGGCCGCACGGGGCGAGGGCGGTTATCTCATCAACAAAGACGGCGAGCGGTTCCTGAAGCGGTACATCCCCGAGAAGATGGAACTCGGGCCGCGGGACATCCTCTCGCGGTCGATCATGACCGAGATCAAGGAGGGCCGTGCCTTCAAGGGTCCCTATGGCGATTACGTGGGCCTCGACCTCCGGCACCTCGGGGAGGAGACGATCAACAAGAAGCTCCCAATGGTGCGAGAGCTCGCGGAGAAATACGTCGGGATCGATCCCGTCCGGGAGCTCGTCCCGGTTCGACCCGGGCAGCACTACATCATGGGCGGTGTGCACACGAACGTCCGCGGCGAGACGATCCTCGCCGGGCTCTACGCGGTCGGCGAGGCCGCCTGTGTGTCGATCAACGGCGCGAACCGCCTCGGCTCGAACAGCCTCAGCGAATGCCTCGTGTTCGGCGCCGCGGCCGGGCGCGCCGCGGCCGCGTACGTCCGGAAGAAAGGATGGCCGGATGGTGCGGCGGGCCGGGAGGCCCTGAAGAGGGAGGAGGCCCGGATCTTCGACGGTCTCCTAGCCCGCGAGCGTGGAACCCCAACCCTTGCGGAGCTCCGAACGGAGGTCCAGCAGCTGATGGAGCGGCATGTTGGCATCCGTCGGAGCGAAGCGGGGCTCGAGGGAGTCAGCGCGCGGCTCCTCCGCCTCCGCGAAGCCATCGGCCGGGTTGGCCTCGCGGACAAGGATCCGGTCTACAACACGGAGCTCACGGCGGTTCTCGAACTCGACTTCATGCTCGAGGTCGCGACGGCAATCGCCTTCAGCGCCCTCGCCCGTCGCGAGTCGCGTGGCGCCCACAGCCGGACGGACTTCCCGAAGAGGGACGACGAGAAGTACCTCCAGCACACGCTTGCGTACCGCACGGACGGAGCACCTCGGATCGAGTACCTGCCCGTGACGATCACGCGTTGGCAGCCCGCCGCGCGGGTGTACTGACATGGCGGCGAAACAGGTCGTCTTCCGAGTGCAACGCTATCGGCCGGATAAGCGGCCGCGTCCGTACTACCAGGACTACCGGATCCGATACACCGACGACATGGTCGTCCTCGATGGGCTAAACGTCATCAAGGACGCCGTGGACCCCACGCTGACCTTCCGCTGGTCGTGCCGCATGGGGATCTGCGGCTCCTGCGGGGCGAACATCAACGGGAAGCCTCGTCTCACGTGCGGCACGTTCATCAAGGACGTGGTCGGGCCGCAGGTCATCGTCGATCCGATGCCTAACTTCCCGATCCTCAAAGATCTCGTGGTCGACTTCGACGACTTCCTCGATAAGCTCGAGGAGACCCGACCCTATCTCGTCCGGAGCAAGCCGAAGCCGCTCTCGGACGGCGAATACCGCCAGACCCCCGCGGAGGTCGAGGCCTACCGCCAGTACAGCATGTGCATCAACTGCATGCTCTGCTACGCCGCGTGCCCCGTGTACGGAGCGAGCGGCCATTTCCTCGGCCCGGCGGCCTTGGCCCTGGCGTACCGCTACATCCGGGACTCCCGCGATCGGGGAGGGGAAGAGCGACTCGCGCGGCTCTCGACGAAATCGGGGATCTGGGAGTGCACCTTCGTGGGCGAGTGCTCCGTCGTGTGCCCGAAAGCGGTCGATCCCGCGGGCGCCATCCAGAATCTCAAGGTCCTCGCGTCCATGCGCACGATGCGGAAGCTGCTGATGCCGAAAGCGGTCTCGAGGTGAAGGGATGCCGCCCCGCCCGTACCCTTGGAAGCGGCGCCGCGGCTGGTGGCTGCGCAATCCGCATTACCTCCTGTTCCAGGCCCGCGAGGTGGGGGGCATCCTCACCGCGATCGTGGGCCTCATCCTGCTCTACCAGGTCATCCAGCTCCAAGCGGGCCCCGATGCCTACTCGGCCTTCCTGACGATTGCCTTCTCTCCGCCAATGCTCGGCTTGATGACCGTCCTCTTGGCGTTCGTCCTCGTCCACGCGGTGACTTGGTTCATGCTCTTGGGGAAGGCTCAGCCGATCCAACTCACCGCAAAGCCCATGTCTTGGCGAAAGGTCTTCGCGATCAACCTGATCCTGTGGGCCCTCGTTTCGATCGGCGTGCTCTACCTCATCTTCGGAGGCCCCTGAGGTGGCAGGCGCGTCGAAGGCGTGGAGCCCGGGGCGCGACGTCGTGCGGGCCGAGGCGTTGAGCCTCCAGGCGAAGTCCGAAGCCCGCCTCGAGCCGATAGTCTGGGGCCTCTTCTCCCTTGGCGGATTCATCACGGCCTTCCTGCTCCCCGTCGTGATTCTTTTCCTGTACCTCGCCGTCCCCCTCGGGGTCTGGCCTGCGGACCGGGTTGGCTACGAGGCGATGGCCGCCCTCATGGCGGACCTCCTCGTGCAGCTGTTCTTCCTGCTCCTCATCGCGGGATCCCTGTTCCACGGGATGCACCGACTGCGGCACCTCCTCCTGGACGCAGGGCTCGAGAGCGCCGACGCGTGGCTCAGCTTCGTCCTCTACGGCGCGGCGGTAATCGGCAGCCTCGTGGCCTTCTACTACACGATCCTCATCCACATGCCGCTGCCGTTTCCTTGATTCACACGGAAACGACGCGGTAGACGAGGTCCTTCTTGCGTACTCGATCCGTCACTCGGATGCCGACCTCTTGGCCGACCTCCGCGCGCTTCACGGATGCGTGCTCGATCTCCATCGTGTCCACGGATTGGGAGAGATTCGTCGTCGGCCCTTGAATCTGGATTTGGTCCCCGACCGCGAGGGCTCCGTCCGTGAGGCGGATCGCGGCTACTCCGATCTTGCCATAATAGTGGAACACTTCCCCGACCTTCACGCGTTCCATGTACGACCCGATTCGGAAGGAACCTCACGCGATAAATATCTTGGGACGCCAACCCAGTCGCCTCGCGGCTCATAATGCGTCGGGCACCGGTCGGATTCACGCGGCCACCGCGAGTCGCGGCGCATGGATTCGACTCCGTGCGAAGCTTTAAATGCGCTCAGAAGTTTCGGCGGCCGAAGGGGGGAATGGACGTGGTGATGCCTCTCAACGTACTAGAAAAATCCATCAACAAGCGCGTTCAACTCCTTCTCAAAGACAACCGTATCCTCGAGGGAAGACTCGTCGGCTACGATGACTACATGAATATGGTCCTCGAGGACACGGAGGAGACGAGGGAGGACAACGTGCGGCGCGTCGGGACTGTCGTCCTGCGCGGCAACAACGTCGTCGCGATCGTGCCGAAGTAAGCCGAGGCCAGAAAATAGATATTGGGCCCGCGCATGGGAGCGCGGATGCAGCTTGTCGTCATCGCGGGCGGGCTAGGAACGCGGCTGCGTCCCTTGACGAATCACCGACCCAAGAGCCTGCTCCCTCTCCTAAACCGGCCCCAGATCCTCTACCTCTTCGATCGCCTCCCACCGACGGTCGACCACGTTCTCGTCGCGGTGAACTACCAGTACGAGAAGGTTCGCGACTTCTTCAAGCGACAGGATCTCGGCCGGGAGGTGACCGTGGTCCACGAGCCGGAACCCCGCGGGACTGCGGGCGCGATCAAAAACGTCGAGGGGCGCATCGCGGGGACCTTCGCCGCCTTCAACGGTGACGTCGTCGATTCCCTCGACCTCGGGGACCTCCACCGGTTCCACCGCGCCAAGGCCCGCACGGCGACCTTGGCCTTGTGGCCCGTGCGTAATCCGTCCGCCTTCGGGGTCGTCGACCTCAGCGGAGACCGGATCACGCGTTTCGTCGAGAAACCGAAGCCGGGAGAAGCCCCTTCGAACCTCGTGAATGCAGGTCGCTACATGTTCGAGCCCGAGATTTTCGATTTCATCCCCGCGAACCGGGAAGTGTCTCTCGAACGCGAGGTCTTCCCCGAGATCGTCCAGAAGGGGCTGTCCGGCTACCGCTACGATGGCTACTGGTCCGACACGGGGACCCTCGCAACGTACCTCGAGGCGCAGGCCCTCTTGCTCCGGCGTCAGGCGACGGAAATCTCGCCCGACGCCGATAGCGGGCGAGGCGCCGTGCGATCGCCGGTCCTGATCGCGGAGGGCTGCTTTGTCGAAGGCCTCCTGGGACCCGACGTCGTCCTTGGACGCGGTTGCCGCATCGGTCGGGCACAAATCGACCGCTCGACCCTTTTCGAGGGGGTGAGCGTCGACGACAAGGCCGAAATCCATGCTTCGATCCTTGGGGCCCACGTGGCGATTGGCGAAGGCGCCCGCGTGCGGGACAGCATCATCGGCGACGGCGCCCAGGTGCCCCCGCACGCGGACCTCAAGGATGCCCGGGTGAGCAGTTGAGGCGTCTCTTCGGTACGAACGGCATTCGCGGGATCGTCGGAAAGGAGATGACTGCCGAGTTCGCCGTGAACATCGGGAAGGCCATCGGCACCTTCTTTGGAGCCGGTGCGGTGGCCCTCGCACGCGATACGCGCATCTCCGGCCCGATGCTCACTCGGGCCGTCGCCTCGGGCCTCATGGCGGCCGGATGCGAGGTCGTGGACCTGGGGATCGCCCCGACTCCGGCAGCGCAGTACTACGTCGCGAAGCTCGGCAGTCTGAGCGGCGCAATCGTGGTCACGGCCTCCCACAATCCCCGGGAGTTCAACGGGATCAAGGCGATCGACGCGAAGGGCATGGAGTTACGTGCCGAGGAGGAGGAAGCCATCGAGTCCATCTATTTCGAGAGCCGTTTCCGCGCGGCCGAGTGGTCCGACGTCGGTTCGATCCGGACGGATGGCACCGCGATCGACCGGTACCTCGCGGGGATCCTCGACCAGGTGGACGCGGACGCAATCCGCCGGCGGAGGTTCACGGTCGTCGCCGATCCGGGCAATGGGGCGGGCTGCCTGACGACGCCCTACCTGCTCACGGCCCTCGGTTGCCGGGTCGTGACGCTCAACGGCCAGGCGGACGGCGCGTTCCCGGGCCGCATGCCAGAGCCCGTGCCCGAGAACCTCGCGGCCCTCCAGCGGGTGACGGTCGAAGGGGGCGCGGATTTCGGTGTGGCCCACGACGGCGACGCGGACCGAGCTATCTTCGTCGACGAGAAGGGTGGCTACATCTATGGGGATCGCAGCTTCGCCCTCCTCGCGATCGAAGAGCTGCGGGCAAGGGCCGGGACCGTCGTCACGCCTGTGAGCACCTCGCGGCTCCTCGACGATGTCGTCCGGACGGCCGGAGGAAACGTGATCCGCACAAAGGTGGGCGCGCCGATTGTCGCACGCGTGATGTTCGAGACGGGTGCCATCTTCGGCGGTGAAGAGAATGGCGGCGTGATCTTCCCCGCCCACCAGTTCTGCCGCGACGGAGGGATGGCGGTCGCGCGGATGCTCGAGTGCCTCGCCCGACAGGAGAAGCCTCTGTCCGCGTGCATCGCCGCGCTGCCGACATACAGCCTTCGCAAGTCGAACGTAGCGGTCCCCGCGGAGCGCAGGGAGGCCGTCCTAGATGCGCTCGTCCGGCTCGTCGCGGGCCGACGGGTCGAGACGATCGACGGCGTGAAGATCCACGAGGACGACGGTTCCGTCCTCGTCCGGCCTTCCGGGACGGAGCCCGTCTTCCGAATCTACGCGGAGGCAACGACGCCCGAGCGCGCGGAGGCCCTCGCCCAGGAGGGGGTGGCCCTCGTCGAGAAGGCCCTCAGGCGGAGATGACCGGCCACCCTACGAGGAGGATGATGAACGCGAGGATGGCCCCCACGCTCGTCGAGATGAAGTTGTTCATCTTCTTGCTCACGAGCCCTCGTTGCTCGAGGGTCGCGCCAATGAGGCTGTCGAGCTGACATCCTAGGAAGCCGATCGCGAAGGGGACGAGGATCGAGATCGGCCCGGGGGGCACCGAGGGTGGCAGCCCGGTCAGCGTCGGCAGGTAATACAGACCGACCCAGCCGATCGCTCCCGTGTAGAAGGCAGCCGCGAGCGCGCAGCCCTGTCCGAGGATGGAGACGCCGCCGTCCGTCCCGGCGGGCACGCGTTCCATCGTCGTGATGAGGTACGTCCGCCGGGACAAGACCCCGATCTCGCTCGCAAGGGTGTCCGCTCCCGCGACGGCGAGGGCGGCCAGGAAGACGACCCCGCCCACGCCCTTCGGAAACGCCGCGAGGTTGAGAAACGAGAGGAACGCGACGGCCATCGGCGCGATGCTGTTCGCGAAGACATTTGTGGACCCCCGCTCGCCCCGGGCGCCCTCCTGGACGCCCATGGCCTCCTTCAGGGCGAACCGGTAGCGCGTCGCGAGGAAGCTCGACAGGAGGAAGAACAGGAGGAGCAGGAGCCAGGTTAGATCGCCGAAGATGCCGATGACCATGCCGACGGCGAATGCGGCGACCGTCCCGTCCCACGTGAGCACGCCTTGCCGGTAGGCGAGGGTGCTCAGGACCCCGCAAAGGAGCGTGCTGATGAGCGCGGCCTGGACGAGGTCCGTCGCCATTGCGGCCTCAAAGAACCCTCCAGATAAAGGCTTTCCTTCCCGTGTATCAGGAGCGCCCCCGGGCCGCCCCTCACCGCGTCTGGGTCCTCGTCTCAGGCGAACCAGCGGTCGAGGGACTTCTGCTTCTGCGTGGCCCGGGCGTCGACGAACTTCGCGAGGGCGACGTCGATGCGATCCCGCGAGAAGTCGTGCTCGTCGCACAGCATCGCGCGCACCCCTTCGGGATCCGGATCCCGAAACTCGAGTTCCACGCCGTGGACGACCCGCGGCTCGAGGAAGATCCGGAGGACCTCCTCCTTCGCCTCGATCTCGACGCCAAGCCGCGCGAGGGCCGCATCGAGGCTTCCGTGCTTCTGGATCAGGGCGACCGCCTTCTTCGGGCCGATGCCTTTCACGCCCTCGTTGAAGTCGGTGCCGACGAGGAGTCCGACCTCGACGAGCTGCTTGCGCGTCAGGGCAAGCGTGGCGAGCGTCGCCTCGAGCTCGATCTCCTCGGGCTGGACATCCACGTAGACGTCCTTGCGCGGGAGCTTGCGCCGACCCGTGACGGCGAGATTCTTCACGAGTCGCGGGGATCCGAAGAGGAGGGAGTCGTAGTCCTGGGATGCGGCCGCATGGGCCACGCCGTCCCGCGCCATTGCGCTCGCCTGGGCCTCGCCCTCGCCCGGCGCTTGGATCCAGGGGAGGCCGAGGAGGTCGAGGAGCCGCTTCGCTTGGTCGATCATCTCCTCCGAAAGCCGCGCCGTCTGCATCGCCTTCGTGCGCGCCCGAGCGAAGTCCCCGATCTCGACGGCTTCCTTCCACTCTTCCTCGGCCCGGCGCTTGACCTCCGCGCGGCCCTCGATCGTCCGCGCCTTCAGCCTCGGGGGCTCCCCGTCGAACACGAACACGGGGCGGATTCCGTCGGCGACGAAGTTCGCCAACCGGTAGATGAGCCCGGACAGGTGGGACGTCACGCGCCCCCGCCGGTCCATGAGGGGAGTGCCGTCCGGCTGACGGATGATCGCGAGGAATTGGTACAGCGTGTTGAAGGCGTCAATCGCGAGCACTTTCCCAGAGAAATCCCCGAGGCTCCTCGGCGTCGGTGTGACGATCGCGGAGAGGTCGACGCCCATGGCCCAAACCCATTCGCCGCGGCGCGTAAATCTTTTTCCGGCCCTAGGCGGGGGTCACGGCGAGATGGAAGGACGCTTCACCCAGGACGGCTTCGACGACGTAGGCGCCCTGCGGAGGCTGCGAGGGGAAGCGCACGTCGACGGCATTCGCCTCCCGGAGGATGAGGTCCGTCCAGGGCACCAGCATTCTGCCGACCTCCCCGTCCGCCACGATGTCGAGTTCCACGGGCCGGTCCTCAGGAATCCGGAGGTCCTTGCGAGCCTCCCGGACGAGATTCACAACTTCCTTCGCATAGCCTTCCGCGAGGAGGTCCTTCGTCATGCGGGTGTCGAGGTACACGAGCCCGCCCATGAACGGCTCCTCGACGATGTGCTCCGGGACCGATTCCAGGAAAGACACCATCGTCGGGTCGATCCGCACCGTCTGCCCCTCGATCCCCACGGCGTACTCGCCCCGGTCGAGCCCGGCCTTGATCTTCCAAGCGTCCTGGCTCTTGAGGAGGATCTCGATCTTCTTCGCCCAGAGCCGATATGCCGCGCTCACAGCTTCCATGTTCACCCGAGTCTGGATCTTCATCCCGCGCCAGGTCTCGGTAGGCGAAACGATGTCGAGCTCCTTCGCTCCGCTCTGGCTCACGATGATTTTCCGGAAGGCACTCACGGCATCGTATCCGAGCTGGTCGCTTGCTTTGATCGCGAGGCGGGAGACGGGCCAGTGGCGCGCGATTCCCGCGCGCATCTTGGCCTGGATCACCGCTTCGAGCGTGCGGCGCAGGATGTCCACGTAGGCCACGACTTGCTCATCCGTGAGTTGGAGAGCGCCGGCTTCCTTCGAAGCCATGACGGCTTCGTGAATCTGGGCCGTCACCTCCTCCGTTGGCCCCCCGCCCGCCGCAACGATTCGATCGAGGACCTGAAGGGCCTCCTCGTAGGTGGCCGTCTCGAGGGTTCCCCGGGCCCACGGGAGGAAGTCCTCGCCCTCGGGTCCCTGGAGAAGCCCCTTGTCCACGAGCGTCGGGATCTTGCTCACCGGCGTGTCCTCGAGAGGGCCGAGGGACACACCGGGCATGCCCGTCGCGAAGAGCAGTTTCTGCACGAGTTCCTTTGCCCCGGTTGGCGCAGGACCGTCCTCGTCGGGCGCTTTGAGGCGATCGCCGTAGGCCTCCTCGATTTCCCGCAGGGACTGGATGAGGTAGAGCAGCAGGCTCTCCGGTTCGGAATCGCGGAGGGTCGCGACGAGGAGCGCGTGCGGGCCGCGGGCGGCCACGAACGGCAGGGCTCCCATCTTTCCGCGACGGAGGCACGCGGACCCGCGTTCAAACGTCGGGGGGACGAAAGCCCGAGCCTCCCCCGCGAGCGTCGCCGCACGGCCTCGGTCGTCCGGCGGGACATGGTACCGGCTTTCATGCAGGAGGACCTGGCCGCCTGTCGAGAGGAGAAAGACGTCCTCGACGGCGTACCCGCCTTCGGGTTCCACACGGATCGTTGAGGTCTCGGTGAGTTCGTGTGCCGAGTTGTCGAGGGGACGCATATATTGCACGCCGAAGTCCAAGTCCATCGTGCCTCCCACGTGCGGCCGGATCCCGAATTCCACCGACACCCTCGCGTTCGGCTCGATCCTCTCCACCGGCTGCAAGTCCCGCACATCCACCGGCCCGAGGACCGTCGGGGTGACGTCCTTCGCGGGCCAGTTGCCCTTGTTCGCGATATCGAGCCTGTAGCGGTTCCAACGGTTCGCCTCGAGGCCCAGATGGGCGGTCTCCAGGAAGAGGCGCGGGTGCTGGTCTCGCAAGACCTCCTCGATGCGGGTCTTCGCAAGGGCCTGGGCACGCTCGAGGATGGGCTCGAGTTCCTTGAGGTTCCCCGCCGCGAGGGCCCCCTCGGCCTTGTCAAGGAGGGCCACCACGTCCCCGAAGTCCAAACGAACAGCCCTCGCCTCCGCAGCGGTGGCCCGGAGGCGAGCGAGATCTCCCTGCGCCTTGTCCATCACGGCGCGACGCCGTTGCCTCGCGAGGGAATCCTTCGCCCTTCGAAGGTACTCCTCGACCTGACGGAAGTTCCTTCGCTGGATCGCGTCCTCGATCTTCGTTAGGAAGGCCTCCGCTTCCCGGACGTCCATGGACTGGCTCCGGGCGACCTGGATTTCGTTGATGAGGCTCGTGAGTTCAAGTTCGACCTTCTTCGCGGACTGCTCGGACCGGACGCGCTCCAAGGAGTCCCGCAGGCCTCGCTCGATCTCCTGGACGCGCTCGAACTTCTTCTCCTGAAAGGCCTCTTCGGCCGCCTTCAGGAGCAGTTCTGCCTGACTCGTATCCGCGCCGATGTCCGTCATTTCCTCGAGGAGGCTGCGGGCGCCCGCGAGCATCTCCTCCGCATGCTCCTCGAGACGTTGCCGCGCGAGTTCGGCTTGATCCTTAGCCCTCTCGATGTAGTGCCACGACAAGTGAATGTCCGTCTCGAGGCTCGATGTGGCCTCCTTGAGGAGTGCGTCCACAGCCTGCGTTTGATCCCCGCCGAGGGCTTCGATCGCTTGGAGCGCGTGTGTCACAGGGCTCTCCGCGAGACGACCCATGTCCGCCTTCGCGGTCGTCGCGACCATGACGAGCTTCGCGATGACCCCTTCGACTCCCTCGATCTCATGGAGCATTCCGGACCAGCGGTTGAGGGTGTTCCCGAAGCGGTCTTCGACTTCCTTCAAGACTTCAACCATGTACAAGGGAAGGAGCTTCGGCTCCTCGCCGAGGAGGACCGCCGCGAGGAAGACGTGGGGGGAGCGCTCGATGAGGATCTTCGAGTCGCCGAAGTCGAGACGCTTCAGGCCGACCCGGCTCCTCTGGCGGAAGGAGTCCTTGACGAAGTCTTGGACGACGGTGAGCATCCCCGAGAAGATGTCCTCGTCGATTTCCTCGCGGAACTTGCGGGACTGATGCGCGATGAGGCGGCCGTCGGAATGGATGAGGAACACATCCTCCACGAGGTACGTGCCCGGAGGCTCCACGCGGAGATCCTGACTCTCTTGGAATTCGTACCGGTTCTCGTCGAAGCTTCGGAGGTAGGAAATCGTGATCGATGTCCGCACCTTGCCTGGGCTCGAGGGCTTGAGGCCGATCTCGATCGTCCGCCGTTCATCGACCCCGAGTTCCGCAATCGGAGTCATCCCTTTCGTTTCGACGCCTTCGAACCGGATCTCGACATCTCGCGCGGGTAGCTTTCCGCGGTTCTCGATTTCGAAGCTGTAGCGGTTCCAGACATCGGCCTGAAGGCCGCTGGACGGAAGCTGGAGGACAAGGTTGGGGTAGCGGTTCTTGATGAAATTCTGGATTTGAATTCCAATCGCAACTTCCGCCTGCTTCAGGAGGAGGTCGGCCTGGGCAAATTCGTTCGAACGGAGGGCAGCCTCTCCCTCTCGCATCGCTCGCTCGGCCTCGACGACATCGGCCCCGAGGCGCTTCGCATCGGCGAGCATGATCGACACGGCGCGGAAGCGGGCGTCGTACTTGTGGGCTATTTGGGAAGCCCGTGCCTCTTCAATCGCCGTCCGGGCCTCCGCGAGCGTTCGCTGGAGGGCCTCGAAGTCCCCGATCTCGGCCGAACGCCGGGCATCGCCCAGGCGTGCTCGGGCCGTCGCCATCGTGATCCCGAGCTCTTCGGACTGAACGATGAGCTCGTTCAGGGACTGAATCTCCGCCGTCGCCTTTCGGGTCAAGGATCGCCGTCGTTCCTTCTCGACCCGCTCCTCAACGCGCCGCTTGAGTTCTTGCACTTCCTCGAGGTCGCCCGTGTTCACGGCCGCTTCCGCGTCGGCCCGCAAGGCCTCGACGTCGCGCGATGACAACCCGAGGGATAGGCCCTCATCAAGCGCCCTGTTGATGACTCCGAGGAAGGCCTCCGCGCTGGAATGCCGGCCCGTGTCAATAGCCTGGCCAATCTCCCGCGTGAGCTCGTCGAGGTCCGTGACATCTCCTTGAGCCAGCCGTTCCTGGGCCTTCGCGAGGAGGTCGGAAGCGATGTGAAGGTCCGCGCCCAACGCCGTCTGCGTTTCGATGCGTGCCTGAAGTTCCGAAAGGACTTGACGGAACTCGCCCACCGCCTTCTCCCGATGGATGTCTTCGATGATGTCCTCGATGACTTTCTTGTACTCGATCGCCTCGACAAACCGGCGGTCCTCGATTGCTTCCTTCGCGGTGACGAGGACCATTTCGGCGCGCGCCGGGGCAAGGCCGCTGGACCGCGTGGTCACGACTTCCCGTTCGGCCTCCTTGATCAGATCCTTGGCGGCCGCCTCAAGGCCGATCGTGAGGCTCTCGGCAATCTCCTTGGTGTCCGCGAGTTCCCTCGCGACATCGTCGAACCGGCCCTCCTCGAAGGCCGCCTCGGCCCGAGATAGGGCCAGGTCGGCGTTCGTGATGGCAATGTCCGCCCGGCCTAAGTCCGCGAGGATCTTCTTGAGTTGGCCGATCTCGTCTTTCGCGGCATCCCGGGCCCTGCGGCCTTGTTCCTCCTGCGCGGTCTCGTGCTTCCGGAGGATCTCGACGATGGCCTTCTCGGCGGCCTTGGCAGATTCGATGGCATCGTCGTAGTCCGCTTGCGCGAAGTGGGCGTGGGCTCGGTTCAGGAGGTCGCCCGCGACCTCGACATCGAGACCCTCGGCGCGGGCGTCGTGGAGTCGCCGCTCCACGCGATTGAGGAGTTCCCGCGCAGCCGCAACGAGTTCTTCCATGAGTTCTTTCGCGGTCGCATCGAGGCTCGCGAGGACCTCTTCGACGCGCTCGTAGTCCTTGTCTTTGAGGGCCTCCTCGGCGGCCCGCAGGACCTCTTGCGCGCCGGTGATGTCAATCTCTGCTTTTCGGAGGTCGTCCGTGAGCCCTTTGACCGTGATGACTTTCGAGGCTGCGGCCCGCGCTTGCTCCATCATGATGCGCTGCCGCTCCATCAGCCGCTCCTTGCGTCCGACGTCGATCGCCACCTCGAGCTCCGCAACGGTTGCGATGGCCCGGACCGGCCTGCCCATCTCCACCGCTTCGGAGGCACGAAGCATGAGTGCCTCGATGGCTGGAGTCACCACGCCCTCGGTCTGGGCTAGGCCGAAGCGGACGCGACCGCGCCCGACCGCCTCCTGAGCCTGCTGGTGGAGGGCGGCTCTGGCGCCTCGGACGATCCCTTCGGCGGCGGTTATCTGCAACTCGGCCTCATCGAAGTCATTGCGTTGGATGGCATCCTCCGCAGACCCGAGGGCCCGAAGGGCTTGCGCGAGGTCCACATTGTCTTCGAGGAGATCCTCGATCTCCGTGCGGACGGCGGCAACGCGACCCTGGAGCCGCCGCGAATGCTCGGATCGCCTTGCGGCCTTCTCGCCCTCGGCCTTTCGTCGCTCTTCCTGGCGCTGGCGTGCGGCTTCCTCGACGGCCGCAAGGGATTGGCGGCTCGCGGCAATCGCATCCATGTATCTTCCATCGGAGTATGCGGCCTGGGCGTGTTGGAGCTCGATGGTAGCCGTACCGATGCTCAGGGATTCCGCCTCCGCCCGGGCCACCTCGCCCCGCGCCCGGCCCAGGATTTCTGCCGCCTGACACCGGAGATTCTCGCGGGCGGCGTGAAGATCGTGCTCGACCGCGTCCAGCAAGGCGTCGGCTTGAGTGAAACGGGCCTCGCGGAGGGCGATGGCGCCGTCCGCGAGCTTGCCCTCCATCGCCACGGTATCCTGTCCATTCCGCTGAAGATCGATGACCAGGTCGCGGTCGCGAATGAGGCGGGCCTCGAGGGCCGCGCGCCTCCGCGCGTCTTGGTCCGCCATGCGCGTCTCGATGAGTTGTTGGATGTCGACGCTCCTTCCGATCGAAATCGCGTCGTCGACCTCCTGCAGCAGTTCGACTGCGGTCTGCGGGTCAAGGCCCCGCGAGGCGTTCGCCACAATGATTGCAAAGGCCCGCTGCATGTGTGCGCGGCGATGCCCGTCTCGAGCCGTTTCGGCCGCAAAGCGAGCTTGGCGAACTAGCCTGCGGGCTTCCGGCAGGTTCCCTGACCCGATGGCCTCCGATAGTGCGCTTACCTGGGCGTCGAATTCCGTTGTATCCACGCCGATGGCCCGCAGGTCCTCGCCATCGAGCTGAAGACTCCCCAGTGCCTCTCGGAGACTTCCCAGGAGGGCGGCGTCCCGGATGGCGTCCGTGGCTTCGCCCGCGAGGGCACGGACCCGCGGGTGGTCGCGGGCCTCGAGGGCCTTTCGGCCTTCCGTGAGGACAGCCTGCGCGCGTGAGACATCGATTCCGCGCCGGGCCTCCCGGGCGGCGGCCCGCTCGGCCGCGCGCAGGATCGCCTCCGACTGAGCATGATGCCGCGAATCGCGGAGGTCCTGTCGCAGTTGGCGCAGGATTGCGGTGACATCCGCGAAGAGTCCGCGGCGGGAAGCCTCGCGGGCTTCGGCGAGCGCTTTACGTGCGAACGCCGCCGGTACGCCTGTTTCGCGCGCGGCCTCCACATCGAGCGCGGCTCGCGCGATCATGTTATCCGTACGAGAGGATCGGCGGGCCGCATTGGCCAGTTCGATGGCCTTCGCGGCGAGTGGCGGGACCTTTGCGTACTCACGCCGCCCGAGGGCTTCGCGTGCCTTCGCGAGGAGATCCGTTGCGTCCCCGATATCTCCGCCCCGAGCTCGCGCCCCTCGAACCTCCTTGTCGGCTTTCACGAGGACCGCGCGGAGACGCTTGTCGCGTCGCCGGTCGAGCGCACGCACGGAGAGCCTTCGGAGGAGCGTCTCGGCACCGAGGAAATCCCCCTTCGCCGCCCGCTCCTGGGCCGTCCGGAGGTTCCGCTCGAACGCGACGGTTTCGACCCCCGCCTCGCGGGCCTTTCCGAGGACGGCCTCGGCCCGGGCGAGGGCGGCCGCGATCCGCGCACGGCGCCTCGCGAGTAGGCTCGCGCGGCGGGCGGCCCGTGCGAGGTCGAGGGCGCGGCCGTGCTCACCGGCCGCCTCCGTTTGCTCCGCGCGCTCGAGGAGGGCTTGAGGGAAGGTGAGGTCAAGATCTCCCGCGGCCTTGGAAGCGAGGTCCTTCCGTGCCGCCTCGATGGCCTTCTGGACGGTCGCAGAAGAACTATGGGACGTGAGGGTCCCATCGACAGAATGGCCGCAGGCGCCGCAGGCGGAGGAAGCCTCGGAGGTTTCGGACTCGCAGAGAGCGCAGCGTGCCATGCCGGCCGACCAGGTTCCCTACGCTCACGGAAGGAAGGGAAACGGCGGCGCAACGAAGCGATTTCTGTATAAAGGAACCGACATCGATATCTCCCATGATAACGGAGGGAGCCGCGCGCAGCAGCGTCGCCGAACAATCTTCAAGTACGGCGGCCCGCATCGCCGCCGCGTCGGGGCCTCTCCCGAGGCCCGTCGGCAGGTCGGTCTTGGGTGGCGCGTCGAGGGATTGGGCTCATCGGACGGGCGGTCGTGGATGCCGAAGGCGTGGAGATGGGCTTCGTGGCCGCGGAGGAAGGACAGTTCCTGGTGGTTGAGCAAGGTCCCGTCAGCCGCCTGCGCCTCAGCCGCCGCTACGTAGGGCAGGTGGACGATCGGATCGTGCTCCGAGGCCCGGTGGCAGAAATCTTCGCAGGACTGAACGTCGTCGACGCGAACGGGGAGTTCGTCGGGATCATTCGCGACACGATCGAGGCGGAGGATGTCCTCGACTCGTTTGTCGTGGAGGACGAGCGGGGAGAAATGGTGACGGTCCTTCTCGAGGACGTCCGCGCCATCGACGAATGGATGGAGCTCGACATCGCGGGAGACGACCTCTACGAGCAGGGCTAGGCCTCTTCCGTGGCGGCCGGAAGGAGCATGATGGCCAGGCCGAGCCATACGAAGAGCCCGATCGTCGCGAGGATGCCGCCCCAGCCGAGGACGAGGTTCACACCGAGCAAGACGAGGGGGGCGACGAATCCCACGATGAGGAACGCAGGAAAGCGGGCCATCCGCGGCGGGCTCGATGGACTGCCCCGTCTAAAGGTTTGCGCAGGCGCTGCCTTGCGTCCGTCCAGGAGGTTGCCGGGCCCAATGTCGGTTTCAGGGCCAGGGTCGGGCTCGATCGGCCGCTTCACGAATCGCTCGTAGGTTCTCCGCGACCCGGTCCGGGAAAATCCCTGAGCCGGAGACGAGGATGTCGGCGCCAGCGCCCGCGGCGAAGGCCGCGGTGTCAACCTTGATTCCGCCGTCGACCTGCAGGGCGACGCCTAGGCCGTTTCGGTCGATGTGCGCGCGCGCCTCGCGGATCTTCGGCACGACGTCGTGGCGGAAGGACTGGCCCGGAAAACCGGGATCGACGGTCATGGTGAGGAGGAGGTCCGCCTCCCCGAGAACAGGGATCGCCTTCTCAAAAGGCGTCGCTGGGTTCAGCACGACCCCGGACCGCATTCCGGCATCGCGGATCGCGTGCATGGTCGCTCGGACATCGTGATCGCTCTCCACATGGACCGTGAGGTCGTCCGCACCGGCCTCCGCGAAGGCCTTCACGAAGTCCTGAGGCCTCGTGACCATCAGATGGACGTCAAAGGGCAGCTTCGTGAGGGATCGAATCGAGCGTACGACGGCGGGACCCATCGTGAGGTTCGGCACGAAGTGACCGTCCATCACGTCGATGTGGATCATGTCGGCCCCCGCTCGCTCGGCCTCGAGGACTTGCTCTCCGAGACGGTCGAACCGGGCGGAAAGGATCGAGGGAGCGATCTTGATCCCCATGCGCGACGCGGAATGGCCGCGCCGCGAATAAGGGTTCGCCCCATCAGACGTTCTCGTACGCGACGAGGACGATTTCGAGGGTCAGTCCCTTCCACCCCGCCCTCGCGATGGCGCGGACGACGGCTCCGACATCGCTGCTGAACCAGACCGTGGCATCGCCCCTGGGCGGCCGCTCGTCGTACTCGGGCTCGTGGGCCGCAACGACGTCCGTCCCCTCGCGAAGGTTCGCCAGGGCCTGCGGGGTGAAGGCGACGGGGATCGCCTGGAACGTGCCCGCCGGGGTCGTCACCTCCTCGAACACGCCGCTCTCCGCGGTCAGGAGGATCGGCAGCGCGAAGGCCTTGTGCCGACCGACCTCGACGTAGAAGTCCGGTGCGTCGAGGCGGAAGACGCTCGTGATGTTCGCCGTCATGACGGACGCCACCGACCACGTTTCTTCCGGCAGGATCGGGAACGCCCAGAGGTCGAGGGCCGGGTCGAAGGTCTTCACGATCGACACGGTCAGGGAGGCCGTGACGGCGCCCTCCTCGGTCGACGCCTCGTAGGCGACGCGGATGTTCAGGACGTCCTTCGCCAGGGCGAGGGTGTCCACGCGATACCACGCATAACCCTCGAAGGCCACGTCGGTAAGGATGAGCTCGGGGCGCTCCCATGCGAGGCGAGACCATCGGCCCATGAGAAGGCCGTCCTGCGGGGACGGGAGTTCGAGGCTCGCGACCAGGCTGACATTATACACGTCTCCGGACAGCGTCGATTCGATCGCGGAGACCTCCTTTGTCACCGAGACGATCCAAGGAAATTGCGAGACGTCTCGATCCTGCAGGTCGTTGCCGCGGAGGTCCGAGATCTCGTCATCGACCCGAGTGAAGGTTACATTGTACGTCCATGTGTCCCCCACGGACCACGCCGGCGCATCGATCTGCGCTTGCGGGCTCGGGGGCGTTTCGGATCCGGGGGACAACACGTTCAAGATCCCGGGGTTCAAGGCCACGGCGGTAACGGCAAGGAGGGCCACGACAACGCCACTGGCACCCAGGACGATCGGGAATCGTCGAACCACGCGCACCACCTCGCGGCCGGATGAGGGGTTCAGCGCTAAGAAGCTTCTTTAACGCTCATCGAAAGGTGCTGGACGCGGCTTGACGTTCTCATTTCGCGAAACAAGCCGGTAGGTCGATTCGTGGAGTGGAATGAGGTGTTGCTGTGAGCGTCCAACACCGCGCGATTCGGGCGTCCGGCGCGGCCTGAATTTCGATCGGGAAGGGACGAAAGCCCTTAAAGGGGCCTTCCCATCTCCGCCCGCCCTCGGGGCGCGGGGTCGAGGCGAGGCGGTTGGGGGACTACTCGGACGAGCTCATCCGGAACCTGCGGAGGAAGGCCGTCCTCCTCCGGAAGCACATCATCCGGATGACGCACAATGTCCAGAGCGGGCATCCTGGGGGATCGATGTCCTCCACGGAGATCGTCACGGCGCTGTACTTCCACGTTCTCCGTGTGGATCCGAAGAATCCGGGATGGGCGAATCGAGACCGCTTCGTCATGAGCAAGGGCCACGCGTGTCCCGTGTGGTACGCGGCCCTCGCGGAGCGGGGATTCTTCCCAGTCGACGAGCTGCTGACCTTCCGCAAGATCAACAGCCGGCTGCAGGGCCACCCGGAGCTCGGCACGACGCCGGGCGTGGAGAATCCGGCGGGCGCGGAAGGCCAAGGGCTGTCGTTCAGCGTCGGCCTCGCGTTGGCGGCGCGCGTCGACCACGAGCCGTGGCATGTGTACTGCCTCATGGGGGACGGGGAGCAGGATGTGGGTCAGACGTGGGAGGCCGCAATGGCCGCCGCAAAGTACGGCCTCGACAACCTCACGGCCATCATCGACCGCAACGGGATCCAGCAGGAGGGTCGGACGGAGGACATCATGCCTCTCGAGCCCCTCGCGGAGAAGTGGGAGGCCTTCAACTGGCACGTCCTGACGATCGACGGTCACGACTTCCGGCAGGTGCTCGCGGCCTTCGAGGAGGCCCAGCGGACGAAGGGACGCCCCACCGCGATCATCGCGCGGACCGTGAAAGGGAAGGGCATCTCGTTCATGGAGAACAAGATCAAGTACCACGGGGCCGCGACGACCCAGGAGGAATTCCGGCAGGCCCTTGCGGAGCTGGATGCGCTCGAGGCGACGATATGACGGCCGCAGGCCCCTGGAAGATGGAAAGCCAACGGGCCTACTTTGGGAGGGCCCTCGTCGAGCTCGGGAAGCGAGAACCCGACGTCGTCGTCGTCGGCGCAGACACGTCGGAGTCCCTGCGATCCCTCGAATTCGGGAAGGCGTTTCCGGACCGATTCTTCAACCTCGGCATCGCCGAGCCAAACATGATCTCGGTTGCCGCCGGGCTCGCCGCCGCGGGCAAGATCGCATTTGCCGCAACGTACAGCGTCTTCGGCTCGGCCCATACGTACAACATCATCCGCCAGAACGTCGCCTACCCGAAGCTCAACGTGAAGATCTTCAGTTCGCACGCGGGCCTCAGCGTCGGCCCGGACGGCGCGACTCATCAGATGAACGAAGACATCGGCCTCATGCGAGGGCTACCGCGGATGACGGTCCTCGTGCCCGCGGACGGACCCCAGACCGCGAAGTGCGTCGACGCCGCCGCAGCGCAGCAAGGTCCCGTCTACTGCCGGTTCTCCCGGGCCAACGTCCCCACGCTCACATCCCTGGATGATCCGTTCACAATCGGCAAGGCGTATGTGATGCGCGACGGTTCGGACATCGCCCTCGTCGGTTGCGGACTGATGGTCGCGCGATGTCTGCAGGCCGCGGATGCCCTTGCCAGGAATGGAATCGAGGCGCGGGTGATCAATCTGGCGAGCGCAAAGCCCATCGACGTCCCGACGATTGCGAAGGCTGCCCGGGAGACGGGGGCCGTCGTGACAGCCGAAGAGCACACGGTGGTCCACGGGATCGGCGCGGCCGTGGCATCGCTTCTGGCCGAGGACCACCCGGTTCCCATGGCCTTCGTGGGGGTGCAGGACGTCTTCGGCGAGAGCGGCGAAGCGGACGAACTCTTGGAGAAGTACGGTCTCACAGCGGAGAAGATCGAAGAAGCGGCTCACCGCGTCCTCAAGCTCCGTGGTGCGTGACCTGCGGAGTCGTTGAACTGGGGATGGCCGAGGCCCGGACCGGTCGCCCGGATTCCTCTTGCCGGAGGACCGGCTGACAGGGAAAGAGGGAGGATATGTCCCATCGCATCGTGGAAGCTGGAAGGCGATTACTTCGAGGGATGCAACTGCGAAACGATCTGTCCGTGGGTCTACCTCGGTCCGCCGGACGAGGTGTACACTTACCTCGCAATCGCGTGGCACATCACCCGAGGCCGCTACGGGGGCACGGCCTTGGATGGCCTCAATGTCGTCGCCCTCATCGATGCCCCACGGCCACATGGTCACGGGGCCGAAGTGGAACGCGGCGCTCTACTTGGACTCGCGGGCGAAGCCGCCACAGGCCGAGGCGCTCCCGAAGCGCTTTTCGGGCCAGGCGGGGTGCTCCTTGGGAGAGGTCGCGAAGCTGATCGGCTCCGTGAAGGGAACGAGGTCGGTGCCGATTGAGTTCAAGGCGAAGAAACCCTCGCGAAGCGTCCGGATTTCGGACGTCTTGGAGTTGGAGGCCGAGGCCCTGAAGGGCGCAAACGAGAAAGAGGAGTCGACGCCTCACAACGTGCCCTTCTACGGTTCCCCGGGCTTCGACCCTGTGGTGGCCCAGTCCAAGCGGTGTTCGTGCCATGACCACGGCTACTCGATCGACCTCCCCAGGAAGAACGCCTTCTTCTCCCGCTTCGCGTACGGGCCTTGACCCGGGCGGGGGCCACGCGGGATCCCCGTCCGTCTCCGACGCGCAAAGAAACTTATTCACGTCTTCGGTTCCCCGAATCGCATGGCCGGGTCGACCTCGACTCCTCAGGACCTCCTTCGCGGCCTGACCTTACCCGTGGCCCTGGTCGTTGCCATCGTGGTGGCCGCCGCATGGATCGTGGCGTGGGCGACCTCGGACCTCCTGATGGGCTTCCTCGGGATGTCCGGGATGATCGAGATCGGATCCTTGCAACTCGCGGTATTCTTCGTCATCATGATTGTGATGATGGTCGCCATGATGCTGCCTTCGGCCCTTCCGATGATCGTGGCCTACCATGGGCTCACGCGCCTCGAGGCAGGCCAGCCCACGAAGCCCGCAGACCGCGCCGCGACGGCTTCGTTCGTCGCGCCCTACTTCCTAGTGTGGGGCGCATTCGGCGTCGCGGCTCTCCTTGGCCTCATCACCCTGGGCCTGATGAGCCCGCTTCCGGGCACGCTTCTCTTTGTACCCGCCTTTGTCCTCGCGTCGGCGGGCGTCTATCAGTTCACCCGGACGAAGCAGGTTTGTCTCGCCCACTGCCAATCCCCGATGAGTTTCGTGATGCTCCACTGGCGCTCCGGTCGCTGGGGTGCCTTCCGAATGGGCCTGCGCCACTCCATGTACTGCGTGGGCTGCTGCTGGCTCTTCATGATCGCTCTCTTCGTCGCCGGGGCGATGAGCCTCGTCTGGATGGGCGTCCTGTCCCTCGCGATTTTTGCGGAGAAGGTGGGGACGCGGCCACGGCTGACGTCGCGTGTCATCGCCGTGATCCTGATCGCCCTCGGGGCCCTCGCAGCGGTCGGGGCCTTCGCGTTGCGTTGACGTCGCACTGCGGCGCCTCCGCCGGATCTCGTCGAAGGCTCCCTCCGCTGCCGCTGGCCGGTACATCCCGATGGGCCGGATCGGGCGACGCGCGGGTGAGGTCCCGGTCGGCGCGGGAATTGAGCGTAGGGTCCGGACAGGGGAGAAGGCCACGGAAGCTGGCGAAGGCCATGAAGACGATCGCCTCGCGCATCCCAAGGAGCGCGCCTAGGAGTCCCTGAGAAGGCTTCCCGCCCGGGCGACCCCAGTCCTTGCGACGGCCGTGGCGTGGGACGCAAAGAGTTGAGCCATCAACGTGGAAGTTTCATATGCCGCACGCCTCTACTGGGGCGGGGCTGAGCCCTTGGTGAAGATCTTCCTGGACACGGCGAACATCGACGAGATTCGAGAAGCGGCCTCCTGGGGAGTCCTCGACGGGGTCACGACGAACCCCACGCTGGTGGCCAAGACCGGACGCAAGTGGGGCGAGGTCATCCAGGACATCGTCGCCCTCGTGGACGGCCCGGTTAGCCTCGAGGTCACGACGACCAAGGCGGACGAGATGATCAAGCAGGGTCGACAGCTCGCGAAGCTCCACAAGAACGTCGTTGTGAAGATCCAGATGGGGAGCGAGGGCCTGAAGGCGATCAAGGCGCTGTCGAAGGAAGGCATCCGCATCAACACGACGCTCATCTTCAGCGCGAACCAGGCGATCCTCGCGGCAAAGGCGGGTGCGAAGTACGTGAGCCCGTTCATCGGCCGCCTCGACGATCAGGGCCAGGAGGGAATGCAGGTCGTCCGCGAGATCGTCCAGATCTTCGAGAACTACGATTTCGACTGCGAGCTGCTTGTCGCGTCTATCCGCCACCCGCTCCACGTCATCGAGGCCGCGAAGCTCGGCGCCGACATCGTCACGGTGCCCTTCGACGTCCTCAAGAAGATGACCCAGCACAGCCTCACGGACGTCGGCCTGCAACGCTTCCTCGAGGATTGGAAGAAGGTTCCTCAATAGCGGCCAACCGCCATCGCGGCCTGATTCGCCGGCCGGACGCTGTTAGGTTCTGTCCGAATGACAGAGATGCCTTGAAGAGGCCCCACGGCCATCGCTTCCGGGATGATCCCGGGCCCGCCCGGGCCGGCGAAGATCACGCTGGACCAGGAAAGTTTCAAGGCCCTCGCGTCGGACGTCCGCGTGGGAATCCTCAAGGTCCTCGATGACCGCCGGCAGACGGTCACAGACCTGAGCACGATCATGAACCTGAGCAAGCCGACGCTGCTCGAGCACCTCGAGAAGCTCCAAGCGGCCGGCCTTGTGAAGCGGGTCGACGAAGGCCGCAAGTGGATCTACTACGAGCTCAGCGACAAAGGAAAGAAGATCCTCCACCCCGAGCGGGTGTCCATCGTCGTGGCCCTCAGCACGGCGATCGGCCTTGCGGCCCTGGGAGTCGTCTACATGATCTCGCTCACCTTCGGGACTCTCGGCGGGGCTCCGGTGGGGGGCGTCCCTCAACCTCAACGCGACTCTGCCTTGGCCGAGGCATTCGCCCAAGCCGCCGCGGCGACGGGCCCATGGCTCGGCATCCTGATGTTCGCCCTCGCGGGGGTCGCAATCGGCGCTGTTTTCCTCCTGCGTCGTTGGGGAGATCGAAGGCGAGCGCAGTTCTTCGCGCAGCTTCCGGTCCCTTGAGCCGCCGCCCCGTTTGGACTTCGATCCTCCCGATCAATCCGGGAAACCATTATGAGCGTCGGTGACCTACAACGCGACTGTGTTTGGGTCCTCCCGGGGGAGGTATGGGTGGGCCGTGCCGATCCTCCTCGTCGCGGCCGTCGTCCTCGTCGCGGGGCTGGCCTTCAACTTGGCCAACTTGGATACGGGCGAAGATGCGATCCCCGAGGTGCCCGGCCCGTCCGTCCCGGGGCTGAGCCCGATCAGCCTCGCGGATGCGCTGCCGCTCATCTGGGGCGCGGCCCTCCTCTTCCTAGGCGCCCTTGTGGCCCTGTCGATCTACGCCCTGGTCCACGGCCGCACGCCCTCCCATAAGCGCGGCTCCTCGGGCTACCTCCAGCGGCTCGTCATGCTGATGATCGTCTTCCTCGGGATTCTCCTCCTCGGCCGGCAACTCACGGGGCCGCCGAGCGGCGACACCACGAGCGGAGGGGACGGAGGCGGTCCGGGGGACGGCGGCGTGATCCCGACGGACGCCGCGGGGACGATCGCGGGCATTCCCCTCGCGGTGTTCCTCGTCGCGGCCTTCTTCGCTGGGCTTGTCGTCCTGTGGTTCGTGATCCGCCTGCCGCCGAGCCCGGCGTCCCCGGCGCCGGCCCGACCGAGGGTGGCCCCTCAGGAACCCGCCAAGGAGGCGGTCGTCGACGCGATTCGAGACCTCGAAGCCGGCGGCGACATCCGGTCCGCGATCCTCCTCTGCTTCCACCGGTTCTGCGGGCTCCTGGGGGCGCGGGGGATTCAGCGGCAAGCGAGCCTCACGCCGCGCGAGCTTGAAGGCCTCGCGGTCGAGCAGCTGCATGTCTCGCCTGAGGCGACGGCGGACCTCACGTCCCTCTTTGAGGAGGCGCGGTACAGCGACCACGCGCTCCGGGAGGAGCACCGGTACCGGGCGCTGACGAGCCTGGAACGGATCCGCGCGGCGCTGGAGGGCGCGGCATGAGCATCAGCCTCGGCAGCGTCCCGCCGGAGACGGCGGGGGAGGCCGAAGTCCGGCGGCCCCGGAACCGGACGGCCACGCAGGCGATCGGTCTCCTCTCTGCGGCCGTGTTCCTCGGCTTCGTCCTGCATTCCGCTCAGTTCGACAGTTCGCTCCGCTGGGGTCTCGGGATCCTCTTCCTGGCCGTCCTCGTCGGCGTCGTCCTGTACATCATCTCGAGGCGCACGGAGAGCCCTGAGCCTCTCGCGGTCCGGCCCGAGAGAGACCATGCCGCCCTGGGCGAGCTCTCCGCGCTCACGGAAGTGGCCTCCCGCGCCGACCGCGGGATGGCTTTCAGCGAGGACATCGTCGTGACCCGCGTGCGGACCGCGATCGTCGACCACATCCGCCTCAACCGGGGTCTCTCCCCCGCGGAGATGCTCGAACTCGAAAACGACGAGGCGGCCCTCCGAGCGACCTTGCGTGATGCGGGCCTCTTCAACTTCCTCCTTGTGACCCGGGATCGCGAGAGCCGCGTCGCATGGGCGGAGGACGCGCGCCGGGGCTCCGGGCTGATGCCCTCCTTGGGAATGATCCTCGAGCGGGCGGAGGCGTGGCGATGAACCTCGCGGCGGTCGCCGAGACGTGCTCGCAGCTCCAGGATGCCCTCGAACGGGTCATCGTGGGCAAGCGCCACATCCTCGAGCGGATCTTGTGGGCGATGCTCAGCGAGGGCCATGTCCTCATTGAAGACGTGCCGGGGGTTGCCAAGACCCTCATCGCGAAGTCGTTCGCGGCCGGGCTCGGCCTCACGTTCCGCCGCGTGCAATTCACGCCGGATTTGCTCCCCGCCGACATCACCGGGACCCACGTCTTCGACCGGCCGACGGGGGAGTTCCGCGTGCGTCGCGGCCCGGTGTTCACGAACGTCTTGTTGGCCGACGAGATCAACCGCGCTCCGCCGAAGACGCAGTCGGCCCTGCTCGAGGCGATGCAAGAGCAGCAGGCCACGATCGAAGGCGAGACGTTCCGCCTCGAACGACCGTTCTTCGTGATGGCGACCCAGAACCCCATCGAGCTCGAGGGGACCTACCCGCTCCCCGAGGCCCAGGTCGACCGATTCCTCATGCGGACCGAAGTCGGGTATCCAAGCCGCGACGAGGAGGTCGAGATCCTCCGGCGACGCCGCCTCCGCCGGACGGACGACACCTTCGTCCCACCCGTGACGACGCGGGAGCAGGTGCGGGAGCTCCAGGCGGCCGTGGAGGACGTGCACCTCGACCCCGCGATCGAGGCGTACATCGTCGAGATTGTGGCCTCGACCCGGACCCACAGCCAGGTCGAGATCGGCGCGAGCCCGCGCGGTTCCCTTGCCCTCCTCAAGCTCTCCCGGGCGCGAGCCGCCCTCGCGGGCCGTGACTTCGTCACGCCCGACGACGTGAAGGCCGTCGCAATCCCGGCCCTCGCCCACCGGCTCATCCTCAAGCCGGATCCGTGGATCCGCGGCGTCCGTACCCCGGGCATCGTGGCCGATGTCCTCAACCGCACCGCCGTGCCCAAGGTGCCCTGAGATGCGCACGCCCCTCGTCATGGGTTTCGTCGCGACCTCCATGGCCTTCCTCTTCCTCGGGGTCCTCCTTCGCAGCTGGCAGGTCCTCGTGCTCTCCCTTCCGCCCCTCCTGTTCCTCGCGGTCGGGACGATCGCGGCACCGCCGCGTCCGCTGCTGACCGCGCAGCGGGTCGTCTCGCGGGACCGACTCCAGGTCGGGTCCGAGCTGCAGATCGACCTGACGTTGCGCAACGACGGGCCGAATCTCGATCTGCTCGAGGTCGTCGACCTCCTTCCGCCGGAATTCCGCCTCGAGTCCGGGACGAACCAAGCCGTCGTGCCTTTGGCACCGGGCGAGACCTTCGCCTTCTCCTGCATTGTCCGACCCGCCCTCAAGGGGGAGTACTCGCTCGGGCCCGTCCGGGCCCGTGCGATCGACCCGCTGGGCCTCGGGGCGGAGGATGCGACCGTGCCCGTGACCACCCGCGTCCTCGTGGCGCCGCCCCTCGAGGATATGCGGCACGTCCGATTCGCGCCGCGTCGAACGCGGCCATGGTTCGGTCAGATCCCCTCGAAGCGGCCCGGCCTCGGCTCGGAGTTCTGGGCCGTCCGCGAGTACGCCTCGGGCGACGAACTGCGGCGGATCAACTGGAAGGCGACGGCGCGGCTGGATCGCCCGCTCACGAACGAATACGTGGGCGAGCGGTCCGGCGACGTCGTGATCGTGCTCGACGCGCGCCAGGAGTCCTTCGTCGGCACGCGCCTCGACAATCCGGTGGAGCACGGCGTCCGCGCGGCCCTGGGGATCGCCGATCACGTCCTCTCGGCTCGCAACCGCGCGGGCCTCGTCGTGGCCCGGAACGTCCTCGATCGCGTGCTCCCCGCTTTCGGCCGGAAACAGCTCTTCCGGATCCTCGAGGCCCTCGTCCGCGTTGGCACGGGCGGTCAATGGCCCTTCTCCCACGTCGCCCGCATCGTGTCTCGCTACTTCCCTACGGACGCCCACGTCGTCCTGATTTCTCCCCTGGCCGATTTCACCGCGCTCCAAGCGACGATCGGCCTGAAGGCCCAGGGCTATGACGTCCTCGTCGTCTCGCCCTCGCCTCTCGACATCCAGCGCGCCCTCGTGCCCAAGTCGGACGCCCAGAACCTCGCGTACCGGATCCTGCGCGAGGAGCGCGCGAATCTCCTGCTTCAGCTCCGCCGGGTTTCCGAAGTCGTCGACTGGGATCCGAGGACGCCTCTCGCATTGCCGTTCCGGAGGTTGGGACGATCGATTCGGGCGCCGTGATCAGTCGAAGCCTCCGCATCGCGCCCTCTGCATGTTTCGGCATCCTCGCCGTGTGGACGGCGTACGATGTCGTCCAGGTGAGCTCCGCCGCTTGGGCCGTGGGGCTCCTGATTCTCTTGACGGCGGCGCTCATCACCCACCTCCTCGGGAACGTGTTCCGAGGCGCGAGGGCTCGAAGCTTCGGCTTGGTCTTCCTTGGCGCCGCCTACTACGGTGCTCACGTCGCGGTCCTCGGAGTCCAACTCGTGGTGGCCGTCGCCTTCCTGACGCTCCTCATCGTGTACGTCGAGCTTCGCTTCTTATCGGATCGCTTCGCTCCGATTTACGCTCGGCGCTTGCATCCAGATGCGCGTCGTCATGTGGACGGGGCTCTCGCCCGAGCGATGCTCCGGCTCCTCGTGGCCTCCGTCCTCGCGGTCTTCGTGCCGATCTTCGCCGCGGACCTCGCCCTCTCGGGCCTCGTCCCGCTGACGTCGATCCTGACGGCAATCTTCCTCGCTGCCGGCCTCGTCGCCGTCATCGCTCTCCTCGCACTCCTCCCGTTGTTCGAACGGCGAGCGCCAAGGCGCGCGCCTCCTGAGGGCGCACACCCGAAAGGCTAATTACCGAGGCCCCTTTGCAACGCGCGCTGCCCCGGTGGTCTAGCGGTCTATGATCCCGGCCTGTCGAGCCGGGTGCTCGGGTTCGAATCCCGACCGGGGCGTGTCTCCGCGTGCCGAATCAGACTGACGAAGCTCTGCGCCGTCCACATTGAATACGGGCGGTCCACCCCCAGCCTCGCGGACTTCGCAGTCTATGGCAGCCTCTCACCTCTCCTGATCATCGGTGAATCGATCCCCGCAGAATTCCCGCGCCTGGCGGCGTGTTCGGTGCGGATCCAGTCCCTCGGGCGCTGAACTCACGGGCCGCGGAGGGCCGCGACGAGGGTCTGCAGCGCGACCCCCCGCTGGACCCCCGTCTTCATGTCGCGAACCGCGACGCTCCCCGACGCGATTTCCCGCTCGCCGACGAGCACGGCGTAGCGTGCGTGCATCGCATTCGCGTAGTCGAGATTCTTGGAGGGCCCGCGGCTGACGAGGTCGATGTCGGCTCGAAGGCCCGCGGCTCTCAGGGTCGAGACGATGTCCACCGCGCGGCCGCGCATGTGGTCCCCGATCGGAATGACGTACGCGTCCAAGGGTCGTGCAGGCGCGAGGGTCCCCTCTGCCTCCGCGGCCATCACGAGCCGATCCAACCCGAGGGCGAACCCCGTCTGCGGCACGGGCTCCCCGCCGAAGACTTGGGCGAGGTCGTAGGCGCCGCCTCCACCGACCTGTTTCTCGGCTCCGAGGTTCGGCGAATCGATTTCGAAGACCATTCCCGTGTAGTAGTCCAGGCCTCGAACGACGCCCATGTCGAAACGATAATCGCTCGCGGGGAGACCATAGTGGTAGAGCATCTCCGAGAGCTCGTGGAGGTACCCCACGGCCTCCTTTCCGGCGCCGCCGAGGATCTCGCGAGCCTCCTCGAGGATCGACGCATCTCCCGTGAGGCCCACGACCTTGCGCATGGGACCCGCAAGTTCAGGCCGTCCGAGCCTTGCGAGCTCGGCCTCGAGGGCCGGGAAGTTCCGCTTGTCGAGGGCGTGCAGGAGCTTCGCTTGATCGAGGGGGCCGAAGGGCAGGAAGGTCCGGAGCATGCCGATGTGGCCGATCCGCGCGCGGACCTGCTTGAGGCCAATCGCGCGCATCGTCCCGACCGCGAGGGCGAGGACTTCCGCATCGCTCGGCAAGGGACTCCCACCGATGATCTCCGCGTTCAGCTGATAGAACTCGCGGTAGCGGCCCTTCTGGGGCTCCTCGTACCGGAATACCGGCCCCGTGGAATAGAGTTTCACGGGCTTCGGCAAGCCTCGGAGATCGGAAAGGTAGAACCGTAGAATCGAGCCCGTGAACTCGGGGCGAAGCGCGATGTCGCGGCCTCCGCGGTCTTTGAAGGCGTAGAGCTCCTCCACGATCCCAGGACCGGACTTCGCGGTGAAGAGTTCGAGCGGCTCGAAGGTCGGCGTGGAGACCTCGCCGAAGCCGAACGATTCCGCGAGCTCGACGAAGGCCCGTTCCACCTGCCGGCGTCTGGCCATGTCTTCGGGACCCCAATCGTTGGTCCCACGTGGACGCTCGAACATTCGGACGGTTGCCGAAGCTTGACTCCGGCCATAAACGTTTCTTGGGCGTGTGACATTGGGCGCACCTACCGCCGGGGCTTGCGAGAGGACATAGTCTCGGGCTTCCAGCGCAAAGCGCTCGGGACGGCTTGCGGAGTTCACGGACCACACGGGGACGGGGAAGTGGACGAAGTTCACGTGCGACGGATCAAGCCGGGCGACGGAGATCTGGCGGGGGCAGTACGCGCGCGGCACGGTCGCGTGGAGTTATCGCGTGTATGCGATCGCGTATTCGACCACTACGACGCGCACGATCACGAACGCCCGCGCGCAGTCGACGATCCTCACGCTCAACTCATTCGGGAATCCGACCCAGATCACCGGCCCCTCGATCGGTTGCGGTGCCTGCGATCACGCCGGGAACACGACCTCCTATGCCTGGGACGGGGAGATGAATCGCATCCGGGCGACGGACGGGAGGGGGAACGCGTGGACGGACGCCTTCGACCCTCGGTCGAACCTCGTGTCCCGTCGCGACCCCGGCGGGAACCTCTCCGTCTTCGCTTGGTCCGAGCTCCACTCGACGACCGTGTACATCACCGTCCGTGACTCCGAGCTGAATTTCCGGCTCCATGCCACATGGTACGCATACGACGCCAAGGGCAACCTCCTCAAGACGACGAACGCGAAGGGGGACTACACCGAGATCGTCTACACTCCGAACGGGTTCGTGAACCGATCCCGCGACTTCCGCGGCAACTTCACGGGGTACGAGTACAGCGGGAACGGGTACCTCACGAAGATGACCGATCCCCTGAACCAGGTCACCCGTTTCGGCTACGACGCCTGGGGTCGAATGACGAGCACGACCTCGCCCGGAGGGAACGTCACGAGCTACGAATACGACAAAGTCGGGCGTCGGACGAAGGTCACGGATCCCTTGGGCAACCGGGTCCAGAGGACGGACGGGACCGTCGTCGTGTACACGTACGACGCGGACGACCGGCTCACGCGGGAGACCTCCGGATCCTTCGTCTTCGTTTACGAGTACGACGCGAACGGCAACCTCGTGCGGGAGTACGACGAGTTCTCGTCACTGACGCAGTACACGTACGATTACGAGAATCGGCTCACGCGGATCGTGTACCCGCAAGGCGAGACGTGCACGTACACGTACACGCCCTGGGGCGAGCGCGTGAGCGTCATGGCCTTCCCGTGCACGTCCACGACGTACCTGGGCTACGACTTCCTCGGGTCCTTCGGCTATGCGGACCTCACGGCCGAGTACGACAACGCCGGGAACCGGCAGGCGAGGTACACGCACGGACCCGGCATCGACGAGCCCCTCGGAGTCTCCCGGGGCGGGTCCTACTACAGCTACCACGCGGACGGACTCGGCTCGATCACGCGGATCACGGATTCCGGCGGGACCACGGTGAACACGTACCGCTACGACGCCTGGGGGCGCACGACATCGGAGTCGGGTACCTTGCCGAACCCGTATCGGTACGCCGGGCGGGAGAAGGAGTCCGGCACGGCGTTGTACTACTATCGGGCGAGGATGTACGACCCCGACGTGGGCCGGTTCACGGGCAAGGATCCCGCCGGCATGGCCGACGGGACGAACCTCTACGCATACGTGGGCGGGAATCCGGTGAATGCCCTGGACCCGTCCGGGGCAGGGCTACTCGTGCCGGGAGCCTGGAGACGGGGGCAGAGGAGCGAGACGACCTTGGGCGAGCGCAGTGCCGGAGGCCGGTCTGGGATGGCGCAATCCGGCCCTGCACCTCCGGGCGACTTGATCCTTCAGCCTGAATATCCTCCGAAAGAATCGGCGAGGGCGTCGGTCCAAGCAGGGTTTTCGTTGCTTCCAGTCTGCGTCTGCAGCCTCGTCGCTCATTCGACGGTAACGCTCTTCGCGAGGTTGCGGGGCTTGTCGATGGGGCACCTCCGAAGGCGCGCGACGTGGTACGCGAAGAGCTGCAGGGCCACCGTGACGGGCACCGGATTGAACGTTCCCGAGACCGGGGGGACCCAGATCACATCGTCCACGAATTTTGTGAGTTCCTTGTCTCCCTCGGTCCCGATGGCGATGACGGGTGCGCTTCGGGCGTTGACCTCGCCGATGTTCGACCGCATCTTCTCGTAGGTCCGGTCCCGCACGGCGACCGCGATCACGGGCGTGTCGGGCGTGAGGAGGGCCAGGGGTCCGTGCTTCAGCTCGCCGGCGGCGTAGGCCTCGGCATGCACGTAGGAGATCTCCTTCAGTTTCAGCGCGCCTTCCATGGCCACGGGATAGTTCACGTGGCGGCCGATGAAGAAGCAGTTGTCCGCATGTCCGTACTTCTCCGCGAGCTCCCGGATTTCGTCCGAGCGGTTGAGCACGGCGTGGACGGCACGGGGCAGCGCTCGGATCTCATCCTTGAGTCGGTCCGCTTCCTCATAGCCCACGGCGCCGCGGTCGAGGCCGAGCCGCAGGGCCACCAAGTAAAGGGCGATGAGCTGCGTCGTGAAGGTCTTCGAGGCGGCGACGCCGATTTCCGGGCCGGCGCGGGTGTACAGGGTCCAGTCGGCCTCCCGCGTGAGGCTCGATCCGACGACGTTGCAGACCGCCAGGGTCTTGCAGCCGCGGCGCCTCGCCTCCCGGGCCGCGCCGAGGGTGTCCGCGGTCTCGCCGCTCTGGGAGACGAGGATGACGAGGGGCCGCTCCGTGGGACCGTGGGCGTAGCGATACTCTGAGGACAGCTCGGCCGACGCAGGGATTCGCGCGATTTCTTCCAGGATGTATTTCCCGACAAGGGCAGCGTGGTAGGATGTCCCGCAGGCCACAAGCTTCACGCTCGTGAAGCCCTCCGAGGAGAATCCGTTGACCTCGAGGTTCGCAATGCGACCGAGCAACGTCTCCTCGATCGCTGTCGGCTGCTCGAAGATCTCCTTGAGCATGAAGTGCTCGAACCCGCCCTTCTCGGCGTCTTCGAGGGTCCACGTGATTCGCTGCGGCTCCCGCCGCACGAGGCGGCCGTCCAGGTCTTTGATGACCGCCGAGTCGGGCGTCACTACGACCATCTCCCGGTCCATCACGTACACGACCCGATCCGTGTGCTTGAGGAGCGCGGGGACATCGGAGGCGAGGAAGTTCTCATCGGGCCCGAGGCCGAGGACGAGGGGGCTCTCGTTCCGGGCTCCGACGACCTTGCCCGGCTCTCCCGCACTCACGACCGCGATCGCGAAGGATCCTCGCACCTCGGCGAGGGCCTGGCGCACGGCCTCCTCCAAGTCACCGCGGTAGTGGGATTCGATGAGGTGCACGAGGCTCTCCGTGTCCGTCTCGGAACGGAATATGTGGCCCTCGGCCTTGAGGCGATCGCGCAGCTCGGAATAGTTCTCAACGATCCCGTTGTGAGCGAGGGCAATCTTCCCGGCGCAATCGACGTGAGGGTGCGCGTTGATCTTCGATGGGGCCCCGTGGGTCGCCCAGCGAGTGTGCGCGATCCCCGTTGCACCGTCGAGATCGGTGAGCTGGGCCTCGAGATTCGCAATGAAACCCTTGTCCTTCTCGACCTGCAAAGCGCTGCCGACGATGGCGACGCCCGCGCTATCGTATCCGCGATACTCCAGCCGCTTGAGGCTGTCGAGCAGGATCGGGAGCGCCTTTCGATGTCCCGCGTACCCGACGATCCCACACATCTACAGGACCGTCCCTCCGGCCGGGATTGAGCCTCGCAGCCGCGCCCCGGATGCGACGCGAGCCCGTTCGTTGATGATCGTTCCCGCCTCGACCGTGACCCCGCTGCCGAGTTCCGTGTCCTCGCCGATGAAGGCCCCGACCTGGAGGACCGCATGCCAGGTTCCCTCGATCTGGATGTCGGCCGGGCCCGCCGCGGCCAGCAGGCCGGCGCGGGCCACGACACCCGAGCCGACGACGGAGTCATGGAGGACGGATGAGGGGCCGAGGCTTACGTCGTCCATGAGGATCGAGTTTGCGACGACCGTGAGGGCCCCGATGCGCCCGTTCCTGCCGACGCTCGTCGACGGCAGCAGGACCGCATTCGGACCGATCTCACAGCCGGCCCCGAGCGCGAGGGGTCCTTGGAGATAGGCTCCGGATCGGATCGTGCAGCCCTCGCCGATCGACACGCGACCGCGGATTGTCACGTCCGGCTCAATGGTCCCCGATCGAACCTCGTGGACGGATTGCAGGGCGGCGTGATTGAGGGTCAACAGGTCCCACGGATAGAGGGCGCTGACCCACATGCCTTCCGTCCGGACGACTTGGACGTCCGTTTCGCGGGCGAGGCGGGAGACCGCCGTCGGGAGGTCGTGCACGCCTTCCTTCCCGAGGGCCTCGATCGTGCGGAAGATCGCGGGGTCGAGGGCGTAGGCGCCCGTGCTGATCAGGTTCGAAGCGACGGCCGCGGGTTTTTCGACGATGTCGACGAGCTTGTTCCCGCGAGCGGTCACGACGCC
>Ga0073934_10002361_pt1 | contig 39854 bp, 38 predicted proteins | sample LarsenN4metaG_FD_76834 | JGI IMG/M metagenome (GOLD analysis project Ga0073934, IMG submission 76834) | Hot spring sediment bacterial and archeal communities from British Columbia, Canada, to study Microbial Dark Matter (Phase II) - Larsen... ... | reverse complement strand
TCGCCAGGCGCTCGCGGCGCGCGGCGAGGCGCCGCCGCCCGACCGGCCGTGGAGCGTCGCCGTCTGCGGGCCGCATCCGCCCGCGCAGGTCGCGCTCGGCCAAAGCTTCCGTCCCACCTGGGACCCGAAGGGCGCCGACTTCGCGCTGATGCTGGGCGCCTTCTATTGCGCAAGCCTCGACGCCCCGCTTCTTGCCGAGATCGAGCGCGCGGGCGTCGTGTTCGCGCGCGTCCATGACATCCGCGGGCGCGACGTGCCGAGCCTGTTCACGCTGCCGCCGGTTGAGCGCGAGCAGCGCAAGGCGTCCCGCTAGCGCGGAGCGCAGTCGGCGGGTTCACGCGGCCAGGCCGACGTCGCTCTCGAGCGCACCGTCGCGCAGCGAAAAGATGTGGTCGAAGCGGTCGAAAATCTTGCTGTCGTGCGTGACCACGATCACCGCCGCCCGATGCTCGATCGCCACCTTGCGCAACAGATCGATCACGATGCGCGCCCGCTGCGAATCGAGGGCCGCGGTGGGCTCGTCGGCCAGGATGATGCGCGGATCGTTGGCGAGCGCGCGCGCGATCGCCACCCGCTGCGCCTCGCCGCCGGAGAGCTGAGCAGGCAGCGCGTCCTTGCGGTGATCGACCTGGAGGTACGAAAGAAGCTCCTCGGCGCGCCGCTTGGCCGCCGCCGGGGCAGCGCCGGCGAGAATGTTGGCGATCGCGACGTTCTCCCAGGCATTGAGAAACGGCAGCAGATTGTGCGCCTGGAAGATGAACCCGATCTTCTCCAACCGCAGCCGCCGCAGGTCGCGGCGCAGCCACTTCTGATCGTAGACGATCTCGCCGCTCAGCGACAGACGCCCGCTGCTCGGTTCCAGGATGCAGCCGATGACGTTGAGCAGCGTGCTCTTGCCCGATCCGCTCGGTCCGCGCAACCCGACCACGGTTGCAGGGAAAACGTCGAGCGAGACATCGCGCAAGGCATCGACCCGCGTCGGCCCTTCGCCAAAATGCTTGCTGATGTTGCGAACCTCGACCACCGGTGCTTCGCTCATGAGGCTCATCCTGCCAGCGCGGTCGCCGGATCGATCTTGAGTGCGACGCGAACGCCAAGGGCGCTGGCGAGGAGGCAGACCAGCACCACGATGCCGAACAGGGCCGCCGCATCCGCCGCCTCGAGCAGCAGTCGGCGCGGAAAGTAGCCGTGGACGAGATGTATAAGCCCAAGGCCGACGACGAAGCTGATGATGCCCATGGCCAGCGCCTGCTGCACGATCAGGCCGACAATCCGCGTGTCGGGCGCGCCGATCAGCTTGAGGGTGGCGATCGACTTCTTCTTGTCGAGCGTGAGCGTGTAGATGATCAGGCCGATGATGACGGTGGAAACGACCAGCAGCAGGCTGGTGAAGAGACCGATCTGCCGGCGGGCGCGCTCGACCACCGAACGCGACAGCACCGTCTCCTGCTCCTCATGCGTGAGCGCAGCAAGATGCTTCCAGCGCGCGACCGATTGCGCGAACGCTTTGGGATCGATGCCCGGCAGAAGTTGCACGAGGACGGCGTTGACGGTGTCGCTCGTTGCGGTGGCGCCGGGACTGCGGGCGGCTTCGCGGCGCGCCGCGGCCGGCTCGGAGGTGAACTGCAGCCGCTGGGCATCGCGCAGGGTGATGAACAGCACCGGGTCGCCACCCGAGCCGACGAGATTTTCGGTCAGCCCTACCACCGTGAACGTGTCGCGGCCAAGCTTGATCTGCTCGCCGAGGCTGAGGCCTGCGCGCCGGTCCGCCACGAGTTCATAACGGCTGCGCAGAATCGGTCGGCCCTCCACCACCGCCGGCGCGCCGCCGGGCCGGGCGATCTCGGCCCCAACCACCAGGAATCGCCGGATCTCGCCGCGGTGACGGGCTTCGACGTTCTGGTAGGCGACCGAGCCGGCCGCGGCCACGCCCCATTGTGCGGCGATCGCCTCGCGCGTGTCGCCGGGCAGCCGCGAAGCCTCGGCGAAGGGACCGCGGGTGCCGCCCTCGACCACCCAGACCTGCGCCCGCGCCGCGCGGGCAAGGCCGAGCGCCTCATCGATCAAGCCACGGTAGATGCCGACCATGGCCAGCACGATGCCGAGCAAGAGACTCAAGCCCACGCACGTGAGCAGAAAGCGCCCGAGGTTGTGCTTGATGTCCTTGAGGGCGAGATTCATGTCAGGAACCGGCGGCGGCTCGCGCCGCGCGGCCTTCGCGCAGGCTGCGGCCGTCGGCCACCACCGCCACGGACGCAGGCAGGTCCGGGGCGATCTGGACGCGGCCATCCAGGAGCCGCTCGCCGAACGACACCCGCCGCTTGGCGAGCCGGCCGTTCTCGATCACCCAGACGGTCCCGCTCTTTCCGTCGTACCCCTCGACGTACTTCAAGGGAACGAAGCGCCCGCTTGCCGTTCCCTTGACGATTTCGACCTCGGCCTGCTCGCCAAGAAAGCGCAACTGATGGTATTCGCCGCACACCCGGCAGCGGACGTAGACGCGGCGCTCCTCGGTGACGCGGTCGTTCTCCTGGTCGATGCGGACGATTTCCGCCTCGACCTGGTTGTCCGCCTCCGAGCGCAGGCGCACGAAGGCGGTCTGGCCGATGCGAAGGCCGCCGGCGAGCGCTTCATCGACATAGGCGCGCACCCAGATCGAATCGGCGGCGATCAGTGTGAACACCGCTTCGCCGGGATTGGCGACGCTGCCCGCCTCCTTGTGGCGCGCGATCACGCGCCCGTCGAACGGCGCACGCAATTCGTGCTGCTCGAGCAAGACCGCCTCGATCTGCCGCTGGGCCGCCGCGTCGTCGCGCAGCACCGTGGCGATCGCGATGTCGGCCTCTGCGACCCGCAGGTCGCTGCGCGCGATCTCCTCGGCTGCGCTCGCATCCTCGGCCGTCTCGACGGCGACACTGCCGCGGGCGAGCAACGTCTGCCGCCGGGCGCTGACCGATCGCTTTTGCTGGTAGGCGGCGGCGGCTCGCTCGCCTTGTGCCTGTGCACGCGCAAGGCTTGCCGCCGCTTGCCGCACCGCAACCTCGCTCTTGGCGAGCTTGGCGCGCTGCGCGGCGTCGTCGAGCTTGGCGAGCAGTGCGCCGGCCTTCACCTGATCGCCCTGATCGGCGGCAAGGGCCACGATCTTGCCTCCGACCTGGAAGCCGACCTTGGACACGACCTGGGCTTCGACGGTGCCGATGCCGAACACCCGCACCGGCACGTCCTGCTCGTAGGGCACGACCTGGACGGCAATCGGGCGCATCGCCTGCCAATAGACCCCGCCCGCAAGCAGCACGCCGCCTGCAATCAGTGCGATCCCCATGTAGCGTCGATTGAGCATGATCCTGGCAATCCGCGACAGCCCGCCGCTGCGATTTCTAGGCGCCAGCGTATTCCCGACCTTGATCCAGGACAAAGGCCGGCTCCACTATTGAGCATCGCCCTCCCCCCTATGCAATGTCATTCAAGCGTGATGCGGTCGTGTGGGCGCAGCGCGGCACGACGTGATGCGGCGCCGGGCCGGCACCCCTGGTTGGTTGCCCGATTGCGCCAACCGCGCGCCGCACCTGCGGTGCATCACTTCGTGCTGGACCGCGTGCGGGGAACGCAGCGGATGAAAGATGAACCGTCGCGCCGAGGTAGCGGCTCATTCCCCGCCGGACAGGCAGCGATTGTATTCGGCGAAGTCGTAGAGACGGGGCTGGTCCAGATTGAGAAAGGCGTAGGGAGGCAGGACTTGCTCCCGCTCCGGCAGGCGTGCGCGGCGCTCGCAGGCCAGCACGCGCTCGGGAAAGAAGGTGCCGACATAAGCGCGCAGTCCGGTGAACCGCCGCAGTTCGCCGAACTGGTTCTCCACGCAGGTCGTGAGAATGACATTCGACGCGGAGCGCTGTCGGCTGGTCGCGGACGGAGACTCCCTTTGAGTGGAGACCACGCAATAGGCGAAGATGGCGGCCTTGTTGTAGGAGATGAATTTCAGGATGTCCCGGGCGTTTTCGATCTCGGACGCCGACCGCACGGCCGCATCGCGCGCAAGCCCCTCCATCGCAACCTCGAACTCGCCGCGGATCGAGTTCTCGACCGAAGCATAGGCTCGGCGCAGCGCCTCCTCGTGCGCGATGTCCTGCGCGGCGGCGTCGCCGCCAAATGCGGCGAGAAAGAAGACAATGAAGAGATGCAGCACGAGACGACCCTTGAGGGCGGACCGGCGGGAAGCTCCCGGGCTGATCAACATCTGGCAGCACCCGCTATTCCGTGGAAGCGGACAAACCGTCACGCCTGACATGCAGGGGCGCGCCTCTTCGACGCAGGGACGCCAGCCACGACCGCGGCGGCATGACGCGATTTGCGCAATGGGCATAGGAGTTATGCAATCAGCCGCGGCCGCGCATCGATCGTCGTGCGACACAGCGTGTGACACGGTGAAGGCGGCCTCTCCGCGTTGAGAGGCCGCCCCACCCGCGAGCGCCGCCGTCAGTGCGACATCGATTTGGCAGACTTTGCCGGTTCGTAGTCCTTGAAGACGTCCAGATTGTCAGGCCCGGTCACTTCGAGGATTCCGACCAGACCCCGCTCGACCCGGCTCAGGGCGTGATCGACCAGCGAGATGGTTGATGCAGCGCAAAAAAAGGAGCGGCCTGCGCCTCAGGAAATGCACTAAGGTCAATTACGGATTGCCGTGTCTGGCGTCTCGTCCGATACGAAGCCAACGTGGGAGAAGGCCATGTCGAATCCCGCCGCACTTGAACGACGGCTGCAGTATGCGGGACCCGCCCTGTTCGCCTACGGGTTCCGGCCGTTCTTTCTCGGCGGCGCGATCTGGGCCGTGGTCGCGCTTGCGCTCTGGGTCTTTCAGTTGAGCGGGAATGTCATCCTGCCGACGAAGCTTGCGCCGCTCGACTGGCATATCCACGAGATGCTGTACGGCTATGTTGCCGCCATCGTTGCGGGCTTTCTTCTGACCGCGATCCCCAACTGGACCGGCCGGTTGCCCATCTGCGGCGGCTCGCTCGCGGCGCTCGCGACGCTCTGGCTGGGCGGCCGCTTGTCGATGTTGCTGTCAGCCGAAATCGGCGGGGTCGCAGCGGCCGTCATCGATGTCGCCTTCCTGGCGACGCTTGCGGCGGTCGCCGCGCGCGAGATCGTTGCTGGACGCAATTGGCGCAATCTGCGGGTCCTCGCGGTGCTCATGGTTCTGATCGCGGGCAACGTCGTGTTCCACGCCGAGGCGCTGGCCTACGGCGCCGCGGACTACGGCACGCGCATCGGTATCGGCTCAGCCATCGCGCTTATTACGTTGATCGGCGGACGAATCGTGCCGAGCTTCACCCGCAACTGGCTCGCCCGCCGCGACGCCGGCCGTCTGCCGGTGCCGTTCACGCGCTATGACGCCGTCACGATCACGGTAAGCGCTGCGGCCCTCACCCTCTGGGTCGCCATTCCCGTCGGCATCGTTACCGGCGCCGTCCTGCTGGTCGCGGCCGCCTTGCAGGCTGGCCGGCTCGCGCGCTGGGCCGGCGAGCGGACGCTTGCGGATCGCCTCGTCCTCGTTCTCCATGTTGGCTACGCTTTCGTGCCGATCGGATTTGCGCTTGTCGGACTGGCGCTGATCGCTCCGACATGGCTTCCCACAACCGCCGGAATTCATGCCTGGACTGCGGGTGCAATAGGATTGATGACGCTTGCCGTGATGACGCGGGCGAGCCTCGGTCACACGGGACGACCGCTCGCCGCATCGCCGGGAACGCAAGCGATCTATGTTCTTGCCCTTGCCGCAGCGCTGCTGCGCATCGGTGCCGCGATCACCGCCTCGTCCGCGATGCTGGATTTCGCCGCCGTTGCCTGGATCGCAGCGTTCGGCGGCTTCGTTGCGCTCTATGGCCCGCTGCTCGCCTCGCACCGGCCGGTCTGGGCGGGGCGCCGCTGAACGCCGGGGTGCGTGAACGGCACGGCGCGTTCGTCAGGCGTGCGCATAGGCCCAGTAGAGTTCCCGCGCCTTGCGATAGAACGGGCCGGGCTGCAAGGCGCGCTCGCCGATGCGGGTGACGGGCAGCACCTTCGAGGCATTGCCGGTGGCAAAGATTTCGTCGGCCGCTTCGAAATCGCGATAGCGCAGCGTCGTCTCGATCACGGTGACGCCGTCGGCGCGCAGCAACTGGATGACCCGTTGCCGCGTGATGCCGTTGAGGAAGGTCCCGTTCGGCACCGGCGTGAACACCACGCCGTCCCTGGCCATGAACACGTTTGAATTGGCGAGTTCGGCGACGTTGCCGAGAAGATCGCAGACCAGGCAATTGTCGAAGCCGCGTGACCTGGCCTCGAACATGGCGCGGGCGTTGTTGGGATAGAGGCAGCCCGCCTTGGCGTCGACCGGCGCGCTGTCCGGGGTCGGGCGCTTGTAGGGCGACAGCGTGATCGAGAACCCTTCCGGCTTGCGCATGGGCGCGTCATAGAGCGCAAGGCACCAGCGCGTCGACTCCGGGTCGCCCGGCAGCGCCATCACGCTTGCCCGCTCCGCCCAGTACATCGGCCGGATGTAGAGCGTGGTGCCGGGCGCAAAGCGCTTCATTCCCTCCTTGACGAGATCGACCCATTGTTCGACCGCAACGATCGGCTTCAGATGCATCTTTGTCGCCGAGTCGTTGACGCGGGCGCAGTGCAGGTCGAGGTCTGGCGTCACCCCCTCGAAAGCGCGCGCGCCGTCGAACACCGACGATCCGAGCCAGATCGCGTGCGTGCGCACGCCCCAGAGCGGCAGGTTGCCCTCGTGCCACTTGCCCTCGAAGAAAGTCCAGGTCTGCGACCAATCCGCCATCGAACCCACCGCCGAAATGCTGTCTTATAACGCCTGCCCTATTTAAGCACAGGCTGGCCAGACGCAGCCGCCCCATGACGATTGGCGATGGGAGCCATTCGATGCCTTATGTCTTCGACGCCTACGGCACGCTGTTCGATTTCAACGCGGCGCTGGCACGCCACCGCGCCGCAGCCGGCCCCGACGCCGACCGGTTCTCGGAAATCTGGCGCCAGAAGCAGCTCGAGTACACCTGGACCCTGACGCTCGCCGGCCGCCATGTCGACTTCTGGACGCTGACCGAGCGCGCGCTCGACTACACGTTCGAACGCCTCCCCTCGGTGAGCCGGGCGCTGCGCGGCGATCTGCTCAACGCCTACCTCACGCTCGACGCCTTCGCCGACGCGAAACGGGTGCTGCGCGAGCTCAAGGGGCGAGGCGAGCGCACGGCCATCCTGTCCAACGGCTCGCCCGCCATGCTGGCCTCGGCCGTGCAGGCGGCGGGCCTGGAATCCGATCTCGATGCCGTGCTTTCGGTCGAGGCGGTCGGCATGTTCAAGCCGCGACCCGAGGTCTATGCGCTGGCGACCACCCGTTTTGCCGTCCGGCCGCATGAGGTCGTATTCGTCTCCTCGAACCGCTGGGACGTCATGGGAGCCGCCGCCGCGGGGTTTCGCACCGTCTGGGTCAACCGCGCGGGCCTGCCTGCCGAGTACCCCGACCTGTCGCCGACCGCCGTGATATCGAGCCTGAGCGGCCTCTTGTCGCTCGCCCTTTAGCCCGCCGCCACGGCGTACCCGTCTCACGCAGCAAGCGCATCAAGGATCCGCGCCCAGCTGCGGATACCCTTGTGGAACGAGGTGAGGTCGTACTTCTCGTTCGGCGCATGCACGCGGTCGTCGTCGAGCGCAAATCCGACCATCAGCGAGTCCATGCCAAGGACGGTCTTGAAGTCGGCGACGATCGGGATCGAGCCTCCGGCGCCCACCGTAACCGCCTTGCGCCCCCATTCCGCCTGCAAGGCCGCGCGCGCCTTGTCGAGCACGGGGCTATCATAGGGAAGCTGGATGGCGGGCGAATCCGCGAAATTGGCGAACTCCACCTTGCAGTCCTCGGGCAAGCGCGCGCGCACGAAGGCGCGGAAGGCCTCGCGGACCCTCTTGGGGTCCTGCCGGCCGACAAGGCGGAACGACACCTTGGCCATGGCCTTGCTTGGGATCACGGTCTTCGCCCCTTCGCCGGTGTAGCCGCCGACGATGCCGTTGATCTCGGCGGTCGGACGCGTCGTGATCTGCTCGATGACCATGCGGCCCTGCTCGCCGGCCGGAACCTTCAGCCCGACCTGGCCCAGGAACTGCTCCGGCGTCAGGTTGAGGGCGGCAAGGTCCGCGCGAACGGTCTCGGGCAGTTCCTCGACGCCGTCATAGAAGCCGGGGATCGTCACGCGCCCTTGGTCATCGTGCAGCGCCGCAAGGACCTTGCTCAGCACTCGGAGAGGATTCTGTGCGGCTCCGCCGAACAAGCCGGAGTGCAGGTCCCGATCGGCGCAGGTCAGCCGTACCTCTTCGTAGACCAGGCCGCGCAGCGAGGTGGTGATGGCCGGCGTCGCGCGATCCCACATGGCGGTGTCGCAGATCAGTGCCAGATCGAGCCTGAACTCATCGGCATTGGCGCGTACGAAGTCGAACAGATGCTTGGAACCGCATTCCTCTTCGCCTTCGATCATCATGGTGATCGGCAGCGGCAGCGATCCGGTTACCGCCTTGAAGGCCCGGCAGGCCTCGATGAAGGTCATGGCCTGGCCCTTGTCGTCGCAGGCACCGCGGGCGACGATAATTTTTCTGCCGTCCGGCAGGGTCTCGATCCGCGGTTCGAACGGCGGATGCGTCCACAGGTCCAAGGGATCGACTGGCTGCACGTCGTAATGGCCATAGAACAGGACGCGCGGCCTGTTGCTCCCGGTCGATCCATTCGGCGCCTTGCCGACCACCACCGGATGGCCCGCCGTCGGCCGCACCTCGGCGGCAAAACCGATGCTTTTGAGATCGGCCGCAACATGCTCGGCTGCCGCGCGGCAGGATTCCTTGTAGGCGGGATCGGTCGAGATCGACTGGATGCGCAGCAGCGCAAACAGGCGGTCGAGGCTTGCATCGAGATCGCGATCGATCCGCTGCAGGACGGCATCGAGCTGGCTCATAGGAACTCCATGTTGGTTGTCGCCCGTCCGGCCGGCATCAGCGCCGGCCGCCCAGGCTGCCGAGGATGCCGCGGATCAGCGCCTTGCCGATTTGCGTGCCGACCTGGGAGGCGACCGAGCGCGCCACCTGCTTGACCACCACTTCGGTGGTGCTCATGCGCCCGCGTGCGCGGCCGCCGCCCCCCAATATGTCCCCGAGCACACCTCCCAATCCGCCGCCCGACGACGGCGTGGGCGGCGGCGCGCGTCGTTCTTCGCCCCCAGGGCCGGGCAGCGGCTCCGCCGGTTGCGCGGCAGCCTCCTGCAGGCGCCGCTGCAGCATTTCGTGGGCCGACTCCGGGTCGATCGTGCGGTCGTACTTGCCGCGCAAAGGGCTTTTGGCGATGACGGCCTGGCGCTCGGCCGGGGTGACCGGTCCAAGTCGCGCCGAAGGCGGCCGGATCATCGCGCGCTGCACCATCGAGGGCGTTCCGTTGCCCTCCAGAAACGACACCAGCGCCTCGCCCTTGCCCAGTTCGGTGATGACCTTGGCGGTGTCGAGCTTGGGGTTGGGACGAAACGTCTCGGCCGCGGTCTTGACCGCCCGCTGGTCGCGCGGGGTGAAGGCGCGCAGCGCATGCTGGACGCGATTGCCAAGCTGGGCCAACACCTTCTCCGGCACGTCCAGGGGATTCTGGGTGACGAAATAGATGCCGACCCCCTTGGAACGGATCAGCCGCACCACCTGTTCGATCCGGTCGAGCAGCGCCTTGGGCGCATCGTCGAACAACAGATGCGCCTCGTCGAAAAAGAACACGAGCTTCGGTTGGTCCAGATCGCCGACCTCCGGCAGTTCCTCGAACAGTTCCGACAACAGCCACAGGAGGAACGTGGCATAGAGCCGCGGGCTCTCCATCAGGCGGTCGGCGGCGAGGATGTTGATCACGCCGCGACCGTCGCGGTCGGTGCGCATGAAGTCCTTGATCGACAGCGCCGGCTCGCCGAAGAAATGGGCGCCGCCCTGGTTTTCCAGCACCAGCAGCTGGCGCTGCACGGCCCCGACCGTTGCGGTTGCGACATTGCCGTATCGCTTGGCGATCTCCTTGGCATTCTTGGAAAGATACGACAGAAGCTCGCGCAGGTCCTTGAGATCGACGAGACCCTTGTTGACCGCGTCTTCGGCGCCGAATTCGTCATCGGCAAAGCGGAACGCGATGTTGATGATTCCTTCCTGCACCTCGTTGAGGTCGAGCATGCGCGACAGCAACAGCGGCCCCATCTCGAACACGGTGGTGCGCACCGGGTGGCCCTGCTCGCCGAACAGATCCCAGAACACCACGGGAAATTCGTCGGGTGCGTAGTCCAGACGCATCCCCTTGGCGCGCTTGACGAATTCGGGGCGCTCCTCGCCCGGCGCGGCGAGGCCGGAGAGGTCACCCTTGATATCGGCGGCGAACACAGGCACGCCCGCGCGCGAAAATTCCTCCGCCATCACCTGCAGCGTGACGGTCTTGCCCGTGCCGGTCGCTCCGGTCACCAGCCCGTGCCGGTTGGCGAAGCGAAGCGCGAGGCATTCGGGCTTCGTGCTTCTTCCGATCAGGATCTTTGCCTCATCATCCATCTTGGCCATCGAACGTCGCTCCTGCGTTCCCTCCATCGCATTGCGCATCGATCGATGCAACGCTATCGGCCGTGCATGGCGGGCACAATTCCGATCGTCGACGCCGCGGTCGGCAGCAGAGCGTGCCCTTGCCAGCCATCGCATGCACACGTTGTGATCGATTCAATTCAATTCGATGCTGTGACCGTCAAGCCACGTGCGCGGAAATAGCTGGCGCTGCCGCGCGGCGAAGCGCTCAGGGCCCGATCACGTGCTTGAGTTCCGCCGTCGCGGTGCTAATGATTATAGCCAATCCGCCGTCAGTGCGGATGCAAGGGCGCGGGGCCATGGACGAACTTCTCGACCGTCTTGTCGCCAATGTCGGCGTCGATCGGACGGTGGCTGAGAAGGCGGTGGGCATCATCCTGGCCTTTCTGCTCAGGGAAGGACCGACGGACAAGGTTCAGGCTCTCATCGACACATTGCCGGGCGCGGGCGCAGCCGTTGAGGCGGCGGCGGCCGAGGGCGGCTTCGGCATGGGCGGTATCATGGGGGTCGGCACGAAGCTCATGGCGTTGGGGCTGGGCATGAGCGAGATGCAGGGCGTGACCCGCGAATTGATCAACTATTCGCGTGAAAAGGCCGGCGAGGAAGCGGTGGCAGAGATCGTCGGCTCAATTCCCGGCCTCGGCCAATTCATCTGATGGGGTCGGGGGGCCATGACGGAGGGGAAGGCAAGTACGCGGGCATCGATGTCCTATCCGCTCGCCGGCATCGGGCGCATCGATCCGGAGTCCGCCGAACGGCTGCGGCAGATCGGCATTCGAACAAGCGCGCGCCTCCTCGACGCCGCTCAGAACGCCAGAGGCCGCAAGAGGCTCGCCGCACAAACGGGCCTCGACCCCAAGCACATCCTGGATCTTGCCAATCTCGTGGATCGGATGCGGATCAAGGGCGTGGGCGAAGACTATGCCGCGCTGTTGCAGGCGGCCGGGGTTGATACCGTCAAGGAGCTGAAGTACCGCAATCCCGCCAAGCTCGCGCAGGCCATGAAGGAGGCGAATGCCAAGCGCAAGCTCGTCCGGGTTCTGCCCTCGGACCGGGCGGTGGTGCGCTGGATCGAGCACGCCAAGCGGCTTCCGCTGAAGATCTCCTACTGAACGATCGCTCCGTTGCCGACCTCGCACTGGCTTTGACTGTCTTGACAGCATGGCGCGCGGCGCGCAAAGCGACCCGCCATGACCATGCCAGGTCCGGCCGATTCGTCCCGGAATGCTGCGGTGCAGGGCGGCTCCGCCACCGCCGGCAACCCGCTCGCCAGGCTCTTGGCGCTCAATCGACCGGTCGTGATGGGCATTCTCAACGTCACGCCGGACTCGTTCTCCGACGGCGGCCAATTCGTCGACACCTACGCCGCCATCCAGCACGCCCGGCGGATGATCGAAGCGGGCGCCGACATCATCGACGTGGGCGGCGAATCGACGAGGCCCTACGGCGGCACCCAGCCGGTCAGCCTGGAAGAGGAGTTGCGGCGTCTGACCCCGGTCGTCCCCGTGGTCGTCAACCTCGGCGTGCCGGTGTCGATCGATACGATGAAGCCCGCGGTCGCGCTCTGGGCGCTGGGCGAAGGGGTGAGCATCGTCAACGACGTTTGGGGCTTGCAGCGCGAACCCGACATGGCGCGCGTCGCAGCCGAGTACGGCGCGCCGGTGATCGTGATGCACAACCGCTACAAGGCGGACCCGACCATCAACATCATTGCCGACATCAACGCGTTCTTCGCCCATTCCATCGACCTTGCCACTCGCGCCGGGATCCCCCGCGACAAGATCGTGCTCGATCCCGGCATCGGCTTCGGCAAGACGCCGGAGCAAAGCATGCTGGCGATCGCGCGGCTGGAGGTGTTCAAGAAGTTCGGCCTGCCGATCTTGGTCGGCGCCTCGCGCAAGCGCTTCATCGCCGCGGTCTCGCCCTCGGAGCCGACGGAGCGGCTCGGCGGCTCGATCGCCGCCCACGTCCTTGCGGTGCTCAACGGCGCGAGCATCATCCGCACCCACGACGTGGCCGAGACGGTGCAGGCGTTGCGCGTCACCACCGCGATCCGGAGCGCGCAATGACGGACCATGTGTTCGTGCAGGGGCTTTCGTTGCACGCCTATCACGGAGTGATGCAGCACGAGGCGCGTGTGGGTCAGACCTTCAAGCTCGATCTTGAGCTGGAGATGGACCTCGCGCAGGCCGCGCGGTCGGACAAGCTTGCCGATACGGTCGGCTACGACGAGGTGGTCGAGGTGGCGAGCAAGAGCTTTTGCGCGCGCCGTTACCGACTGGTCGAGGCAGCCGCGGGAGCGGTGGCCGATGCGGTGCTCGACCGCTTCCCGCATGTCGCGAGCGTGCGCGTGACCGTGCACAAGCCGCATGCGCCGATCGCCGCCACCTTCGACGATGTCGGCGTCTCGATCCAGCGCTCGCGGCGCGACCGCTGACATGGCAGAAGCGCTGATCGCGCTCGGCGGCAACGTCGGCAACGCGCGCGAGACCATCGCACGCGCCATCGCCGCCTTGTGCGACGGACAAGCGGTCCGCCTTGTCGCCCGCTCCTCCGATTACTGCACCCCGCCGTGGGGCGTGACCGGGCAGCCGCCGTTCGTCAACTGCTGCATCGCGGTTGCCACCGAGCTTTCGCCCCGCGACCTGCTCGAACGCGCGCAGGCCATCGAGCGTCGCTTCGGCCGCGATCGCACGCGCGAGCAGCGTTGGGGTCCGCGCACGCTCGACATCGATCTCATCGCCTATGACGACGTGACGATCGAGACGCCGGAATTGACGCTGCCGCATCCGCGCGCGCTCGAACGCGCCTTCGTGCTCGTGCCACTGGCCGAAATCGTGCCCGATCGGCGCATCGCCGGCGTGCGCGTGCGCGATGCGCTCGCCAAGCTCGATCGTGCGGGCATCAAAAAGCTTCCGCCGCGTTGAGGCGGCGCCCCGTCCCGATCGAGCATGCCAGGTCCGGGCCCGGTCGGGATTGCGACCACGAGACGGCGCAATCGCCCTACTTCTTGAAGCCGTATTCCTTCCAGCGCTTCTCGACCAGGTCCCAGTCCTGCTTGTCCGGCTTGACCATCGGCGGATAGCGATCGCCGCCGTAGTTCTCCTCCGGCTCGAAATCGAGGTTGACGGTTGCGTCGATCAGGACGCGCGTCCACTTGCCGGTGCCGTACAGTTTGGTGTTGCGGTACTTCAGCCGGGTCGACGGATCGAGCGCCGAACCGAAGGTGCCCGGATAGAACACGATGTCGTCCTCGGCGGCGTTGACGCGGTAGGCAAAGGCCCAGTCGATCGCGCCGTAGTCGTGGATGTCGATGTCCTCGTCCACCACCCAGATGTGCTTGTAGCGCAGATGCGCGGCGTTCGAGCCCCAGATCGCCGCGGCCGCCTGCTTGGCCTGGCCGCGATAGGTCTGGCGCAGCTGGATCATCAGCGTCGTGCCGTTGTTGGCCGGCGGGCAATGCACGTCGGTCACCCCCGGAACGCCGGAACGCTCCAGGATGTTCCAGGCCAGCGCCGCGCGCTGCACCGAACTCATGATCGAGTTCTCGTTCAGCATCTTCGGCATGGTGCCTTCGAGCGTGCCGCGGAAGATCGGGTTGTTGCGGTGGGTGATGCAGGTGACGCGCACCTTGTGCTTGGGCGCCTGATCGCCGCCGAAATAGCCGGTGTACTCGCCGAACGGGCCTTCCATTTCGAAGGTCTCGGGATCGGGCGAGATCCAGCCCTCGATGACGATCTCCGCCGAGGCCGGAACCTGCAGCGGCACGGTCTCGCAATCGACCAGTTCCACAGGCGCGCCGCGGATGGCACCCATCACGTCGTATTCCGACACGTCGGGCGGGATCGGCGAGGAGGCGGCAAAGGGCAGGCACGGCTCCCAGCCGTAGACGAACGCCACCGGCATCTCCTCGTGCCGGTCGGCGTACTTCTGCATGTCCTGGCCCCAGTTCTGCGGGCGCCAGAGCAGCACCGGAATGGTGTCCTTCTTGCCGATCATGCCGCGGTAGATGCCGACGTTCAGGCGGCCGGTGACGGGATCGCGGGTGACGCTGCCCTGCATGGTGTTGATGTAGCGTCCGCCGTCGAGCCTGTGCCATTTGGGAACCGGGAAGTCGAACAGGTTGATGTCGTCGCCCTTGAGGATGTTCTCCTTCACTGGCCCGGTCTTCACCTTCACCGGCGGCACGCGGCTCGCGTAAGCCTTGCGGGCGGCCTGCACGAGCTCGGTGATCGGTGCGTTGCGAGGCAGGCCGAACATCATCGCCACGCGCGAGTAGTTCGACAGGCCGCCGGTGAACAGCGAGCTGCAACGGGTGGTGTTCTTGTTGTAGTCCTTGATGTTGCTGAACAGCAGCGCCGGCCCGTCGCCGTTGCCGAAGGCGCGGCGCGTGATCGTCCCAAGCTCGCAGTCCCAGTCCACCTCGGCGTCGATCTGGTGCAGTTCGCCCGCCTTGCGGAGCGCGTCGATCCAGCCACGCAAATCGCCAAACTGCGTCATCGGCGGTGCGCTCCCGGCGCGGCGGCTGCGGCGTTCCTGTTGGTCACGGTCATATTTCCTCGTTTCGGTTCATTTCTGCGTTTCGTTAACGCCAGCGGTCCCGCGCGCGCTTGCGCGCTCCGAACGGTCCCCTCGCGTCTCGGGCCTCTCATAGCGGAAACTGGCGCGGACGTTCACGTCATTTTTCAGGCGCGAAACGCGCGGCAGAAATGCTTGTCCGGAATGGACCAAGCATGGACAGACCGTGCCCGGATGCGCAACAAGGGCGCCGGACCGGCCCCTGGCTTGGCCTGCTGCGATCATTCTAGGATCGGCTCCATCGGCCCGATACCCGACCGCCCATGACCCTCGACCGCGTACCGACCCCCTTCGACGACAAAATCTATTCGCCGCAATGGCGCGCATGGCGGGATCCGGACGTCCCCGAGTGGATCGACCCGATCGACGCCCTGATCGGGCGGCACCTTGGGACCGCCGCCGAGACCCGGACCGCCCTCCTCGTCGACGGCGAGCCGGTCAGCTATCGCGCGCTGGCCGATCACATCGTGCGCTATGCCGGCGCGCTCGCCGCCCTTGGCGTCGCCCCGGAGCAGCGCCTCCTGCTGTTCGGCACCGACAGCCTGGACTACGTCGCGATCTGGCTCGCCGCGGTGCGGCTCGGCGCCGTGCCGGCGGTCGTCTCCGATCTCTACAAGGCGAAGGACCTGCTCTACTTCGTCACCGACACCGCGGCGCGCACCCTGTTCATCGATGCCGAGCAGCTCCCGAAGCTGATCGAGGTCGCAGGCGGTCTTCCCGGCTCGTTGAAGACGATCATCGTTCGCGGCGACGCCTCAGGGGTTGCGGCACGCTGCCCGAAGCAGACCGTCGTCGCCCTGCAGGCCGCGCTCGCGACCTCGCCGCCGACCGAGCCGCACCGCCGGCACGCCAACGACGTCACCTACATGTTCTACTCCGGCGGCACCACCGGGACCGCCAAGGGCATCACCCATCTGGCCCACGACTTCCTGATCGTGCCCGCGCGCCACGGTGCGCTGTGGGACTACAGCAGCGCCGACGTGGTCTATGCCACCTCGAAAAAGTACTTCACGCACGGGATCTGGCCGGGTTTGCTCATTCCGCTGCATTGGGGCGCCACTGCCGTGCTCGACCGGCGCGCGCCCACGCCCGAGGTGGTGATGGCGAATCTGCGCCGTTACGGCGTCACCAAACTCGTGACAGTGCCGACCGTGCTCAAGAACATGATCGAGCATCTGACCAAGACCGGCGAAGCGGCGGCCTGCCCCAACCTGCGTTTCGTCGTGAGTGCTTCGGAAAAAATGCCGCCGGAAATGTTCGAGCAGTTCCACCGTCTGTTCGGGGTCGAACTGCACGACTCGATCGGCAGCTCCGAAATCACCTACGAATGGATCGTCAACACGCCGAAGGTGTTCAAGCGCGGCAGTCTCGGCAAGCCGGTCTACGGCTGCGAGGTCCGCCTGATCGCCCCCGACGGCAGCGACGTCACCGAACCGAACGTGCCGGGCGAGTGCTGGATCAAGAGCCGCACGGCCTGCTTCTTCTACTGGCGCAAGTATGAGCGCTCGCGCGAGACCTTCATCGGCGATTGGACGCGCACCGGCGACAACCTCTATTTCGACGAGGACGGCTTCTTCTGGTTCAGCGGCCGCAACAATGATCTGTTCAAGGTCAAGGGCCTGTGGGTGTCGCCGCTCGACATCGAGGCGGCGCTGACCGCGCACCGCGCGGTGCGCGAGGCGGCGGTGGTGCCGTTCACCGACCGCGATGGATTGACCAAGCCGCGGGCCTATATCGTGCTGCGCGACGGTTACGCACAATCCCCGGAACTGATCGAGGAGTTGCGGGCCGCCGTCGCCCCGCTCGGCTCCTACAAGATTCCGGAGGTGTTCACGGTGGTCGAGGAGCTCCCGCGCACGACGCTGATGAAGATCGACCGCCGCGCCCTACGCGAGCTCCAGCAGGGTGCCAAGCCGTGAAATTCGCGCACTTCTCTCACGTCTGGGGCAAGCCCGGCATGAGCGCGCACCAGCGCTATGAGGAGCTGTGGCGCGAGCTTGAGGTCTGCGACGAGGTCGGGTTCGACTTCTCCTTCTGCGTCGAGCACCACTTTCGTCCCGACGAGAGCTGGATGTCGTCGCCCTCGCTGTATGCGGTCGGCGGCGGCATGCGGACAAGGCGCTTGCGCGTCGGCGCCATGGGCTACGTCGTGCCGCTGCATCATCCATTGCGGCTGGCCGAGGAGATTGCCATCGTCGATCAGATGCTGGGCGGCCGATTCGAGTGCGGGCTCGTGCCGGGCATCAGCCCGGGTTATTTCACGCCGTTCGGCATCGATTACAACTTTCGCAAGTCGCCGACCTTTGAGTTCGTGCATTACCTGCGCGCGGCCTTCGGCGAGCGTCAGCCGTTCTCTTTTCACGGCGACAACCACAGGACCGACGGTGCGCTGCTTGCGGTCCTGCCGCAGCAGCGCCCGCATCCGCCGCTGTGGATGATGAGCCGCGATCCGCCGACGCTGGCGTTCTGCGCCAGGGAGGGCATCAACACTGGCTATTTCATCAATTTTCCGCGCGCCGAGGCCGGCCCGCGCTATCGGGTCTACCTAGCCGACTGGGAAAAGGCCGGTCACCGTCACAAGCCGAACATCGGCTACAGCACCGTCGTCTACGTCGATGAGTCCGACCAGAAGGCGCTCGACGTGGCTTTGCTGCGGGCGAGCCGTGCCTACGAGGGTCTGCTGCCGCTCGCGGAGCCGGGCGAGACATTCGCCGACCGACTCGCCAAGCAGAAGGCGCGATTCGTTGCGCGCGGCGAGATCGGCGCCTCCAACATCGTGACCAACATCTTCGACCCGGATTTCATCATGAAGCACGAGCTGGTCTTCATCGGCTCGCCGCAGACGGTGGCGGAGAAATTGCATCGCGCCGCCGCGATCGGCGTGTTCAACACATTCATGGGCGAATTCAATTTCGCCGATCTGCCGCAGGATGATCTGTTGCGTTCCATCCGGCTGTTCGGAGAAAAGGTCATCCCGCAACTGCGCGGCTACGAGCCCTACTGAGGGCGCCGGCTTCGCATGGCATGCACGCGCCACGGTTGCGCGCGGATGGGGGTCCGGCACTCTTGACCGTCCGCATGGCTGCAATATCATTTCCGCATCGAAGAGCTTGGTTTGCGGTGCGCTGCGCATGTCGATTGCGGTGCCTGTTGATTTTGATTTCATAACCCTGCTGCCGCGCCGCTCAGCCTCCGAATCGAGCCGTTGCATTCCGCGTGGCGCACAGCCCGGCGTTCCCGTGTCACCGAGCTTCGAAGTCTGAATGGGTCCCATGAACCGGCGCCGGGTGCTCGCAGTTGTGATGATGGCGGCGCTCGCACTTTCGCCGCTCGTGTCGGTGCCGCGGGCGGGCGCGGAGCCAAAGTCGCTCAAGGAGCAACTGGTCGGCACCTGGACATTCGTGTCCTCGGTCAACACGCGCAAGGACGGCAGCAAGTTCGATAGCTGGGGAGCCAATCCGGCGGGTATCTTCATGTTCGACCCGGATGGCCACTATGCCCAGGTGATCATGCGTTCGGAGGTCGGCGTGTTTGGCCCGAAAACGGTCTTTTCCTTCGGCACCTATTCGGTCGACGAGAAAAGCAGGACCCTCGTCACCCATATCCAGGGCAGTTCGCTCGCCAGGCTGAACGGCACCGAACAACGGCGGATCATTCTCACGCTGACCGGCGACGAGCTGCGTTACGTCAACACGTCGACGGCGTCCGGCAACACGGTCGAAGCTCTCTGGAAGCGTTCGAAGCATCCTTGACGCCGCAAGGCACGGCGGGAGCGTGCGGCCGCGCGCCTGCCTTCTTCCCCATCGAACCCGCTCGCGCGACCAGAGGGCGTAAAATCCCAAGCGCGGGAGCGGCGCACGCATTGGCGCTGGCGCCGAACCATGGCAAGGAGGGGTCATGACTGGCGATCTGCCATTGGCCGCCGACTTCCCCGCCGCGGGCCGCGACGACTGGCTGAAGCTGGTGCGCGACGCGCTCAAGGGCGCTCCCTATGAGCGGCTCGTTGCCAGGACCTACGACGCGATCCCGATCGAGCCGCTTTACGCGCGCGCACCGGACGCGCAGCCCGTCGCCGGACGCCGCGGCCCCTGGCAGGTCGTGCAGCGGGTGGACGATCCCGATCCGGCGCGCGCGGGCGCCGAGGCGCGGCATGCGCTCGAGAACGGAGCCACCGGTCTCGCCCTGGTTTTTGCGGATTCGATCGGCGCGCACGGCTTCGGCCTGCCGCCCGACCCCGCTTCAGTCGCGCGTGCGCTCGAGGGTGTCCGCCTCGATGCCGCGGCCATCGCGCTGGAGACGGGAGAAGCCTCCAAGCAGGCGGCCGACCATGTGGCCGAGCTGGTGCGCGCGCGCGGGTTGGCACCGGGGGCGGTCAACATCCGATTTGGGCATGACCCGATCGGCGCCCACGCCCTTCGCGGCAGGAGCCCCCTTTCCTGGCGCGACCTTGCGCCGCGCTTTGCCGCTCATGCGGCAGACCTGGCTCGCGAGGGTTTTCGAGCGCCGGTCGCCGCGGCCGACGGCCGCCTGATTCACAACGCCGGCGGTTCCGAGGCCCAGGAGCTCGCCTACGTCCTTGCGGTGGCGCTCGCCTATTTGCAGGCGCTGGAGCGCGTCGGCGTGGCGCCGGAAACGGCACGCGGCATGATCGAATTCCGCCTTGCCGCCGATGCCGATCAGTTCCTGACCATGGCCAAGTTCCGCGCCCTGCGCAAACTGTGGGCGCGCGTTGAGCAGGTCTGTGGTCTTTCTCCCCGCCGCATCTTCATTGCGGCGGAAACGGCTTGGCGGATGACGACCCGGCGCGACCCTTACGTCAACATGCTGCGCGCCACGATTGCCGCCTTCGCGGCCGGCGCAGGCGGAGCCGATGCGATCAGCGTCCTTCCCTTTACGGCCGCGCTCGGCCTGCCCGACCGCTTCGCGCGGCGGATTGCGCGCAACACGCAGCTCCTGCTGCTGGAGGAGTCGCACCTCGCCAAGGTGACCGACCCCGCCGCGGGCTCCGGCGCGATGGAGGACCTGACCGACAGGCTCTGCCGCGCCGCCTGGAGCCTGTTCCAGGACATCGAGCGTGCAGGCGGCATCCAGGCCGCGCTCGAGCAGGGTCTCATGCAAGCGAAGGTCGAGGCGGTGCGCACGGCCCGCGAGGCCAACGTGGCCCGCCGCAAGGACGCGCTCACCGGCACGAGCGATTTTCCCGATCTCGGCGAAGTGCCCGTCGCCGTGCTGGACGCCTCACCCGTCGCCGTGCCGGACTATGCCGCGGCGGTGAGCTATTCTCCGCTGCGGCCGATGCGGCTTGCGGAGCCGTTCGAGCGGCTGCGCGACGCCTCCGACCGCGTGCTCGAGGCGACCGGCGAACGGCCGAGGGTCTTTCTCGCCAATCTCGGCACGCTCGCCGAATTCACCGTGCGCGCAACCTTTGCCATGAACTTCTTTGCGGCCGGCGGCATCGAGGCGGTGACGAACGACGGCTTCGCCAGCCGCGACGCCATGATTTCGGCCTTCCGCGCATCGCGCGCCCGGATTGCCTGCCTGTGCTCGTCCGATGCGGGCTATCAGCGGGAGGCGGCGGATGCCGCCCGGGCGCTCGCCGCCGCTGGCTGTTCCCACATCTATCTTGCCGGCCGACCGAAGGACGAAAGCGCGCTCGCGGCCGCGGGTATCGCCGCGTTCATCCATGCGGGTTGCGACGCGCTGGCGACCTTGCGCGGGGTGCATGCTAGACTTGGCATCGAACGCGGGCCTGATCGATGAGCCGGATTCCGGACTTTGCCGACATCGATTTCGCGCCGACGCTGGCGGCGGCGGAGGAACCGGCGGGCACGCCCTGGCGCACGCCGGAGGGTATCGAGGTGCGTGCCCGCTACGGCCCCGAGGCGGTGCAGGGCCTCGATTTCCTCGACACCTATCCCGGTATCCCGCCGTTTTTGCGCGGCCCCTACCCGACCATGTACGTCACGCGGCCGTGGACCATCCGGCAATACGCCGGCTTCTCCACGGCCGAGGAATCAAACGCCTTCTACCGGCGCAACCTCGCCGCCGGCCAGAAAGGCCTGTCGATCGCCTTCGACCTGCCGACCCACCGCGGCTACGACAGTGACAATCCCCGCGTCGCGGGCGACGTCGGCATGGCCGGCGTCGCGATCGACTCGATCTACGACATGCGGACGTTGTTCGCAGGTATTCCGCTCGACCAGATGTCCGTGTCGATGACCATGAACGGCGCAGTCTTGCCGATCATGGCGCTCTACATCGTCGCCGCCGAGGAGCAGGGCGTGCCGCCGGAAAAGCTTGCCGGCACGATCCAGAACGACATCCTCAAGGAATTCATGGTCCGCAACACCTACATCTATCCGCCGGGACCGTCGCTGCGCATCATCTCCGACATCTTCGCCTACACGTCGGCGCACATGCCGAAGTTCAACTCGATCTCGGTCTCCGGCTACCACATGCAGGAGGCTGGCGCGACGCAGGATCTCGAGCTTGCCTATACGCTCGCCGACGGGGTCGAGTATGTACGCTGCGGACTGAAGGCCGGCCTTGACGTCGACCGCTTCGTGCCGCGCTTCTCCTTTTTCTTCGGCATCGGCATGAACTTCTTCATGGAGGTGGCCAAGCTGCGGTCGGCGCGGCTTCTCTGGGCCAAGCTGATGCGGCCGTTCGCGCCGAAGGATGTGCGCTCTTTGTCTCTGCGCGCCCACTGCCAGACCTCCGGCTGGTCGCTTGCGGCCCAGGACGTGTTCAACAATGTCGCTCGCACCTGCATCGAGGCCATGGCGGCAACGCAAGGCCATACCCAGTCGCTGCACACCAACGCCCTCGACGAGGCGCTGGCGCTGCCGACCGACTTCTCCGCCCGCATCGCCCGCAACACCCAGATCGTGCTGCAGCAGGAGAGCGGCACGACGCGCACCGTCGATCCCTGGGGCGGCGCCTATTACGTCGAATGGCTGACCGGCGAGCTCGCCCGCAAGGCCTGGGGCCACATCCGCGAGGTCGAACAGCTCGGCGGCATGGCGCGCGCGATCGAGGCCGGCATTCCCAAACTGCGCATCGAGGAGGCCGCCGCCCGCACCCAGGCGCGGATCGATTCCGGCGAACAATCGGTGATCGGCGTCAACAAGTACCGGCCCGAGAACGAAAAGCCGATTGACGTGCTGAAGATCGACAACAGCGCGGTGCGGCAATTGCAGATCGAAAAGCTCGCGCGTCTGAGGCGCGAGCGCGATCCGGTGCAGCTTGCCGCGGCGCTCGAGGCGTTGACGCGCAGTGCCGCCGGGGGCAACGCCAATCTCTTGGCGCTTGCCATCGATGCCGCCCGCGCCAAGGCGACCGTCGGCGAGATTTCCGCGGCGCTGGAGAAGGTGTGGGGCCGCCATCGCGCCGAGATCAGGGCGATCTCGGGCGTGTTCAAGCAGGAGGTCGGCATGAACGACGCCGTGGCGCGCGTGCAGAAGCTGGTCGCGGCCTTTGAACACGACGAAGGGCGCCGTCCGCGCATCCTGGTGGCCAAGATCGGCCAGGACGGTCACGACCGCGGGCAGAAGGTGATCGCGTCGGCATTCGCGGATCTCGGCTTCGACGTCGATATCGGGCCGCTGTTTGCGACGCCGGCGGAAGCCGCGCGTCAGGCGGTCGAGAACGACGTGCACATTCTTGGCGTCTCTTCGCTCGCCGCCGCCCATCTGACGCTCGTGCCGGAACTCAAGGCCGAACTCGCCCGGCAGGGCCGGCCCGACATCATGATCGTCGTCGGCGGCGTCGTGCCGCCGCACGACTATGACGCCTTGAAGAAGGCGGGCGCCGAGGCGATCTTTCCCCCGGGCACGGTGATCGCGGAAGCCGCGGAGCAACTGTTGCACAGCCTCAACCGGCGGCTCGGCCATGCGAGCGAAGCGGCGGAGTAACCGAGACGCGCCCGGCGGCCGCGCGGCCGCCGGGCGGCAGTGCCCTTCCCTGAGGGGCTATTGCGGGTCGGCCTGGCCGGTCGTCACCGGCCGGATTGCGATGTGGCCGCGGCCAGCGCGCTCATCGAGCACGGCCCGCGCATACTTGATCACGCTGTCGGCGACGATGGCGTGCCCCTCGGCGGTCGGATGCACCGCGCCGCTGATCAGGCTCGCGTAGGCCGGCTGCAGCACGTCGAAGATCGAAATGCCCTCCCGGTGGGTGTTGGCGGCGAGGAACGCGTCGTTCGGCGTCCGGAACAGACGCCAGCGATGGGCGTAAGGCGCCACATAGGCCGGATTGTAGGGCTTGAACTCGTCCGTTGCCGGCGACTTGCGCGGCATGCCCATGTTGATGCCATCCATCATGGCGTTGCGCGGATCGCGCGCGCAGATACCGCGCCGGGCGAACTTGACCTGGTGTTCGGTCACGAGCGTAAAGCCCGTGCCGGCACCGGTGGCCAGGCCAGCGGGACACTTCCTGCCCCGCCCGCTGCCGGACATGCACTCCAGCCGGTTGACGAACTCGCTGAAGAATGCCGCCGTCTCGCCCATGCGCTCGCGACTGAACCGCAGCTTGGGATGGACGTCCATGCCGAGCGTCGGCTGCGTTCCGCACAGCTTGCCGTTCTCGTCGTACTCGGCGGGCTCATAGGCGTTCTGCACGACCTTGCTGGGTTCCACGCCGAAGCCGTCGCGCAGGGCGTCGCGCACCGCCTTCATGCGCCGGTCGAGAACGCCGAGATAGATGCGCGACACGTCGGGGCCGAAACGGATCGAGCTGCCGATTAATCCCGCGATCGGCGCAAGATCGGCGGCGCTGTCGGTGATGGAATAGGCGACCAGCGCGCCGAAGCCCACGTCGTTGCCGCCGATCGAGAGCAGCACGAGATCGATCGGACGCTTGCGCCGCTCGGGTGGGCACCATTTCTGTGTCAGCGTCACATTTTCGATGGCGGTGCTGCCGAACTTGTAGAGCGGCAGCGTGTAGTTGGATGACTGCGTGAGCCCCGCCTTGCCGCCGTGGCACATCAGCTCGCTCAACTGGTCGAACTGGGCGCGCACCTTGGGGGCCGCGCCTTCGCGCGCGGGCATCTCCAGGAACAGTCCTTCCGAAATCTGCGCGCCCGAGCACGCAAGCGACACCAGCGTGACCGCGCGGTGGCGATTCTCCAGCGCAAGTCCGATGCCGACGCGGAACGGATAGCCGTATTGCGAGCGATGGCAGTCGGCGCTGAACCAGCGCGCGCCGCGCTCCTCGAAGCTTGCCTGGAATTCGCGCGAGTTGCCCTTGTAGTAGAGCGACTTCTCCTCGTCGCCGAGCAGCCGGCGCGGCAACACCTTGGGATTGACGCCGGGTTCCGCCGAGGCGACGCTGTAAGTCTGCTGCTGCGCCGGCTTCTGATGCGAGGCGATCTCGTCGCGCTGCATGGTTGGATCGTAGAGCATCTCGCGCACGGCGCTGAAGGTCACCGGGCGATCGGGATTGCTCTCGCCCGACGCAAAGGAATCGCCAAGCGCCACAATCAGTACGTCGTCGACGACGACGTTGGGCTCGGAAAGCTCGGTCCCGTTCGGCAGCTTGACGCTGACCGCCACACCGGACTTGTCGCGATCAAGCGAGAATGGCACCCGCGCGATGGTCAGCTTCGCCTTGCAGGACAGCTTTTTGGTCTCGATGCGGCCGGCACCCGAGCGCGGCCGCCATTGCCAGACACAGTCTCCCGCACCCGCTTCGGCAAGCTTCTCCGGCGCAAGGCCGATCATGACCGTGTGCGCCTCGGGCAGGATGTAGTCCTCGCGCGCCGTGCCCCAGGAATAGCGGCGATCGCAGTGGGCGGGATAGCGGCGCGGATTGCCGTTGCTCTCGTAGCAGACCGCCGCGAGCGTTTGCGCCGCCCAGCCGAGCCGCGATTGCTGGAAGCGCGGGCCCGCGGTCTCGCCGCAGCTGTCGGGCGATGATCGGTCCTTGCAGTCCGGATCGTTGAGCCGCCGCTCCATCCGCCAGATCAGATCGGCAGGCAAGGGCTTGCCCGGGTCGCCGCGCAATTGCTGGAACGCCCGCTCGTGCAGCGCGAAGGCTTGCGGCGTTTTGAACAGGCGGAACGGGTTTTCGACCTCCCAGACCAGGTCGCCAGCCGATGCGGTGCCGGTACCGGCACAGATTCCCAGAGACAGCAGCACGGCCGTCGCCCAAGGCTTGTGGCGCATGACGTCACTCCCCCGCGATCGTTAAGAGAATATTAACGCTTTCGTTGGTCGCGGCGACCCGTTTCAAGGTTCATGCCTAACAGGGCAATTTTGGGAAACCCTGGCCGCAATCCGCGCAATTTTAATGATGCGAGCTTCTAGTCAGACTAGCTAGATTAGACTAGACTTTTGCTGCGAGTGCCGGAGTTGATTCCTCATGGCCAAGCACGTCGGCATTTTCGAAGCCAAGACCCGCCTCTCGAGCCTGATCGAGGAGGTCGAGCGCGGCGACGACGTCGTCATCACGCGCCACGGCAAGCCGGTGGCGCGGCTCGTGCGCGAGCGACGCCACTACACGCCCGAGGAAGTCGCGCATAGACGAAAGGCCTGGGAGGAGTTGGGCGAGATCGGGCGCCGGCTGAGATCGGACACCGCCCGGGCGCAAAGCAAGGCCGGGATTGACGAGGAACGGCGTTGATCGTCATCGACGCCTCGCTGATGATCGCATGGCTGTTTGACCGCGATCTTGAGGCCATGCAGCCGAGGCTCGGCGCGTGGCTGGCGGAGGCGCCCATCATCGTGCCAAGCCACTGGCCGATCGCGCTGGCCGACGCCTTGCGCCGGGGCGTGCGGGACGAATGGCTGACGAGGGGCGATCTGGCCATGATCGTTGAGCGGATCGAGCGTTTGGATGTCCGCGTGCAGCCGCGGCTGGCGACCGCGGAGATCGGGGCGCTTGCCGAGCTCGCCGCGGCTTGCGACCTGACGGCTGGCGAGGCCGCCTATGTGCAGCTCGCCATCGAGCACCGGGCTGCTCTCGCAACCTTCGACCGGGCGTTGCGGCAAGCGGCGGCGCGCCTGCACATCGCCCTGCTCCCGCCCTAGCCGTGGCGCAGCTCCCCGACATCGCCGTGCTCGCGCGCCGCGTCCGCGACGGTGATCGCGCAACACTGGCCCGCGCCATCACGTTGATCGAAAGCAAGCGCGCCGACCACCAGCGCAAGGCGCATCAGCTCGTGCAGGAGCTGCTGCCTTGGACCGGCAACGCCATACGGGTGGGCATCACCGGCGCGCCGGGCGTCGGCAAGTCCCTCACCATCGATACGCTCGGAAGTCATCTCACCGGCAAGGGGCATCGCGTCGCCGTACTGGCCGTCGACCCTTCCTCCACGCGCAGCGGCGGCTCGATTCTCGGCGACAAGACCCGCATGGCCCGGCTCGCCGTCGATCCCAGCGCCTTCATCCGGCCGTCGCCGTCTTCAGGGACGCTCGGCGGTGTCGCCGCCAAGACGCGCGAGACCATGCTCTTGTGCGAGGCGGCCGGCTACGACGTCGTGCTGGTCGAAACCGTCGGGATCGGCCAGTCCGAGACGGCAGTGGCCGACATGACGGATTTCTTCCTCGCCCTGATGCTGCCCGGCGCCGGCGACGAGTTGCAGGGGATCAAGAAGGGGCTGGTCGAGCTCGCCGACATGATTGCCATCAACAAGGCGGACGGCGACAACATCAAGCGGGCGCAGGCCGCTGCCGCCGAGTACCGCGCCGCGTTGCACATCCTCACGCCGCGCTCGCCGAACTGGACGCCGCCGGTCATCACCTATTCGGCACTGACCGGCGCGGGCATCGAGGACCTCTGGGCGCAGGTGCTCGAACATCGCCGCCGCATGACGGCCTCAGGCGAGCTTGCGGCGCGCCGGCGCGAGCAGCAGGTCAAATGGCTGTGGAGCCTGTTGGAGGAACGCCTGTTCTTGCGCCTGCGGTCAAACCCGGCGCTGCGCTCCCGATTGCCGCAGATCGAGCGGGCGGTTGCCGAGGGACGCCTGTCGGCTCCGCTCGCCGTCGAGGAGATCGCCGCAAGCTTGGGACTGTAACCGCCGTGAGCTTGCGCGGGACGGTCAGTGGCGGGGGCCGACGCCAATTCCGACTTCACGATTTCATAAGCATTGCCGACTACAGGTTGCAGGATCGCCTCGGGGCGCGCGCTTGCGCGGCAGGAGCCCCGCCGATCCGACGGCTGCAGCCATGCACGACAAGCGCAAGGACACGCGCAAATCGATCCGCTATCCGGCCCTGATCGACATCGGCGACGGTTCTCCGGCGCTCCCCTGCAAATTCTCCAACGTGTCGGAGAGCGGCGCGCAGGTCGAGGTCGCCGCTTCCACGCCGGCGCTGCCCGAGGAGTTCACCCTTGTTCTCGGTTATGACGGCAGCGCCCGCCGCCGCTGCCGTGCCGTGTGGCGCTCGGATACGTTGATCGGTCTTGAGTTTCTCAAAGGCCAGCCATAGGCGCATCGAACCGGTGCTTGTCCGGGGCGCTGTCCGAGCCACTCCGTAAACCTTCCCCGTCCTGCCGACGCCGCTGCGGTCACGCCCCCGCTTCGTCCCATCCCGGCACAGCGGGCGGCGATGCCTGCGCTCAAGACGCCCGAAATGTGCCGCGGCGGCACGAATGCGCTGGCCCCGGATTTGAAGCGTTGCGGCCGCAAAGCAAAGGGAGCCGGCCATGGACATCGACCGCCGCCGCCTGATCGCCCTGTCCGCGCTGAGCGGCGCGGTGCCCGCCGCCACCGTCGTTGCGCCCGCCGTGGCCGCCCCGCTGTCCACCTTCGGCATCGACGCCACGACGCTCGGCGTGCGCGCCGGCGGCGGCGCCGAACAGACCAACATGTTGCAGGCCGCCATCGACCGAACCGCGGGCGCGCGCGTGCCGCTCGTGCTCGGGCCGGGCGAGTACCGCACCGGCACACTCAGGCTGCCCTCCGGCGCGCAAATCCTCGGCGTGCGGGGCGCCACCCGACTCGTCTACACCCGCGGCCCCGCCCTGATCGCCGCGCGCGGGACCGAGCACGTCACGCTCGCCGGTCTCGTGATCGACGGCGGCGGCAGGCCCATGTCCGAACACGGCGCGCTCATCCACCTCGCGCAGGGTCGCGGCATTCGCGTCACCGATTGCGAGATCGTGGACTCCGGCGGCAGCGGCCTCCTGCTGGAGGGCATCGAGGGCATCGTGTCGGGCAACACGATCGCGAACGTGGCCGAGGTCGCCATCTTCTCGCGCGATGCCCATGGACTCGTGATCGAGCGCAATGCAGTGCGTCGCGCCGGCAACGGTGGCATCCTCGTGCATCGTTCCAGCAAGGGCGACGACGGCACGCTCGTCATCGACAACCGCATCGAGGACGTGAGCAACACGCGCGGCGGCTCGGGCCAGTACGGCAACGCCATCAACGTGTTCCGCGCCGCGGGCGTGATCGTGCGCGGCAACCGCATCAGCCGCGCTTCGTTCTCGGCCGTGCGCGGCAATGCCGCCTCCAACATCCAGATCTGCGGCAACACCGCCACCGACATCGGCGAGGTTGCGATCTATTCGGAGTTCGATTTCGAGGGCGCCGTCATCGCCAGCAATGCCGTCGATGGCGCGGCGCTTGGCATCAGCGTGGTGAACTTCAACGAAGGCGGCCGGCTTGCGGCGGTGCAGGGCAACCTGATCCGCAACCTCAAACCCAAGCGCCCGGCCGGCACCGATCCGGACGATGCCGCCGGCATCGGCATTGTGGTCGAGGCCGACGCATCCGTCACCGGCAACGTGATCGAGAACGCCCCGAATGCCGGCATCAACATCGGCTGGGGCTCCTATCTGCGCGATGTCTCGGTGGTCGGCAACGTCGTTCGCAGCGCGCGCTTCGGCATCACCGTGTCGGCAGCGCCCGGCGCCGGAACCGCCATCGTCAGCGGCAACCTGATTGCCGGCTCCGCGCGCGGCGCCATCGTCGGCATGGACCACGCCAAGCCGGTGACCGGCGACCTGATCCATGAGCCCGCACGGCTCGCCCATGTCCAGATCAGCGGCAACCGCGTGCGCTGACCGCGTTTCGGGAATGACGTTTGCGCATGCCCTGATCGGCAAGCCGGTTTCCACTTCGCCGGGACATGCGCTAGCATCCGCGCCGACGCAGACAGGGGCGCTGGCGCAATGGCATCCGGGGCGATAGCGACGGAATCTCGGGCGACGGACGGCCTGTCCGGCGCCAGCATCATCGGCGAGATCAAGGCGAGCCGGATCGATTTCGTCATTTCGGTCCCCGACATCACCACGAGCGAAGGCCTGCTGCGGCCGCTTGCGGCGATGCAGACCCCGAGGCTTATCCGCATCTGCAAGGAGGACGAGGGGATCGGCATCTGCGCCGGCCTCGCGCACGCGGGCAGGCGCGGCCTGTTGCTGATCCAGCAGACCGGCCTGCTCGACTCCATCAACGCCGTGCGCGGCGTGGCGGTCGAATATTCGCTGCCGATCTGCATGATGGTCGGGCTCTTGGAGAAGGAGCCGGGCGTGCCGCCGCGCCAGTCCCGGCGCTATGGCGTGCGCATCGTCGAGCCGATCCTCGAGGCGATGGGCGTCGCCTACCACGAGATCGAGGAAGAGGCCGACGTCGCAAAGATCCGCCCGGCCATCGACGACGCCTACGCCCGGCAGCATCCGGTGGTGCTGCTGATCGGCCGGAGGCCGTCATGATGCGTCGCGACCTCTGCCTGCGGGTGATCGCCCGCCAGATCACCGACGCCGACATCGTCGTTCCGGTCTATTCGACCGCCTTCGACTGGCTCGACATCCGTCCGCACCCGCTCAACCACCTCGCGCACGGAGCCATGGGTCTTGCCTCCTCGCACGCGCTCGGGCTTGCGCTCGGGCGCCCCGACCGGCGGGTGATCGTGCTCGACGGTGACGGCAGCCTGCTCATGAACCTCGGCACGCTCGTCACGGCCGCGGAAGCCGCGCCCCGGAACTTCTATCACTTCGTCTGCGAGAACGGCACCTACGAGGCCAACGGCGGGCACCCGATCCCGGGCCGCGGCACGGTGAGCTTCGCCGGCTTCGCCCGCGCGGCCGGCTACCGGAACGTCCACGAATTCTCCGAACTGGCGATCTTCGAGCAGCAGATCGGGGCGATCCTCGCCGAACCCGGGCCCGCCTTCGTGGACCTGAAGGTCGAGCCGGCCGGACCGCAGGAGCGCGACTACAGCCGCCTGCACGGCCCGCAGGTGCGCCAGGCCTTCCGTGACGCGCTGGCGAACACATGAGGCCGGTCGCGTTGTGACAGGCACGCTCCAGGACGATCACGGCCCTGCGAACGAACCAACGCCGGCGCGCCCGGACACCGCTTCGCGTGCGCTGGCGTGGCTCGTGGACGCGCTCGCGGTTGCGCTGACCTCTGCGGTCATCGGCCTGGCCGCCGATGTCTATCGGCTCATGGGCGTGCAGTTCTACACCGAGCAGTATCTCGCCGGCCTGCTCGCGCTGGCCATGCCGCTGTTATTCTTGCATGTGCCCGCGGCCGGCGGCCGCGACGGGCGCAGCGGCCCGGTCCCCTGGTACGACCTCGTCGCCGCGGCGGTCTCGTGTGCGGCCTCGATCTACATCCTGGTCCGGTTTCCGCAGCTTTCGGAACTGGTGGCGCTGGCGCCATGGGACGGGCTGATCGTAGCCGCCGTCATGCTGGTCCTGTTCCTGGAGGGGCTGCGACGCACGACCGGCATCGTGCTGACGCTCGTCACGGCGGCCTTCTTTCTGCTTGCGCTGGTGGGCGGGCTGCTGCCGGGAGCGCTCGAAGCCAAATCCATTCCGCTCTCCCGGCTGACCTTCTACGTCGTCTGGGACTCCTCCGCCTCGCTCGGCCTGCCGCTCAAGATCGTCTCCTCCGTCGTCGTCATCTATGCGTTGTTCGGGATTGTCCTCTTCCGATCGGGCGGCTCGGCTTTCTTCACCGGGATTTCCATGGCGCTGATGGGCCGCCGCCGCGGCGGCCCCGCCAAGATCGCCATCGTCGGCTCGTCGCTGTTCGGGACGATTTCCGGCAGCGCCGTTTCCAACGTCCTGACCACCGGCGTGGTCACCATCCCGCTGATGAAGAAGGTCGGTTACCGCCCGGCATTCGCGGCTGCGGTCGAGGCCTGCGCTTCGACCGGCGGACAGCTCATGCCGCCGGTCATGGGTATCGCCGCCTTCATCATGGCCGAGTTCCTGCAGGTGCGATACGCCGAGGTTGCGATCGCGGCGCTGATACCCTCGGTGCTGTTTTACCTCGCCCTCTTCATCCAGGTTGATCTGGAGGCCGCGCGCAGCGGCATGGCGGCAATGCCGGAGTCGGAAATCCCATCGCTGCGGCAGGTGCTCCGGCAGGGCTGGCAGTTTCCCATCCCGTTCGCCGTGCTGATCTACGCGCTGTTCTGGAAGGGATTCGAGGCGGAGACGGCGGGGCTTCTTGCGATCGGGTCGGTGCTGCTGCTGTCGATCGCCGCTCCCGCCAGCGGCAAGCGGATCGGTTGGCGCGAGCTTGCCGCGATGCTGCGCGACACCGGCAAGACGGTGACGGACCTCTTCATGATCGGAGCCTGCGCCGGCATCATCATCGGCTGCCTGAATTATTCCGGCGTCGGATTCTCGCTCACGCTTTCGCTGGTGTCGCTCGGCGGCGGCACGCTGATCGGGCTTCTCATCATCGCCGCCATCGCGTCGATCGTGCTCGGCATGGGCATGCCGACCGTCGGCGTCTACATCCTGCTCGCCACGCTGGTCGCGCCGGCGCTGGTGCAGATGGGCATCCAGCCGATCGCCGCGCACATGTTCATCCTCTATTACGGCTGCCTGTCGATGATCACGCCGCCCGTCTGCATCGCGGCCTTCGCCGCCGCGAATCTGGCCGGCGCCGATCCGATGCGCACCGGCTACGTCTCGATGATGCTCGGCTGGGCCGTGTTCCTGGTGCCGTTTCTGTTCGTCTTTTCCGGCACACTGCTGCTGCTCGGCGATCCGCTCTGGGTGCTGGTCGATTTTGCAACCGCGGTGATCGCGATCTGGATCATCTCGGCGGCGATGATCGGTTACTCGGTGCGCCCGCTGCGGCCGCTCGACCGTCTTGTCTATCTGGCCGCGGGCATCGCCCTGATGCTGCCGGTCGGCTCCTTTGCCGCCGCGCGGTGGTTCAATGTCGCGGGCGCGGGGCTTGCCGCAGCGCTCTTCATCTACGAGCGGATGCGGCGAGCGCGCTGAGCGGCCGCGCGTCGTTCGCCCGCGTCGTTCGCCGATGGTTGCAGGCCCGGCGCCGGCGCCGCCGGCGGTCTCGACCGCCGGTGTCGCCCGCCATCACGATCGCGTGGGGAGAAGCGTTTTACGACTTCGGCAGCAGCCCCACCTCGCGATAATATTTCACCGCCCCGGGATGAAACTCCATCCCCAGCACCGGCTTGGCCATCTTGCCCGGATCAAACAAGCCAAACGGCCGAAACGTGGCGGTCAGCGCTTCCTTGTTCTCGTGCAGCGCCTTGGTGACGGCATAGGCCACGTCATCCGGCACCTTGTGGTGGGCGAAGAACACCATGTCGAAGGCAACGAGCCTGGTCGGCTCGGTGATGCCGTCGAGCGCCGGCGCCGGTTTGACCTCGACCACATAGGACCCCGGCAGCACCGCTTGCACGCGCCTGACCGCATCCTCGCTGGCGTCGATGGGCAGCACGCGCAGTCCTCCGACACTGGCCGCGGCTTGCTTGACCGCCGCCGAGCCGATGGCGAAGAACAAGACGTCGGTCCGGCCGGCGGTAAAGTCCTCGGCCGAACGGCTCACGTTCGGCGTGAGCACCTCCGACACGTCCTTGTAGCTCAGACCGGCATTGGCCAGATGCGCTTCGATGATTCGCCGGATGGTCTTCTGCGCGTTGAAGCCGCCGGAGACGCGCTTGCCCTTGAGGTCGGCAAGCTGCCGGATGTCGGAGTCGGCGCGCACATGCATGGCAACGCGATAAGGGATGAGCGAGCCGATCAAGCGCAGATTCTTGTGCTCGCCCTGCCCCTCGTACTCGCCGGTGCCGGTCACGTAGAACGTCGCGTCGAACGAATTCGACATGCCGAATTCGGCGGCACCGGCGTTGACCGGCACATGGCCCTGCAGGGCCTGCGCCTGGATCACCGCGCGAATCTTGGTCTTTTCGCTGATCACCTTCGCCATCGCGGCGCCGGCCGAGTTGGTGAACGAGCCGGACGGCGTCGTGGAAATGCTCACCGTCTGCGCGGCGGCGCTCGCCGCCGTCAGCCACGAAATGACCACGCCCGCCGTCGCCAACCGAACGATCGTCATGACGCCCTCCTGCGTTGCGGCGATCATAGCCACGCGCAGCCGCGTATGACAGTCCCGTCAGGCAACCGACGTGATGCGGAAATGCGAAACTCGGGCGTGCCGGTGTCGCGCGCGCCCACGAGTTGCATCAGCCAATTCAACGACTGTTGATCGCGATGCGCCGGACGTGACGCTGTGCCTCGGCCGTCTTCGGCAGCGTCACCGTCAGCACGCCGTTCTTGAACGTGGCGGAGACGCGGTCCTCGTCCACCGCATCGACCGGGATGCGTCGCTCAAATCGCCCGTAGAAGCGCTCGCTGAACAGCCGCTCCCTGTCCTCGACCTCGCTCTTCTTCTCGCCCTTGATCGTGAGCAGACCGTCGTGCAATTCGACGGCCACATCCTTCTCGTCGAGACCCGGCAGCTCGGCGGTGACTTTCACCTCCTGGTCGGATTCAGTGATTTCCACGTGCGGCCAGCCGAACGAGCGACCGAACATCCGGTCGGGGCCGAACGGAGCGACGTCGAAAGCGCGGAACACGTCATCGAACAGCCGATTCACCTCCCGATGCAGCGCAAGAAAGGGGTTCGTTTCCTCGCCGCGATGCACGGACACGTCGCGGCCGCGATTCCAGGGAATGAGATCTCGGATTGCCATGGTCGGTCCTCCACTGCGACAACGCCACGCCCGCGGTAAGCTGCGCCGCGGCCGGGCGCGTGCGAGCGACATGGATCTGTAGCCGATTGAACGCCGGTCGCACCGACGCCCGGGCGGCGGAGAATTTGGAATGCCCGATTCCGATTTCAAGGGTCCGTGCGCACACCCTGAGCGGGCGCCAAGGCGTCGCGGGCCAGCGCCCCGCTCGGGCGGATCGTCCCGACCGTAATGCCGTTCCAGTTGCGAAGCGCCGGGCGCAGGTAGGGTTGCAGCGCGGCTTGGTCCGCATCGGCGCGAAAGAGGCTTGCCGCTGTCGCCGCCATCATGACCTCGGCCGCGCGGCTTGCACCATCGTCGCACTTGACGGCGATGCCAAGTCCTTCGCCCGGCAGTGCCGCGCAGACCACACCTTCGGCGCCGGACTTGACCAAGAGGCGCGTGCCGAAATGGCGCATGATTTCGGTGCAGAAGCGTCCGCTTCCCGCAACATGCCAGGGATGCTCGGCGCAGGCCGCGCGCAGCCGCGCGGCCGCTTGTGCGCGTTCGGACGAAAGCCCGCGGCCGGTGCCGAAGCGCGCGAAGGCCCGCGCAAGCGACAACAGCGGCAGCGCCCATGTCGGGGCCGAACAGCCGTCGATGGCGCACATGTCCTCGCCGATCGCGGCACAGGCAAGGTCCGCAAGCGCAGCCTTCACCAGGCGCTGGACCGGATGCGCGGGTTCCGTGTAGCGCGTTCGATCCGCATCGAGCGCGCATGCTACGCACAGAAAGCCCGCATGCTTGCCGGAGCAATTGTTGTGCAAGGGGCTCGGCTGCTCCCCCGCGCGCATCAGCGCCTGCGCCGAGGGCTGATGAATCGGCCAGTGCGCGCCGCACTTGAGCGCAGAGGGGTCGAGGCCGGAGCATTGCAGCATGCGGGTCGCGGTGGCGACATGGCCGGGCTCTCCGCCGTGCGAGGCGCAGGCGAGCGCAAGCTCCTCGGCGCCAAGCCCGAAGCGGTCGGCAGCGCCGCTCTCGACCAGCGGCAGGGCCTGGATCGGCTTGATCGCCGAGCGCGGATAGACGGGACGCTCGACGTCGCCGAGTGCGAGCACCGGCCGACCGTCGGCATCGACCACGGCCACCGCTCCGCGATGCCAGCTTTCAACCCGCGGCCCGCGCGTCACCTCGACCAGAACCGGATTACCCATCGTTCATGCGACATCCTGCGCGCTTGCCCCAATTCAGTCCCGAACCGCTTATACGCGATTGTCATGAATTCTTTCCCGCATTCTCGCCCGCGCCGTTTCCGTCGGCCGCTGCTGCTCTCCTTCCTGGCCGCGTTCGTCGCTCCGATCGCGATCGGGGCGGCGGGGCTTGCCCTCCGGGGCGGCCCCACCCATTGGTCGCGTTGGGACCGCAGCGTCACAAGCGAACTGCCCCCGGCGGCCGAGCATCCACAAGCCCGCATCCTGGTCATGACCGGACGGACCCGCGGGTGGAAGGGCGTGGTCGCGGTCCACAGCTGGATCGTGGTCAAGGGCGAGAACGAGCCGCAATGGCGCCGCTACGACGTGGCGGGCTGGGGCCAGCCGGTGCGGCTCAACTGGTGGCCCCCCGATCTCTGGTTCGGCGAGCGCGGACAAGTCGTCGCCGACATCAGGGGCGCGGCCGCAAGGGAGATGATCCCCCGGATCGATGCAGCCATCAGGGCCTATCCCTATGCCAATGTCGGCGACTACCGCATCTGGCCCGGTCCCAACAGCAACACCTTCGTCGCCAGCATCCTGCGCGCGGTCCCCGAGCTCGGCGTCACGTTGCCGCCGAACGCCATCGGGCGCGATTACCGCGCGACCCCGTATCTTGGCCTGACCGACAGCGGGACCGGCGTCGAGGCGAGTCTCTGGGGCGTGCTCGGCGTGAAGGCGGGCTGGGTCGAGGGCCTGGAACTCAATCTGCTCGGGCTCGTCGCCGGACTTGACCTGCGCGATCCTGCCCTCAAACTCCCGGGCTTCGGACGGATCGGCGCGAGCGATCAGAGCGCGACGGCCGCGCCGCAGCGGGGGCGGTAGCGCGTTTGGGCGACGGCCGCCTGCAACGCTCACGCCGAATTGTTCCCTGGCTTGCCCGCAGCGGATGACGGCTGCCGATCGGCGTGCCAATTTGCCGGCGGACTCGAAGATGGCGGGGACGGAATGCACGATACATGGCCTTTGCTTCGCGCCATTGCCTTTCCGGAAATCCGCCGCGCGAGCCTGCACACCCTGCAGGTCAATGTCGGCTACCGCTGCAATCAGTCCTGCCTGCATTGCCACGTCGCCGCGAGCCCCCATCGCACCGAGGACATGACGGCCGACGTGGCCGATCTCGTGCTGCGATTCCTGGAGCGGCGCCGCATCGCCACCCTCGACATCACCGGCGGGGCGCCGGAGTTGAACGCAAATTTTCGCCGGCTCGTGCGCAGCGCGCGCGACATGGGCGTGCGGGTCATGGACCGCTGCAACCTGACGGTGCTGGAGGTCGAGGGCCAGGAAGACCTGGCGGAGTTTCTCGCCGGCGAGCAGGTCGAGGTGATTGCTTCATTGCCGTGCTATCTGGAAGCCAACGTCGACCGTCAGCGCGGCGCAGGCGTGTTTGCGGGCTCGATCCGAGGTCTGCGGCGTCTCAACGCTTTGGGCTATGGCCGCGCGGGCTCGGGGCTCGTCCTCAATCTGGTCTACAACCCGCAGGGCCCCGCCCTTCCGCCGCCACAGGAGGCGCTGGAAGCGGACTATCGGCGCGTGCTCGGCGAGCAATACGGCATCGTGTTCAACCGGCTTTTCACGATGACCAACATGCCGATCCGCCGCTTCGGCTCGATGCTCGTCTCCAAGGGCGAATTCGACCGCTATCTCGCCCTGCTCCGGCAGGCGCATCGCGCGACCAACCTCGACGCCGTGATGTGCCGCAACCAGATTTCCGTCGATTGGCGCGGCTTCGTCTACGACTGCGACTTCAACCAGATGCTCGACCTGCCGCTTGCGCCCCCCTCACCCGGAACGAGCCGGCGCGTGCACCTGTCCGAGCTCTTCGATGCCGACCTCTCGCGCAGTCCCATCCGCGTCGCCGGCCATTGCTTCGGCTGCACCGCCGGCCAGGGCTCAAGCTGCGGCGGCGCGCTGAAGGAGGCGGCCGAGTGAATGCGCCTTCCCTCGCCACTTGGCGCAACGGGCAGGACGCGCTCGCCGTCGCTTACCACCCGCGATCGTTCCTCGAACGCTTCCTTGCCCGCTGGCCGCAGGGATCGTCCGCGCACGCATCCTATTTCCAGCGGATCATTGCCGGGCCAGAATACGACATCGCCACAGCCCGGGGCTGAACGTTCATGCCGCGGCTTTCCATCATCGTACCGGTCCTGGATGAGGCCGCGTGCATCGCGGCCGCGCTGGAAGCGCTGATCCCGCTGCGCGGGCGCGGCGCCGAGGTGATCGTGGTGGACGGCGGCAGCCGCGACGATACGGTGGCGCTCGCCCGGCCGCTTTCGGATCACGTCATAGCCGCCCCGCGCGGCCGCGCGGCGCAGATGAATGCAGGCGCGGCCGCGGCGACCGGCGACATCCTTCTGTTCCTGCACGCGGACACCACCTCGCCGCCCGAGGCCGACCGTCTGGTGCTCGAAGGCCTGGCCTCGGGGGGCTGGTCGTGGGGTCGTTTCGATGTGCAAATCAAAGGGCGAAGCCCTTTCCTCGGCATCGTCGCTGAATTCATGAACTGGCGATCGCTCATAACTGGCATTGCCACCGGCGACCAAGCGATCTTTGTCACGCGCGCGGCCTTCGACGCGGTGGCGGGGTTTCCCGACATCGCACTGATGGAGGATGTGGCACTGTCAAAGCGGCTCAAGCGCCTCGGTCGTCCGCTCTGCCTTGCCGCCCGCGTCACCACCTCCGGCCGCCGCTTCGACCAGGGCGGCGTCCTGCGCACTGTGCTGCTGATGTGGCGGCTGCGGCTTGCCTTCTTCCTCGGCGCAAAGCCGTCCGCGCTCGCGCGCCGGTACGGTTACGCTCCGCGCGATGGCTGAGTCGGTCGCCATCGCGATCATGGCCAAGGCGCCGCTGCCGGGGCTCGTCAAGACGCGCCTGATCCCTGTGCTCGGCGCGGAAGGCGCCGCGGCGCTGGCGCTCCGCCTGATCGAGCGCACGAGCAAGATCGCAAGCGAAGCCGCGGTCGGCCCCGTCACGCTGTGGTGTGCGCCGGACGAATCCCATCCGCTGTTTCTGGCGCTCAAGCGCAGCTTGGACATCGCGCTCGGGCGCCAATGCGAGGGTGATCTCGGCGACCGCATGCATGCTGCGGTCGTCGCCGCCGGCGGCCCGGTGCTGGTGATCGGCACCGACTGTCCGGCCTTGACCGCCCGCCATCTGCAAACGGCGGCGACGGCGCTTTCGCATCACGACGCCGTGGCGATTCCCGCCGAGGACGGCGGCTACCCGCTGATCGGCCTGCGCCGGCCCGAGCGGTCGCTGTTTGCCGCGATGCCCTGGGGAGATGCGACCGTCATGCAGGAGACGCGGCGAAGGCTGCGCGCACGCGGCCTGTCGTGGCATGAGCTCGCGCCGCTGTGGGATATCGATACCGCAGCCGACCTCGACCGGCTGCGGCGCGATCCGTCGCTGGCGCCGTTGCTGCCCTCGGACGATCGATCCCTTCCGCCCGCGCAAACGAAGCCGTAATCAACGATCGGCACGTCGCGGCCGATCGCCTGATCGGTCAGGATCAAGCGGGACTCATCGTCTCGGCAATCCCTGCCACAGCATGCAGCACGCGGGCCTTAAGCGAGACGCAGTGCCATCAGCCCGGCAACGATCAGAAGCGCAGCGATCATGCGCGCCGCGCGCAGCGGCTCCTTGAGCATGACGACTGCAATCAGCGCGCCGAACAACACGCTGGTCTCGCGCAGCGCGGCCACAATGGCGATCGGCGCCACCGTCATCGCCCAAAGCGCGATGCAATAGGAAATCACCGCCAGCGCACCGCCGCCGAGGCCGATCTTCCAGTACGGCAGCATCGCCGGCAGCAGCGCGGCTCCACGGCGGGCGAGCGCATAGCCGACCACCACCGGCGCAATCAGCACGAACAGCACGAGCGTATAGGCCCAGGCGCGGCCCTCGCCCGCGGCACGCACGCCGATTCCGTCCACCACCGTGTAGGCACAGATCGAGACCGCCGTGAACAGGGCAAAACCGACCGCGGCGCGGTCGAGCCGCTGCAGATCGCGGCCTCCGCGCAGCGACAGCAGGAGCACGCCTGCGGTCAGCAGCACGATGCCGCTCCAGCCGGCGAGGCCGAGCGACTCGCCGACCACGATCGTGCTCAGGCCCGCGGTCATCAAGGGGGCGGCGCCGCGGGCGATCGGATACACCTGGCCGAGGTCGCCCGCGCGATAGCTCTCGATCAGGCCGGCGAAGTAGAAGATGTGAATGAGCGTGGACGCGATCAGCCAGGGCCAAGCGGCCGCGGCCGGCAGGCCCGACCAGGCGATGGCCGGCAGCGCCACGAGCCCGGCCCCGATCGCGATCAGCACCGTGGTCGCGAGCGGATCGAGCGTGCGCTTGATACTCGCGTTCCAGGCGGCGTGGCAGGCGGCCGCAAACAGCACCGCGACGAAGACGAAAAGGTCCATCACGTCCCGCCTTGGTCGCGGCCGCCTGCGGCGCATCGATACGCCGGCCCGCGCGGTGCGCACACGGGGGCGGTTGCAGCCGCGACCCGCCTCATCGCGAAGCCTTGCCG
>Ga0073934_10002359_pt1 | contig 39895 bp, 33 predicted proteins | sample LarsenN4metaG_FD_76834 | JGI IMG/M metagenome (GOLD analysis project Ga0073934, IMG submission 76834) | Hot spring sediment bacterial and archeal communities from British Columbia, Canada, to study Microbial Dark Matter (Phase II) - Larsen... ... | reverse complement strand
GATCATCGGTCTTCTGGCCGCCATCGCCATCCCCAACTTCGTCAAAGCGCGCACTGCCTCCCAGCGCAGCGCTTGCATCGCCAACATGAAGCAGATTGACGGCGCCAAGGCCACCTGGGCGCTCGAGCAGAAAAAGCTCGGCAGTGAAGTCCCCACAGCAACCGACCTCTATGGCGCAACGGCTTACATTCCGGTTGCCCCAACCTGCCCTGCCAACAATGCGGGCTACACCCTGAGTGGGGCCGACACCAAGACCACCTGCCCGAACGTCGCGACTTTGACCGACCACGTCTATTAATAACGTCTCCAAGTCTTATTCCTCAGGCTTGAGGCGCGACGCCTCAAGCCTTTTTGTTTTACCGAATATGGACCATCCCCCCGCAGCGGTTCAATGATGCCGCAGGCGAAATACATGGACCAGGCACGCTGTTAGAGCCGAAAGCCCTAGAGCAAGGCCAAACCAAAAAGACTTGTCCTGGTATTCGACAACAACGCGGCTTACCCCCGAGGGCACCTCAAGTGCCTGAAATGCGTGGTTGGCCCGCCAAATCGGGGTTTCCACGCCGTTTACGAATGCTCTCCACCGGTGGTAATACGATTGGGCAACGACCAGCATGGCAGGCTTATCTGTCTCAACCTCACACTCAATCCGGTTGTTGCTGAGGTTCGTCGTGATAACTCTGGCCGAGGCATTCGCGCCCGCGCCAATCCGTCCAGCAGCCTCGTCGGTCAGGACAACCACCGCACGCGGGTTGAAATCTTCCTGCAAGAGATACTCAAGGGTATTCGAACTTGCGACGAACACGGGTCTTTGGCCGACTGTCACCAACGGCATGAAAGTGGCTCGACCGCTCCACTGCACGACTTCCCCCGGCGCAGTGATCTGGGAAACACCGAGGAAATCCAGCAGACCCATCATTGAGTGGTTGGTATTGACATAAAGAGCTCGCTGGACTTCTTGCTGCGCACGCAAGCGCAATGTCGCAGAGCCCGGGACCTTCGGAATGTTGTCCAGGATGTTCAGGTTTGACCATTGCGCCAGCCGTTTGCCCATCCATTCCTGATCGGGATCCTGCACGGGACTGTGCAGCATTTGGTCCTCCGCAAAGCGTGTTGTCATCAGGCGCGACTCGCCGAATCGTGGAGGCGGCGCGGTGAACGCCTGTTCCCACACCCCCGGCATGAACCGGGCCACAGGGAGAGTGGGGTTCAGATTCATCTGATGCGTGATGCCATCGCCGATCACGCAAGCCAGGAGTAACAGTCCCGGGATCACCAGTTTGCCTGCCCCGGCTTTATGCCTTCTTGCGTGCTCAAAGCCGTCGTCCACCTCTATCACGTTTGCGGAGGGGCAGGAAGCCTGTTCTGAAGCATCAGCGAGCCGGGCGCTTTGAGTGAGATGCACAAGCCACGTCACGACACCAGGCAAAAACAAGAGAAAGACTGTTCTTACCAGGGTATTGCCCAACGTCATCGGCCACCGATCATACGGCATCGGATGCGCGTAGGCATGCCACAGGACGAGTGCGATCAGAATCAGGACCCCCCCTGCGACGACAGCAAGGGTTATCAGGACCCTTCTCCTCTTTGTCTGGCGCAGTAAAAAGGAAAACCCCATCGCCGCAAGGATAGGGGTTACGAAGGCCGCCAACGCGACGAACTTGACCGGGTACCGAACCAGCTCAATTACCGGCAGTGCCCGCCCAATCCATCGGTAAATCGGTGTCTGCTCCCCAAGCGCCATTACGAGTCCGAAAAGGCCCAGCACACCCAGCCACGGCCCGCGGGAACGCAAACCTGAGCAAATCCCGATGAGCGCCAGCACCACAACTCCGGCCCCGAGGTAGTAAGACTGCTGGAACTCCTGTCCGTGCTGAAAGACCTGTCCTTGCGGGGTTTTGAACGTGTGAAAAAAAGGCACGATCACATTCGCCCATCCCCAGATAGGCATCGCCCATTTGGAACTCATGGTTCCCGCTTCTCGATGCGAGTGCTTGAGCAGATCCAGGAAAGGCAGCAGTTGCGCCGCGGCAAGACAAGCGGCCAGCAAGACCACGACGAGGAGCCGGCCGGCCATCAGACCAACGTTTGCCGCTCGCTTGTGTGCACTGCTCTCGGTCGCCATTGCCACACCGGTCCTCGAGAGCGACAGGTCTGCCAGCCACACCACGCCGACCGTCAACCAGGTCATGAGCAGAATTTCAGGCACGCCAGTCAGCAGTTGCAGAGCGCCGACCCCTCCCGCCACCACAGTGCTTCCCCTGCCCTCGCGCCAGGCTCGTTCAGCCAACAGCACTACCCAGGGCATCCATCCCAGAGCTGCCGTGTAGTTGGGCCAGATCAGACACGAAAGAGTGTAGCCATTAAAGACGAAGGCTAGTCCGGCCAGGCTTGCCCCCATCCCATGGCCGGTCCAGCGGGAGGCCAGGTGATACATGCCATAGCCAGCGAGCCAAAGATGCCCAAGGCAAAATACTCCAAGAGACCAGGGCATCGGCAGCACAAGATAGATTACGGAAAGAGGATAAAGCGCCATGGTGCCCCATTGAGCCATAAAAGGAACGCCACAATGAATCAACGGCAGCCAGAATGGAAACTCACCCCGCCAGAAACTCTCCCGCGCAAAGAACAGCAAGGGATAACCCAGTGCCCCGTAGTCGCGATAATAAAAAGAGTGCGTGCCCAGGATGACCCGTGGAAAACACAATACTAGAACCACTCCGAGCAAGAGCCCAAACTGCCCCGCACTAAGCCATGTCGTTGCAGCCACCCCACCCAGCCCAGTGTCCCGCTTTGACATCATGCGCCCAGTGTAGGGCTGGACCTTGGTTTTTGCCACCCCCCTCGCAAGGCGACGCTCGATGGCATATACATCATCTTGAATGATTTCAACGCTCCCGAAGTCCAATAGCTGGTGATGGTATGACACCCCAGGGGAACAACAAGGTTGTCCGATAAACCATCATCAAACCGTAACCGAACGCAGCATTGAATCGTCTTGCTAATTGTGGATGACATGAGTGCTAACAGACAATCGAAGCGACAGACCGCGGCCGCGGCCTTCACGCTCATCGAACTCCTGGTGGTGATTGCCATTATCGCCATCCTGGCAGCCATGTTGTTGCCCTCATTAGCACGGGCCAAGGAAACGGCGAAACGTATCTCCTGCGTCAACAACCTCAAGCAATTGGGCCTTTCGCTTCGTATGTATGGGGATGACAACGACGACCAGTACCCTGCGCGTGTCTCCCGCAACCGCTGGCCGACGTCCCTGCGCCCGTATTACCTCGACCTTCGTCTTCTGCGATGCCCGAGTGATAGCATCAAGCCGGCGACTTTCGAGACCGACCAGTCAAACTACCCGGCCGACGCCGCCCCGCGCAGCTATATCATCAACGGCTGGAACGATTGGCTAAACTCTAAAGGCATTAGTGTCAACGACCGCCAGAGCGGCACCAACGTGCTCTCGATGTCCGAATCGGAGATCAAGGAACCAACCGACACGATCGTGTTCGGCGAGAAGATAAGCACCTCGGGTCATTATTACATGGATTACGAAATGTGGGACGACCTCAGTCAGGTTGAACAAAGCCGCCACGCATCCATGGGCAGCAACACCCGCGGCGGAGGCTCGTGTTACGCCTTTGCCGACGGCAGCGCACGGTTTTTGCGCTTTGGGCAGGCCTTTTCCCCGATCAACATGTGGGCGGTGGTCCCCTCCGTCCGCAACGCCGGGATCACGTTCTAGTTTAGTTTCCTCAACGTCCCTCTCCTTCAAGTCATCGAGGAGTGCAGCAAAGGAGGGCAGCTTCTCGTCGTGCTACTGGACCTCGGTGCGTACAATTATGATTGGCCTGGGCCTGAGCAGGCAGCCCTGGATTCCGTTCGCGGGCTCGGCCCTCCCCTGTGTGGTCATAGCAAAGTGCGAGTGGGTGCGGCGGCGGCAGATACGGACCGACAGGGCATGAGATTCCCATCCCCAACGGCCTCTTTTTGGGAAGCTTGAGAGTGCTGCTTCGAGGTGAGGATTCGGGTTGAAATTGGCGCGGGGACTGACCACATTGAACTCATGCAAGCGGTTTACAGAGGGCCGGTTTTTGTGGTGCGCGACAACATAGACACCGACCAGATTATACCAGCGCAGTTCTTGAACCTGGTGCCGACGATTCCGGAGGAATATGAGAAGCTGGGCAGCTACGCATTGTGGGGATTGCCGGAGTCCCAATATCCCATCCGCTATGTCAAGGATGGGCAGTTGGATTCCCAGTATCCCATCGTGGTGGCAGGCAAAAACTTCGGCTGTGGCAGTTCACGCGAGCATGCGCCGATTGCCCTGGGCTCGGCCGGCTGCAAAGTAGTGTTGGCGGAGAGCTTTGCACGGATCTTCTTCCGGAATTGCGTGGCGACAGGGGAGTTGTACCCCTGTGAGTCGCTGGAGCGCTTGTGTGATCTGCTGCACACGGGCGACGTGGTGACGGTGGACCTGGATGCCTGCGAGCTGACCGTAGAGGACACAGGCAAGGTTTACTCATTCAAGGCCTTGGGCGATGTAAGACCTGTCGTGGATGCCGGCGGGCTTTTTAACTACGCCCGCAAGACCGGGATGATTCCCGCCCAAGGCTGAACAGCGCACGGACGCAACCCCATGCCAGGATGAATCAGAGCCATTGGTTGAGGGCGTGGCCTCAAAGGCAGGGGTTTTATCTCACGGCTGAAGAGGGACGTTCTATTCTGGCTGGCAAAGGCCGAGGGGGTGCGCTACTATAGCATCTGAACACGCGAACAATCTATGAACAAGAACCACGTCTCCCGCCGTGATTTTATCATTCGGCTTGGGGCCACTGGCCTGGCGGCAACGGTCGGGTCTGCTCTTTCGGCGGCGGTTTCTGCCAAACGCACCTCGGTGGATCAAGTTCCCCTTGGTAAAACTGGACTGAAAGTGAGTCGCCTCGGTTTTGGAGCCGGAAGCAACAGCGGAAACGTGCAACGGGCCTTGGGGCAGGAGGGATTCAACCGCCTGGTGCGCTACGCTTACGACCAGGGCATCACTTGGTTCGACTGCGCGCAGAGTTACCGAACCTTCGACTGGCTGGGTGGGGCAATCAAAGGCCTGCCACGCGAGAAGATTTTCATCCAATCCAAAATCCCGGGCCAGCCCCAAGACGTTCTGGCCGCCGTGGACAGTCATCGCAAGATGTATCAAACAGACTATGTGGACAGTCTTCTAATCCATTGCATGGTGAAGGACCGCTGGACGGACGGGTTCAAGCGGGTAATGGATGGTCTGGAGGAAGCGAAGTCGCGAAAGTGGATTTTGGCCAAGGGGGTCTCATGCCACAGCCTTCCAGCTTTGCGCACCGCCACCGCGGATTCCTGGACCGACATCCACCTGGTTCGGGTGAACCCGCAGGCCAAACACATTGATGGCATGGAAGAAACGTGGAACAAGTCGGGAGACGACATCGCGCCGGTGCTCAAAGAACTGGCGGTGATGCGGGAGAAGGGGCGCGGTGTTATCGGGATGAAGTTGATCGGAGATGGGGATTTCAAGAACCCGGAAGACCGGGAGCGTTCGATTCGGTTTGCCATGTCGAGGCCGGAAATTGACGCAGTGGTTATCGGTTTCAAAAGCACGGAGGAGATTGATGAGGCGATTCGCCGAATGAACGCCGCGCTTGCGGAGGCATGAAAGCGGACGACAGGCGCGCGCAGAATTCCTCAAGACTCAACAGCCCAAACTATCCACCAGGGGCCCGGCTCGATCCCGATCATGATCTGAGCGCTCGCTCATCGAACCTCCCGCCAGCCAATGTGTCATGTGTGTTGCGCCACTATGGCGCATCGCTGGCGGTCTATGGCGGGGCCTTGGCGATCCTCTTGCTCAACCCGTGGTTTCGGCATTTGTTGGCGCCATCGGTCGGATCAGTAAGCGGTGTGAAGTTCTACGTTGGCTATTTTGCGGCCTACGCGGTTCTTTCGCCGGTTGTTTACTTGATTTGCCGTCCCGCCACGCTGTGGCATTCCAAGAACGTGATGATTCTCCAGTGGTTGATGCGGCTGGCTGCTCACCTGAGCCGATATGGTTTTGGGCCGGGAGAGGGGTCTTGGCGTCCGACCTTTAAGGAGAAGCACGCCTTCATGTTTTTGGTGATCAAGCTGGTCTATGGACCGCTGATGTTGAATGGCATCCTTGTAGAACTGCAAAATTATCCCGCCCTCATGCTGCAATGGCAGCAATCGGCCAGCCTCATTGGCCGCCTCGATTGCGCTTATGCGTGGTTTGTCTCAAGTGTGTTTTTACTCGACTGTTGCCTGTTTTGTTTCGGTTACCATGCCGAAGCACGATGGCTGCGCAACGAGGTCCGCTATGTGGAGACCTCGCTTTCGGGCCTCCTGGTCTGTCTCTTGTGTTACCCGCCTTTCAACTCGGTAACCGGGGCGTTTCTGGGATCCTCAAACGAGGACGTCAACATCTTGTTCCGCGGCGACCTGCATCACCCGCTAACCTGGGTGCTGCGCGGACTGGCCATGGGAGCGCTTCTGCTCTTGACCGCCGCGTCCTTGTCCCTGTTCACGAAGGCCAGCAACCTGACCAACCGGGGTATTGTGGATTGGGGGCCTTACCGGTGGGTGCGTCATCCAGGTTATGTGGGAAAAAACCTGTTCTGGCTGATTACCTTGATTCCGGTTTTCTTCGCGGTGGATTCCTCCAATCCGGAGTTTCCGTGGGGCGACCACTTGGTCTTTTGCGCGGGCCGAGTAGCCGGTTTTGCGGGCTGGTGCGCGATTTACGTCCTGCGTGCTTTGACGGAAGAGCGTCTGCTGCTGCGCGACCCGGAGTATCAGGAATACTGTAGGCGTGTGAGCTATCGTTTCATTCCAGGACTGATTTGAGCAAGAGTGTGAGAAGCGAGCCCTTCAGGAACCCGCTGGAGGACGCAGTAGCCTAAAGCACGACCCCTCGACGGCCGGGCACGTAACCGGGGGGGATGCCCCGTAACGCCTTCCGGTAAGTAGCCAGGGCCAGCAGGGGCCAGGTATTGCGATACATGTCGTACTTGAGATAGAAGACGCGGGGAAAACCGGTTCCAGTGGTCTCGTGCTCGGTCCACGAACCATCCGGGTTCTGAGTCCGGATGAGGTACTCGATGCCACGTCGAACACTTGGGCGGTGCGGATCACCCATGGCGAGCAAGCCCATCACCGCCCACGCGGTCTGGCTGGCGGTACTGGGCCCCTGCCCCTTGAAGACCGGATCATCATAAGTGTTGCACCGCTCCCCCCAGCCACCGTCCTCGTGCTGGACGCTTTCAAGCCAATCCCGCGCTCGCAGAAGCCAAGGCTGGTTCATGTTGATCCCCAGGGCCCGCAGTCCGCGCAAGACTTGCCATGTGCCGTAAATATAGTTGACGCCCCAACGGCCGTACCAGGAGCCATCTTCCTCTTGTTGGCTCCGCAGGTAGTCCAAGGCCCGCTGCACTTGTGGATGATTCACATCCCATCCCTCGTAACCCAGCAGTTCGAGAATGCGTGCGGTGATGTCGGCGCATTCAGGATCGAGCATGGCATTGTGGTCGGCAAAGGGAACCTTCTCCAGTATGCTCTTTGTGCAATCCTTGTCGAAGGCTGCCCAGCCCCCGTCCTTACATTGAAAAGTCATCATCCAGCGAAGGGCGCGCGCGAAACACTCATCGCGTCTGGCGGGCTGGTCCGTGGGTACCTGACGCAAGGCGAGGAGAACCATGGCGGTGTCGTCCACGTCCGGGTTCCATTTGTTGCGAAACTCAAAAACCCAGCCGCTGGGCTCGACGTCAGCCGGATTCTTGGCATACCAGTCGCCGCGGAAACGGATCTCGCGGTCCATGACCCAATGGGCGGCCTTGACAAGCTTGGGATGGTCCGGAGCGACACCGGATTCGGCGAGACAGATCATGGTGATGACTGTATCCCAGACCGGGGAGAGGCAAGGTTCGATGCGCCAAGTGTCTTTGTCCTCATGCGCATGCAACCGCAGATGTTCCATGGTCTGCTGCACAAGAGGGTGGTCCTCGGGATAGCCGAGGGCGCGAAGGGCGATGCTAGAATTGAGAATGGCTGGAAAAATGGCGGCCAGACCGTCGGTGCCGTCCAGCCGTTCGATCATCCATCGCTCAGCCCGCTTGAGCGCCAGTCGGCGAAACGGGTGAATACCCGCCTGCGCGAACACTTCGGCAAACTTGTGAAGTTTGTCCAGCCAGAGGAAGAAGTTGCGCCACGTGAATCGCTCGGGATCGGGAGGCAGAGCCAGGTCACGCTCGTGATAGCCGTCCGGGTAAATCTCATCCAGTGTGACGTTGACCGGATGAGTGGGCTTGAAGTGATTAATGATGGCCAGGGGCACGATCATGGATCGTGTCCAGTTGCTCATCTCGTGGAAATTAACGTGAAACCACTTACCAATCAGAATCACCTCGCAGGGAATGGTGGGAACGTATTTCCAGGGATAGAGGCCGAGCAGCGCCAGATAGAGCTTGCTGAAAGTGTTCATGCGCGGCACGCCGCCGAGGGAGCGCGCCATTTCGCGAGCACGCAGCATGCGCGGGTCGGTTGTGGGTAATCCGGCCAGCTTGAGAGCCAGGTAGGCCTTGATGGTGGCGTTGACCTCCGCTGGCCCACCGTAATAAATGTTCCACCCCCCGTCAGGCAACTGAAGGTTAAGAATATGGTTAACAGCCTTGCGTTGCCACTCGCGGTCCACTGTGCCATTCCAGTGGTGGAAAGCGATCATGTCGGACACCAAGGTTGAGTCCACTATGAGTTCGCCGATCCAGTAGCCCTCAGGTTTTTGCTCCGAAAGCAGAAAAGCCTGCGATCGTGTGATCGCAGCGTTCAGGGCGTCGCCAGGCTCCACAGCGGGGGAAGACCCTTGCTCGAGGATTGCCTTGCGGCTGGGTTGCTTGTCAACCGCTGACACGCCCGATAATCTGGAAAGATACCGATATGGTGTAAAGTCTTTAGTGGGCGTGGAAAAGGGTGTTGAGTTCGGAGCCGTCACCGCGCTTGGGGAGCCTTATGCGAGGAGCCCGTAGGGTTGCGAGGACGACCTCATTCAGAAACCCGCCCCGCCATGAGCCCTGAACATTGTTCGGAGTCCCGACGGCCCCGCGTTTCCTTATGGAGACTAAAGCCGGAATGTGATCCAGGCTCGATAACTGCGCCCTATTCCGCCCGATACCGTTTCGAGCGGCTCAGTCCGAGCACCTCCGCTGGTTCTCGTGCCCCCGCGAGCAGCCGTTGCAAAGAAGGAATAGGTCGGGGCGGCTGCGGTGCTGCACTAAAAACGCCTCCGATGTTCAGAGTGATTTGCGCGAGGAAACTTGGGCAGACCGTTGTGTGCGAAAAACACTTGACGTGTTTAGCCAATTAGCTCATTTTGTAGCTGCGATGGCTCTGAACACAACACAAGCACGATTCAAAGAACAGGCCCAGGTTTTCAAGGCGTTGGCCCACCCGGCGCGTCTTATGATGGTGGACGCCCTGTCGCGGCAGGAACGTTGCGTTTGCGAATTGGCTGCGCTGGTGGGGTCGGAAATGCCCACTGTATCGAGGCATTTGGCTCAGTTGCGGCACGCGGGAATCGTAGAGGACGAGAAACGTGGAGCACAGGTGTTTTATCGGCTAGTGACCCCGTGCGTGATGAATTTCTTCCAATGCGTGGCTTCGGTGCGAAAGACACCCAAAGACCATTCATAATCAAGGTCTTTTTTTCTGGCAAAAAGTTGTCTTTTTGGCTAAATAACAAACAGGCTCATTAGAAGCGTGTCATGAGTGATCTGGGTAACGCAAGCGAAGGGGGGACAGACTGGCGCAAGGAGCTGAAGACTCTTGGGGTCTTCGTAGTGGGGTTTCTCATTCTATTTTTTCTGCCCGTAGGGATGCCACGTTTTGACAACGCCCTCAAGGAAGGACTGGAGTTGACCAAGTGGTATGCGCGGGAGCATGTCTTGCTGTGCCTGATTCCCGCGTTGTTTATCGCCGGAGCGATCAGCGCGTTTGTGAACCAGGCCTCGGTGATGCGCTATCTGGGACCAAACGCCAATATGGCGTTGGCCTACGGGGTGGCCTCCGTCTCGGGGACGATTCTTGCCGTCTGCTCGTGTACGGTGCTTCCGCTGTTCGGGGGCATCTGGATGCGCGGCGCCGGCCTGGGTCCAGCCACGGCGTTCCTTTACTCCGGCCCCGCCATCAACGTACTGGCCATCGTAATGACGGCGCGGGTTCTGGGGCTGGAGCTGGGCACAGCGCGCGCGATCGGAGCGGTAGCGTTCAGTGTGCTCGTGGGAATGGCGATGCACCTGATCTTCCGCCGTGAAGAACAGGCGAAGGCGGCTGCAGCAGCGGAGATGCCGGAAGTGGAAGTGAAGCGCCCGCTTTGGCAGAACGTGATCTTCTTCGCGACCATGGTGGGGGTCTTGGTGTTCGCAAATTGGAGCAAGCCAACGGAAACGACGGGGCTCTGGGCAACCATTCACCTTTGGAAATGGCCCATCAGCGGCGGCTTCGCCGCGGCACTGGGCGCAGCGCTTGGATTTTGGTTTGGCTTCCAATGGAGAAGCCTGGCATTGGCGGCATTGCCGGTCGTGCTGTTGAGCGTTGCTTTTCCGCACGCGCCACTGATCCCGTTTGTCGTGGCCTGCGCTGGATTGACAGTACTTTGCGTCATTCATCCCGGCGAAGGCCGTGAGTGGTTAGAGGCGACCTGGACACTGGCCAAGCAAATTTTCCCACTGCTTGTCGGCGGAGTGTTCGCCTCAGGCATCTTACTCGGGCGGCCAGGACACGAAGGAGTAGTTCCCTCGGACTGGATCAGTCAGTCGGTTGGGGGCAATTCACTGATGGCTAATTTCCTTTCCTCGGTAGTGGGCGCGTTTATGTACTTCGCCACGCTGACGGAAGTGCCGATTCTGCAGGGATTGTTGGCCAACGGCATGGGGCAAGGCCCGGCCCTGGCGTTGCTCCTGGCAGGTCCAGCGCTTTCGTTGCCCAGCATGCTGGTGCTGCGAAGCATCATGGGCACCAAGAAGGTTACGGTTTACGTAGCCCTGGTCGTTGTGATGGCGACCTTCACCGGACTCATCTACGGACGACTATTCGAACCCCGTTGAACACACAGCACTGATATATCTAAACAAGCAGCAGAACTATGAACATTCTCGTTATTGGACCCGGCTGCGCGAAGTGCAAGACGCTGGCGCAGTTCACCGAACAGGCAGTGAAAGAGCTCGGAGTGACCGCCGAAATCAACAAGGTCACGGACCTCAAGCAAATCATGGCCCTGGGCGTAATGATGACACCGGCGCTAGCCGTGAACGGCACGGTCAAGGTGAGCGGGAAGGTGCCGAGTGTTTCCGAAATCAAGGCCATCCTGCAACAGGCCACCGCCTGAACAAATAGTTATGACCACCAAAACCATAGGCTTTGTCGGAGGCGGACGCATCACCCGCATTTTCCTCGAAGGCTGGCGGCGGGCCAGTGCTTTGCCGGCGCGCATTGTGGTCAGCGACTGCAACGCTGACACACTTGCCAAACTTAACGCCCAATTTCCTGGCGTGCAGACAACGGCCAACAGCCTGATGGCAGCGCTACAGGACATCGTCATCCTGGCCGTGCATCCGCCGGTGATGGCGGAGGTGGCGACGGGGATCAAGGACAGCGTAAAACCGGAGGCCATCGTGGTATCGCTGGCGCCCAAGTTCACGCTCGCCAGGCTGACCGCGCTGCTCGGCGGTTTTACCCGTCTCGCGCGGGTCATTCCCAACGCCCCGTCGCACGTCAACTTTGGTTTCAATCCCTTGACGTTCGCGACCGCGCTCAGTGCCGCCGACAGGGCAGAAATCACCGCTTTGCTTTCGCCATTGGGCGAGTGCCCCGAAGTCCCGGAAGAAAAGTTGGAAGCCTATGCGGTCCTGACCGCGATGGGGCCGACCTACATCTGGTTTCAGCTTCAGGCCCTTCGTGAAGTAGCGGCTGGGTTCGGGCTGAGTAACGCGGAGATTACGCCAGCCTTAAAGCGCATGGTCTGCGGCGCAGCGCGGACGCTACTGGAGTCCGGGCTGACGCCCGCGGAAGTGATGGACCTGATCCCTGTAAAACCCCTCGCGGAGATGGAGCCGCAGGTCAGCCAGATGTACCGGACCCAACTGCCAGCAATTTACCAGAAAATTAAACCGTGAGCGAACCGTTGAAAAACCCTTGCCAGGACACTCCCCTTTGCCCTCGATGCCGACAGCCGGGCAGGCGGATTTCAGCAGTGACCGTAACGGCCATGCTTGACCCCACAATAAACCAGCCTTTGGTCTCCACGGACGGATTCTGTTTTTGTGGAACTCAGAATTGTGATGTGGCCTATTTCAAGCCTGGTTCCGACGAACTGGTGCTTCACCACGCGGTGCGAGTTCCAATCTTCCAGAAGAGCAGCAGTCCTGCGCGGCTGGTATGCTATTGCTTCGGGCACACGGTGGAAGCTGTCCAAAGCGAAGTCCGAGCCACAGGCTTTTCAAAGATCCTCGATGACATCAAGACCAGGTGCGCGCAGGGCTTGAACGCCTGCGAGCGTCACAATCCGCAAGGCTTCTGCTGCGTAGGCAATGTTCAACACCTCGTTCGCGAGGCCGAAAACCTTGCGGTACCGTCCGCAGCAGGAAAGTGCGGCTGTTGCCACAGCGGCTGAAAGAGAAGACCTTCACCTGCTCCACCTCCCTCACACCCAAACAACCTGATGCGAATGAGAATTCATTAACCACGTCACACTCCAAAGCTATGAAAACCCCGATGAAACTCGTCGTTGTGGCCGCGTTGGCCGTGGTCGTGGCCAGCGCTCTTGTCCTCAAAAAAGGCAGAACCCCGGACGAGATCCAACCGAGAGCTGCCGCCGCTGCCACAGGCGGGCCTAAGGACGGTCCGGCTGCTGAGGCGTCGTCTGGTGGAGCCAACAAGGCCAGCCCCGCCGCGAATGCCAGGTTACCGCGGATGGTGGACCTTGGCGCAGGCAAGTGCATTCCCTGCAAAATGATGAAGCCGATTTTGGATGATCTGAAAGTGAACTATGCGGATCGGTTCATCACGGAATTCATTGATGTGTGGGAGAATCCCGACGCCGGCAAGAAATACGGCATTGAGATGATCCCCACGCAGATATTCTACGACGCCGAAGGCAAGGAACGTTTCCGGCACGTGGGCTTCTACAGCAAGGAAGAAATCCTGAGCAAATGGAGGGAATTGGGGGTGGATGCCATGAGTAAATCAACTGCCACCGCGAACTAATCCGTGCCTGCCCCTCCCAAGAGTTCAGCAGACATTCAATCTCAAACCATCGACCCCAGGCACACATGAAAACGCCTCAATCCCATTGCTTGTCCTGCGAACGCTGGGCCACACTGCTGCTGATTTTGATTGGCGTGGGTTTGGTCACCAGCACGGTTTCACTCCAGGCCGCGACGGCGGCCAACCTGGAAGCGCCCAAGCGTTCTCGAGGGGTTTGCCCACCGTATAAATTGAGGGATGAACAAGGTAATATCATTGACCCCGTCAAAGGCATCAATGCCAGCACTCCATATTCGCCCAGACAGACCTGCGGTGCCACCGGCTGTCATGACTACAACAAGATCACCGAAGGATTTCATTTCCAGCAGGGAAAAGGCGAAGCCGTCCCCCCCGACATGGCGGCGCGATATCAGTGGGTGTCCTCGCCAGGCAATTACGGCGGCACTTGGTGCTCGCCCGCGCCCCTCTACCGCTATCTTGCGCCGAAAACCAATCTCTCGGCCATAACCATTGACATGACCTCAGCCACGTTCATCACGGCGGGCTGCGGCAGTTGCCATCCTGGCGGCGGGCCGCTGGAGTTCGACCGCGATGGCAAACGCTACGACAGGTGGATGCGCGACCCGGCGAGCGGCCTGACCCCTGGCGGCGATAACCGGTTCGATGGCGATTACTTCAAAACCCGCTGGTCCGATTCCGGGGTCATTGAGGCGGATTGCCTCTTGTGCCACCTGCCCGAATACGACATCAAGAAAAGAAACGACCATCTCACCAGGCTCAACTTCCGCTGGGCCGCCACCGAAGGTGCGGGTTTTGGCAAGGTTACCGGCATGGTGGCCAGCAATCAAACGCCGCAGGTGGCCTATGACCTTGGCCGCTTCGACGCCAGCGGAAACGTCAAGGTGCGAGTAGTGGCTCAACCGCGAAATGAGACCTGTCTGAACTGCCACGCCCAGCCCGGGTGGAAGAAACGCGGCGCTGATTATCGCGCCCGCTCGGACGTGCATTTCCGCGCCGGTCTCCGATGTGTGGATTGCCATCCGGCAGGCAGCAATGCTGAGGATCCCCGCATTCACGGCTACGAGGTCCATCAATTCGCCAAAGGCGACGATCCCGGCGGAAGAGTACGGGACGATTTGGACAATACGGTCCGGGATTGCACGAGTTGCCACACGACCGGTCAGTTCGGCGCCCCAGTGGCCACCCATCCCTGGCTGCCGCCGTTGCATCTGGAACGCATCGCGTGTCAGACGTGCCATACCCCCGAGAAAAAAGTCATGCCAATCCAAGTGCAAGCCAGCGACGTATTCAATCAAGATGCCTGGATTGATCCCGGTGGCAAACAACTTTGGACCTTCTATGGCGTGGACGGGGTTTACCGCAATCACTACGGAATCCTCAAAGTCATGGGTTACGATGACAAACCAACCGAGGTGTTTCGTCCAGTTCTGGCGAAGTACAAAGGCAAGATCTATCCAGTAAACCGTATCCACTCAACCTGGCCGGGGATTGAGACGCAAGGAAAGCCAGGTTTAATGCAGCCACGGCCACCGGACGTTGTGGCCATGTGGAAGGCGCACCTTGCAGACACCAACCGGTACGCCGAGTTGACGCGCATCAAGGATGATGACGGAGATGGCGCGCTGGAGATCAATCGTCCGGAAGAAGTAGACGCATTGATCGGCGCGCTGACGCGACACCTGACCTCGCTGAATTATGACTTGAAAGGTAAGCGGGTGGTGTGGGTCTCCAGCGATCGAGTCTATCACTCGGGAACGGCATTTCGTGTCATGGAGAAGACTGAATGGGAAGCATCGCCATACGCCAATGTGCACAAGTACAACCATGATATCTCGCCAGCCCGTGCCGCGCTCGGCTCGGGTGGTTGCACGGACTGCCACTCGTCAAGGGCGCAGTTCTTTGAGCGCCCGGTTCTTTTGACAGCGTTTTCGCCCGAGGACGGGGGACCGCGCTGGGCGCCGAACTTCCAAATGCTGGGTTACTCGCCTGCCGCCGTCAGGCTTGGAGCATTTCGCGAGCAGACACTGAAGCCGGCGTTTTACGCCATGCTGGCGTTATTGGGTGGTCTCGTGCTGATCCACGGCCTGCGAGGCGTGGCCGTGCGCCACGGAGTAATGTCGGTGCAGACGGCGACCGGCTGGTCCTGGCTGGCTTTTGCCGTCCTGGTGGCGGCCGGCACACTGGTTACCCGTTCGCCCGAACTGGCTGAGTACATGACCGCGCGACGGTTCACGCTTGACGGAGCGCATTTCTGGATCGGCTCGGGTGTGCTGCTGGCAGGACTGGTGCTCGCGTTGCAGGGTCCTGTCAAGGGAAGCCAGGCATCCACATTCGCAGCACTCGGCACAGGACTTTGGGTGCTGCTGGTGTGGACTGGCATCTGCGGGATGCTGGTGCTGCTCAAACTTGACTGGCTTGGCGGCTTGACCCGCTGGGCCTACACTGGCTTCGACCTGGGGCTCACCATGCTCGCCCTGGTGTCGGTGATGACCTTGATCCTGCGACTTGGCAAACCCGCCGCCCTGGAGGCCAGCCCAGGACAAACAAAGCCAGCAACGACGTGAGTGGACGGCATGAGAACGCACTGGGTCGAGTCCCATTGGGGTCTGCTGCAAAAGACCCGCAGACGTGGAGTTCGCCCGACACCGACGCGTCGGGAATGAGGCAATGGGGCGGTATGGCAGTTCACTCAACGCTCTTCTCTGTCCTGGTCGCGCTGGCCTGCGTTTGTAACCCGGCATCCGGATCCCAAGCGCAAGTGTCCGTCCCGCCGCCGACAGACAATCCGCCTCGAGCGGGCAGACCGTGGTATTCGCCGCTCAAGGACATCGAGGCCGGCTCGGGCAAGTTGGACGTTGGGCTGAGTGTCCGCACGCGTTACGAATTCCTGGACAACTTCAATATTCAGCACTACGGCACAGGCGCGAACGATGACGTGCTGCTTCTTCGCACGCGACTCAGCGCCGATTACCGCCTCACGGAGCAGGCGCACGGGTTTGTTGAGTTTCAGGACGCGCGATATTGGTTGAGCGACCTCACGCTCTCGGATTTCGGCCAGTCCAGTTCCTATTACGACGAGTTCGATTTACGGCAGGCTTATCTCGAATTGCAGCATATTGGTGAATCACCGTTCGGTGTGAAGATCGGGCGGCAGATCATGCTCTACGGCGACCGGCGCGTGTTTGCGCCAGCCGAGTGGGGAAATGTCGGTAATTACTGGTGGGACAGCGCCAAGCTTTGCTACGACACCGATGCGGTTCAAGTGGACGTCTTCTACGCCCAGCGCGTACTGAGTGAGGCCCAGAAAGGGAACTTTGATCACTGGCCATATCACGCAGGCGCAGCCTATGCCCGTATCAAGCAACTGCCCGTCACGCTGGATGCCTTCTACGTAGTCAAACACGACTGGTCCGGAACTGTCAGGGGCGAACGCGGCGCCGGCAACGAAACCCGCCACACCTTCGGGGTCTTTTGCGAACGCCCCTCCGGCAGGGGTTGGGACTACGGTCTTTTCACCGCCGGTCAACTCGGCCAATACGGCCGCGACAGCGTTCAAGCCTTCGCCGTCATCGCCCGTGGGGGCTACACGTTCAAAGCCCAGTCGAAACCTCGGGTCGGCCTTGAGTTCAACTACGCCAGTGGAGACTGCAATCCAAAGGACGGTGTGGCCGGTACGTTCGATGGCATCTTCGGCGCAATGGACATTCCCTACGGTTGGATGAACGTAGTGAGCTGGAAGAACCTGGAAGACTACGTGATCAACTTTAGCGTGCAACCGGCCAAATCCCTCAAGCTGGGCCTGGACTATCACTATTTCCGGCTCTCCCAGGCACGAGACGCATGGTATTGGATTAACGGCAAGGCGGAGCGCCGAGACCCCAGCGGCCGATCTGGGCAAGACCTCGGGCATGAGTTGGATATAATACTGCGCTGGCAGGTGAACAAGGAGCTAGAACTGCTCCTTGGCTGCGCCAGGTTTTTTGCCGGGCACTTCGTGCAGAACACATCAGGCAATGCCAAGGCTGCGAACTGGGTTTTTGCGCAGATGACTTATGCGCTGTGAAGACCATCAACTTTGGGTGCGGCATGGCAGCCGAGCCCTCTCAGCAAACCGCTCAATCCAACATCCACAAAAACATGAACACCAATAGTCAGCCAAAGAGTAACGCCATAACCCCCGCAGGGCACAACCCTGTTAAGCCTGGCATGGAGCAAAGTGACAGACGCACTGTGTCCAGGAGAGGATTCCTGGGAGCCATGCCGAAGGTTGTCACGGGCGCAGCAGTCGGAGCGGGAGTTCTAGGCATGACCCCTGGCACACAATCCGAAGCCCAAGCGCAACTCGCGCCACAGTTGCCCTGGCCATATCAGCAGTTGAACCCCCAACAGGTGGCAGAGAGAGCCTACGCGGGTTTTTATGTGAAGGGGTGCATGTATGGCGTCTTTGAGGGCATTATCGGGGAACTAAGGCAATTGATTGGGGCACCCTACACAACGTTTCCTGTGTTGATGATGGAATACGGCAAGGGTGGCATAAACGGAACCTGGGGGACGCTGTGCGGGACGCTCAACGGCGCAGCGGCCGCAATCAACTTGGTGTCTCCGGCTCCACGCGCGCTCATTGATGAGCTTTTCTACTGGTACAACCAGGAGACGCTCCCGAACTACAGGCCGGCAACACCCCGACACGAAATTGTGCCATCGGTAAGCAAGTCTCCGATTTGTCACGCTTCGGTGCAGCGCTGGTGCGAGGCATCGGGCCTTCCGCCGACCTCGCCCCAGCGGGCCGAACGGTGTGGGTGGCTTACGGCGTCTGTGGCTAAATTCGTGGCGGAGCAACTCAACAAACAGACCACTGGCACCTTTACAGCCGTTCACGAGCGGCCTGCAGACCCCCGGCACTGCATGGAATGCCACACGACCATCGCGACGAAAAAGGTGGACCATGGGAAGAATATGGACTGCGCTCAATGTCACAGCGACCTTGATGAATTACATTGGTATCCCTCCCGACATCTCCAACTTCGCTGGACGGGAGGTGGCACTTTGGAGCAGGCCGACTCGATCAATGGGCCTTGGACTGTGGCACCGAACCAATACAACCCTCAGGCCATCCCACTGAACACCCCGTTGAAGTTCTACCGCACCAAGCGATAATGGCAGCAACCGGACCCACTCATGAAATCCAGTGCAGAATTCGGATTGGTGTGGGTCCTGCTACTTTTTGGCGGGTGGCTTGCATTTCAGCGAACAGCAAGTTTCCGGCTCCCACAGGCATCGGGAACTTGCTGCCCGCTGTCAACTGCACTGGAGTCCGAGTCAGCCAGGGGCATTGCGCACCCAATCACAACAAACGTCAGAGTCCCCGGAGTCACCGGCTATTACTCTCATGGCACAGTACGTTGCGACACCTGCTTTCTAATCGAGGGGCTGGCCAGAATGGTCGGTGAGCAGCAGTTCGGTGGCGAACTGGCCGCCGGCCGCTTGAGTTTCGTTTCAGTGAGCTACGATCTGACGGAGAACAAACATTTCCTGACCGCTTGCAGCCCTCCGTGCCCCTCGTTAGTGCTGGTGTGCCAGCGGATTGGCAGGAGTGAAACCTGGAAACTGCTGAACAACACCTGGCAACTGGTTCATGAGCCCACCAAGTTCAACGGTTACTTGGAGGCCAAACTTCTAGATTTTCTTAATCAGGCCGAGCAATCGGGTCACCGCATTGAAGCCGGCCTGCGGGCCGCCATAGACGGCCACTGACATTTATGGAACCACTGTTCACCAACCTGGGTCGCGCTGTCGAAGGCACGCCTGCCATCGCGCTGGGCGCATCGTTTGTGTGGGGTATTCTAAGTATCGTTCTCAGCCCCTGCCACCTGGCCAGTATTCCACTCATTGTTGGATTCATCAGTGACCAGGGAACTGTCACGACTCGACGGGCATTTTGGACCTCAACCCTGTTTTCAGTGGGCATTCTCATTACCATCGCTGGCATTGGCGTGATCACAGCAGCCGCAGGCCGGATGATGGGCGATGTGGGTCGCAATGGAAACTACTTCGTCGCGCTCGTCTTTTTTGTGGTAGGCTTGCATCTGGTGGGTGTGATCCCGCTCAATTTCTTGGGTGCAGGGCCTGTGGGCATGAAGCGCAAGGGCTTCTTGGCGGCGTTCATTCTTGGCCTCATTTTCGGCATCGCTCTTGGCCCATGCACTTTTGCCTACATGGCTCCCATGCTGGCGGTCACTTTCAAGCTCGGCGGCGAGGCGCCGTTCTATGCGTCTGGTCTGTTGCTAGCCTACGGTTTGGGCCATTGCGGGGTGATTGTGGCCGCGGGCACATCCACGGAACTCGTCGAGCGCTGGTTGAAATGGAACGAGCAATCAAAGGGGGTCGCCGTACTGAAAATTGTCTGCGGTATTCTGGTGATGCTCGGCGGGGTATGGTTGATCTACAGCGCGCCATGAGGGACCAGCCTTCAATCGCAATCAGTGCGCCAGGAGAACAACACGCCTCGCAACAGCGAGAGGCAAAAACTGACTCTGCCAACGAGAAGGACTGATGAAGGCAAGATCGGAGATTGACAGTGGCATCTGTGGGTTCCGCACTACGGTGCACGCCAACGGCGAAGATGACCGGCAGGTGGCGTTCGAGGCAGAAAGCGACTGTCAGAGAATCCAGCTTTTGACCGGCATTCTGAATGACAAAGGTCCGCTGGTTGCCTGCCAGGAGATCAACACCAGTTCGAGCAGCATGCTGATGGACAGTGTGCGCGCGCCATCGCCTTGGTGCTGCGCGGGCTGTGCCGCGCTGATGGGTTTGTTCAAGGCCGTGCAAGGGGCCGCCGGCTTGGCCTTTCCCAAGGATGTTCACACCTCTTTTGCGGAGGTCTGACGTATGTGGATCGTCCGCCTGGCTCTTCGTCGGCCCTATACCTTCGTGGTGGCAGCACTGGTGTTGCTGATGCTGACGCCGTTCGTGCTGCTGCGGATGCCGACGGACATCTTCCCGTCGGTCAACATCCCGGTGGTCAGCGCGGTCTGGACCTACAGTGGATTGAGCGCGCAGGAGATCGAGCAGCGCATTCTCTACGTCCACGAGCGCATGATCACCGTGGTGGTGGACAACATCGAACACGTCGAGTCCACCGCTTATAAGGGGGCGGGCGTCATCAAAGTGTTTCTCCGTCCGGGAGCGTCCGTGGACGCAGCGGTAGCGCAACTGGCGGCCACCGGTCCGGCCATCCTGCGCCAGATGCCGCGGGGCATCAACCCGCCGATCATCATCCGCTACAACGCCTCCACCGTCCCAATCCTGCAATACAGCTTTGCTAGCACCAAGTTCTCCGAATCGGAGTTGCAGGACATGGCCTTCAATCAGGTCCGCGTCGGCTTGATGAACGTGCCCGGCGCGTCGTTGCCCTATCCCTACGGCGGCAAAGCGCGCGTTGTGGCGGTGGACCTCGACATGGCGGCGCTCAAGGCGCACAGGCTGACACCCAATGACGTGGTTAAGGCCATGGATGCCCAGAACCTCGTCCTTCCGGGCGGCTCGGCCAAAATCGGCCCGACCGAATTCGACGTGGCACTCAACAGCAGCCCGCTGGTGCTAGAGGAACTTAACGACCTGCCCATCAAGACTGTCAACGGCGCGACGATCCGCGTGCGCGACGTGGCCTTCGTGCATGATGGTTATCAGCCGCAGCAAAACGTCGTTCGCCTCAACGGTATCCGCGGTGTCCTGCTCACCGTGCTCAAGAGCGGTGCGGCTTCAACGCTCGAGGTGGTGCGCGGGGTAAAAGCCGCCCTGCCGCGTGTGCTCAGCAGCCTGCCGCCAGAGCTCGAGGTTCAGGAATTCGCCGATCAATCCATTTTCGTGCGCGCAGCCATTGATAGCGTGCTAAAGGAAGGCGTGATTGCAGCGTCGTTGACCGCTTTGATGGTACTGCTGTTTCTAGGCGCATGGCGCAGCACGTTCATCATCGCCACTTCGATTCCCCTGTCAGTGTTGACCTCGATCGCCGCGCTACACGCCTTGGGCGAAACCATCAACCTCATGACGCTGGGTGGACTGGCACTCTCCGTGGGCATCCTGGTGGACGACGCCACGGTGACAATCGAGAATATCCACACGCACATGGCGCGGGGCAAGCCCACCGTCCAAGCCATCCTGGACGGCGCGCAGGAAATCGCCTTGCCGGCTTTTGTGGGCACGTTGTGCATCTGCATCGTCTTTGTGCCCATGTTCTTTTTGCAGGGCGTCGCGCGGTTTCTGTTCGTGCCGCTAGCGGAGGCGGTGGTGTTTGCCATGCTGGCCAGTTACGTGTTGTCGCGCACGCTCGTGCCGACGCTGGTAATGTGGTTCTACCGGCGCAGCGGCTATCCAGGCCACGGCGCAGAGGGGGCTTCGGGCGTAGCGCAGGTTTCTCCGCCTGCTGTATCGCCGACTTCCAGCCGGTCTGGTGATGAAGCGACACCCGACGCAAGCGGATTGGAAATCCGCGATATTCCGGTGCGTCGCGCGAAGCCTGATCTACTCCGCCACTTTGTGGCGGTGCAGGCGGGGTTTGAGCGGGGTTTCGCTCGCTTTCGCGAAGGCTATCGGCGCTGGCTGGGGGCGGTGCTGGAGCACCGTGGCGCGTTCGCCGTGGTGTTTCTAGCCTTCTGCCTCGGCTCGGCCCTTCTGCTCCAGTGGCTGGGGCAGGATTTCTTCCCGACCGTGGACGCCGGCCAGTTTCGGCTGCACTTCCGGGGCAACAGCGGGCTGCGCGTCGAAGAAACCGCGAAGCTGGCTGATGAAATCGAGCGGGTCATCCGGAGCGAAATCCCGGCAGCCGAACTGGCCGGCGTCCTCGACAACATCGGCCTGCCCTGGGGCGGCATTCCCTTGACCTACATTGATAATGGACTTGTCGGTAGCGGTGATGCTGACATCCTGGTGTCGCTCCGCCCCAGCCATCAACCCACGGCTAACTACGTACGCCGCTTACGCGCGCGCCTGCACCGCGAGTTTCCCGGCGTCACCTTCTACTTCCTGCCGGCCGACATCGTCAGCCAGACGATCAATTTCGGCCTGCCCGCGCCGTTCGACATCCAGATCGTGGGCCGCAGCATGGCGGAGAATCGCGTCGTGGCTTACCGCCTCGCGGAGCGCCTGCGCGCTGTGCCCGGCGTGGCTGACGTGCGCGTGCAGCAGCCGGCTGATCTGCACCAACTGCAGGTCATAGCTGACCGCACCAAGGCATCTCAGCTAGGCCTGACCCAGCGTGACGTGGCAGACGCGATGCTGCTGGGCTTGAGCGGAAGCGGGCAGGTCCAACCAATCTACTGGCTGAACCCCAGGAACGGCGTGCAGTATCTCGTCAATATCCGCGTCCCGGAACCGGCGATTGACTCCGTGCCCGCCTTGCAGGCGATCCCAGTGAGCGCCAGCCGGGAGGACGAAGGCGACGCGCAACTTTTCGCCAACCTGACCACCCTGCGGCGCACCAGCATTCCGCCCATCGTCAATCACTACAACGTCATGCCAGTCGTGGACGTGCTGGCGGGCGTCAACGGCCGCGACCTCGGCGGGGTGTTGCGCGACATCCGTCCGCTGATCGCCGATGCCGAGAAGGAACTGCCCCGCGGCAGCTTCATCGAACTGCGTGGCCAGGCGCAAACGATGAACGCCAGTTACATGGGTTTGGGCGTCGGCCTGGTTATGGCGATGGTGCTGGTTTATCTGCTCCTGGTGGTGAATTTCCAAAGCTGGCTTGATCCGTTCATCATCCTGACGGGGCTGCTCGGCGCGATGGCGGGTGTTGTCTGGGGATTGTATCTCACCTTCACCAGCTTGAGCGTACCGGCCTTGATGGGCGCAATCATGAGCCTGGGTGTAGGCACAGCCAACTCGGTGCTGCTAGTCACGTTTGCTCGGGACAACCTGCGTCGCGGCCTGGACGCCCGAACCGCCGCCTGGGAAGCCGGTGTCGGGCGGCTGCGACCGGTGCTCATGACCGCGCTGGCCATGATCATTGGCATGTTGCCAATGGCGGTGGGTCTGGGCGAAGGCGGCGAACAAAACGCGCCGCTGGGCCGCGCCGTGATTGGCGGGTTGGTCCTGGCCACGTTCGCCACGCTGTTCTTTGTGCCGTCGGTGTTTGCCATCTTGCATCACCGAACGCGGGTCAGAATCTCCGAAGACCTCGACGCGGCGCACGCTCCCGAAACAAGAACACCTTGATACACCATGAACTCCGTATCACCCTCCCTCACCCCGTCTCCCCCGAGCCTTTTCCGCGCTGCGCTGCTCGTCCTGGTGCTGGTCGCTGTCGCCGTCATCGCAGGATTGCTGCCTAGACTCCGTGCTCGGGCGGCACTGGCCGCCGAGACGCGCGAACTGGCTGTGCCGACCGTGGCGGTCGTCTCACCTGCTGCTGGAAAGCCTGTGACCAGCCCGCCGCTGCCCGCCGAGGTCAAAGCCTGGATCGAGGCGCCGATTTTTGCTCGCGCCAGCGGCTATCTGAAATGCTGGCGCGTGGACTTGGGGGCGCGCGTTGCAGTCGGCCAGTTGCTTGCGGAAATTGAGACCCCCGAACTCGACCAGGAACTGGAACGCGCCCGGCATCAACTCGCCGAAGCCGAAGCGGCACTGGCATTATCCAGGACCACTTCCGAACGCTATGCCGAACTGGTCAAGACCGCCAGCGTCAGCGAACAGGAAACCGCCGAGAAACAGGCCGACTTCGCCCTGAAAACCGCGACAGTCAAGGCCGCGCGGGCGAATGTGCGCCGACTGGAGGAACTGCAGCGATTCGCCCGCGTTACCGCGCCGTTCGCCGGCGTGGTAACCGCCCGCTCAGTGGATGCGGGGGACCTCGTCACAGCTGGTGGCGGCAAGGAACTGTTTCGCCTGGCACAAACGGACAAGCTGCGCGTCTATGTGCGCGTCCCACAGGCGCAGGCCCGGAGCATCGAGCCAGGTCAAGCCGCCGAACTGCTGATTCCCGAGAAGCCAGGCCAGGTTGTCACGGGCAAGGTGGCGCGGACCGCCGGGGCCATTTCCTCGGAATCACGCACGCTGTTGACGGAACTCGAAGTGGACAACTCGCGCGGCGAAATCCTGGCGGGCAGCTTTGGGCAGGTCCGATTTATCCAAGCCAGGACACTGCCGCCGCTAACGCTGCCGGGCAATACCCTCCTTTTCCGCGCTGAAGGACCACAGGTGGGTGTTGTTCTGCCCGATGGGAAGGTTGAGTTGCGCAGTGTTAAACTGGGCCGCGATTTCGGCGGGACCGTCGAGATTCTCGAGGGTCTTGGCCCGACGAACCAGGTCATTCTTAACCCTCCCGACTCCCTGGCTAGCGGCGCGATGGTGCGAATGGCGGGAACCATCAAGGCCGAGGCCGCGCCAACGGGGAAAGCCAAATGAAGTTGCTACAAGTCATTCGCACTGGTCGAGCACGGCGTCGCGCAGGTTTCCAAACCAGCCGTCTCGCCGACTTCCAGATCGGCGGAGCTAGCGGGTGCGTCAGGTCCGCGGCTTCAACAACTCGCGACACAGCAGTTGCGAGGAGCTGCGCGGCGAGTGGCGGCAGTCTTGGCTTTCTCGCACTGATGCTGCTCGCAGGTTGCACGGTCGGACCGGATTACCAGCGTCCGGCGGCCGTCGCCGCCATGCCGACCACCTATGCCGGTGCCACGAACGAGTGGAAAATTGCCAAGCCCGTAGCCCATCTTCCCAGAGGATCATGGTGGAAGGTCTTCGGCGACCCCGAATTGAACCGTCTCGAGGAGCAAGCTGTCGAAGCCAATCAACAGCTCCAGGTCGCTGCCGCCCGTTTCGCGCAGGCCCGCGCCAATGCGGATGTCGCACGATCGGGTCTCTTCCCGCGCATCGGGGCCGGCTTCGCTGCCATGCGCCAGCGGGCCTCGGAAAATCGCCCCAGCAACCTCACCGGCGAAGCGGCGGGCAACTCGCCGACCTATAACACCTTTGTCCTGCCATTCGACCTGAGTTACGAGTTGGACCTGTGGGGGCGTGTCCGACGTCAAGTGGAAGCGGCAAAAGCCTCAGCTCAGGCCGACGCTGCCGACATGGAGGCTGTGCGTCTGGCCATCGCTGCCGAAGTTGCCGTGGACTACTTCACCCTCCGGGCCCTGGATGCCGAGAAGGCGGCGTTGGCTGCCAGCATTGAGGCTTACCAAAAGTCGCTGGAATTGACCCGGAATCGCCGCACCATTGGGCTGGTTTCAGATCTTGACGTGGCCCAGGCGGAATCCGTGTTGAATGCCGCAGAGGCTCAGTTGCCAGCCCTAACGCTAAAGCGCGCTCAATTCGAGCACGCGCTCGCCACGCTCATCGGTCGGCCCGCATCGCTATTTTATCTGCCGGTCGCCCCGCTGGAACGCGAGCCGCCAGGCATCCCGGCCGAGTTGCCCTCGGCCCTGCTTGAACGTCGCCCCGACGTCGCCGCAGCGGAGCAACGCATGGCCGCCGCAAACGCCAGCATCGGCATAGCCAAAGCCGCGTTTTTCCCCACCATCCGCTTCAACGGCCTTGCTGGATTCCAGAGTATTGACGCCAGCACTCTGTTCGATTGGCCCAGCCGGTTTTGGGCGGTTGGCCCATCGCTTACCCTGCCGCTGTTCGAGGGCGGCCAGCGGCAGGCCAGACTGCAGGGGACGAAAGCCGCCTATGAGGAATCCGTGGCCCGCTACCGCCAGACCGTCCTGACGGCATTCGCGGAAGTCGAAGACAACCTTGCCGCCCAAAGGCTATTGGCGCAGCACTACGAACAGGAATTGGAAGCTTTGGCTTCCGCCTGCAAACAACTCGAAATTGCCAACAACCGCTACCGCTCCGGCCTTGTCAGTTATCTGCAAGTAGCTATGGCTCAAAACACCGCTCTAGAGCGTCAACGCGTCATCGCCCGGCTGCGCGGCCAGCGGTTCGCAGCGGCGGTGGCCTTGATCAAATCACTTGGCGGCGGCTGGGAGCGGTATGACCATGGCCAGTCCAGCCATGCGGCCCAGAGCTTCCGCGAGGACAATCCTCCAACCGGTCCCCGAACACAGCCATCTGGACCATGAGCACGCAGAGCACCCAAACCCAATGCACTTCTCAGGCAGCGCCCAATCTCATCTTCCCGTGCTCGGACGCTTCGGATGTGGGCGGTCTTTCGGACCGCGCCGCGCGACAGATGACCCTCGATCTCACTGGCAAAATGTATTGCCTGGCGGGCATTGGCGGTCGGGTGGAAGTCATCCTGGCGAACGCACAAGCTGCCGCCAAAGTGCTGGTGCTTGACGGATGCAGGGGGGAATGCGCCCGCAAAACGATGGCACTGGCAGGCCTCAGGGGCTTTGCCCACCTGCAGATGGAGCGAGATCTCGGCTTCAAAAAAGGCGCGACGCGCGTTACTGCTTTCCGCATTTGCCAGATCGCCGACCGGGGAGCAGAATTGCTTGCCGGTTTACTTTTGCGGCGTTTTCTCACTTCCCGGACGCCGTAACCGTGAATAACAACAACCTAAAACGAAAGGACATTCCATGAAAGAAAACGTGTCTCGCCGTAACTTCCTTACCAACGCGGGTGTTGTCGCGCTCGCCGCGGCCTCGACCTCCATCCTGGCGGCCGAACCGGGGAGCAGGGCATTAAAAATTATTGGCATATCGTGCAGTCCGCGCAAGGGCATGACCACAGCCCAGGCCGTGAAAGCCGCTTTGGAGGCGGCCCAGGCCACCAGCCCTCGCATTCAGATCGAACTCATTGATCTGGGTGGTTTGAACATCGCAGGCTATTCACCGAAGCCGCCGCAGGATGATTTCGCGGCCATTCTGCCGAAATTGCAGGATCCGGCGCTGGGTGGGCTGATTCTCGGTTCTCCCTCCTACTTTCGTGGCATGAGCGCCTTGTGCAAAGCATTCATTGAGCGGTGCGCGCCCCTGCGGGAGCCGACCATGGTGCTGGCGAACAAGCCGGTGGGAGTGGTCGCCGTGGGTGCCTTCCGCAATGGCGGTCAGGAACTCACCATCGAGCAGATCCAGGCGGCCATGCTGTGTTTTGGGATGATCGTCGTCGGTGGCAATGCTCCCGCTTTTCAAGGCGGCACACTGCTTTCGACCAAGGATGACATCAGTGCCGACGCACTGGGTCTCGACACGGCCCGGAAGGTCGGAGCCCGCGTGGCCGAGCTGGCGCTCCGTATGGCTTGAACACGAACCGCACAAACCTCCGCGAAAACAGAATAAGGTCATCCTGAGCCACCCCAAAGGGAGCGATGCTTCGGAGAGTGTCCAAATCCGAAGTGCGCTTGCTCAGGTTGGTGTTGTTACCGCCAGGGCCCAAGGGGGGTGAATCAGTAGCCCCCCGCCCCGATCGCGGACGAGCCGCTCTCCACCGTTTCCCCAGCTTTTTCCGCGGCCTCGCGGCGGCGATATTCGTCGAGCATTGCCGCCGTGGCCGTAGCGCCACAGCGCGAGGTGCCCAAGTCGCGCACCTTGATCAGGCCGTCAAGGTCGCGTACGCCGCCAGCGGCCTTGACCTGCACACGCGAAGAGCACGAGGCTCGCATTAGAGCCAAATCATGCTCCGTTGCCCCTTTGTAATTGTAAGACCCGTCCGCTTGTTTGACGAAACCATATCCAGTGGAGGTCTTGACCCAGTCCGCACCGGCACGCTCGCAGATTTGGCAGAGCTTGCGTTTGAGGTCATCAGCGCTGAGGCCGGCGCCCCCCTGGCCAAGATAGTCGGTTTCGAGGATGACCTTGACCTGTGCCCCATGGCGGTGGGCTTCCTCGCAGACAGCCTTGACATCCCGTTCGACATAATCCCAATCGCCGCTTAACGCCTTGCCGACATTGATCACCATGTCAATCTCGACGGCACCGTCGCGGCAGGCCAGTTCGGTTTCGTATCGCTTGACTTCGGTCAGGCTGTTGCCGTGGGGAAATCCAATGACACAACCGACTTTGACCCCTGAGCCGCGCAGGAGTTCCACGGCGCGGCGAACGGCATAAGGCTTGATGCACACAGACGCAACGCGATAGCGAGCGGCAAGACGGCAGCCCTCATCGAGTTCGCGATCTGTCATGGTCGGGTGCAGCAGGGAATGGTCAATCATCCCGGCCAATTCTTCGTAACTGTATTTCATGCGGGAAAGAAAGGTGCGAGGATGTTGCGGGCCACTACCAGCGCGGCCTGCCGCCCCGCCAGTGATTTGCCAAAGGTATCGTCCTCAACCTCGATACACACAGGGCCATCGTAACCGATCTCGTAGAGCTTCGCCATGAACCGCGCCCAGTCAATGTCTCCAAATCCGGGAATGCGGGGGGTATGCCAATCCTTGGGGAAGGCGAAAACGCCGACTTCGTTCAGCCTGCAGCCATGAACGGTAAGGTCCTTGGCGTGAAGGTGGAACAGCTTGCTCTTGAACTCCCGCAAGGGACTGACCGGGTCCATGTGCTGGAGAATGAAATGCGACGGATCATAGTTCAGGCCAAAGTGACGCGAGGGGATATCGCTGAACATCCGACGCCAGATAACCGGCGAGGTGGCAAGGTTCTTGCCGCCCGGCCACTCGTCCCGGGTGAAAAGCATCGGGCAGTTCTCAATGCCAACCTTGATGTCATGGTCCTCAGCGAAGGCGATGAGCGGTTTCCAGACTTTCAGGAATCGCGGCCAATTCTCGTCCACCGTCTTGGTCCAATCGCGCCCCACAAAAGTGTTGGCGTTTTTCAAGCCGAGTTTTTCGGCAGCCAGGATGACCTTCCTGAAGTGGTCTACCGCCTTCTTGGACACAGCCGGATCAGGATCCAAAGGGTTGGGGTAATAACCCAGGGCGCTCAAGCTGACGCCATGTTTGGCACATAGCGCGTTGATGTCGTCGGCCTTGGCTTGCGTGAAGCCTTCGACATCAATGTGGGTGACTCCAGCAAACTTGCGTTCTGCCTTGCCCGTGGGCCAACAGGCCACTTCGAGGCAGGCGAACTGGTGCCAGGCGGCGAATTGCAGCACCTGCTCGAGGTCCAGGTCAGGCAGGATGGCGGTAAAGAATCCGAGTTTCATGGTTGGCGTGCGTGTTGGTTGTTGTTGAGTTTAACCCACCGTCCAAGGCGATGGCTCCGAAGAATGGCCTCGCACAAGACAATCTCGCGGTGGCCGTCCTCGAAAGTAGGAAAAGGAGGCCGGGCTTTGAAATCGCCGGCGGCAATGTAGTCGTAGAACGCGCGAAAGAGATGCTTGAACGTATCGTGGTGGCCTTCGTTATGACCGCCCGGCAGGCTGATGAAGGGCCTGACTTCAGGGCAGGCCAGGGCCGGGTCGCGCAAAAGGATCTCATTAGCTCGGTCACGATGGCCGATCCAAAGTGTGTTGGGTTTTTCGCTGTTCCAGGCGAAAGCGCATTTGCTGCCGGCGATTTCGAAGCGCACGCAGTTCTTGCGTCCGGCGGTAACCTGAGAGACCCACATCATCCCACGCGCGCCTCCCCCAAAACGAAGGAGTACGGCGCCGCAGTCCTCCGTGGCGATTTGCACAGGCTCGGTAGCGCCACGCTTGCCGAGCTTTCCGCTGAAGGTCATGACTTCTCCCCGAGGCCGATGGCGCACCGGATGGACAGTAGCGAGGTCCGCACAGACAGCCTCGATGTCCAAGCCCGAGATAAACAGGACCAGGTCCAGCCAGTGAGTGCCAATGTCGCCCACAGCCCGCAGTGCGCCTCCCTGGTCCGGGAGCAGGCGCCAATTGTAATCACCGGGTAGAAGCAGCCAATCCTGGGTGTAGCTCCCGGTGATGGAGAAAACCGCGCCGAGATCCCCGCGCCGGATGCGCTGCCGGGCTTCGAGGCAGATGGGATTATAGCGGATGTTGTAGCCGACGCCCGCTGCACGGCCGGCTTGTCGAGCCAGCGCCACCAGGGCAGCCGATTCGCGGGCATTCATGGCGAGGGGTTTTTCGCACATGACATGCTTGCCCGCTCGCAGAGCCTCACTGGCCTGCTCGAAATGGCAGCGGTTGGGGGACGTGATATGGACCACCTGCACTTCCGGATCCGCCAGCAGTTCGCCGAGGTCGGCGTAGGCGCGGGGCAGGTCCAAATCGCGAGCTGCCCGCGCGGAGGAGGCCGGCGTGCTACTCAGTACTCCGGTCACGGAACCCCCCAGGCGGCGCAGGGCCTCGAGGTGAACCGGCCCGATGAAACCCGCGCCAATCAAAGCTGCCTTGATCTCTTTCATTTTTCAGGTGCCGTGAGGCATGGTAGTCGCACCCGCGCGATTCGTCATCTCTTTCCTGATGGCGCTCTTTGTCTCTCGACACACCGCGCCGCCTGGAGTTTGAATTCCTCCAACATGGTGACCAGGAGGGGTCTTGCATCACCGCGGCGGCAGGCGGCGTGGAACTGGAAGAAAGCTCCCGGTCCTCGCAGCGGACGCAAAACCACGTGAGGGTGGGGAAGGTTTTTGGTATCGGCCGGCACAAGAGCTACCCCGGCTCCACTGCCAACGATGGCGAGCAAGGTGGCAAGGCCATCTACCCGTTGGTTCACCCGTGGTGAAAAGCCAGCGCTGGCGCACACCTCCCGGAGCCAATCTTCGCGGCCGGGATACGTCTCCTCGGAGAGCCCCACAAAAGGTTCCTCAGCCAGTTGCTTCAAGGCCACAGATCGGCCCGAGGCGAGCGGATGCGCCTCCGGCAGAGCCACCTCCAACGCCATGGTTTGGATGACGGTCAGTTGGAACTCCGTCCCCAGATTGCGGGATGTCTGGCCCAGAAGCGCAATGTCCAGGCAATCGCTGCGCAGGGCGGCGACTTGCGCGGCCGGGCTGAGTTCAAACAGGTTCACCCGCACCTGGGGATGAGTCTGCGTGAAGACCTGAAGGCTCGTGGCCAGGAAGCTGAACAGAGCCGGTGTAATGCAGCCAATGTTTAGCACAAGCCCTTGCGCAGTGGCAAACCGCCGCACTTCGACGCTTGCCTTGGTGACATGATCCAGAATGGCCCGTGCTTCTCGAAGGAAATAAACCCCGGCGCTGGTGAGACGCACCGGGCCGCTGCCCCGCTCCAGAAGCTTTGCGTCCAGCTCCTGTTCCAGATCCCGCACTTGCCGGCTGAGAGCTGGCTGGCTAAGCCGCAGGCGCCGCGCGGCGCGGCGGAAGCTGGACTCTTCTGCCACGGCTACAAAGTACCGCAAATGCCGCAGTTCCATTGACGGGGCCAGATGATAACTACAAGACATCGAGCTGAGAACAAAGAAGTAATGGCGGCGGCGGCCATCTGTGCTTACTGGTAACTCCGTTGTTATCTATGCGAATAACGCGGCGAGCAAACGAACGAGGGCTAACGGAGCTGAGGTGGCTTCGTAGCCGGCACACCTTTTCGTTTGGCGAATATTTCGACCCCGCATACGTCGCCTTCAGAAGCCTGCGTGTTTTCAACGAAGACGTGGTGGACCCCGGCCAGGGATTTGGAAGTCATCCACACAAGGACATGGAGATTCTCACCTATGTGATCTCCGGCCATCTGCGCCACGAAGACAACCTCGGCAACCGGAGCGTTCTGGGGCCGGGGCACGCCCAGGCTATGACCGCCGGCCGCGGTTTGACCCATAGCGAGTTCAATGCCTCCAATCATGAACCTGTTCATTTCTTGCAAGTCTGGATCACGCCGCAAACGTCTGGATTGACGCCAGCGTACTCGAGGTGGCAACCCGCAAAGCGGCAAGCGGAGCCGCTTGTCCTTCTAGCCTCGCCGGATGGAGCGCATGGAAGCCTTCGGGTTTGGCAAGACGCAAAAGTTTATTTGGGCAAACTTCAGGCAGGTCGCGCCTGTAACTATGTGCTGGAGGCAGGGCGTGGCTTGTGGACGCATTGCGTGGATGGCCAAATCTGCGTTGACGGGATTTCACTCGCCTCGGGCGATGGACTTGGTCTGGATGGCTCGGAGGGCGTTAGGCTGGTTGGAGAATCCGACGCGTTGTTTCTTCTGCTCGATTTGCTTTGATCCATCAACATTCAACTGACTCACCAACCGATCACCAAAGGACTATGATAACGCTATTCAAGAAAACCCCGATCTCTCTGGCTGCCAGCCTGGGCGCGATGATTGCCTGGGAAGCCTTTAGCGCACCTCAGGTCTTTGACTTCAAAGATCCGAAAGGAGTCAATAACGCCGTGTTCAAACTGGACGCGCCCCTGGAGTCCATCAATGGAACGGCCAACGGCATTTCCGGCACCATCACCTATGACCCTGCCGAGCCAAACGCTCTGACCGGACGCATCACGGTGGCGGCCGCTTCGCTTCACGTTCCGAACCCGTTGATGAAGGAACACCTGCACGGGCCGAATTGGCTGGACGTCTCCAGACATCAGGAAATTACCTTTGAGTCCCGCAAAGTATCGAATGTCAAGACCAGCGGAACCGACGCGACCGCTGACGTCACAGGCATCCTGACCATCAAGGGCTTGAGCAAAGAACTCACAGTGCCGGTGCGCTTTACGTACCTGAAAGATAAACTTGGCGCACGAAGCAATGGGCAGATGCAAGGTGACCTGCTGGTTGTGCGCAGCACCTTCAAGATCAAGCGGACCGACTTTGCCATCAATCCTCAAGCCCCCACCGACAAAGTGGCCGAGGATATCGAGCTCGTACTCAGCCTGGCTGGCGCGGCTCCCCGGCGTTGAGACTTGCGGTATGCGACGTGCGTTATATTTGGCCGGCGCAGCTCTTGCTACCGCCACGCTTACCGCATGGCTGGTCACGGGGGCACATCGCGGCTGGACCAGGACCAGCGAGGCAGTCGAGAAGACCGACGAAGTAACAGGTCTTACCTACCGCACCTACCAGCCCTGCTTGAAGCTTGGACTTGATGCTCTAGGCATCGGCCTTGGTCTCTCCTTGGCTGCAGGGTTGATTGCGTGGCTTGCCACGCCGGGTCATAATTCCACAAAAAAACTTCTATGAGTGAACCATTCAACGACACACCCGCCCAGGCTCCATCGTCAATCACATTCCCGCGTGTGGAGGCTGACCAGCTTATCAACGCCCTGCGATGGCGATATGCAACGAAAGCCTTCGATCCCACGCGAACCATAACACCCGAGATTTGGGAGAAACTGGAACAGGCTCTCATCTTGTCGCCCTCCTCATTCGGGTTGCAGCCCTACCGCTTTCTGGTCGTGACCGACCCGGCCCTGCGCGAGCAGCTTCTGCCCCACTCTTGGAACCAGCGTCAGGTTGTGGAAGCCTCCCATTATGTGATCTTCGCCGCGCGCACAAGTCTGACCGAGGCGGACATAGACGCCTATGTTGAACTGATCGCGCGCACGCGCGGGGTATCCCCGGCCGCTCTGGGAGCCTACCGCGCGATGATGACAGGAACGCTGTTGACAGATCAGTTCCGGCCGCAGCTCGCCGCCTGGGCCGCTCACCAGGCTTACATCGCGCTGGGAAACCTGCTCACCTGCGCCGCCCTGATGGGCGTTGATGCCTGCCCCATGGAGGGTTTCGACCCCGCCGCATACGACCAGATACTCGGGTTACGCCAGCGTGGCCTCTTTCCCGCTGTTTGTTGTGCTCTCGGATATCGAGCCGAGACCGACAAAGCCGCCCGGTTGGTCAAAGTGCGATTCCCGCGCCAACAACTCATTCAACACTTGTGAGCGGGCGATGAACAAACCCGCAAACAACGGGCCCAACGCGGCCGATAAGCTGATGAGCTAACCACTCGGAAGGGATGCGTCCGAGGCTGCCCACCGCTGTCGCGGTGCGGCATCTGGTCCCACTCCTCAACCAAAACCGGCTTGTCCACTGGCAAGGGGGATGCCGGCATTTACGGACAGCCTCTTGCCGGCGGGCAAGAAAACCGTTGCGCCGTTGGAGGTTCTCGACCAGAGTACCTCCGCTCTCGGCGGAGAGATGGCAGAGTGGTCTAATGCGCACGCCTGGAGAGCGTGAGTACCCCAAAAGGGTACCGTGAGTTCGAATCTCACTCTCTCCGCCATTAGTCTCCCCCACATTATTTCGCAGGACACGGCCCAATAAACAGCAGCACTTGCAGATGCTGTTCGTCCCCGGAACCAGAGGCATTTCACAGCGCTACGGCAGCGGGCAAAGAGACCGCGCTTTCTTGGGAAGATGGTGATCACCTGTCCCACAGATTCATCCCGAGCTTGGCAAGCGGGCTTGTTCGGGGCTGGTCCAGGAAGCCGTCGCTGCCGCTGACTACTCCTCTGCGAGTCCCGCCAGAAAAAAGATTCGGGCAACAGACGCCAAGGAGGTGGGGGTGGAGGACCCCGCTGAAGAAACGTACTGTCGCCCGAATCAAAGCTTCTAAAGAACTTTTACTGAGCCAATGTTACGAATCTGCAAACTCCTTGTCAAGCCCCCCTCGGTTCATCCATGCCTGCCCGGAAGACGCCAAGGCGCGACACCAATTGTCCCTGGGGCGCCTGTCCGCTTGGGCAGACTGATAAGACTTTGAGGTATGCCGACGGGCAAACTCATATTCCACAGTGTTCAGGCCCGGAACCACTTCCTGTGATCGGACTTTCGCCATGGCACATGGAGGTCGTTGAGGCTGTCAAAGTTCGAGTGGGTTTTGGTTGTGCCGTGAGTTCTGTGCCGACCAACTCCCCACGGGGGGGACTTGAACGTGGGCATGGGCTGGCCTATCACTTCCGCACGATGAAACAACTGCTTGCGTGGATGCTTTTCGCCTCGATGGCGCTGGGTGCCGAACCCCAGACCACCACCGGGGGCGCTGCCGAAATCGAGTTTCTGACCATTTCGCCTGGCGGCAAATACGCCCCTAAGAATGTCCTGGCCGTTTGGGTGGCCGATGCTCAAACCAACTGGATCGCTACCCTGCTCAAACGCGCGGGCAAACGGCAGAAATATCTTCTTGCCTGGAACAAAGCTCGTGGCACCAATGAGACTCCGGATGCCATCACCGGCCCAACACGCCTGACGCATGAACCTGTCAACGCGGCCTGGAACCTTCGGGATTCCCAGGGCAACAACGTTCCCGATGGACATTATTTCTTTGTGCTCGAATTCACCGACCAGCACGCACCGGGGCCGGTTGAGTGCTACCCATTTTTCAAGGGTGCAACGCCGGTCAGTGCTGCCTACGAGGACAGGGATCACGTGAAAGCGGTTCGGGTGACTTACCGCCCTGGCCAGCCGAGGTAGGCTTGACGGCGCACCCCCCTCCCCTCCTGGCAAGCCCACCAGGTCGAGATCGGTGAGCAATATACCGTCAGTAGGCGCACCTGCGAACAACAGGTCCCCATCGTCCTGTCGTGTTGTTTCAACTTCGCGGGCATGCGAACGTGCACGCCGTCGCGGACACCATGCGCTTTTCAATTTCCCGCAAGCGACGACCAATGTTAAGTTCGCCGTGATGAAACCCACCACAATGGCGGGGGTATTCTGCGAGCGAACCGTGCTAAGCCTGTTCTGCCTGTTGGGCTGTGCTGGGCAGGTTGCATCGGTCAACGCCGCATCGGCCGACATCAGCGTCGTCGAGAAGATCCCCACGCCGGCTGGGATGCGTGTCGTGTTCTCTCTCAAGGAGCCCCGTATCGCCCTGGTTACCGCGCCCAATGGCAAGGTCTTTACCCGCTTGTCGCTGGAGGGAGCTGCGTCGGACAACGAGGTGGGCCGTCCGGCACTGCCATCCATCCGCTACTCAGGGCCAGTTCCGCCGGGGGTGAAAGTTACGGCCAGGATACAAGAGAAGCAGATGCGCGAGTTGCGACTATCACACCCCATCTGGCCGCAGCAGAAGCCCGTGCCCAAACTTCCTGGGGCCCGAGAACAAGCGGAGTTTGTTCAGGATGTCTCCTTTTACAGCGGACCTAAAGCCACTGAGTACCAGAAAGCCTGGGCGGGGGATCTCGTCGTGAATCAACACCGGAGGCGCGGCCAGGATTTTGTGGAGATCATCGGGCGTCCATTTGCCTATCACGCCCGCGAAGGCCGGCTGCGCTACCCGGCCGAGCTTGTGCTGGAATTGACTTACACGATGCCTGAACTGCCTCGCGTGGCCGGGCCGCGTCCGGGACCAATCGTCGTTTTGTCCATGAAGTCACCGTCAGCCGAAGCCCTCGTCTGGCTGACTCGCCACGGCTACAACTTCGAACGCCGTGAGGATGGATCACTGGAAATCTTTGCCACAGAAGCGGAAGCCCAGGAACTGCGGGAGACGGACTTCGTCGTTGAGGAGGTTCTTGGCAAACCGGCTCCGCCAGCCACCGGGGGCAAAGGACTCGGCATCTATCACACTCACGCGACCCTCACCAGCGAGCTGCAGAATTACGGGGCCGCCTTCCCCGATCGCTGCCAGTTGTTTTCCATCGGCCAATCTGTGCAAGGACGCGATTTGTGGGCCATGAAGATCACCACCGAGCCGGCCTCCGCACGGGGCAAGCCTCGTGTGCGGCTGGCCGGAAGCATGCACGGCGATGAACCCCTGGGGGCAGAGTTGTGTCTATACTTCATTGACCTCCTCCTCCACGGAAGCCAGACCAACAGCCGCATTGCGCGCATAGTGGACACCACGGAAATCTGGGTCATTCCGCTCTTGAACCCGGATGGGCGCGAGTCCAACAGCCGGTTCAACGCAGCCGGCTACGACCTCAATAGATCGTTCCCCGACGGTGGAGGTGGAGGCCTTGGGAACGCCCTGTTCGGACCGCCTCCAGTTCTCTCGGGCCGGCCACCCGAAGTCGCGGCCATGATGCGCCTGGCCACGAACTATGTCTTCACTCTCGCCGCAAATTTCCATGGCGGAGCCCTGGTGGTTAATTATCCTTACGATGACGACGAGCTTGGATCGGTGAATTCGCCGACCCCGGATGATGAGTTGTTCCGTGTGGTTTCGCGTGCTTATTCCTCCAACAATCCGCCGATGTGGGCCAGCGCCGCCTTTCCCCAGGGCATCGTCAACGGCGCGGCCTGGTACACCATGGACGGCGGGATGCAAGACTGGTATTACCGCTACACCGGCTGCAACGAAGTGACGATCGAGGCCTCTGTGGACAAAACTCCCGCAGCCAATCTGCTGCCGCAATACTGGGAGCAAAACAAAGAGGCCCTGTTGGCATTCGTAGAAACACTGAACACACGTGTGAGCGGGAGGATCACCGATGCCCTGAGCGGCTCGCCACTCGTGGCCGCTGCGGTTGTCGCGGGCAATGAGCACGCCGTTTTCTCAGATTCCCGTGCCGGTGACTACCATCGGATGCTCTTGCCAGGCACCTACACCATCCACTTCACTGCACCCGGTTATCACCCGACCACCGTCTCCAATGTCGCAGTGCAACCCGGGGAAGCGACCATGCTGGATGTCGCCCTCACGCCAGCCGAAAGACCGCAAGAGGGCATCCTGTTCGTGACATCTGAATCACTGCGGGCCAGCCTGCCGGCGCTCCGGACCCGCAAAGAGGCGGAGGGTTTTATGACTCGCGAAGTCGTCGTGCCCAACGGCGCCCCTACGAATCGCGTGCGTTCGGCTATCCGCGAGGTCTTCTCCACCTTCCCGGCGGATTACATCATTCTCGTAGGCGACGTGGAACACGTCCCCGCTTTTCAGGACACAATTACCAGCGCACACCCCACCGACCTGCCCTACGCTTTGTTCGACGCCGGAGAATGGCTGCCGGATTATCGCGGCCGCGATTCCATCCTCGCCCGCATCTCGCTCAAGACACCTCCGTCCATTGACGAATTCACCCGCAAACTGGCCGCCTTTCACGCTTCACACACCAATCGCACCGGCGACCTGACGTGGATCAGCAATGGAAACAACGCTTCCGAATACGCCCAGGCCGAGCGCGGTCACAACTACTGCATCAGCAACGCCGTCCCCCCGTTCTACAACAATACGCGGTATTTCGAGGGAATCGGAAGCGCTGTGGAATTCACAGAGCATGTCAACACGGGCACAGACGCCGCCATCTATTCCGGCCATGGCGGCGAGTTTCAGTGGGTGCGCTGGAACTACGGTCTGGCCGCACTCGCCGGCTTGAGCAACCTCATTCATGTGCCGGTCATTATCGGGCACTGCTGCGTGTCGGGAAGCTTCGACGAGGACGTGTGTTTCGGGGAGGGCTGGCTGCAAACCACCGCCCGGGGAGTAGCCTATGTGGGCGCGACGGACAACACCTACTGGGATGAAGACGAATGGATGCAGATGGCTGAATTCGACGCCATGGCAGCCAGTTCCCGCCTTTCGATCGGGCGGGCCGTGGAGGCCGGGCTCGTTCGTGTGCATGAACTTTCCCCTGCTTTTGGGCGCTACTACTACAGCGCCTACCATATCCTCGGTGATCCTACTGCCGTCATGCTTGAGACTGCTGGACAGCCGCTGACGGTGGTCTCGGATTCGGTATTGGAAACGGCCATGGTTGACGTCCCCTACACGCACAGCCTGCGGGTTTTCGGTGGCACCCCGCCCTATATGTGGAGCGTGGTGAACGGCATATTGCCCGAGGGGTTGACGCTAAGCCCGGCGGGAATCATGACCGGAACTCCGATACGCCCCTGCACAAACCATTTCACCGTTGAAGTGCGCGATTCCAGCCCGACAACCCAGGTAGCCTCCGTCATGCTAACCCTGGCCGTTGAGGACCTGAACGCCGGCCTCAACGCCGCTCTCGAAACCACTGGGTGGACATGGAATACCGGCGGCGACGTCCACTGGCGGGCGCAAACCGCAGTCACTCACGATGGTGAAGATGCGGCCCAAAGTGGCCGCCCGGGGGATCGGCAGACATCCTGGCTCGAAACCGTAGTGCAAGGCCCGGGCCGCCTTGCCTTCTGGTGGAAAGTTTCCTCAGAAAGCAATTATGACTTCCTGCTGTTTCACACGAACGATGTCGCGCCATTCAGTGGTATCTCGGGAGAAACAGAGTGGACGCAAAAAACTCTCTTGCTGGGGCCCGGCCCCCAACGGCTGCGATGGAGCTATGCCAAAGATGAGAGTGTCTCCAACGGCGCAGATGTTGGCTGGGTGGATCAGGTCGCGTTCCTGCCCCCCTCATCGTGGCCGACGATCCTCACACAGCCGCGCTCAACGGTGGTGGACGCGGGAGCAAACGCCTCCTTCAGCGCCGAGGTGCAGGGCGCGGCTCCGTGGCACTGCCTCTGGTACTACCACAACCAGGTGGTGGCTCATGGCGACACACCTGTTCTCCATATCTCCAATGCTCAACCGGCGCAGGCTGGTGCCTACAGCCTGGTTGTGAGCAACGCTTACGGCGCGGTAACCAGTGCCCCAGCTACCCTGTGGGTGGTCCGCAGTGCAGACCTGCGCACCAACATTGTCAGTTCCCCCGCTGCCATCTCGATTCCCTTGCTTGGGATCGCAACACCCTACCCATCGAGCAATCTGGTGAGTGGGTTGCGCGGCTTGATCCGATCGGTCATCGTCAGCCTCAACGGCCTGACGCACACCTACGCCGGCGACCTCGATGTCCTCCTTCAGGCGCCCTCCGGAACGCCTGTGATTCTCATGGGGCGGGCGGGAGGCGGTTCGTCACTGAACAACGCTGCAATCGTCTTCGACGACCAGGCCTCCAGCCTGATACCCGCCCTT
>Ga0073934_10002358_pt1 | contig 39927 bp, 34 predicted proteins | sample LarsenN4metaG_FD_76834 | JGI IMG/M metagenome (GOLD analysis project Ga0073934, IMG submission 76834) | Hot spring sediment bacterial and archeal communities from British Columbia, Canada, to study Microbial Dark Matter (Phase II) - Larsen... ... | reverse complement strand
TCGAACCTGCACTACGAGACCGAGCTGGTGGTCGCCATCGGCCGCGGCGGCCGGCGCATCGCCGCCGCGCAGGCGAACGCGCACGTGTTCGGCTACGCGGTCGGCCTCGACATGACGCGGCGCGACCTGCAGCAGTGGGGGAAAGACCACGGCCGGCCGTGGGACTTCGGCAAGGACTTCGACGAGTCCGCGCCCTGCGGGACGCTGGAGCCGGCCGCGCGCATCGGCCATCCCGCCAGGGGCGCGATCTGGCTGCGCGTGAACGGAAAGGAGCGCCAGCGCGCCGATCTCGCCGACATGATCTGGTCGGTGCCGGAGCAGATCGCCTACCTCTCGGAGTACTACACGCTGGAAGCGGGCGACCTGATTTTCTCCGGCACGCCCGCGGGCGTCGGACCGGTGCAGCCGGGCGACGAGCTGCACGCCGGCATCGAAGGCGTCGGCGAGCTGCGCGTCACGATCGCGCCGCCGCTGTAAGCCGCCGGTGAAGCTCTACACCTATTTCCGCAGCTCGGCGGCGTTCCGCGTGCGCATCGCGCTCAACCTCAAGGGCATCGCCTGGGAGCCGGTGTTCGTGCACCTCGCCAGGGGCGAGCACCGCAAGCCAGAATACGCCGCGATCAACCCGCAGGCGCTGGTGCCGGCGCTGGAGGACGGCGGCAGGCTCATCACCCAGTCGCTCGCGATCCTGGAGTATCTCGAGGAAACGCACCCGCAACCGCCGCTGCTCCCGCCCGACGCGCCCGGTCGCGCGCGGGTGCGCTCGCTCGCGCTGCTCATCGCCTGCGAGATCCATCCTCTCAACAACCTGCGCGTGCTTCAGCACCTGCGCCGTGCGCTCGGGCAGACCGAGGAGCAGGTGAACGCCTGGTACCGGCACTGGATCGCCGACGGCTTGGCGAAGCTGGAAGCCGAGCTCGCGCGCGGCGAAACGGGGCGCTTCGCGCACGGCGATTCGCCCACCTTCGCCGACTGCTGTCTGGTGCCGCAGGTGTTCAACGCCCAGCGCTACCAGTGCGACACCACGCCGTATCCCACGCTGATGCGCGTTTTCGCCGAGTGCATGAAACTGGACGCCTTCGAACGCGCGCAGCCGGCGCGGCAGCCCGACGCGGAGTGAGCCGCCACCCCGCAATCCGATTCCCGGAGGAGCCGCAGATCTTCGAGGACTCGGCGCCGCGCCCGCGCCGCCGGCACTAGAATCGCGCATTCGCATCACGGAGTGTTCGCCATGACCGCACGTACCACCCCCCCGTTCCGCGCCGACCACGTCGGCAGCTTCCTGCGCCCGCAGTACCTGCTCGAGGCGCGCGAGAAAAGGGCCCGCGGCGAGATCGGCGCCGAGGCGCTTCGCCGCGTCGAGGACCGCGCGATCGCCGAGATCGTGAGGTTCCAGGAGGACGTCGGGCTGCAGTCCATCACCGACGGCGAGTTCCGCCGCACATACTTTCACATTGACTTCCTGCAGCAGCTCGGAGGGGTGAAGACCGACGAGCCGAAACTGGTGAAGAAGCCCGATGGCACCGAGGAGCTCGCCCCGCCGGTGATGCGCGTGGTGGACAAGGTGCGCCACGTCAGGGACATCCAGCTCGCCGATTTCCTGTATCTGAAATCGTGCACGACGCGTACGCCCAAGGTGACGATCCCGTCGCCGACGATGCTGCACTTCCGCGGCGGGCGCGCCGGCATCAGCAAGGAGCATTACCCGGAGCTGGAGCCCGACTTCTACGAGGATGTCGCGCAGGCCTATGGCGACGAGCTTGCCTCGCTCGCCCGCGCCGGCTGCACCTACGTGCAGATGGACGACACCAACCTCGCCTACCTGTGCGACGACAAGATGCGCGCCGCGGCGCGCGCGCGCGGCGACGACCCGGACGAGCTGCCGCACCGCTACGCAAAATTCATCAACCGCGTGGTGGCGCGAAAGCCCGCCGGCATGACGCTCGCCATTCACCTGTGCCGCGGCAACTTCCAGAGCACCTGGGCCGCGCAGGGCGGCTACGAGCCGGTCGCCGAGGCGCTGCTCACCGAGATGAACGTGGACGCCTACTTCCTCGAGTACGACGACGAGCGCTCGGGCGACTTCCGGCCGCTGCGGTTCCTGCCCAAGGGCAAGATCGTCGTGCTCGGGCTGGTCACCACCAAGCGCGGCGAGCTGGAGAAGAAGGACTTTCTCAAGCGCCGCATCGAGGAGGCGGCGAAGTACGTGCCGCTCGAGCAGCTCGCGCTCAGCCCGCAGTGCGGCTTCTCCAGCACCGTGCACGGCAACCGGATCACCGTCGAGGACCAGCGCGCGAAGCTTCGCCTGGTGGTGGAAACGGCGGCCGAGGTCTGGGGCAGCGCCTAGACCGCAGGCGTGGCGCCGGGGCGATGACCCGCGGCGCTCAAGCGCCGCACGCCCGAGGTCCCGGCGCCCGCTGCCCGGCCGCTCGCCTAAGGCCCCGGCCGTGCGACGGCCGCGGCGCGAAAAAGCGCCTTCACGACCTCCGGGATTTCCTCCCCCCGGAGCGGCGTTCCCGGGCCGGCGACGTAGCGGCCCCAGACGCGGGTTTCGCTGCCCTCGGCGAGCAGTTCCCCGTCCGCGCGCACGATGCGGTGCGCGACGACGAAGGACTTGCCGCCGAAGCGCGCGATCCGCGAGCGCACCTCGCAGCGATCGCCGTGAATTGCCGGCGCCTTGAAGCGGCAGTCGGCCGCAACGAGCGGCATCGCCCGGTGCTCGGCGCGAAAGCGCGCCGCGTCGTAGCCGACCGACTCGAAGAAGGCCCACGACGCCGCGTCCATCCAGCGGAAGTACGTCGGATAGAAGATGATGCCGGCCGGGTCGCAATCGCCCCAGTGCACGCGGCACGGAAACGCCGCCTCGATCGAGTCGAATTCGCTTTCGCTCATCGCGCGCGATCGTAGCAGGTCAGGGCGTCTGCCGGCCGCGGGTTTCGCGCAGGAACGCCGCGGCGACGAGCGAGACCGCCAACCATGCGAGCACCAGCACGAACGCGGCGCGGTAAGCGGGCGCGTCATACACGCGCACGGCGCCGGCGAGCGCGCCGCGCCAGTTGAGATCGAGCACCAGGCCCAGCAGCGGCTGCAGCATCATGGCGCCCGCCATCGAGCCCATGTTGGCGATGCCGGTCGCGGTGCCGGCAAGGCGCGCCGGCACCGACTCCTTGGCGAGCGCAAAGCCCACCACCATGCAGCCGGAGGCGAATCCCGCGCCGACGAGCAGCGCAAAGAGCAGCCCGGGCGCAAGCGGTTCGGGCCAGAGGATCGCGAGCGCCCAGAGGGCGACCGCGGTGGCGGAGCCCGCGAGGTAGAACGGCTTGCGCAGGCGCAGGCGATCCGAGAGCGCGCCGAACACTGGGCCACCGGCCGCCCAGGCGAGCATGAGCGCCGAGCAATAGAACGCGGCGCGCGCCGGCGTGAAGCCGTACACCGAGACGAGCCACGGCACGCCCCAGAGTCCGCCGATCGCAAGGCATGCGCCGACCATCCCCTGCGGCGCGAAAAACACAAGCCAGGTGTTGCGATAGCCGAGCGCCTCGGCGAGCGCGGTGCGGATCGAGGGCCGCGACGCCGCCGGTTGCGCGCCGACGAACCAGCTCGCGTAGCCGCGCTCGGAGGGATCGTCGCGCACCTGCCACCAGATGGCGGCGGCGATCGCCGCGATGGCGGCCGCCGCGGCGAGCATCACCGCGCGCCAGCCGAAAGCGGCCACCGCCCATGCGAGCGGCACGCCGGCGGTGACCGCGCCGGTCATGCCGGCGGCGAGCGCAAGCCCGGTGGCGAGCGCAAAGCGCTCGGGCGGCAGCCAGTGCGCGGCGAGCTTGAGCGTGGCGACCCAGGCGACGCCGACCGAGCCGCCGACGAGCAGGCGCCCCAGGCTCGCGGCGGCGAGACCGGGCGCGAGCGCGAAGAGAAAGCTGCCGAGCGCGGCGAGCGTTGCGCCGGCGGCGAGCACGCGCCGGGCGCCGAACCGGTCCACCATGAGCCCGGTCGGGATCTGCATCGCGACATAGCTGTAGAGGTAGTAGGCGGAGAGCTGTCCCAGTCCCGCCGCGGCGATGGCGAATTCCGCCATCAGCTCCTGCGTCATCACCGCAGGCGCGACGCGCTGGAAAAACCCGGCGAGGTACAGGGCGGCGCCCAGCGCCCAGACCGACCACGCCAGCGCGGCCGGCGGCGGCGGCCTGTGCGCTGTCGGATCGCGGCCGGGCATCGGGGCGCCGAGTATACGGGAGCAATTGACAGATCCGCGGCCGGTGGGCACACTCGGCCCCTCGCGCCGATTTGACGTTCAGCTTGCGGGCGCGTAACAAATGCCGCTAAAGAGACGCGTCCTCGCCCGATTCCCGCGGAAGCGTTTTCCGGCAAGCTGGACGATGTTCCGTCGCCCGGCCCGCGCATGACCGACACCGCCGCCCGATTGCAAGCGCTGCTCGCAGAAAGAATCCTCGTCCTCGACGGCGCGATGGGCACGATGATCCAGCGCGAGCGGCTGCCCGAGGAGTCCTACCGCGGCGCGCGCTTTCGCGACTGGCCGAGGGAGCTTCGCGGCGCGAACGACCTGCTCTCGCTCACGCAGCCGGAGATCGTGCGCCGCATCCACGAGCAGTACCTCGCCGCCGGCGCCGACATCATCGAGACCAACACGTTCAACGCGACCTCGGTGTCGCTCGCCGACTACGGCATGGAGGCGCTCGCCTACGAGATCAACCTCGCCGCGGCGCGGCTTGCGCGCGAGGCCGCGCGCGAGTGCACGGCGCGCGATCCCTCGCGGCCGCGGTTTGTCGCCGGCGCGCTCGGCCCCACCTCTAAAACCGCCTCGATCTCGCCCGACGTCAACGATCCCGGCTTTCGCAGCGTGGACTTCGACCAGCTCGTCGCCGCCTACGGCGAGGCGGTGCGCGGGCTGCTCGATGGCGGCGTGGACCTGCTTCTGGTCGAGACGGTCTTCGACACGCTGAACGCCAAGGCGGCCATCTTCGCGATCGAGGCGGCCTTCGAGGAGCGCGGCGTGCGCGTGCCGGTGATCGTCTCCGGCACCATCACCGACGCCTCCGGGCGCACGCTCTCGGGCCAGACCGCGGAGGCGTTCTACAACTCGGTGCGGCACGCGCAAGCGATCGCCGTCGGCTTGAACTGCGCGCTCGGCGCACGCGAGCTGCGGCCCTACGTCGAGGAGCTTGCGCGTATCGCCGAGACGCACCTCGTCTGCTACCCGAACGCGGGGCTGCCCAACGCCTTCGGCGAGTACGACGACACGCCCGAGTCCATGGCCGGCCAGATGGGCGAATGGGCGCGCGCCGGCTTTCTCAACATCGCCGGCGGCTGCTGCGGCACCACGCCCGAACACATCCGCGCGATCGCCGAGGCGGTCGCGGGCGTCGCCCCGCGCCGCGTGCCGCGCCAGGCGCCGATGCTGCGCCTGGCGGGCCTGGAGCCGCTCAACATCGGCGAGGGCTCGCTCTTCGTCAACATCGGCGAGCGCACCAACGTCACCGGCTCGAAGGCCTTTGCCCGCCTCATCCTCGCCGGGCAGTACCCGGAGGCGCTCGCGGTGGCGCGCCAGCAGGTGGCCAACGGCGCGCAGATGATTGACGTCAACATGGACGAGGCGATGCTCGACTCGGAGCGCGCGATGGTGACGTTCCTGCGCCTGGCCGCGGCCGAGCCCGACATCGCGCGCGTGCCGGTGATGGTGGACTCGTCGCGCTGGAGCGTGATCGAGGCGGGGCTCAAGTGCCTGCAGGGCAAGGGCGTGGTGAATTCGCTCAGCCTGAAAGAGGGCGAGGCGGAATTCCTGCGCCAGGCGCGGCTCGTCAGGCGCTACGGGGCCGCGGCGGTCGTCATGGCGTTCGACGAACGCGGGCAGGCCGACACCTTCGAGCGGCGCATCGAGATTCTCGCCCGCGCGTACGCGCTGCTCACCGAAAAGGCCGGTTTTCCGGCCGAAGACATCATCTTCGACCCGAACATCTTCGCGGTGGCGACGGGGCTGGAGGAGCACTCGCGCTACGGCCTCGATTTCCTGGAGGCGACGCGCTGGATCCGCGAGAACCTGCCGCACGCGCAGGTCTCCGGCGGCGTGTCGAACCTCTCTTTCTCGTTCCGCGGCAACGACGCGGTGCGCGAGGCGATGCACACCGCGTTCCTGTACCACGCCATCCGCGCCGGCATGACGATGGGGATCGTCAACGCCGGCCAGCTCGGCGTGTACGAGGAGATCGAACCGGAGCTGCGCGAGCGCGTCGAGGACGTGATCCTCAACCGCCGCGCCGACGCCACCGAGCGGCTCATCGAGTACGCCGCGCGGGTGAAGGGCGCGGCGCGCGGCGCGCGTGCCGACGACGCCTGGCGCCGCGGCACGGTCGAGGAGCGCCTCGTGCACGCGCTCGTGAACGGCATCGTCACTCACATCGTCGAGGACGTGGAGGAAGCGCGGCGCAAGTACGCGCGCCCGATCGAGGTGATCGAGGGCCCGCTGATGGACGGCATGAACGTGGTGGGCGACCTCTTCGGCGCCGGCAAGATGTTCCTGCCGCAGGTGGTGAAGTCGGCGCGCGTGATGAAGCAGGCGGTGGCGCACCTGATTCCCTACCTGGAGGCCGAAAAAGCGCGCCTGGGCGAGGCCGCGCGCGCCAAGGGCAAGCTCGTGCTCGCCACCGTCAAGGGCGATGTGCACGACATCGGCAAGAACATCGTCGCGGTGGTGCTCCAGTGCAACAACTACGAGGTCGTGAACCTCGGCGTGATGGTGCCGGCGCACAAGATCCTGGAGACCGCGCGGCGCGAGAACGCCGACGCGGTGGGCCTGTCCGGTCTTATCACGCCGTCGCTGGAGGAGATGGCGCATGTCGCGCGCGAGATGGAGCGCGAGGGCTTTCGCATCCCGCTTCTGATCGGCGGCGCGACCACCTCGCGCGCGCACACTGCGGTGAAGATCGCCCCGAACTATTCCGGGCCGGTGGTCTACGTGCCCGACGCCTCGCGCGCAGTGGGCGTGGTGCAGAGTCTGCTCTCGCCGGAATCGCGCGAGACGTTCGTCGCCTCGGTGCGCGCCGACTACGAGCGCATCCGCGAGCAGCACGCGGCGAAGAAGGGGCCGGGACCGCTGCTGCCGATCGCCGAGGCGCGCAGGCGCGGGCTGAAGACCGACTGGAGCCGCTACGCGCCGCCGGCGCCCAGGGTACCGGGAATCACCGTGCTCGCCGACTATCCGCTCGAGCGCCTGGTGCCCTACATAGACTGGGGTCCGTTCTTCCAGGCCTGGGAGCTCTCCGGGCCGTACCCGAAGATCCTCGAAGATCCGGTGGTGGGCGAAGCCGCGCGCAGGCTGCTTGCGGAGGCGCGCGAGTTTCTCGCGCGGGTCGTGCGCGAGAAGTGGATCCGCGCCAGCGGCGTGGTGGGGCTGTTTGCGGCCGCGCAGGTAAACGGCGACGACATCGAAATCTACGCCGACGGCTCGCGCAGCCGCGTCGCGATGACCTGGTACAACCTGCGCCAGCAGAATGAAAAGCCGGCCGGCAACCCCAACCTGTGTCTTGCCGACTTCGTCGCGCCGAAGGACTCGGGAGTGGCCGACTGGATCGGGGCGTTCGCCGTTTGCGCCGGCGGGTTCGAGGCTCGCCTTGCCGAGTTCGAGCGCGCCCATGACGACTACGGCGCGATCATGCTGAAGGTGCTCGCCGACCGGCTTGCGGAGGCGTTCGCCGAGCACCTGCACGAGCGCGTGCGCCGCGAATTCTGGGGCTACGCGCCCGGGGAGCGGCTGACGGCCGAGGAGCTGATCGGCGAAGCCTACCGCGGCATCCGGCCGGCGCCCGGCTACCCGGCGTGTCCCGACCACGCCGCCAAGGCGGGCCTGTTCGCGCTGCTGGAGGCGCAGAAGAACGCCGGCATGCAGCTCACCGAATCGTTCGCCATGCTGCCGGCCTCCGCGGTGGCGGGCTTTTACCTCTCGCATCCCGAGGCGAAGTACTTCGCCGTCGGACGCATCGGCCGCGACCAGGTCGAGGATTACGCGCGCCGGCGCGCCATCGCGGTTGCGGAGGCGGAGAAATGGCTGGCGCCGATCCTCGCCTACGAGCCCGCCGCTATAATCGCCGCCGCTTCGCAGTAGGCACGACACGGAGGACGACGATGGGCAAGGGCGACCGGCGCACGCGCCGCGGCAAGATCTTCCGCGGCACCTACGGCAACACACGGCCGCACCGGGCGAAGAAGAAGGAAAAGCGCGCCGCCTAGCGCGGGCGCAGCGCGCTCAGCCGGAGCTTTCCTCGCGCCGGCCGACCGGAAGGCCCAGCGCCTTCAGCTTGCGGTACAGGTGCGTGCGCTCCAGGCCGGAGCGCTCGGCGACGCGCGACATGCTGCCGTTTTCGCGCTGGAGCAGATTCTCGAAGTACAGGCGCTCGAACGCTTCGCGCGCCTCCCGGTAGGGTCGGTCCAAGGCGATCTCGGGCGGCGCCGGCGGCGGGGCGAACGCGGCAAGAACGCGCTCGACGTCGGCGAGGCCGATCTCCTCCTCCAGCGTCCCGAAGGCGAGGTTGCGCACCACGGTCTCCAGCTCGGCGATGTTGCCCGGCCAGCGGTGGTGCCGCAGCGCGTTGAGCGCCGCGGTGGAAAGCCGCCGCGGCGGGCAGGCGCGGCTTTCCACGAGCAGCGCCAGCATCTGCGCCGCGAGGTCCGGTATGTCCTCGGCGAATTCGCGCAGCGCCGGAAGCCGCAGCACGAGTTCGGCGAGGCGCGCGGCCAGCTCCGGGTCGAAGTCGTGCTTCTCGGCGAGCGCGCGCGGATCCACCGGCGAAAAGGACACCACGCGGGCGCGGTGGCGCTCGGCGCGCGCGAGCAGGAACTCCAGGTTCTTCTGCTCGGCGCGCGCCAGGCGCGTGAGGTCGCCGACGAAGAGCACGCCTCCGGAGGCGCGCGCGAGCACCTCCGAGGGCGCCTCGGCGAGCAGTCCCGCCCCGTCCAGGAACGGCGTGCCCGGGGCCGCGAGCAGGCGCGCGAAAAGCTCCGGGCGAATGCCGCGTTCGCCGCGCAGCATCAAGGCGCCCGGCGCCGAGGCGAGCTGCGCCAGGCGCTTGCGCGCCTCGGCAAGGGCCGGCGAGCGCCCGAGCGTGGCGAGCGACAGCTCGCGCGCGGTCGCCGCCGCCGCGTTGCGCAGCGCGCGACGCACGGTGGCGAGCAGGCGCTGCAGGGCGATCGGCTTTTCCAGGTAATCGAGCGCGCCGATGCGCGTCGCCTCGACCGCGGTCTCGATCGTGCCGTGCCCCGACATCATGACCACCGGCATGGTGAGCTGGCCGCTCGCCGCCCATTCCTTGAGCAGCGAAATGCCGTCGGTGTCCGGCATCCAGATGTCAAGGAGCACCAGGTCCGGGCGGGCGCGCTCGCGCAAGCGGCGCGCCTCGGCGGCGCTCTCAGCGAGCACGACCTGATGGCCTTCCTCGGCGAGGATCTCCAGGAGCAGCTCCCGGATCCCCACCTCGTCGTCCACGACCAGGATCTGCGCCATCGGTCGTTACGCCGCGAGCGCGCGCCGGTCGGCTTCGGCCACCGGCAGCAGCACGCTCACCGCGGCCCCGCCGCCGGGACGGTTCTGCACGATCACCTCGCCGCGGTGCTCGTCCACGATCTTCTTCACGATCGCCAGCCCCAGCCCGGTGCCGCGCGGCTTGGTGGTGACATAGGGCTCGAATACGCGCGCCATGATCTCTTCGGGAAATCCGCCGCCGTTGTCGGCGACCGTCAACCGCACACGCTCGCCCGCGCGCTCGGTGCGCACCTCGATCGCGGGCGGCTCGGGTGCCGTCTTGCGGTTCTCGATCGCATCCTGCGCGTTCTGCACCAGATTGTGAAGCACCTGCCGGATCTGAACCGGGTCGGCGCGCACCCGCGGCAGATCGGGCGCGAGCGAGCGGGCGATCGGCACAGGCGAATTTTCGTACAACGACAGCACTTCGTTGACAAGCGGGTTCAGGTCGAGCGCGGTGAAGGCGGGCGCGGGCAGACGCGCATAGTCGCGGAAATCGTCCACCATGCGCTTGAGCGCGTTCACCTGCTCGACGATCGTGCCGATGCCGCGACGCAGCGTCTCGGCCTCCGGACCGGAGAGCTTGCCCGCGAGCTTCATCTCCAGGCGCTCGGCCGAGAGCTGGATGGGGGTGAGCGGATTCTTGATCTCGTGCGCAAGGCGCCGCGCCACCTCGGCCCACGCGGTCGCGCGCTGCGCCTGCACGAGCTGGGTGATGTCGTCGAACACCAGCACATGGCCGCCCTCGGGGGCCTTCGGCAGCGCCGATCCGCGCAGCAGCAGCGTCTTGCCGGTGCCCTTGAGTTCCAGCTCGATCTGCCAGGGGCGCTCGCCCTCGGTCCGCAGCCGCTCCTCGACCGCGGCGGCGAAAGCGCGCATCGCCGCCGGCCACTCGGCGAGCGCTCGCCCGGCGCAGGCCGCAAGATCCGGCCCGAGAATCGCGTGCGCGCCGGGATTGGCGACGGTGAGGCGCAGCTCGGCGTCGAACACCAGCACCCCGGCCGAGAGGTTGGCGAGGATGTTTTCGAGGCGCGCGCGCGCCGTCTCGAGCGCGTCGCGATGCGCCTCCAGGCCCCTGCGCGCCTCGTCGAGCTGGCGCGTCATGGCGTTGAACGATTCGATGAGCACCCCCAGCTCGTCGCGGCTGGTCACCGGCATCCGGCGCGAAAAGTCGCCGCGCGCGACCGCCTGCGTCGCCTGCGCCAGATTCGCGAGGGGCTCCGAGAGCCGGCCGGCAAGGATCGCGGCGAGCGAGAGTGCCGTGAGCAGCGCCATGCCCAGGGCGAGGGTCAGGGTCACGATGTAGATGCGCTTCAAGCCCTGGCGCGCGAGCGCCAGCTCGCGATAGTCGCGGTAGGCAGCCTCGACCGCCTCGGCGCTGCGACCGAAGATCTCCGGCACCGGCTGGCGCAGCTGCAGAAATCGCGGCTCCTCGGCGAGCGTCAGGCTCGCCATCGGCACCACCACCCGCAGCGCGAGCGGCTTTCCGGCCGGCGCGTCCACCGACGCGTAGCCGCGCCCGGCGCGCGCCTGGCGCAGCACCTGGGCCGAAGGCAGCTCCGGCACCAGGCGCGAGACATCGCCCGAGGCGCTCGCGAGCACGCGTCCGCCCGCCGACACGATCACCGCCTCGGGGACGCCCGCCTGCTCGCGCAGGCGGTTGAGCAGCACCACCTGCTGCGCCGGCGGCTGCCCGGCCAGCTCGAGTGCGATCGCGCGCGCCTTTTCCTGCATGTCGGCGAGCATCTGATCGAGGGCGGACTGGCCGAGGTTGATGCCGCCTTCGAGCGCCGCCTCCACCTTCACGTCGAACCAGGATTCGATCGAACGCGCGAGAAACTGCACCGACACCGTGTAAACGAGGGCGCCGGGCACCACCGCCATCAGCGCGAGCATCAGCATCAGCCGCAGCGTCAGGCGCGAACCGAACACGCGCGCGCGCACCTTGCGCCAGAGCGCGCCGAGCTGCCAGACGGCGAGCACGGCAAGCACCGCCGCGAGCGCGGCGTTCAGGCCGAGCAACAGCGGATACTGGCGGGCGAACAGCGTCGTGTTGCCGCTCGCCGTGGCGAGCAGGAAGAGGGCCACGCCCGCGAGCGCCGCGCCGACGGTGAGGACGAGCGTCATCGCGCCTCCGCCTCGCGCGACTCCACCGGGGCGGGCGCCGGGCCGGTGTAGCGGAAGGAAAAGCGCTTCCAGGGCGACTCCAGGTTCAGCTCGCGGCTGGTGAGCGCGGACAGCTGAAACGGCTTGGGCAGCAGCGTCGTGTCCAGACGCATGCGTACCGCCGCTTCGTAGGTGCCTTCGGCGAGCGCGGCGGTGCGCTCGACCACGACCCAGTTGCGCACGCGCCTGAGGACCGCCAGCGCCTCGCCGAGCGAGCCGAAGTTCTGCTGCAGCAGGCCGGTCGAGAGCCGGTACTGGCGCGACAGCGCGTGGTAGGACAGCCGCCGCTGCAGGCGCTTGGCCGCCGCCTTCTCGTCGAACCACCACCAGCGCGTGCGCACCAGTTCGAACTCGACCACGAAATAGAGCGGCACGCCGTTCGCCACCGCCTCGGCGAGCCGCGGGTTGATGTCGAAGGCGAAATCCGCCGTCAGCGCGAGCCCGTCCTCGACCGGGGCGAGGCTCGCTTCGCGCACCTCGATCTCGTCGGCGCGCGCAGCGAGCGCGAGCGCCCAGACGAGCAGCGCGAGCACGATTCGGTGGACGGCCACGCCCGGCATCGCGCGATGCTCTAGTCCGATTTCTCTAGCTGCGCAAAGAAGAACCCGTCGTGTTCCGGACCGGGCAGGAGCTGCGCCGCAGCGCCGTCGGCAAGCGGCGCGCGGCGGGCGCCGGGCGCGCCGTGCAGAAAGCGCTCGACCACCGCGCCGTTTTCGGCGCCGAACACCGAGCAGGTGACATACAGCAATTTACCACCCGGGGCGAGCAGCCGCCAAAGCGCCGCGAGGATGCGCGCCTGGCGCGCGGCGAACGCCTGCACGTCGGCGGCGCGCCGCAGCCACTTGATATCCGGGTGGCGCCGCACGACGCCGGAGGCGCTGCACGGCACGTCGGCGAGGATGCGATCGAAGGGCACACCGTCCCACCACGTCTCCGGCGCGGTGCAGTCGGCGGCGAGCACGCGCGCGCGCAAGCCGAGGCGCGCCAGTGTGCGCGCGATTTGGCGGCAGCGCGCGGCATCGGCGTCGAGGGCGGTGAGCGACACGTCCGCGGCCTCGAGGATGTGCGCGCTTTTGCCGCCGGGCGCGGCGCAGGCGTCCAGCACGCGCTGGCCGGCGCGCAGATCGAGCAGGCCGGCGGCGCGCTGCGCGCCGGCATCCTGCACCGAAACCAGGCCCTCCGCGTAGCCGGGCAGCTGCGCCGTCGGCACCGGGCGCGCAAGCAGCAGCGCCGCGGCACCGACCACGCGCGCCTCGAGGCCGGCCGCCGCCAGCCGCTCGCGGTAGGCCGCGAGCGAGATGCGGCGCAGGTTGACGCGCAAACACATCGGTGGCGGCGCGTTGCCGGCGGCGAGGACGTCCTGCCACTCGGCCGGGTACTGCGCACGCAGTCGCTCGATCCACCAGCGCGGGTGCTGCCAGAGCGCTTCGGGGTCGGCAGCGAGCGCCGCCTCGATCGTCTCGCGCCGGCGAAGATACGCCCTCAGCACCGCGTTGACGTAACCCCGTGCGCGCTCCAGCCGCAGGCGCTCGCAGGCGCGCGCGGCCTGATCGAGCACGGTGTAGTCGGCGTAACGTCCGGATTCCAGAGCGTAGAAAGCGCACCAGAGAAGCGCTTCGACGAGGCGGTCCTGCGCGCCGCCACGCTCCGAGAGGAGCGCCACCAGCGCCTGCGAGCGCCCGTAGCGACGCAGTGTCCCGAAGCACAGGTCGGCGACCGCCGCGCGCAGTTGCCCCGCGGCGCCGGCCTCGGATCCGGTTTCGGCCCAGTCCTCGGCCATGGCGGCAAGGCTGCGTCCGGCGGCGACGCGCGCGACGCGCCGCGCCGCAAGCGCGAGCGCTTCAGCGAGCGGTGCCAAGGCGCTCGCCCGCCTCCAGCGGATGGCCGCGCAGGAATTCGGCGGCGGTGAGCCGCCTGCCGCCGGCGCGCTGCAACTCGCGCACCGCGAGCGCCCCCTTGCCGCAGGCGACCACCAGCGCCTCGGAGGCCGCGAGCACGGTGCCGGGAACGCCGCTCGCCTCGATGCACTCGCCGCGCCAGAGCTTGAGCACCTCGCCGCGCCACCCCGTGCGCGCGCCCGGTGCGGGCCGCAACGCCCGGATCCTGCGCTCGATTTCGGCGCAGGGCTGCGACCAGTTGATCACGGTCTCCTCCTTGGCGATCTTCGGCGCGTAGCTCACGCCTTCGGCCGGCTGCGGCACGGCGCGCACCCGGCCGGCCGCGATGTCGGCGAGCGTCTGCACGATCATCTCGGCACCGAGGGCAGCCAGGCGATCGTGCAGCGTCTGCGCGTCGTCCTGCGGCCCGATGGGGATACGGCGCTGAGCGAGGATCGGGCCGGTGTCCAGGCCTTCGTCCATCTGCATGATCGTGATGCCCGTCTCGGCATCGCCGGCAAGCAACGCGCGCTGGATCGGCGCCGCGCCGCGCCAGCGCGGCAGGAGCGAGGCGTGGATGTTGATCGCGCCATGCGGCGCCATCGCCAACAGCGCGCCGGGCAGCAGCAGCCCGTAGGCGGCGACGACGATCGCCTCCGGACGCGCGGCCGCGATCGGGGCAAGCGCCTGCGGCTCGCGCAGGCTCGCGGGCTGATAGACGGTGAGCCCGCGCTCGAGCGCCAGGCGCTTGACCGCGCTCGGCGCCGACTTGAGGCCCCGCCCGGCAGCACGGTCCGGTCGGGTGAGCACGAGCGCCACCTCGTGGCCGGCGGCGAGCAGCGCCTCGAGGGCGACCGCGGCGAAGGCCGGTGTTCCGGCGAAGACGAGGCGCATCGGCAGGCGGCGCGCTCGCGCCCCGCGCTGCGCCGTTCAGGCGCTCTTGCGAAGCTGCTTGGCGATGCGCGCGCGAATGCGCTGCTGCTTGAGCTGCGAGAGCCGCTCGATGAACACCTTCCCCTGAAGGTGGTCCATCTCATGCTGGATGCACACCGACAGCAGTCCCTGCGCCTCCAGCGTGAACGCCTTGCCATTCTGATCGAACGCCCGTACCTTGACGCGCTCGGCGCGTTCCAGCGTCTCGTATATTCCGGGAACCGAGAGGCACCCCTCCTCGATGTCAGACACTCCGCTTGCCTCGACGATCTCCGGGTTGACGAGCACCACAAGGGAGTCGCGCCGCTCGGAGACGTCCACCACGATCACCTGCTTGTGCACGTCCACCTGGGTGGCCGCAAGGCCGATTCCCGGCGCGGCGTACATCGTCTCGGCCATGTCGGCGACCAGCCGTTTCAGGGAATCGTCGAAGACCTTGACGGGCTCGGCGACCTTGTGAAGACGCGCATCTGGGTAGCGGAGGATGTTCAGAATCGCCATTTTTCGGAAAATGCTTGCTGAAATAAGAAATTACGTGCACTATCTCATGCGGCACATAAACACTCTGGGCTTTGTGCTACATTGCAAGCACAAACCGGCAGGCGCAAAGAGCCGACAACCTCAGCCACCGCTCGGGGGGCCGCATGCACGACCAATTGTGTAAGTCTATCATAGGATTGATTTTTGCCCTTGGCCTTGGCGCTCTTTGCCCGGCCTACGCCCAAGTCCCGAAGGCGCCGCTCACGCTCAAACCGGATGCGCCGGATCGCTATGTGGTTCAGCCCGGCGACACGCTCTGGTCCATCGCCGAGCGCTTCACCGACTCCCCTTGGCGCTGGAACGAGCTGTGGAACCTGAACAAGGAGCAGATCCGCAATCCGCATCGCATCTATCCGGGCAACGTGATCGTGCTCGATCGCGCGCGCGCGCAACTGGCGCTCGCGACGGAAACCGTGCAGTTGAGTCCGCGCGTGCGGGCGGAGCTGACGGCGCAGGAAGCCATCCACCCGATTCCGCCCGCCGCCATCGAGCCGTTCCTCAGCCGCCCGCTCGTGGTGGAAGCCGACGGCCTGGACCGTGCGCCGGTCATCGTCGCCACCGAAAGCGGCCGTGTGGTCATCGAAGCCGGAGCGCGGGCCTACGTGAAAGGGATCGGCGAGGCGAAGACCGAGCAGTGGTTCGTGTACCGTCGCGGCCGGCCGCTGGTGGATCCGGACGGCGACCGCACGCTCGGCTTCGAGGCGGTCTACCTCGGCACCGCGCGCCTCGTGCGCCCCGGGGAACCCGCCCTCATCGAGCTGACCTCGGTCACGCAGGAAGTGGGCGTCGGCGACCGACTGATCGCCGCCGGACGCCCCGAGCCCGTCACCTATGCCCCGCACGCGCCCTCGACACAGGTTCGCGGGCGCGTCATCTCCATTTACGGCGGTGTCGGGCGCACCGGGGAGGCCGGGCGCCTTTCGATCGTCGCGCTGAGCGCGGGCAAGGATCAGGGCCTCGAAGTCGGGCACGTGCTCGCGCTGTACCGGCCCGGCGGCGCCCTCGCCTACGGCGCGACCCGTGATGCCGCTGCGGTGACGCTGCCCGATGAGCGCTACGGGCTTGTCTTCGTGTTCCGCGTCTTCGAGAAGGTGTCCTACGCGCTCGTGATGGACGTCGCGCGGCCGGTGAATCCGCTCGACCTGGTGAGAAATCCCTAGCCCCTGCGCCGGGCGACGCGCATGGCGCGCGGCCGCGAGCTAGCCGGCTGGCTGCGGCTCACTCTCACGCCCGGCCTCGGGTCGGCGACGCTGCGCGCCCTGCTCAAGGAATTCGGGTTGCCCGAGCGCGTGCTCACGGCGCGGCTCGCCGACCTGGCGCGCCATGTTCCGGCCGACGCGCTCGACGCCCTGCATTCGCCCGCCGTCGCCGAGGCGACCGAGCGCGCGCTCGCCTGGCTCGCCGCGCCCGGACGCGAGCTCATCACGCTTGCCGATCCCGCCTATCCGCGTCTCCTCCTGGAGATCCCCGACCCGCCGCCGGTGCTGTACTGCCGCGGCTGCACCGAGCTGCTCGGCCGCGCGGCGCTCGCGATCGTGGGCAGCCGCAACGCGACGGCGCAGGGTCGGCGCGATGCCGAGAACTTCGCGCGCGCTTTCAGCGCGGCCGGTATCACGATCGTGTCCGGACTGGCGCAAGGCGTTGACGCCGCAGCGCACCGCGGCGCGCTCTCCGGCCCGGGCTCGACGATCGCGGTGCTCGGCACCGGGGCCGATCTCGTCTACCCGGGGGCGAACGCGGCGCTCGCCGAGCAGATCGCCGCGCGCGGCCTGATCGTGTCCGAATTTCCGCTTGGCACGCCTGCGCACGCGCACAACTTCCCGCGCCGCAACCGCCTGATCAGCGGTCTCGCGCGCGGCTGCCTCGTGATCGAAGCCGCGATCGGCTCGGGCTCCCTGATCACCGCGCGCATCGCCGCCGAACAGGGCCGTGAGGTGTTCGCGCTGCCCGGCTCGATCCATTCGCCGCTCAGCAAGGGGTGCCACGCGCTCATCAAGTCGGGAGCAAAGCTCGTCGAATCGGCCGAGGACGTCTTCGCCGAGCTGCCGCAACTGCGTGGTGCCGGCGCCGAGACGCGCCCGGTGCCCGCGCCCGCGGCCGACGAGGGCGCGCTGCTCGCGCACATGGGCTTCGAGCCGATAGACGTGGATTCGCTGTGCGAGCGCGCCGGCCTCGGCGCCGAGCGCGTCGCCGCCGAATTGCTGCGCCTGGAGCTCGCCGGCCGCGTCGCGGCGCTGCCCGGGGGCCTTTACCAGCGCCTCGCCTGAGCCGGCGCCGCCGCGGCCCGCCGAGGTTGTAAGCCGGCGTTCTTTGCGGGTATTCTGCCGCCCTTTTCCGCCTGCGCCCATGCCGAAGAAGCTGATCATCGCCGAGAAGCCCTCCGTCGCCGCCGACATCGCGCGCGCGCTCGGGGGCTTCACGCGCAAGGGCGAGTACTACGAAAGCGACGAATACGTGCTCTCGTCGGCGGTCGGGCACCTGCTAGAGCTCGCCGCCCCGGAAGAACACGACGTCAAGCGCGGCAAGTGGTCGTTCGAGAACCTGCCGGTGATCCCGCCGCACTTCGAGCTCGCCCCGATCAAGAAGAACGAGGCGCGACTCGCGCTTCTGCTGCGCCTTATCCGGCGCCGGGACGTCACCGGGCTGATCAACGCCTGCGACGCCGGTCGCGAAGGGGAGCTCATCTTTCGCTACATCGTCGAGTATTCGGGCACCAAGAAGCCGATCGAGCGCCTGTGGCTGCAGTCCATGACGCAAAGCGCGATCCGCGAGGGCTTCCGCGCGCTGCGCAAGGACCGCGAGATGCTCGCGCTCGCCGACGCCGCGAAGTGCCGCGCCGAAGCCGACTGGCTGGTCGGGATCAACGGCACGCGCGCGATGACCGCGTTCAATTCGCGCGAAGGCGGCTTCTACCTCACGCCGGTCGGCCGGGTGCAGACCCCGACGCTCGCGATCCTGATCGAGCGCGAGGAGCGGATCCGGGCCTTCCGGCCGCGGGACTACTGGGAGGTGCACGCGCGCTTTGCGGTCGCCGCCGGCGAGTACGAGGGGCGCTGGTTCGACCCGGCGTTCAGGAAGGATGACGACCCCGAGCGCCGCGCCGAACGCCTCTGGGAGGCGGCGCGCGCCGAGGCGATTGCGCGCGCCTGCGAGGGCGCAAGCGGCGCGGTGTCGGAAGAATCCAGGCCGGCGACGCAGCTCTCGCCGCTGCTGTACGACCTGACCAGCCTGCAGCGCGAGGCAAACAGCCGCTTCGGCTTCTCGGCGCGCACCACGCTTTCGCTTGCGCAGGCGCTGTACGAGCGGCACAAGGTGCTCACCTATCCGCGTACCGACGCGCGCGCGTTGCCCGAGGACTACCTCGGCACGGTGAAAAAGACGATGCAGACGCTCGCCGGATCGCAGCCCTTCGCGCCGTTCGCACGCCAGATACTCAAGCAGGAGTGGGTGCGGCCCAACAAGCGCGTCTTCGACAACACCAAGGTGTCGGACCACTTCGCGATCATCCCGACGCTGCAGGTTCCCGGCCACCTCAACGAAGCGGAAGCGAAGATCTACGACATGGTGGTGCGGCGCTTCCTGGCGGTGTTTTACCCGGCGGCCGAGTACCTGCAGACCACCCGCATCACGCGCATCGGCGAGCACCACTTCAAGACCGAGGGGCGCGTGCTGCAGAAAGCGGGCTGGCTGGAGGTCTACGGCCGCGACGCGCAGGACGACGCGGCCGCGCTGCCCGCGGTCGCGCCGGGCGAGCGGGCGAAGGTGCTCGAGGTCGGCGTGCAGGCGCATCAGACCAAGCCGCCGCCCCGCTATACCGAGGCGACGCTGCTCTCGGCGATGGAGGGCGCCGGCAAACTCGTCGAGGACGAGGAACTGCGCGCCGCGATGGAGGCGAAGGGGATCGGCACGCCCGCGACCCGCGCCCAGATCATCGAGGACCTGATCGCGGTGAAGTACGTGCGCCGCTCCGGCCGCGAGCTGATTCCGACTTTCAAGGCCTACCGGCTGCTGCTCGCGCTGCGGCACTTCGGCGTCGAGGAGATCACCTCGCCGGAGCTGACCGGCGACTGGGAGCACAAGCTCAAGCTGATGGAGGCGGGAAAGCTGCGGCGCCGCGAGTTCATGCAGCACATCGAGAGCGTCGCGCGCGATCTGGTCGAGCGCATTCGCAACGGCGAGATCCCCGAAGCCGCGTTCGCGACGGTGCCGGCGCCGTGCCCGAAGTGCGGCGGCACGGTGCAGGAGAACTACCGCAAATTCGCCTGCCAGCGCTGCGATTTTGCGATCTGGACGGTCCTCTCCGGCCGCGAATGGGATCCGGAGGAGGTGGCCGAGCTGCTGCGCAACCGCATCGCCGGGCCGTTCGCAGATTTCATCAGCCGCCAGGGACGGCCGTTCGCCGCGCGCGTGCGGCTCACCGAGGATTTCCGGATCGAGTTCGACTTCGGCCAGCGCGCCGACGAGGCCGGCGCCGCACCGCCGGACTTCAGCGGCGCCGAGCCGCTCGGGCCCTGCCCGAAGTGCGGCGCGCGCGTGTTCGAGCACGGCATGGCCTACGTGTGCGAGAAGGCGGTGGGGCCGGAGCGCGCCTGCGACTTCCGCTCCGGGCGCGTCATCCTGCAGCAGCCGGTGGAGCCGGCGCAGATGAGAAAGCTGCTCGCCACCGGAAGGACCGATCTGCTCGGCGGCTTCGTCTCGAAGAAGGGCCGGCGCTTCAAGGCGTTCCTCGTCAGGACGGCGGACGGCAAGGTCGGGTTCGAGTTCCAGCCGCGAGCCGCAAAGCCCGCCGCCGCGAAGGCGGCCGCCGAGGTCAAGCCGCTCGCGCGACCGGCGGCCGCGCGGCCTGCGCGCGCCAGGCCGGCGCAGAAGAGAAAGCGCGCGGCCTAGACGTCGAGGTTGCGCACCCCGAGCGCGTTCGATTCGATGAACGCGCGCCGCGGTTCGACCTCGTCGCCCATGAGCTTGGTGAAGATTTCGTCGGCGGCGATGCCGTCTTCGATCTGCACCTTCAGCAGCCTGCGCGTCGCGGGGTTCATCGTCGTCTCCCACAGCTGCTGCGGGTTCATCTCGCCCAGGCCCTTGTAGCGCTGCAGGCTCATGGACCTGCGCACCTCGTCGAGCAGCCAGCGCACCGCCTCGCCGAAATCCCTCACCGGCTGCTTCTTCTCGCCGCGGCGCACCCAGGCGCCGACGCCGACCAGCCCGCGCAGCACTTCCGCGGTCTGGCGGATCTGGGCGTAATCGCCCGAGTGCAGGAATTCCGCGTCAATGCTGGTCACGCGCACATTGCCGTGGTGCGTGCGCTCGATCCTCACCTGGTAGCGCTCGGTCTTGGGGTCGAAGTGCGCCGACACCCGCGCTCCGGTCGGGGCGAGCGCTTCGGCGAGCGCTTCGGCAGAAGCCTGCGCCGCCTCGCGCCGCGCCAGATCCACCCGCACGCCGCGCAGCATGGCGACGAGCGCCTCGCGGTCAATCCAGCGCGACACGCGCTCGATCACCGCCTCCGAGAGCAGGTACGAGCGCGCAAGCTCGGCCAGCGTATCCCCGGCGATCGGCTCGCGCCGCGCGGCGGGCACCAGCGCCGCGTCCACCAGCGCCTGGCGCAGCATGAACTCGTTCAGCTCGTGCTCGTCCTTGAGGTAGCGTTCCTCCTTGCCGAGCTTCGCCTTGTACAGCGGCGGCTGCGCGATGTAGATGTGGCCGCGCTCGACCAGCTCCGGCATCTGCCGGTAGAAGAAGGTGAGAAGCAGCGTGCGGATGTGCGAGCCGTCCACGTCGGCGTCGGTCATGATGATGATGCGGTGGTAGCGCAGCTTCTCGGGGTTGTATTCCTCCTTGCCGATGCCGCAGCCGAGCGCGGTGATGAGCGTCGCGATCTCGGCCGAGGACAGCAGCTTGTCGAAGCGCGCCTTCTCGACGTTGAGGATCTTGCCCTTGAGCGGCAGGATCGCCTGGAAGCGCCGGTCGCGCCCCTGCTTGGCCGAGCCGCCGGCCGAATCGCCCTCGACCAGGAACAGCTCGCATTTCGCCGGGTCCTTTTCCTGGCAGTCGGCGAGCTTGCCCGGCAGGCCCATCGAATCGAGCACGCCCTTGCGCCGGGTCATCTCGCGCGCCTTGCGCGCCGCCTCGCGCGCCGCCGCCGCCTCGACGATCTTGGCGGTGATCACGCGCGCGTCGGCCGGCCGCTCATCGAGAAATTCGCGCAGGCGCTCGGCGACGATCTCCTCCACCACCGGGCGCACTTCCGAGGACACGAGCTTTTCCTTGGTCTGCGAGGAGAACTTGGGCTCTGGCACCTTGACCGAGAGCACGCACGCGAGACCCTCGCGCATGTCGTCGCCGGTCGTCTCGACCCTCGCCTTCTTGGCGATCTCGTGCTCCTCGATGTAGCGGTTGAGCACGCGCGTCATCGCCGCGCGCAGGCCCGTCAGGTGCGTGCCGCCGTCCTTCTGCGGAATGTTGTTGGTGAAGCAGAGCACGTTCTCCTGGTAGGAGTCGTTCCACTGCATCGCCACCTCGACGGTGATGCCGTCCTTTTCGCCGACGGCGTGAAACACGTTCGGGTGCAGGACGTTCTTCGAGCGGTTGATGTATTCGACGAACGCCTTCACGCCGCCGCCGAAGGCGAAGGTCTCCTCCTTGCCCGAGCGCTGGTCCACCAGGTGGATGCGCACGCCGTTGTTCAGGAACGACAGCTCGCGCAGCCGCCGCGCCAGGATGTCGTAGTGGTAGTCCACGTTGCCGAACACCGCCCGCGAGGCGAGGAAGTGGACCTCGGTGCCGCGCTTCTCGGTGGTGCCGGTGACGCGCAGCGGCCCGGTGGGGACGCCGTCGGCGAATTCCATCTGGTGCACCTTGCCGTCGCGCCAGATCGTCAGGCGCAGCCAGCTGGAAAGCGCGTTGACCACCGACACGCCGACGCCGTGCAGGCCGCCGGAGACCTTGTAGGTGTTGGAGTCGAACTTGCCCCCGGCGTGCAGCTCGGTCATCACGATCTCGGCCGCCGAGCGCCGCTCCTCGTCGTCCTCCTTGATGCCGGTCGGAATGCCGCGGCCGTTGTCGAGCACCGAGACCGAGTTGTCGGTGTGGATCGTGACCACGATCTCGTCGCAGTAGCCGGCGAGCGCCTCGTCCACCGCGTTGTCCACCACCTCGAACACCATGTGGTGCAGCCCGGTGCCGTCCGAGGTGTCGCCGATGTACATCCCGGGACGCTTGCGCACCGCCTCCAGGCCCTTGAGGACCTTGATCGAGTCCGAGTCGTAGTCGCTCGCCTCGAACGGTTGCTTTTCCGGTTCGCCCAATCGCCTTCTCCTAGATGCGCATCGGCATGACGACGTAGCGGAACTTCGGCTCGGAGGCGAACTCCAGCAGTGCGCTCGAGGCGGCGTCGCCGAACGCGCACTGCACCTCCGCCGCGGCGACGTTGTTCAGCACGTCGAGCAGGTAGTTGACGTTGAACCCGATGTCGAGCGGCTCGCCGCCGTAGGCGACCTCGAGCGTCTCCTCGGCCTCCTCCTGGTCGGTGTTGGAGGACACGACCTTGAGGGTGCCGTCGCCGAGCACCAGCCGCACGCCGCGGAACTTCTCGTTCGACAGGATGGCCGCGCGCAGCAGCGCCTGCCGCAGCGGTTCGCGCGCGACCGTCAGGCGGTTGCGGTTGCCGGTCGGGATCACGCGCGTGTAGTCGGGAAACTTGCCGTCAATGAGCTTGGACACCAGTTCGATCGAGCCGAACGAGAACGCCGCCTGCGTCCCGGAAAGCTCGACGCGGACCTCTTCGTCGCTGTCGGCAAGGAGCTTGGCGAGCTCGAGCACCGTCTTGCGCGGCACGATCGCCTCCTGCCGCGGCAGCTTCGCCTCCAGCGCCATCGCCGCGTACGCGAGCCGGTGGCCGTCGGTCGCCACCAGCCGCAGCTCGCCGTCGTCCACCACCATGAGCAGGCCGTTGAGGTAGTAGCGGATGTCCTGCTGCGCCATCGCGTACTCCACCAGTCCGATCAGCCGCCTGAGCGCGCTTTGCGAAAGCGCAAGCCGCGCCACCTCGCCCGCGGGGTTGGCGAGGCGCGGGAAGTCCTCCGGCGCGAGCGTCTGCAGCGTGAAGCGGCTCCTGCCCGACTTCACCTGCAGGCGCTTGTCCTGCTGCTGCAGCGTCACTTCCGCGTCCTCCGGCAGCGCGCGCAGGATGTCCACGAGCTTGCGCGCGCCGACCGTCACCGCGCGCGCCTCGCCCGAGACGTCCAGATTCGCCCGCGCGGTGATCTGGATCTCGATATCGGTGGCGAGGAACGAGAGCGCGCCCGCGCCGCGCTCGATCAGCACGTTGGACAGGATCGGAAGCGTGTGGCGGCGCTCGATGATGCCGCTCACGGCGGCGAGCGGGGCGAGCAGCTCGTCGCGTTTCGCCTTGACGAGGATCATTGATGTTCCTCTTCTTCTTGATAGCAGCTAATAGCGGCGCCGCCGGCTCTGGACAACCTCGAAAACGCTGTCGCGACGGCCGCTTGCCGGCGCCGCGGCGCTGCGCAGTCTGTGGACGGCGCTGTGGACGAATGTGCATCGAATCCGTGCGGCGCCGGCGCGGCGCGCTTGTCCACAATCGGTCCCGCGCCGGCGCACAGCTTGCGCATCGCCCCTAGCCCTTGAGGATCTGTTCGAGGACGTGGTAATCACGGTTGAGCGCCGGATCGGTCTTGCGCAGCGCCGCGATGGCGCGGCAGGCGTGCAGCACGGTGGTGTGGTCGCGGTTGCCGAAGGCCTCGCCGATCTCGGGCAGGCTCATGTGGGTGAGGTCCTTGGCGAGCGCCATCGCCACCTGGCGCGGGCGCGCGAGGTTGCGGGTGCGGCGCTTGGAGTGCATGTCGGAGACCTTGATCTTGTAGTACTCCGCGACGGTCTTCTGGATCGCCTCGACCGTGATCTGGCGGTTGGCGACGTGAAGGATGTCGCGCAGGGCCTCGCGCGCGAGCTCCAACGTCAGCTCGCGACCGCTGAAGCGGGCGAAGGCAAGCACCTTCTTCAGCGCCCCCTCGAGCTCGCGCACGTTGGAGCGGATGTGCTTGGCGATGAAGAAGGCGATGTCCTCGGGCAGCGCGACCGCCTCGGCTTCGGCCTTCTTCAGCACGATCGCCACCCGCATCTCCAGCTCCGGCGGTTCGATCGCGACCGTCAGACCCCAGCCGAAGCGCGAGATCAGCCGCTCCTGCATGCCGCTGATTTCCTTCGGATAGGTGTCGCAGGTGATCACGATCTGGCGGTGCGCTTCGACCAGCGCGTTGAACGCGTAGAAGAATTCCTCCTGGGTGCGGTCCTTGTTGGAGAAGAACTGAATGTCGTCAATCAGCAGCAGGTCGAGCGAGTGGTAGTAGCGCTTGAACTCCTCGAACGATTTCTGCTGATAGGCGCGCACGACGTCGGTGACGTACTGCTCGGCGTGGGTGTAGCGGATCTTCGCCTGCGGGCGGCGCGAGCTTACGTGGTTGCCGATCGCGAGCAGCAGGTGCGTCTTGCCCAGTCCGACGCCGCCGTAGATGAACAGCGGGTTGTACGAGATGCCGGGATTCTCGGCCACCTGCAGCGCGGCGGCGCGCGCCAGCTGGTTCGCCTTGCCGGTGACGAAATTCTCGAAGCTGAACTGGCGGTTGAACTGCGCGCGCTCGGGGGCCGCCGCCGGCGCCGGTGCGGGGGCCGGCCGCGCGCCGTTCTCCGCCGGTCGCGCCAGCACCAGTTTGACCAGCGTCTCGCGGCCACTCGCTTCCTCGAGCAGCCGGCCGATGCGGGCGGCGAAACGCTCGCGCACCATCTGCAGCACGAACCGGTTCGGCGCCGCCAGCACGAGCGCACCCGGTTCGGTGGCGTCGGGCTCGGCCGCCAGGGGCCGTATCCACGTGTTGAACTGCTGGGCGGGCAGCTCCTGCTCCAGACGGCGCAGGCAGGCATGCCAGAGTGTGTGCATCGTCCTCGCGGCGTCCGGGTCGAGAACCTTTTCGAGAGCTCTTGTGTGAGCGGGCTTGCGGTGCCGGCGCGCTCGCGCGCGCCTGCGCAAATTTTACTCCGCCCGCGGCTGGATATCCACAGGCGAACGCCCGCGCGGCGCGGCATTTGACAACGCTCCGAGGCGCGGGCTCTAATACCGCCCCTTTCGGGACCTGAGCGGGCCGATGAAGCGAACCTACCAGCCCTCCAAGATCCGCCGTTCGCGGCGCCACGGGTTTCTCGCGCGCAAGCAGACGCGCGGAGGGCGCGCGGTGCTGCGCGCGCGCAGGGCGAAGGGCCGCAAGCGCCTCGCGGTGTAAGCCGCCGCGCCGGCGTGCGCAGGCGAGCGGCGCGGGCACGGCTTGGGCTCGGCGCGCAACAGCGCCTGCGCGGAAGCGGCGCGTTCGAGGCGCTTCTGAAGCGGGGCAGACGCAGCACCCGGCAGGGATTTGTCTTCTACACGGTGCGGCGCGAGGCCGGACCGCCGCGGCTCGGGATCCTCGTGTCGCGCCGGCATGCGGCGAAAGCGACGGTGCGCAATCAGATCAAACGATGCATTCGCGAGGCCTTCCGGCTCGAGCAAGCCCGGCTCGGAGCGCTCGATGTGCTGGTCAGGCCGCCCTACGGCATGAAGCCGGGCCCGGAAGCGCTCGCCCGACTGCGCGCGCTGTTCAGCGAGCTGGCCTGATGATCGCGCGGCTGCTGCAGCTCTCGGTGCGCGCGTACCGATATTTCGTGAGCCCGATGCTCGGACCCTCTTGCCGCTTCCACCCGAGCTGCTCGGCGTATGCCGAGGAGGCGCTCGCCCGCCACGGGGTGCTGCGCGGCCTGTGGCTGAGTGCAAAGCGGCTCGCCCGCTGTGCGCCATGGCATCCGGGCGGCTACGACCCGGTGCCGCCCGCGCGGCGCTAGGAAGGACGCAAGCAAGTGGATACCCAGCGGCTGATCCTCTTTTTCATTTTCACCTTCTCGCTCCTTCTGCTGTGGGATGCGTGGGAGAAGGAGCGGCGGCCAAAGCCGCAGCCGCCGGCTCCCCAACCCGCCGCGGGCGTTCCAGCCCCGGCGCTGCCGGCCGCGTCCGGCGAGCAGAAGCCCGCTGCGGGGGCGAGCGCCCCCGCGGCCGCGCCGGCGGTTCCAGGGGCGGGGCCCGCGACCGCGAAGGGCGAGGTCGTCACCGTGCGCACGGACCTGTACGTCGCCGAGGTGGATACCTTCGGCGGCGGCATCCGGAGGCTGGAGCTTCTCGCGCACAAGGACACCGTGGATCCGACGAAGAACTTCGTGTTGTTCGGCCCGGATCACCAGTACGGCGCGCAAAGCGGCCTGATCGGGGAAGGGCTGCCCAACCACCGCGTGCAGTGGCGAGCCGTTCCGGGTGAGCGCGAACTGGCGGCGGGTGCGCAATCGCTGGAGCTGCGCCTGGTGGCCGACGGCCCGCCCGGGGTGACGGTGGAGAAGATCTACACTTTTCGGCGCGACAGCTACGTGATTGACGTCGCTTTCGAGGTCGCCAACAGCGGCACGGCGACGGTCGCGGGCCACGCCTATTTTCAGCTCGTGCGCGACGGCCGTACTCCGGCTGGCGAAACCGCCCTGATGTACACGTTCACCGGTCCGGCCGTCTACACGGCCGAGAAGGCGTACAGGAAGATCGAGTTTTCCGACCTCGACAAGGACAAGGCGGACTATCCGAAACAGGCCCGCGACGGCTGGATCGCCATGGTGCAGCACTATTTCGTGGCGGCCTGGCTGCCGCCGGAACAGGCGCCGCGCGAGTACTACGCGCGCAGGCTGCCCGACGGCCTGTACGCCGCGGGCACGATCCTGGCTCTGCCGGCAATCGAGCCGGGCGCGCGCCAGCGCGTGAGCACCGCGCTCTACGCCGGGCCGCAGGAGCAGCGCAGGCTGAAGGCGGCGGCGGCTGGCCTGGAGCTGGTGGTGGACTATGGCTGGCTCACGATCATCGCCTGGCCGCTTTTCGCGGTGCTGGAGTTCTTCTACCAATGGTCGGGCAACTGGGGGGTGGCGATCATCCTGCTCACGGTCCTAATCAAGGTGATCTTCTTTCCGCTCTCGGCGGCGAGCTACAAGTCCATGGCGAAGATGAAGCTGGTCACGCCGCGGCTGCAGCGCATCCGCGAGATGTACGAGCACGACCGCGCCAAGATGAACCAGGCGATGATGGAGCTTTACAAGACGGAGAAGATCAATCCGCTCGGCGGCTGCCTGCCGATCCTGGTGCAGATCCCGGTGTTCATCGCGCTGTACTGGGTGCTGCTTGCCGCGATCGAGCTGCGCCACGCCCCCTTCATCCTCTGGATCAAGGACCTCTCGGCGCTCGACCCGTACTACGTGCTGCCGGTGCTGATGACGATCACGATGGTGATCCAGACGCGGATGAACCCGCCGCCGCCGGACCCGGTGCAGGCGAAGGTGATGCAGTTCATGCCGTACGTCTTCAGCGTGTTCTTCTTCTTCTTCCCGGCGGGCCTGGTGCTGTACTGGCTGGTGAACAACATCCTGTCCATCCTCCAGCAGTGGCAGATCCAGAGGATGTTCGAGCGCGACAAGCCGGCTCATGCCCGGCGCTGAAGCACCGGTTCCGGACACCATCGCCGCGATCGCGACGCCGCCGGGGCGCTCCGGCATCGGCGTGCTGCGCCTTTCCGGTCCGGCGGTGCCGGACATCGCGAGGGCGGTGCTCGGCGCTTTGCCCGAGCCCCGCCGGGCCAGCCTGAGGACTGCGCGCGGCGCGGCCGGCGAGCCCCTGGATCGGGGCATTGCGCTTTACTTTCCGGCGCCGCATTCGTACACCGGAGAGCACGTGCTCGAGTTCCACGGGCACGGCGGGCCGGTGGTTCTGCATGCGCTGCTGCGGGCTTTCCTCGACGCCGGCGCGCGCCTCGCCGAGCCGGGAGAGTACACGCGGCGCGCTTTTCTGAACGGCAAGCTCGACCTGGCTCAGGCCGAGGCGGTCGCGGACCTGATTGACGCCGCAAGCAGCGAGGCCGCGCGCTCGGCGCTGCGCTCGCTCGCGGGGGAGTTCTCGCGCGCGATCCACGCCCTCGCCACCGGGCTCACCGAGCTGCGTGCGCTCACCGAGGCGATGCTCGACTTCCCGGAAGAGGAGGTGGACGCGCTCGACCGAGACGATGCTCGGACCCGGCTTGCCGCGCTGCGCGCGCAGCTCGAGGACGTTCTCGCGCGCAGCCGGCAGGGGAGCCTGCTGCGCGCGGGCATCCATGTCGTGATCGCCGGCCGGCCGAACGTCGGCAAGTCGAGTCTGCTCAATCGCCTCGCCGGCGAAGAGCGCGCCATCGTCACCGCGATCCCCGGAACCACGCGCGACGTGCTGCGCGAGGACGTCGTCGTCGAGGGGGTGCCGCTGCACGTCGTGGACACCGCCGGCTTGCGCGAGACCGCGGACGAAGTCGAGCGGATCGGCGTCGAGCGCGCCTGGCGGGAGCTTGCACGCGCCGACGTGGTGCTCGCGGTGTTCGAGGCGGCTACCGGCATCGGAGCGGAGGACCGCGCGGTGCTCGCGCGCTTCGAGGAGCGGCTTCCGGCGGGCGCGACCCGAATCCACGTCTTCAACAAGATTGACCTCGCCGGCGTCTCTCCGGCGCTGCGCGAGACCGAGCCGCCAGAGGTGTTTCTCTCGGCGAAAACCGGCGAGGGGATCGAACTGCTGCGACGGGCGCTGCTAGAGGCCGCGGGTTGGGCAAGGAGCGGCGAGTCGGTCTACCTTGCCCGTGAGCGCCACCTGCGGGCGCTGGAGAGCGCGCGGACGCATCTCGCCGAAGCCGCGCGGCAGGAGGGGCGCTGGGAGCTTTTCGCCGAGGAATTGCGCCTGGCGCAGCAGGCGCTCGGCGCGATCACCGGCGAGTTCACCACCGAAGACCTGCTGGGCGAGATCTTTTCCCGGTTCTGCATCGGCAAGTAGCGAGTCGGGACATTCACGCGTTGGGCGCAGGAGGCTCGCGGGTGCGGCGGTGGGTGTGCCCCGGCACCGCGGCCAGGCGGGCGCGGTAGAATGCCCGCCCTTTCTCGGACCAGTCCGGCCCCGGGGCAGCCCAGGGCCGTTTTTGTTCAGGAGAGCGTTCTCGATGGCGCAGCCCAGCGAACCGACCGCCGAAACCCTTCCACGGCCGCCGTGGGTGCGCCACCGCCGATTGCTCGACTGGGTGGCTGGCGTCGTGCGACTCGCCAAGCCCGAGCGCGTTCACTGGTGCGACGGCTCGCAAGCCGAATACGACCGGCTCTGCGCCGAGCTGGTGCGCTCGGGCACTTTTCTGCGACTGAACGAGAACCTGCGCCCCGGGAGCTACCTCGCCCGCTCGCATCCGAACGATGTGGCGCGGATGGAGGACCGGACCTTCATTTGCTCGGAGAGGAAGGAAGACGCCGGTCCGACGAACAACTGGGTCGAGCCGCAGCAGATGCGCCGGACCCTCGCGCGGCTCTTCGACGGCTGCATGCGTGGGCGGACCCTGTATGTGGTCCCGTTCTCCATGGGGCCGATCGGCTCGCACATCGCGCAGGTGGGCGTCGAGCTCACCGACTCGGCGTACGTCGCGGTCAACATGAAGCTGATGACGCGCATGGGCCGCGCGGTGGTGGAACATCTGGGCGAGGAGGGCGAGTTCGTGCCCTGCGTGCACTCGGTCGGCGCGCCTCTGGCGCCGGGCGAGCGCGACGTCGCCTGGCCGTGCAACGACACCGAAAAGTGGATCGTCCACTTTCCGGAGACGCGCGAGATCTGGTCCTACGGCTCGGGCTATGGCGGCAACGCACTGCTCGGGAAAAAGTGCCTTGCGCTGCGCATCGCTTCGGTGATGGCGCGCGACGAGGGCTGGCTTGCCGAGCACATGCTCATCCTCGGCGTCGAATCCCCTGCGGGCGAGAAGCACTATGTCACCGCCGCCTTCCCGAGCGCCTGCGGCAAGACCAATTTCGCGATGCTGATTCCGCCCGCGGGACTCGCCGGCTGGAAGGTGACGACCATCGGGGAGGACATCGCATGGATCAAGCCGGGCCCGGACGGGCGGTTCTACGCCATCAACCCGGAAGCGGGGGTCTTCGGCGTGGCGCCCGGCACTTCGGAGGCGACCAATCCGAACGCGATGCGCATGCTGCGCGCCAACGTCATTTTCACCAACGTCGCGCTGACTCCGGCGGGCGACGTGTGGTGGGAGGACATGACCCGCACGCCGCCGCCGGAGCTTCTCGACTGGCAGGGCAAAGAGTGGACGCCGGGCTGCGGCCGGCCGGCGGCGCATCCGAACGCTCGCTTCACGGTCGCCGCCGCGCAGTGTCCCTCGATTGACCCGGCGTGGGAGGACCCGGGCGGGGTGCCGGTGTCGGCTTTCGTCTTCGGCGGCCGCCGCTCCGCCACCATCCCGCTCGTCGTCGAGGCGCCGAGCTGGGAGGACGGCGTCTACATGGGCGCGACGCTCGGCTCGGAGACGACGGCGGCGATCACCGGCAAGGTGGGCGTGGTGCGCCGCGACCCGATGGCGATGCTCGCCTTCTGCGGCTACCACATGGGCGACTATTTCGCTCACTGGCTGAAGATGGGACGCTCGGTGGCGCAGCCGCCGCGCATCTTCCGCGTCAACTGGTTCCGCAAGGACGCCGCCGGGCGCTTCCTCTGGCCGGGGTTCTCGGAGAACATGCGCGTGCTGAAGTGGATCGTCGAGCGCTCGGCCGGCCGCGGTGCGGGAGCGGTCACGCCCCTCGGCATCATTCCGCGCTACGAGGATCTCGACTGGAGGGGGCTCGATTTCGACCGTGCCCGGTTCGACGAGATCACCGCGGTGGACGAGCGCGCCTGGGCCGAGGAGTTGAAGTCGCACGACGAGCTGTTCTCGCGTCTGGGCGCGCGCGTGCCGCAGGCGCTCGAACGGCGCCGCAGCCGCATGCACGAGCAGCTCGCCGCCTGAGGCGGCTAGCGCGGGCCGCGCACGAAGCGCAACGCGAGTGCCGCCGCAAGGAGCGAGACGGCGCCCGCGGCGGCGAAGACGGCGGGCGAGCGCGCCGACTCCAGGAGCTGGCCACCGAGCGCAAGGCCGCAGCCCACTCCGGCGAGCAGGCCGGTCGCCGACCAGGTGAAGGCTTCGGTCGAATGCTCCGGGCGCGAGGCCCTCGCCACCAACATGGACTGCATGATCAGCGCCGGTGCCATGACGATGCCGGCGATCGCGCACCACAGCGCCCAGAGCCAGGCGGGCAGCGCCAGCGCAAGCGGTGCGATGCCGAGGCCCATCAGCGCGAGCGTGACCGGGAACTGGCGCGCAAGCGGCAGCCCCCAGGTGCGCGCGCCATAAACCAGTCCGCCGGCGGCGCTGCCGATGCTCATGACACCGAGCAGCACGCCGGCGAGCGCGGGTGCGCCGCGCTCGAGCGCGTAGGCGGTGACGCCGATCTCGACCAGACCGAAGGCGCTCGCGTAAAGGAGCACGACCGCGATCAGGCGCACGAACGCCGGATCGCCGAGCGGGCCGAACAGGCTCGCGCTCGCACGCGGGGCGTGGCGCCATTCGGCGAGCCCGCGGCTGCGTACAAACAACAGCGTGCCGGCGAAGCCGCAGGCCGCGGCGAAGAGCACCGCCGTCGCAGGGGAGGCGAGTCCGACGAAAAGCGCGACCAGCATCGGCCCGGCGATGAACAGAATCTCGATCAGCACCGACTCGAGCGAGTAGGCCGCCGCGAGCTGCGCATCCTCCGCGAAACGCTGCTTGAAGAGGGCGCGCATGCAGGCGGTGATCGGCGGAAAGCTTGCCCCGGCGGCCGCCGCGAGCGCGGGTGCGACCCATGCCGGAGCCTGCGAGGTGAATGCCGCCGCGAGGGCGCCGAGCGCCGCGGGATAGACGAACGCGCAGGCGAGCAGCGTCGGGCGCGGGCCGAAGCGGTCTATCGAGCGACCGAGAAGCGGCGCGACAGCGGCGAGTCCGGCGACATAGCAACCGCTCACCAGGCCGCCGAGCGCATACGAGCCGCTTGCCTGCTGCGCGAGCAGCAGGATCGCCAATCCTGCGATGCCGATCGGGAGCCTTCCCAGCGCGGAAGCGAGAAACAGCCCGCGGACCGAGGGATGGTGAAGGAGCTTTGCGTACGACGCCAGCAAAAGCATCGGTAGCGTCGCCTCGGCACGCTGCGGCGCAAAAAAGGGCGAATTTTCTCATGGCTCGCTCCCAACGGCTTATGTTGCATCGCACAATAATGGAGTTTCTAGCGCTCTGCCGGAGTCTTCTTTGATGTTTCACGTGAAACAGTCGGTTGCCCATGGATATGGTTTCACGTGAAACGCTGACGTATGATTGCGGCCTTCGAGAATCTTCCCGTGCTTTTTCCAGAGACTTTTGACGTCGTTGTCGTCGGCGGCGGCCACGCCGGAACGGAGGCGGCGCTCGCCTCTGCGAGGGCGGGGTGCCGAACGCTGCTTCTCACCCACAGCATAGAGACGCTGGGGCAGATGTCTTGCAATCCGTCTATCGGCGGGATCGGCAAGGGGCATCTGGTCAAGGAGATAGACGCCCTTGGAGGGGCGATGGCGATCGCGACCGACGAGGCCGGAATCCAGTTCCGCACGCTGAACTCCTCCAAGGGGCATGCGGTCCGGGCGACTCGCGCGCAGGCAGACCGCGTTTTGTACCGCCGGGCGATCCGGCGCAGGCTCGAGAATCAGCCCAATCTGATGCTCTTGCAGCAGGCGGTGGACGACATCCTGGTCGAGGGCGAGAGGGTGGTCGGAGTGGTCACTCAGCTCGGCATCCGGATTCGCGCTCGAGCAGTCGTACTGACGGCGGGGACCTTCCTTGCCGGCAGGGTTCACGTCGGTCTGCAAAGCTACGAGGCAGGGCGCGCCGGGGATCCCGCCTCGGTGAGTCTTGCCGCGCGTCTGCGCGAGCTGAACCTTCCGGTGGGCCGCCTGAAGACCGGCACCCCGCCTCGCCTGGACGGCCGCACGATTGATTTCAGCGCTCTCGAAATACAGCCTGGAGACGATCCGGAGCCGGTGTTCTCGTTCCTCGGCCGGCGCGAGATGCATCCCCCGCAACGGCCGTGCTGGATCACGCATACCAATCCGCGTACGCACGAAATCATCCGTGCGGCGCTGGATCGCTCGCCAATGTTCACCGGCGTGATCAAGGGCGTCGGGCCGCGCTACTGTCCCTCGATAGAGGACAAGATCCATCGCTTCGCGGGCAAGGACAGCCACCAGATCTTTCTGGAACCCGAAGGGCTGGAAACCACCGAGATCTACCCGAACGGGATCTCGACCAGCCTGCCTTTCGACGTTCAACTGGCGCTCGTGCGCTCGATCAAGGGGCTGGAGCGGGCGCACATTCTGCGGCCGGGATACGCGATCGAGTACGACTACTTCGACCCGCGCAACCTGAAGTCGTCGCTGGAGACGAAATCCATCTCCGGACTTTTCTTCGCTGGCCAGATCAACGGCACGACCGGCTATGAGGAAGCAGCCGCGCAAGGGCTCCTGGCGGGCCTGAACGCCGCCCTCCAGGTTCAGGAACGAGAGCCTTGGTGCCCTGGGCGAGACGAGGCATACATCGGCGTTCTGGTCAGCGATTTGGTCACGCGCGGGGTTTCAGAACCGTACCGCATGTTCACGAGCAGGGCCGAGTACCGGCTGATGCTCCGGGAGGACAACGCCGATCTTCGGCTCACGGAAACAGGACGGCGGCTCGGGATCGTGGATGACGAGCGCTGGGATGCATTTTGCCGAAAGCGCGAGGCTATCGAGCGCGAACGCGAGCGGTTGCGCAGCCATTGGGTGAACCCGAAGATGCTGCCGCCGGAGGCTGCGCGAAAACTTCTCGGCCAGCCGATCGAGCGCGAGCACACGCTTGAGGAACTTTTGCGCAGACCTGGTGTGAGTTATAGCTCACTTACGAATTATTTCAATAGCAGCGAGGAACTTCCTCCGAAAGATGTAGCCGAGCAGGTTGAAGTGCAGGTCAAGTACGAGGGCTACGTCGCGCGTCAGAAGGCGGAAGTCGCGCGCCGCGCCGCGCAGGATTCGCTCCGCATTCCCCCGGACCTCGATTACTCGCAAGTGCGCGGGCTTTCGGTGGAAGTTCGGCAGAAGCTCACCGCCTACCGGCCGGAAACGATCGGCCAGGCCGCGCGCATCTCGGGCGTCACGCCGGCCGCGATTTCGCTGCTGCTCGTGCACCTTCGGCGCCACGCCGGCGCCGCGGCGCAGGCGCGCCCGGACCGCGCGCGGCAAAGGCGCGCATGACGCCGCAGGCCGCGCTCGACCGCGGTCTTGCGGAGCTGAAGCTGCCGCTTCCGGCCGAAGCGCCGGCGAAGTTGCTCGCCTATCTCGAGCTGCTCGCGAAGTGGAACCGCACGCACAACCTCACAGCGATCCGCGACCCGGTGCAGGCCGTGAGCCACCACCTGCTCGATTCGCTCGCGGCGCTGCCCGAGCTGCCGGGCGGCTCGCTCGCCGACGTCGGCTCGGGCGGCGGCCTGCCCGGCATTCCGATCGCCATCGCCCAGCCGGCGCGCAGCGTGACGCTGAACGATACCAGCCGCAAGAAGGGCGCGTTCCTGCGCCAGGCGGTGATCGAGCTGAAGCTCCCCAATGCGCGGGTGCACGTTGAACGTGTCGAGCAATGGCGGCCGCTGGAGCGCTTCGCCGTGGTGATCTCGCGCGGCTTTGCGAGCCTCGCCACGTTCATCGCGCGCTGCCGGCACCTCGTGGCCGAGAGCGGCGTGCTCGCGGCGATGAAGGGGGCGTACCCCGCTGCGGAACTCGCCGCGGTAGGACCGGACTGCGATTGCGGCGACGTGCGCCGGCTGCGGGTGCCGCTGCTCGACGAGGAGCGCCATCTCGTGCTTTGCCGGGTGCGGCGCTGACATGGCGCGCGTGATCGCGATCGCCAACCAGAAAGGCGGCGTCGGCAAGACGACGACGAGCGTCAACCTCGCCGCCGGGCTCGCCGCCGCGGGCCAGCGCGTGCTGCTCGTGGACATGGATCCGCAGGGCAACGCCACCACCGGCAGCGGCGTGGACAAGCGCGCGCTTTCGCGCACGGTGTATCACGCGCTGCTAGGGCTCGTGGACATCGCCGCGATCCGGGTGCGCGCGGACAAGGGCGGCTACGATCTGGCGCCCGCCAACCGCGAGCTGGCCGGCGCCGAAGTGGAGCTGGTCGAGCTGCCCGAGCGGGAGGGGCGGCTGCGTGCGGCGCTCGCGCCGGTGCTCGCGCAGTACGACCTCGTGCTGATTGACTGCCCGCCCTCGCTCAGCCTGCTCACGGTGAACGCGTTCGTCGCCGCCGAGGAAGTGCTGATTCCGATGCAGTGCGAGTACTACGCGCTGGAGGGTCTGTCCGATCTCGTCGCCACCATGCGGCGCGTGCGCGCCAATCTCAATGCAAGGCTGGAGATCGCGGGGCTGCTGCGCACCATGTTCGATCCGCGCAACACGCTGGCGCATCAGGTGTCGCAGCAACTGGAGCGGCACTTCGGCGACAAGGTGTATCGGACGCTCGTGCCACGCAACGTGCGCCTTGCCGAGGCGCCGAGCTACGGCGCGCCGGCGGTGGTGTGGGACCCGGGCTCGAAGGGCGCGCAAGCCTATCTCGCGCTCGCGCGCGAGATCCTGGAGCGCGGCGCGGGCGCAAGCCGCGCCGCCGCGTGAGGGCGCCGCGGTGAAGCACAAGGGGCTCGGGCGCGGGCTGGAGGCGCTGCTCGGCGGTGAAGCGGCGCCGCGTGCCGACGCGGTGACGACGCTGCCCGTGGCCGCGATCCAGCCAGGGCGCTACCAGCCGCGTACGCGCATGGACGAGGGCTCGCTCGCCGAACTCGCCGCCTCGATCCGGGCGCAGGGCCTCATCCAGCCGCTGCTCGTTCGCCCACTGGGCGGCGCGGCGGGCGAGCGCCGCTACGAGATCATCGCCGGCGAGCGCCGCTGGCGAGCGGCGCAACTCGCCGGCCTCGCCGAGGTCCCGGTGCTGGTGCGCGAGGTTCCGGACGAGGCCGCGCTCGCGATGTCGCTGATCGAGAACATCCAGCGCGAGGACCTCAATCCGATCGAGCAGGCGGCCGGATTGCAGCGCCTGCTCGACGAATTCGAACTGACGCACGAGCGCGTCGCCGAGGCGGTCGGGCGCTCACGGAGCGCCGTCACCAACCTGCTGCGGCTGCTCCGGCTCGCAAAACCGGTGCAGCAGATGCTGGCCGAGGGCGTGCTGGAGATGGGCCACGCGCGCGCGCTGCTCGCGCTCGAGCCGGCGCAGCAGATCGAGGCGGCGAATCGAATCGCGGCGCGCGGCCTGTCGGTGCGCGAAGCCGAGGCGCTCGTCGCGCGGCGCGCGCGCGGCGCCGCGCGGCCGCGGCCGGCGCGTGCCGACCGGGATCTGCGGCGCCTGGAGGAGGAGGTCTCCGATCGCATCGGCACCACCGTCGAAATCCGCCCAGGACGAAAGGGGCGCGGACGCATCGTGGTTCACTACTCGAGCCTCGAGCATCTCGACGAGCTGCTCGCCAAGCTGCGCTGAGGCGGCGGTGCTGCGGCGCAATGCGTTGACCAGCGCCGGCCGCGAAAGCTATACTTTCGAGCCTTTGCGGACGCGGTGAGCACGGGAGAAAGACCGCGCGCGCTCGGCAGGCCGGTGCGCATCGTGCTGCGTTGGCAGCTTGCCGCGACCGCAGTGCTGGCGCTTGGCGCGTGGATCGCGTCCGGATGGCACGGCGCGGCATCGGCGGCGCTCGGCGGCGCGGTGAGCATCGGCGCCGGGGCGCTCTCTGCATGGGTTGCGGAAATGCGCAGGGCGCCGACCGCAGGGGGGATCCTGGCAGGGGCGCTGGCGGCCGAAGGGGTCAAGATCGGCGCGATCGCGATCCTGCTTTGGCTGGTGCTGGCGCTTTACCGCGACGTGGTCGTGATCGCGTTTCTCGCGTCATTCATGGTCACGGCGCTGATTTTTTCGATGGCTTTCTTCGTGCGCGACAGGAACTGAATGGCCGCCGGAAGCGAACTCACACCCATCGAGTACATCGGGCACCACCTGAGCTTTTTCGCCAAGCCGGTGGGCGCGGGCGGGTTCTGGACGTTGCATGTGGACACGCTCGTCGTCGCATTCGCCGTCGGCGCGCTCGGCCTCGGCTTTCTGTGGTGGGTCGTGCGCGGCGCCACCGCCGGCGTGCCCAACCGCCGCCAGGCGTTCGTCGAGCTCGCCTTCGAGTTCATCACCGAGCAGGCGAAGACCGTCTTCCATCACGGCGACCTGCACCGTTTCGTCGCCCCGACCGCGCTCACGGTGTTCGTCTGGGTGCTGCTGATGAACGCGATGGATTTCCTGCCGGTGGACTGGGTCGCGCTCGGCACGCACCACCTCTCCGAGCACGGTTTCCGGATCGTGCCCACCGCGGACGTGAACACCACCTTCGCGCTGGCGCTCACGGTCTGGGTGCTGATGATCTACTTCAACATCGCGGTGAAGGGCCTGGGCGGCTGGCTGCACGAGCTCACGTGCGCGCCGTTCGGCATCCGGCCGTGGTGGGCGGCGCCGTTCCTGCTCGTGTTCAACCTGCTGTTCAACTTCATCGAGTACGTTTCCAAGCCGCTGTCGCACTCGCTGCGGCTTTTCGGCAACATGTACGCGGGCGAGATCATCTTCCTGCTGCTCTGGGTGTGGGCGGCGCACGCCACCTTCACCGGCGGTTTCTTCAGCGCCCTGGGCGGCGTGGTGTCGCTCGTCGCCTCGACCGCGCTCGGCCTGGGCTGGGCGATCTTCCACATCCTGATCGTCGTGCTGCAGGCCTTCATCTTCATGATGCTCACGGTGGTGTACATCGCGCTCGCACACGAGCATCACTGACAACCCGAATCACCTACCGCACACCCTCAGCTCAAGAAAGGAACCAGTGATGGAAAAACTTCAGCTTCTGGCGATGATCCAGGCCTACACCAGCATCGGCATCGGTCTCATGATCGGGGTCGGCGCCGCGGGCGCGTGCATCGGCGTGGGCGTGATGTGCAGCCGCTTCCTCGAGGCCGCCGCGCGCCAGCCCGAGCTTACCAACTCGCTGCAGGCGAAGGTGTTCCTGCTGCTCGGCCTGATCGACGCCTCGTTCATCATCGGCGTCGGCCTGGCCATGATGTTCGCCTTCGCCAATCCGCTGCTCGCCGTGGTGCGCTAGCGGGGCGCCGGCCCGCGGTCGATCCGTGCAGGGGCGCACATGAACATCAATCTGTCGTTGATCGCGCAGGCGATCGCCTTCGGCCTGTTCATCTGGTTCACGGCGCGTTTCGTCTGGCCGCCGCTGCTGCGCGCGATCGAGACGCGCCAGAAGACCATCGCCGACGGCCTCGCCGCCGCCGAGCAGGGGCGGCGGTCGCTGGAGCTGTCCAGCCGCCAGGCCGAGCAGGCGCTGCGCGAGGCGCGCGACCGCGCCGCCGAGATCGTGGCGCAGGCCGAGCGGCGCGCGGCGCAGCTCGTCGAGGAGGCGAAGGCCGCGGCGCGCACCGAGGCCGAGCGCGAGCGCGCCGCCGCCAGGGCCGACATCGCGCAGGAAGTGGCGCGCGCGCGCGAACAGCTGCGCGATCAGGTGGCGGCGCTGGTGGTGGCCGGCGCCGAGCGGATCCTGCGCCGCGAGGTGGATGCGCGCGCGCACGCCGATCTGCTCGAGGCGGTCAAGAAACAGCTGTAATGGCCGAGCCCTCCACCATCGCGCGACCGTACGCCGAGGCGGCGTTCGCGATCGCGGACGAATCGGGCAGGCGCGCCGAGTGGTCGGCGATGCTCGCCGACATGGCCGCGGTGGTGGCCGACCCCCGCGTGCGCGCGGCGATCGCCGACCCGCGGCGGTCGGCGGCGCAGGCGGCGGGACTCGTCATCGGCATCCTCGCCGGGCGGCTGACGGGGGAGGCCGAGAACTTCGTGCGCGTGCTCGCGGAGAACGGGCGCCTGGCGCTGCTGCCGCACATCCGCGCGCAGTACGAGGCGCTGCGCAACGAGCGCGAGGGCGTGGTCGAGGCCGAGGTCCATAGCGCCTTCGAGCTGGACCCGGCGCAGCTCGCCGACCTGGTGGCGCGCCTGGAGAAGAAGACCAGGCGCAAGGTGAAGGCGAGCGTGCGCCTGGACCGCGAACTCATCGGCGGCGTGCGCATCGTGCTCGGCGACAAGGTGATCGACGGTTCGGCGCGCGCGCAGCTCGCCGCGCTGGAAACCGCATTGAAGACCGGCTAGCCGCCCGCGCGCGGCCCGGCAATCCAAGGAGCAGTCATGCAACTCAACCCTACCGAAATCTCGGAGCTGATCAAGAGCCGGATCCAGAAACTGGACGCCGGCGCCGAGATGCGCACCCAGGGCACGGTGGTGTCGGTGACCGACGGCATCTGCCGGATCCACGGCCTGTCCGACGTGATGCAGGGCGAGATGCTGGAGTTTCCGAAGAACACCTTCGGGCTGGCGCTCAACCTCGAGCGCGACTCCGTCGGCGCCGTCATCCTCGGCGACTACGAGCACATCACCGAGGGCGACACGGTGAAGTGCACCGGCAAGATCCTGTCGGTGCCGGTGGGCCCGGAGCTGCTCGGGCGCGTGGTCAATTCGCTCGGCCAGCCGATTGACGGCAAGGGCCCGATCCAGGCCAAGCTCACCGACGTGATCGAGAAGGTCGCCCCGGGCGTGATCGCGCGCCAGTCGGTGTCGCAGCCGGTGCAGACGGGCCTCAAGGCCATTGACGCGATGGTGCCGATCGGGCGCGGCCAGCGCGAGCTCATCATCGGCGATCGCCAGACGGGCAAGACCGCGGTGGCGGTGGACACGATCATCAACCAGAAGGGCAAGGACCTCTACTGCATCTACGTCGCGATCGGCCAGAAGGCCTCGACCATCGCGGGCGTGGTCCGCAAGCTCGAAGAGC
>Ga0073934_10002357_pt1 | contig 39928 bp, 45 predicted proteins | sample LarsenN4metaG_FD_76834 | JGI IMG/M metagenome (GOLD analysis project Ga0073934, IMG submission 76834) | Hot spring sediment bacterial and archeal communities from British Columbia, Canada, to study Microbial Dark Matter (Phase II) - Larsen... ... | reverse complement strand
TGATGGTAGCAGGCGGCGCACCTGATATCGTCGGCGGCCTGATACTTCCTCCGCTTCCCACGCCGAACGTGTTCTGAAGGATCGAAACGATTCCCCAGATCGAGACCATGACGAAAAGAACGATAATGCCATAGATCATGATCGTTTTCCCCCGCTGCTTGTTTTGAGGAGTGGCGGGAGCCCCGTACATGGAATGCGCAGCCGTGCCCTCGCCGCCTGAAAGGGAGAATAGGTACATCGCCAGGCCCCAGAAAAATGCAAGAAGCGCAAGTCCCGCAATGATGGGCGTCGCGGCCCCTACCAGCTGGCCTACCGTGCAGAGAAGATTGAAAAGAGTCGCGCTCATGCGTTATTGCGATCTCGGGATGATATAGGGCAGTTCCTTCGTCTGCTCAGCATCTTCGAGTCCGAAGGTGTTCTGAAGTATCGAGACCAACCCCCAGACGGAGACGATAACGAAAAGTGCGAGGATACCATACGTCATCATGTCGCGGCCTTTCTTCTTGTCCTTGTCGTCGCCGGAAAAATTCATCACGTACATCGCCAGACCCCAGAAGAATGCGAGTAGGGCGAGCGCGACTACGATCGGCGTCAGAACATTGAGAAGGCCGCCGAACGTTCCGAGAACGTTGAACAAAGTGGTTTCGGTCGCATGCACATTCATGGGGAGAGCGAGTACGACGATGCCGAAGAAAAGAGGTGTATGTTTCATGATTCGCTGATGATTACACTGTACCATCGTGATTTAATTTCACCTGGGTTCTATCCCCGTTACTAGTTTCCGCCCTGAATCTGAACCGCACCCGGCTCTGCAGTCGTTGAGCCGGGACCGAAGAAGGTGTTCTGCAGCATCGCGACGATCCCCGCGAGCGAGAAAAGGACAAAGAGCGCGATAACGCTCCAGATCATACGCTCCCTCGCCTGCTTTTTCTTTTCGGCATCCGATACGGTAGCGAGAAGCTGAAACAGGTTCCAGAAAAACGCCAGAAGCACGAATGCGAACGGAATCGCTAGAAAAACGACCTGGCTAAGAGTGGCGATGAAGTCCGCGAGTGATCGTTCGGTGTCCATGGACAAAAGGGGTCAACGGGAAACGGAGGCGCGCGCCCCCGTTTATAACATCCTGCTTAGTTACACTCGCCAATGTTGACGCCGGGTATCTCGACGCAGGGTATCTCTTCCTGCTGATTTTCAACGTCGCCCGAGAGGAACGTATTCTGAAGGACCTGGACTATGCCCCACACCGACACCATGACGAAGAGGACGAGGATGCCGTACACCATCATGTCACGGCCTTTCTTCTTGTCCTTGTCGTCTCCCGAGAAGTTGAGGACGTACATCGCCAATCCCCAGAAGAATGCGAGGAGCGCGATAGCGACGACGACCGGGGTTATGACCGCGATCAAAGCGCCTACGCTCTGGAAGACATCAATGAGAGTGTCGTTCGTGGCAGCAAAGGCCAAGAAGGGCGCAAACGCTGCGGAACCGACGATCGCTGTCTTGATAAGCTCTTTCATAGAAAATACAGATGATTTGTTAAAAATGACCGCGTACTAATGCGTAGTGGTATTGTAGCACCGCAGCGTTGTTGAAACGACACCCTAAGGGCCGGTGTGGATAGCACCCCGAAGCCGCGAAAGCAGAAAACAGCGGCTAAAGGATCCCCTGCTGCAGGTCCTCGACCGTCTCTCCGATTGCAAGCGACAGCGCCTGGGCGCCCAGGATGAGGAGCGCACCGACGATAGCCCAGAAGAACATCTGTCGGACCTTCTTCAACTCTTCCGGGTTCCCGCTTGCAGCGACGAACTTGAAGCCGATAAAAACCAGGAATAGCACGAGGAACGGGAAAGCGATCAGGACGACAAATTCGAGGATCCTCTGTAGGAATTCCGTAATCGAGTTGAACCCGAGCGGATTTTCAAGTTCAGCCGCATGCACGAGCACAAACGGCGACAGGAGAAGGATAAACGCGAGGGCAAATGTTATGACCCTTTGCATACGATTTATTGTACCCCACTCAGCAGGGCTTCAAGCTCGGCCGATCCTTCTGATACCGCCTCGGCGACCGTGAGCGCTCCTGACGCTACCCCCTCGATCATTTTCTTGAATATCGCGTCGGTACGCGACGGATACGGATCAGGAAAGACGAAGGAAGAAAGCGCGGTTGCGCGGAACATACCCCGGTACGGATCGGCGGCGGAGTCAGATACCGCATCGCGTCTGACCGAAGGGATACGGAACCGGGTTTCGATTGTTTCCTGGATTGCGGCGCCCGTAAGCGCTTGCCCGACCGCAAGGGCACCCTCCGTATTTCGCGCGCCCCGCGGGATGACAAACGCGACCATCGCGGTTTCGACGTCACTGCCGCCGCCGCGGACGGATGGCACGCGCGCGATATCGAAATTGAGGTTGGGATTAGCCGCACGGATGCGCGAAAGCTCCGATGCACGGCCGAAATAGATGGCAACCTTGCCAGCAAGAAACGCATCGTAGGAGGTTGGCTGAGACCGGTTCCAAGAATAGACCGGTTTCACCGGATCAGCGAACTCCGAATAGAATCGGAGAGCGGAATCCCCTGAAGCGATCGCGCTCGATCTCTCGGCAAGCGACGAGCGATACCCATCCTGAGTCTCTTTGACGATATCGTTCCCCAATTGCTTCAAGAGCGTGGTAAAAATGGCTTTTGCATTAGCGATGTTATCCCATGTTCCCAGTCCCACTGCGCTTTGAGTGAGCGTCCCTCCTTCGGTCGTTTTTGACAAAGCCGGCGCCAAGGTTGCAAGATCGTCCCAATACTGAGGCGGACGTGCCACGCTTGCGTTCGCGAACAGCGTGCGGTTCCAGTACATGACCAAAGGATCCGCGAGCAACGGCAACCCCCAGATCCCGTCCGACGAAAGCAGTACTTCTCCGGCTTCGATGTATGCATCCTGGAAGTCGCGGCGGCTCATGAACGAGTACGGGATACGCTGAAGCTTCGTTTTTTCGGAAAGAAGATGCGATACCGGCAACAGTACCGCGTCAGGTGCTTTGCCGGATGCGATAGCAGAGACCAAGCTGTTCACCAACGCCTCTTCGGGAACCTCTTGGTACGACACGTTGCTGAATCCGCCTTCTTCATCCAGTTCCTGTATCGCGATCAGAAGCTGTTCGACCTGATCCTTCGGAAGCGATCCCCATATCGTGACAGAGCCTGCACTCCCGCCGCTTGAAGCAGAAAATGTAGCGAAAATGAAAACAGCAATGAGCCCAAGACCAACGAATATGCCGGCGACGATCGTGGGGAAAAGTTTCATCCTGTTGTAGAGTTTCGGCTTGCGCTTATGCGCTTGCCGAAACGTTTGTTACTGATAAAGACTTTGACCACACCCATTCAACAGCGTCGCGTACCGTTCGGAGAACGAGCCGAAACTTCACAACGGGAGTCATACCTTAACTATATCGTGAATACGGAAAGCGCGGGTGCAAAACGCACAAACGATTCAGTGATTTTTTGCCACGAACGCAAAGTGATGCGTACCCGCGGGAAGCATATCGCCCACGGAAAATCCCGCCTCCTCGAAAAGCCGCGCGGCCTCTCCCGGCGTTATGACCGATCCTTCAGGCGGTCCCATGTTACGGAACGACGAAACCCAATCGACGACGAGCGCTTCGCCGTCGGGTGCAAGCACGCGCGAAAGCTCGCGGACGAACCTGCTCCTGTCGCGAAGCTGATGGAGGATATTCGCAGCGATCCCTGCCTTGAGCAGATTGTCGGCAAGCGGGATATGAGCATTGAGGTCGGATGTAAGCGTATAGAGATTGCCGTGGTGCGAAACCGAGCGATGCAGGGAATCAAGCGACGGCGCGAACGCGTCGAAGGCATAGACCGCTCCGGTGCTTCCGACCTTCTCCAATGCCGCAGTCGCGTAATGTCCCGCACCTGTCCCGAAGTCCGCAACGCGCGCACCGTGCGGGATAGTGACGTGGTTGATGATCTGCCGGGGGTTCAGGAACATACATTAATCGTACAACAAAACGCCCTCTCGGACGGTAAGTATCCCCTCTTGTCCTGAAGACTTTTGAAAATCGATGGGATGCGAGGCGCAGGTGAGTACCGAACCGAGCCATATCGCGCATATGGTGAGGGAGGAACGGAACCTGCAACAAAGCAGACCGTGATTTTAAAAAGTCGTGAACGCGGCGATAGTATCGCCCTCGTAAAGCTTCATCACCCGCACGCCCTGTGTCACACGTGAAAGTGTGGGTACCTGCTTCAATTCCGTCCGGATGACCTGGCCTTTCTTCGATGCAACGATTATCTCGCTCATCTCATCGGTAATGACGCGCCCGGCGATCACGGGCCCGGTCTTTGCGGTGACGTTCGCGGTCTTGATGCCTGACCCTCCGCGCTTCTGGATCTTGTATTCCTTGACGGGGGTCCTTTTGCCGTAGCCGAGGTTGGTCACCACGAGGAACGATCCTTCTTTCTCGTCACGGATGACGTCCGCGCCGACGATCGAGTCTTTGCCGGATATCTTCATGGCGCGAATGCCGCCTGCGGTGCGGCCCATCTCGCGAATATCGGATTCCTTGAAGCGGATCGCCTGGCCAAGCGAGGTCGTAAGCATGACCGTGTCGTTTTTCATGACGGGAAGCACAGAGATCAGACGGTCGCCTTTCTGCAGGGTCATCGCGATGATGCCGCTTCGTCTGACGTCGGTGAATTGCTCGACCTTCACCTTCTTCGCAACACCCTTCTCGGTGACAAGCATGAACGCGGTCGCTTCCGCCTTTAACTTCATATCCTTCGGCATCGTGACGATCGAGGTCACGTGCTCATCCGCCGATAACGGCAGCACATTCATGATGGATTTGCCCTTGGTGGCTCGCTTCCCTTCCGGCACATCGAACATGCGGGTCTGATACACCTTGCCACGGTCGCTGAAGAACAAGATGTGATCGTGGGTTGAACCCTCAAGGAACCTGATGACGAAGTCCTCTTCCTTTGTGTTGAGATCGATGACACCCACTCCGCCACGGTTCTGCTTCTTATATTCGGAAGGGTTGGTGCGCTTTATGAAGCCGGAAGATGTGAGCGTAAGCATCGCCGCCTGATCCGGAATCAGGTCCTCTTGCGACATGTTCTTTACTCCCCCTTTCACTATCTTAGTTCTGCGCTCGTCCGCGTATTTCTCGCGAAGCGCCAGTAGCTCTTTCTTCACTACAGCCATGATCTTTTTCGTAGAGGAAAGTATCTCTTCGAGTTCCTTGATGAGCGCCTGGACCTCCTTAAGCTCGTCTTCGATCTTTTTCCGCTCCAACCCTGCGAGTTTCGAAAGACGCATCTCCAGGATCGCAGTCGCCTGCCGGTCCGAGAACTTGAACTGCTTCATCAAAGCGGCGTGCGCGCCCGCCACGTCTTTGGCGGCTTTGATCGTCTTGATGATGGCATCGATGTGATCGAGCGCTTTCTTGAGGCCAAGCAGGATGTGTTCGCGATCCTTTGCGACGCGAAGATCGAATTCGGTCCGGCGCTTCACCACTTGCCTACGATGTCCGATGAAATTCGAAAGGATGCCTTCAAGAGACAGGGTCTGAGGAACGCCCTCCACGAGGACGACCATGTTGTAATGGAACGCCTCTTCAAGCTGCGTGTGCTTGTACAAGTAGTTAAGGACCGCCTGTGGCTGTGCGTTGTTCTTGAGTTCGATGACGACACGGATATCGGAAGTCGATTCGTCGCGGATGTCGCGTACGCCTTCCAATTTCTTGTCTCGCACCAGATCCGCGATCGCGACGATAAGGTCGGACTTGTTGACGCGGTATGGGATCGACGTGATGACGATGATGTTGTTGCCTTTCTTGTCCTCGGTGATTTCCGCGACGCCGCGTACTACGACCGGACCGCGGCCGTTCGCGTATGCATGAGCGATGTCTTTCGAGTTATACGCGACACCGCCGACGGGAAAATCGGGACCTTGAACAAACTGCAGAAGATCCTCGGTAGAGGCATCCGGATTGTCGATGAGGTGCACGGTCGCATCGACGACTTCGCCGAGGTTGTGCGGAGGAATGTTAGTCGCCATACCGACCGCGATGCCAAGGGTGCCGTTAAGGAGGATGTTCGGCACGCCCGCAGGCAAGACATCCGGTTCTTTTTGCGTTCCGTCGTAGTTAGGACGCCACTCGACGGTGTCCTTATCGAGATCGGCAAGCATCTCGGCCGCAAGTTTCGACATTTTGGCTTCCGTATAGCGCATCGCTGCGGCTGAATCGCCGTCGATCGAGCCGAAGTTTCCCTGGCCGATGATCAAGGGGTAGCGCATGGTGAAATCCTGCGCCATCTTGACCAGGGCGTCATAGACCGCGGTGTCCCCGTGCGGGTGGAACTTTCCGAGCACATCACCGACTATCGCAGCCGATTTTCTGGGCTTTGAATTCGATGTGAGTCCCATGCGGTGCATGGTGTAGAGGATGCGACGATGCACCGGCTTCAACCCGTCGCGCACATCAGGAAGCGCGCGGCTCGTGATGACCGACATCGCGTAGTCAAGATATGACTCGCGCATTTCGGTCGTGATCGAACGCGAAACGACGCGAAGGCCTGCTTCGGCCTTTGGAGATGGGTTCTCTTCCGGAGTTTTATCCTTCTTTCTCGCCATTTATTCCTTTCAGTGTATCAGAAAACGCGTTTCAAAACCATCCGCTATTCGGGCTCTGTTGAGGTCGCTCCCGGAAGCGGTATGTCGAGAAACGTTGGCGGAGCAAGGGTGGGGTCAACGCTCGCCGGGGTGCCTTCTTCAACGGGTGCGGCTGTATCCGAATTAGCTTTTGACTGATCGAAATGCTTCGCTATCCCCGAGACGAAAAAGATGAACCATATCGCGGTGACCACACCCATCACGATGATTGCTGAGATCGCGGCGAACTTTCGTCGCACCTCGACCGGTTTTCTCCTTATCTTCTCAATAGCGGAAAAGATATCCATACCCCTTTGCACATTGTATAACCGCTCCTACACGTTTCCGCTGATCGTCCGCACCAGTCTTGATAGTAAGAACGGAACGAATCCGGCCGGAACGGAGTCCGGAATGTGTCGATCTACGAGAGCAGCACGACTTCGCCATCCATGGCGGCAAGTTCCTTGGCCCTCACCGTGAATTTATCTCCGGCCTTAGTCGCTTCTCCTCCTTCTGCCTTAAGGAACGCTTGAAGCTCCTTATCTGAACCGACTGCATACGGCAGTATCGCTTTCGGCTCGATCGACGTTACCAACTCATGCGCAGCTTTAGGATCAAGCGTTCCGTCGCCAACCGGCACAAGCACGATGCCCACTTCATTTAACTCCGCGCGTACTTCCTGAGGCAGCTTGGCGGAAGAGAGCGCTCCTAATATAAGGACGCGTATCCCGTCCATATCCATTATGTAGACCGTGTTGCCGACGTCAGACAGCACGTCGCCGTAATCCGAGCGCGTGGCATATCCCCTAACGGTGACATCTCCTACTTCGTACGCACCGGGGCCGGAAATCACGAACGGTTCCTTCTCCCCGTGCGTTGCGGTTTCCGCACCGTTCCAGTCAGAATCCGGCAACGAGATGAGTACCAAGTCAGAGCCGAACTTTGACACTTTGTGCTTTTTCCATCGAGCGCTCGCCGGATTCACCCCTACCGTGACGGGACCGGCGGAACTCTTGAACCCGTACCCCCCTGCTTTCTGTATGACCATTGCGAGAGTATAGCAAAAGAACGGAACCGCCGTTACCGCCCGCTTTCAGGAAAACCCAATGTAGCTTCCGTACACTACTCATCTCGGTATGGAGAACGAAAGCTTCCCAGAAGCAAGAAGATCTGCGCTCGACCGGCTCACTGCGGTAGACGATTTATTACTGCGAGGCCCTGATGGCGGTCGAGCAAGCCAGAGGACAGCTGACCGCGTATTCGCGCTTCATGCTGACATAAGCCAAGCCGCATCCGCTGAAGAGCTCAAAGCTGCAGACGCTCGCCTATCGGCTCTTGAAAAAGCGACGGGACGGCTTCGGAGCCGGAGAAGGATTTTTAATGCCGGGGTTCGCATGGGCGGGCGGCTTGTTGTATGGTTCCGAAAGCTATGGTAAGGTTTCCGCACAAAGCCCTTCGGGGCTGTTGTCACTTCGGGACGGCATAACCCTTCTCTCGGCAACGAGAGAATACCCGCCCTGATTACTGATAAAAATGGCTACAAAAGCTAAAGAACCTGTTGCTGCTATCGTCAATGAGGCGATGGAGAAGCTCTTGCTCGAGAGCGCCACTCCTCCTGCCGCTGGCGACACCATCGAAGGTCCGGTCATCCATATCGGCTCCGGCAAGGTCTATATCGATCTTCCTCCGTTCGGCACCGGCATCATCTATGGCCGCGAATACCTTTCCGCTCGCGACGTGCTTCGCAAGGTCGCGCTCGGGGACACGATCTCCTCCAAAGTCATCGGCACCTACAGCAAGGAGGGATATATAGAACTGTCCTTGAAGGAAGCACGCCAGGCGATGATCTGGTCTGACGCCGAAAAGGGCATCGCCGCAGGTACGATATTCGAGATCCCGGTCAAGGACGCGAACAAAGGCGGTCTCATACTCTCTTGGCAGGGCATCAACGGATTCCTTCCGGCTTCCCAGCTGAAACCCGAACACTACCCGCGTGTCAAAGAGGGCGACAAACAGCTCATCCTTGATGAATTGAAGAAACTCATCGGCCAGACGCTTTCGGTTTCGATAATCACCGCTGACCCTCGCGAAGGCAAACTCATCTTCTCCGAACGCGGCAACGCGAAGGAGAATAAGGAGTCGATGGTCGACAAATACGCTGTCGGCGACGTCCTGGAGGGCACGGTAACCGGCATCGTCGACTTCGGTATCTTCGTCAAAGTTGAAGACGGTCTCGAGGGCTTGATTCATATCTCTGAGATCGACTGGGGCTTGGTGGAGGATCCTCGCCTCTTCGCGAAAGTTGGCGATCAGGTGAAAGTAAAAGTCATCGACATCAAGGACGGTAAGATCTCGCTCTCGCTGAAGCAGATGTCGGAAGATCCGTGGATCACGGCATCCGGTAAGTACAAGAAGGATGATGTCGTCGATGCCGCGATCATCAAGTACAACAAGTACGGCGCGCTTGCGTCAATCGAAGAAGGCGTCGCGGGATTGGTGCACGTATCGGAATTCGAGTCCGAAGCGAAACTGCGCGAAACGCTCTCACTGGGTAAGACCTACAAGTTCAAGATCACGCTCTTTGAACCCAAGGATCACCGGATGACATTGTCGACGGTGAAATAATTAAAAACTCCGGCCTCGCCGGAGTTTTTAATTGAACCGATTCATCGCCGCCTGATGCCCGTCAACAACTACCGCTTCGATCGCTTCGATCGCTCGTTTGAAGGTCTTCTTCAACTCTGCTTCCTGATCGCTTGAAAATTTGCCGAGAAGAAATTTGACGACGCGCTCCTCGCCGAGCGGCTTCTTCGCCAGCCCCTTTGGCGTCTTCGGCGCGACCCCGAGCCGCACTCGTACGAAATCCTTGGTCTTCAGTGCCTTGATGATCGATTCCACGCCGTTGTGACCTCCGGAGGAGCGCCCGAAAGAGAGCTTCATAGACCCTAATGGCATATCGAGGTCGTCATAGACCACGACCAGGTTCTCTGCTCCTGTCTTATTGCGGATGAAATGCGCTGCGACTTGACCCGAGCGGTTCATAAACGTATCCGGAAGGACGAGCGTCGTCTTTTTCCCCGAAAGTTCACCAAGAGCTATCTGCATCGGCGGTTTTTTCTCACTCTTCCACAAGGAAAAATCATGCGTTGCATGAAGACGCTCGACCAACATGCGGCCTGCGTTGTGCCGCGTACGCTCATATTCTTCTCCCGGATTCCCTAAACCCAAAACGATGTGCATCGGTATACGCATTGTACATGCAAAATTAATGTAAAAGCATTGCGCCACATTTTTACTATTGCACGCAACAAAACGGGAGCGTACAATGCGATGCATGTCAGAAAAGAGCGCGCTTCTCGATGACATAATCAAGTTCGCGCTCATCGCACTCCTTGTCGTCGTCCCCATCCGTGTCTTCGTGGCACAACCCTTCATCGTGCGCGGAGCTTCGATGGAACCGATATTCAAGAACGGCGAGTATCTCATCGTCGACCAGCTGACGTACCGCTTCGAAAAGCCGGATCGCGGGGACATCATCATCATGCGCTACCCCAAAGACCCGGACGTCTTTTTCATAAAGAGGATCATTGGACTGCCGGGCGAAACCGTTGAGATCCAAGGGAAGCAAATCATCATCAGGAGGGGTCTCAATGAACCGGCACTGGTGCTTGATGACTCGTTTATCGACGAATCACGCATACGGAGCGAGTACGGGACATACAATCTTGATGAAAACGAATATTTCGTGATGGGTGATAACCGCATCGCATCAAGCGACTCGCGTGTCTGGGGAGCATTGCCGGAGGAGGATATCGTCGGCCGCGCGTGGATCCGGCTCTTTCCGCCCAATCGCATCGACTTCCTTCCCGGTAAAGAAGATTTAACACCTAACCAATAATCCATGCGGACATTGGAACGCGGCAGACGCCACGAGTCGCTTGAAAAAAGCATCGCTTCGATCGCATTCGCGTACGGTTTTTCTGCTCCACCGGTCCAGGTCTCGCGGAAAGCGGTTTCATCCGTGAAGCATGACGATCCGAAGACCGCCGTCGCACTCGCGGTGATGAAACAGCAGACCGCAAAAGGAAAACCGGTTCAGGTGTGGGGCGGCGCGCGCACGGGACGCGGGATGACGCTGACGTTCGGAACCGTCGGCACCCGCGCGGCGATCGGAAACGCGCTTATAGTAAAGACCGCGCTGTCGATCGCGGAGCTTGCCGGATTCGACTCCCCTGCGGTTTCGGTCTCATCTATCGGTGATGCGGAATCGAAACGCCGCTTCACAAGGGAGCTCGGCAACTTTTTCAAGAAAAATCATGACGTTGTGCCGGAGGATCTGAAAGCGCGGGCGCTCCACGATCCTGATGCTGTGTATCGCGAGCTTCTTCAGCGAAAAGACGCACTTATCGAACGGGCACCCCGCACCATCGATTACCTGTCTGAAAGCTCCCGGAAGACGATGCTTGAAACGCTTTCCCTTTTCGAATCCGTCGGTATCCCCTACTCGATCGATGCACGGATGCATGGCGAGCAGGCCATCCACTCGGAACTCATATTCGGTATTGATGCGACGGAACGCGACGGCACCAAGACCCGCATAGCGGTCGGTGGCAGATTCAACGACACCGCGCGGAAATCATTCGGTATCGACTCCGATACCGCGACCGCGCTCTCCCTGTCGCTTCCGAGAGATGTAGATCTTGATGCGGTTGACCGCGAGCCCGCCTGCTATGTCGTTCATGTGGGCGAGGCCGCCCGGCTCAAGGCCTTTACCCTCCTTGAAGCCCTGTGGCGCGCGCATATCGCAGTAACCCAGACACTGATGGCTGAATCGTTCAAAGAACAGATAGACCTTGGCAAACTATCGGGTGCGAAATACCTTGCGATCATCGGCCAGCGCGAGGCGCTCGACAACACCATCATCATCCGCAACACCGCGACCCAGCTCCAGGTCACGTTGCCTGCCGATAAGCTTGAGGCCTACGTGTCCCGGACACGATAATCGCACCATGGCGCACGTCGCCGAACATTCCTATAAGAGGCCGACCAGGGAACGACTGGAACGCATTTAAGAGCTTCTTGAAGAAGCCGACGAGCTGATCGAAACGGAAGCATCGCGGAAGGTGGCACTCGAAAATCCAGACATCGTGCGCAACCTACGCATATTGAGTGTTCTTCAGAAAATTCCGTTTGAAGAGATCTGCGCTGACTTTGCAATCGGAGAATACGCTGTAACGAAAAAGGCCGCTGCATCCAGGCCAGGTGAAAGGACCTCATCTTCTGATAGAGAATCGGAAGACGATAGGATCCGCGACCTCGTCGCAAGAGGAAAACGCCCAATAGATATCATTCGGGAGATGGGGCATGAAGGAAAGGGCGGAAACACCTGATTCTTTGCCAGACTGAAAAGCATCGGGCTTGAGAATAAAGCGGAAAGACGCGCGCTTCAGATGCGTAGGAACCCGCGTATCGGAGAGTTGATTACGATTCTGCAGGATCACGCCGAGCAAAGACGGGAGCGCGAGAATGCGAGCGGCAAGCGAAGCCACTATCCGAAGGAAGTATTTGACCTCGTCAACGAACTGTACGGCATATACGAGATCAGTGTTGAAACGCTCGCTAACGACATTCTGCATTGCGGAACCGCTACTATTACATCAGCGGTAACGAGAGAGCGAGTATCGAAACGTTTGCCAACGGCAGAGTAGTGTGCTTAAATAGCGCACTATGGCAGTTAACGTATCGGTCACGAAAAACGGCACGGAAAATTCGATGTCGCTTATCCGCCGTTTCACCAAGCGCGTTCAGGGCGCGGGTATCGTCCGCAAGGTCAAGGAAAACCGCTATCGCGCACGCATCGCATCCAAGAACCGCCGCAAGATGTCGGCACTGGTCCGCGTCGAGAAGCGAGCGAAGCTTGAGGAGATGCAGAAATTGGGCTTGATCGAGGCGAAGCCCGTCCGAGGAGGCCGCCGATAAAAGGGATGCTTTCCATAACGAACACCGCTGGTCGCCCCGTTCCCCGGGGTCTTTTTAAAAAAGCTGCTCTCACAGTCCTCGGCGCGAAATATGACCTTTCTGTGGTCATCGTAACGCCTGCAAAGATGAAGGGGCTAAATCGCGCGTACCGGAAGCACGACGCTTCGACCGACATACTTGCCTTCCCGCTTGAGAAAGGCGCCGGCGAGCTTTTCATATCCCTCCCCGACGTTGCGAAAAAGGCCCCGCATTTCGGATTGTCCCGGAAAGAATACCTGGAATACCTTTTTGTTCACGGGCTCGTGCACCTCAAAGGATACGACCACGGAAAAAACATGGACGCGCTTGAAAAGAAATATTGCAGGACCTTGGGAGTTTCGTACCCAAGCTCCAGGTGAAAAATACCCATATATTGAGCGGAATAATGATATGCTTGTGTGAATGGCATCGCGTATCGCAGTGGGGATCGACGTCGGCACCTACCAGGTCAGGGTCGTCGTCGCACGCGAAGACGCAAGCAGAAATTCTCAATTCCCTAAGATAATCGGCACGGGATACGCCGAGTCGAAAGGACTTCGCCACGGATACATCGTGAACCACGATGATGTCGCTCATGCGATACGCATCGCTGCGAATCAGGCGGAGAAACTGTCTGGCGTCCGCATCAAGACGGCGTTTCTCTCGATCGGCGGCATCGGACTCGATGAGGTCAAAGCCACGGGTGAAGCGGTCATCGCGCGCGCGGACGCGGAAGTCACGGACCTCGATATAGAGAAAGCGATCAGCGCGTCGCGAGAAAACGTATCGGGAAAATTAGTAAACCGCCGCATCCTGCACACCATCCCTCTCTCCTACTCGATCGACGGGACAGAAGTGCTGGGCCGCCCGCAAGGTATGCGCGGCACCAAGCTCCAGGTAGAAACGCTTTTCGTGACGTGTCTCAAGCAGCATGTCGATGACCTGATCGAAGCGGTCGAAGGAGCGGAAATAGCGGTCTCCGATGTGATGGCGTCGCCCTTGGCGGGTTCCATCGTTACGGTGTCGAATGCTGAGAAGAAAGCGGGCTGCGTACTTGCGAACATCGGAGCTGAAACGGTTTCCATCGTCGTGTATGACAACGGCACTCCGGTCTCGATGAAGGTGTTTCGCATCGGTTCGATGGATATCACGAAAGACATCGCGCTTGGCCTCCGTATATCGCTCGACGAGGCAGAGCAATTGAAGCTGGGCGCGGTCACGAACGCGTCGTTTTCAAAGAAAAAGCTGGACGACATCCTCGCTGCGCGATTGACCGACATATTCGAACTCATCGACAGCCATCTGACGAAGCTCGGCAAAGACCAGCTTCTGCCGGCGGGCGTGATACTGACCGGCGGCGGCGCCGGCATCGGACCTATAAAGGAAATCGCTGAATCGTCATTGAAACTCCACTCCAAGATCGCATCGATGAACGTCGCCTCTGACGCGAAGATCAAAGACTCGACCTGGGCGGTCGCATACGGACTCACTATCTGGGGACTGACCGGCGATTCGTTTGCACGCCCCGCCGCGGGTGAAGCGGTCAAGGATATCGGCAAGTCGATCGGAGGATTTTTGAAACAATTCTTACCGTAAAAATTACTTATTTTGAGAGCCGTCTTCTTGAATAAACCCAAACGATTTCAGCAACAAATAGGAACTACCGAGACTTAGCCCCCAACGCAATAAAAACACGATAAATCCTAGTTGCGGATTTTCCACTGTGATCGGGGGCTCAAGAGCAGCAGCAAGACCAACGGATCCTATGATTCCGTCATTGACACGACGAGCTGCAGCTTTTAGGGCCGCTTTCAGCTTTTCGTCTTCACCATCGGGTAGTGGCGAAATAGGCGGTCTTCCTTCGGGAAATTGAGATATTGGTTAAAATAATACGTTGATTTGCTGAAATGTCAAACATTGCCACGTCGGGGGCGTAGCACTATCATATGAGGACTATTTAATGAAGCATCCATAAAAACCCCCTTACCTCATGCCCCAAATCCAGTCAGATATCCAATCCTCCGCTCGCATCCGTGTCATCGGCGTCGGGGGTTCCGGTAAGAACGCCTTGAACCACATGTTCAACTCCAAAGTGAAAGGGGTTGATTTCATCGTCGTGAACACGGACGCACAGGACCTTCAGCAGTCATTGGCGAAGACCAAGATCCACATCGGAAAGAACCTGACGCGCGGGCTTGGCGCCGGAATGAATCCGGCCGTCGGAAAGCGCGCAGCGGAGGAAACTCAGTCTGAGATCCAGGATTCGCTGCGCGGCTCCGACATGGTGTTCATCGCAGGAGGTATGGGCGGCGGCACCTGCACGGGCGCTGCTCCGGTAGTCGCAAAAATCGCAAAGGAATCAGGTGCGCTTACGGTTGCGGTTGTCACGAAACCGTTTTCATTCGAAGGCCAGCAGCGCATGCGCCTTGCGGAGCAGGGCCTCGAGGAGCTTCGCAAAGAAGTGGACGCACTCATCGTCATCCCGAACGATCGCTTGCTTGCGGTCGTCGACAGCAATACGACGGTCAAATCGGCGTTCGCGATGTGCGACGAAGTATTGCGCCAGGCAGTCGAAGGCGTGTCGGATCTGATCACCACTCCCGGCAACATCAACCTCGACTTCGCGGACATCAAGGCGATCATGGAAGACGCAGGATCAGCGCTCATGGGCGTGGGACTTGCGCAAGGCGAGAAGCGCGCAGAAGAAGCTGCTCGCGCCGCTATCAACTCCCCGCTTCTTGATATCTCGATCAACGGCGCGAAGGGCGTGCTGCTCTCGATCGCTGGTGGCGAAGATCTGAACCTGCTTGAAGTCCAGGCCGCGGCTCAGATCGTCACGGAATCGATCGACAAGAACGCAAAGGTCATCTTTGGAACCTCGAAGGATGAGCGCCTGAAGAAGGGCGAAGTCAGGGTCACGGTCATCGCGACCGGCTTCCCGGACGAAACCGGTGCATCACGTGGACAACCGCTTTTCCAGGCGGCCGGAAAGAAGGAGAAGAAGGAAGAGGAAGGCAAGATATTCAACACCATCATGCCGTCGCCTTTGAAGGACGAGGAAACCGTCGCGCCAGTGAAGCGCGAAGACCCGACTCCGAAGCCCCTCGATGAGGAGGATGATTGGAGCGCCGTACCTGCCTTCCTCCGAAGGAGCAAAAAAAGCTAAGCACGAATAGTCCGGTCCCAAGAGAACTTGCGGAACGATACCTACGCACCGAAGCGGAAGAACTTGCAGGTATTGCAGCGCGGGAAGTAACGAAAGCGATGAGGTCTGGCGTAACGCTCGATTTTCAACCCGAGCTTATCCCGATTCAGATAGAGAATGCGACCACGCATATCCATGCCTTCCCTCCTCATACTGCCCGATCAGAATTCGAAGATGCTTCCATGAAGCGTGCCCTTCACAACCGGAAAGTCATGTACCGAGCGCACGGTTCGCGCACACGGCGAGAAAAAAAAGGGCTAACAGAAATGCAACCGGGGTATAACCCCGGTTTTTCTATTACGCGATATCTAATATAAAGAGAATATGGAAGACGGCGCGTTTGGGGAAAAATTGAGACCGGAAGATGCACGGGTCCTTGATTTCGCTGAATTCGACCGCGTCCTTATGGCGGTGGGCAAATACCCTTCCCTAACGACCGGAAAAAATCGTACAGGCGATTTATTCTATCGAACATACTTCAGGTCTTGAAGATGCAGAAAAGAAACGAGCGGTCGAGAAACTTGACCTTTGGGTAGAGAGCAGAATCAAGAACCACCGAACCAGGCGAATTTTTGGGATTTCGTAGATAAGACGATATAGTAGATGGTCATGTACGACCTTGCGATCATAGGCGGAGGACCCGCCGCGGCGGCGGGAGCGGTATATGCCGCACGCAAGCTTTTGAAAACGGTGCTTATCACCGAATCGTTCGGCGGGCAGTCCGTGGTATCTGAAGAGATCCAGAACTGGATAGGTACCGAAAAGATATCCGGTGCGGACCTGGCAAAAGCGCTTGAGATGCACGTGCGGGCCTACGCGAACGAAGTCGTCGATATCAACAAGGGAGAGTGGGTGACGAAAGTATCGAAAACGGACGGGGCGTTTAGGATCGAGACGAAAAGCGGCAAATCGTTTGATGCAAAGACGGTCTTGGTCGCATCAGGCGGAAACCGCAAGAAACTTTTGGTTCCCGGCGCCGCTGAATTCGACAACCGCGGTCTTTCCTACTGCGCATCGTGCGACGGTCCCCTCTTTGCGGATATGGATGTTGCGGTGATAGGCGGCGGAAACGCGGGATTTGAGACCGCAGCCCAGCTCCTTGCCTACTGCAAGAGCGTCACATTGCTTCACAAGAACGAGGAGTTCAAGGCCGACCCGGTTACCGTACAGAAGGTGCTCGCAAACCCCAAGATGAAAGGTGTGTTGAATGCGGTCCCGACGGCGGTCCTTGGCGACAAGCTTGTCACTGGGCTTACATACAAGGATGCGAAAACCGGTGAGGAACACACCATTCCCGTCTCCGGTATATTCGTCGAAATAGGCCTCATGGCTTCTACCGGTTTCGTCAAAGGACTGGTCGATATGGATCCACAGGATCGTGTCATCGTCGACCCTAAATCACAGCGCTCTTCCATAGACGGCATCTGGGCAGCCGGCGATTGCACGGACGGGTTGTATCACCAGAACAACATCGCGGCGGGGGACGCCGTCAAAGCGGTCGAGGATATCTATCTTTTCCTTAAAGCATGAAGGTGCTTGTTTCCGGAGCGATGGCGTATGACCGCATCCTTAATTTCGAGGGCGCGTTCAAGGACAGCATCCTCCCGGACAAGATCCATGCCCTCAATATCAGCTTCTTCGCGCCTGAGATGCGCGAATCCTTCGGTGGCACCGCCGGCAACATCGCCTACTCGCTTGCGCTCCTTGGCGAAACGCCGATCCTTCTCTCAAACGTCGGAAGCGATTTTTCCGAGTACGATGCATGGCTTAAAGAGAATGCGATACCGCTTTCGACCTTGGCTCGTGATACCGGTGTCAAAACCGCGGTCGCGACCATACTCACCGACCGGCATAACAACCAGCTTGCAGCGTTTTATCCCGGCCCGATGACCAAACCGTATCCTTTGGAGATTCCTGACGGTGATTTCGCTATCGTGACCGCCGGGAACCCCGAGGACGTGCGTGACATGCCTGCTAAATTCAAAGCGAGGAACATCCGCTACATGTTCGACCCCGCACAAACGATCCCCGTCCTCTCAGGCGAAGATATCAAGAACGGCATCATGGGCGCCGAAATCGTTATTTCGAACGACTACGAACTCTCTCTTATAAAGGAGAAGACGGGATGGAATGAAAGCGATATCCTGGCGAACGCGAAAGTCCTGGTCACCACGTTCGGAGAAAAGGGTTCGCGCATCCAGACCAAGGAAGACATGGTGGAGGTTCCCGCAGCGAAAGCGCATGATGCTTCTGACCCGACCGGAGCCGGCGACGCGTATCGCGCGGGCTTTATCGCGGCGTATACGAAGGGGCTACCCCTGAAAACGGCGGGACAATTGGGAGCGATCGTCGCCTGTTACACTGTGGAAACCCACGGCACGCAGACGCACCATTTCACGTTTGACGAGCTGGAGAAAAGATACCAGGAAAATTTTAACGAACCATTACCCTTCTAAACATGTCAGACGTTAAGGACAAGGGCCTCGCACCCGAAGGAAAGCGCCGCATCGAATGGGCAGAGCGCGACATGCCGGTTCTCCGGTCTATTCGCGAAGAGTTCGCAAAGACCAAGCCCTTCGATGGCATGAACTTCTCGGCATGCCTTCACGTAACCGCTGAAACCGCAAACCTCATGCGAACGCTTAAGGCAGGCGGCGGTAACGTGCTGCTTGTTGCCTCGAATCCCCTTTCGACGCAGGACGATGTCGCGGCATCCCTCTCAGTCGATTTCGGCATACCTACCTACGCTATCCGCGGCGAAGATAAGGAAACGTTTTTCAATCACATCGAAGCGGCTATCGCCCATGATCCGGTTATTACCATGGACGACGGCGCCGACCTCATCACCACGATCCATGAGAAGCATCCCGGGAAGGCGGCAAACATCATGGGATCGATGGAGGAAACGACGACCGGCGTCATACGGCTTCGCGCGATGGCGAAGGACGGTGCTTTGAAGATCCCGGTCGTTGCGGTGAATGACGCAAAGACCAAAAACATGTTCGATAACCGCTACGGGACGGGGCAATCGACGCTTGACGGTATCATCCGCGCGACGGGCGCACTTATCGCCGGAAAGACGGTCGTCGTCGCAGGTTACGGCTGGTGTGGCAAGGGGTTTGCTATGCGTGCAAAAGGCATGGGGGCCCACGTCATCGTGACCGAGATCGATTCGATAAAAGCGCTCGAGGCCGTCATGGACGGGTTTGAGGTGATGCCGATGGAAAAGGCTGCAGCAAAAGGCGATATCTTCTGTACGGTAACGGGTGACATCAACGTCATCGACCGCAAGCACTTCCCGCTCCTCAAAGATGGAGCGATCCTTTCGAACTCCGGCCATTTCGATGTCGAAATAAACCTCAAAGCCCTTGCCGAGACCGCGGAATCCGTCACGAAGGATGTGAACAGGAACGTCGACGAATACGTCATCAATGGGAAACGGATCTACCTGGTCGGCGAAGGCAGGTTAGTGAACCTTGCCGCGGCAGAGGGACATCCCGCTAGCGTGATGGATATGAGTTTTGCGACCCAAGCCCTGGCATCGGAGTGGGTGGTAAGGAACAAAGGAAAGCTAACGCCCGGAGTCTATGAGGTAGACGAATCGATCGAAAAACGAGTCGCTGATTTCAAGCTGGCCTCGATGGGCGTATCTATCGATACGCTCACCGATGAGCAAAAGAAATATTTGGAATCGTGGACTGAGGGAACGTAAAAAACCGCCCTTTCGGGCGGTTTTTTTATTAGGCGTGTTCCATTGACGGATCGTACTGCCCGAGCGTAGCTAGGCCGTTCATTTTTGCGCGGTGAAGAAGGGCTGCTTGGGCTGCGGAAACGTTTTCCGCCTTCCCGCCCCAGGTCTTTAGCGGCTTATCCTGAAGCGCACGGCCGTAGGAGAAAGACAGTTTCCATGGGAACGGTCCCATCTTGTTCATCGCATCAAGGTTCGCAGTCGCATCAAGGTCGCTCATGCCACCGGAAAGGAACGCCTGCCCCGGAAGGTTATCCGGCAGGACTTTCTTGAAAAGCGCGACGGTCTCCTTCGCCACTTCCTCTGCCGGTGCGACACGTTTTCCCTTTCCGGGAACAACCATATTTGTTTTAAGGATCATCCCCGTGATCTCGACACCTTTTTCATTGAGTGCCTCGAAGGCGTACGTAAGCGCTTTGAAGGACGCATCGCGGCATGCATCGATGTCGTGATCCCCGTCCATCAACACTTCCGGCTCGACGATCGGAACGATACCCGCCTCCTGGCACGCTTTCGCATATTCCGCATGGATTCGCGCATTCTCCCGCAGGTTCTCTTCGGTCGGGGTTCCGGGACCGATCGTGATGACATTCCTCCATTTAGCGAATTTCGCCCCGAGCGATGCGTATTCGGCAAGCCGCGCGGGTAGTCCCTCAAGCCCCTTCGTAAGCTTTTCCGCGGGCGACCCTGGCATCTCAATAAGTCCTTCATCTACTTTGATGCCGGGTAATATCCCTTGGGATCCTAGAACCTCGGTAAACTTCCTGCCATCACTTGCAGACTGACGGAACGTCTCGTCGTAAAGAATGACACCGGAGATGTGTTCACTGAGCCCCGGGGCGGTAAACAGCATTTCGCGGTATGCGCGGCGGTTATCCTCTGTGTTCTCTATATTGATCTGTACGAATCGTTTGCCTGCGGTCGAAGTACTCTCGTCTGCAGCCAGGATGCCTTTTCCCGGGGTCACCATCTGTTTCGCAATATCGTTCAAACTCATATGTTCTGATTAGCGCGGATGACGCGTCTTTATAAAACGGATCGTATGCGGATTCAGCGACATCACGACCGATGAGGTAATGATGCGATCGCCTTCGAACACGACGCCGTCCCCTAACGGGCCTGTGATGACCGATGTGGCCGTGAAAGAAACGTCATCGCCTTTCGCTAGATCCGTCGTCGTCAGGACCTTCGAGAAGTCCGTGACACCCGCCTCATTCAGGCGCTTGACATGTTTCTCATCTTTCGGCTTCCATCGGCACTGTATCTCGCCGTCCATGGCGCGGAGCGCTGCCGCTGCCAAGACCGCTTCAGCGGAGCCGCCGATATTCATCAAGAGATCAACAGGAGAGTCGCGAAGACACGTCGCGATAGCCATCGCGACATCGCCGTCGGAGAAAAGCTGGACGCGCGCGCCTGCCGCCCGGATCGCGTCAATCCGCTCGCGTTCCCGCTCGCGATCGATCACTGCAACTGTGACTTCGCTCACGTCCTTGCCTAATGCTTTCGCGACATTGCGGACGTTGTCTTTGACCGGCGCATCGATATCGATGACCCCTGCGGCAAGACGGTTCGTCGCGATCTTTTCCATGTACGAATCTGCCGCGTGATACAGCGACCCTTCGGGACCCGCCGCGATGACCGTAAGCGCGTGCGAGCGCCCGTTTGCGACCGAATCTGTGCATTCCAAAGGATCGACTGCGATCTCATAGAGAGCGCCGCTCCCTTTCCCTATTTTCTCTCCCACATACAATTCAGCAGATTCGTCTTTCGCGCCTTCGCCGATCACGATGATGCCGTTGAAATCCATCGCATTGAAGTGGCTGCGCATCGCATCGACGGCGTCCTTATCCGCTGCTTTGCCGTCGCCCTTTCCTATCCACTTCGCCGCGGCTATTGCGGCTACTTCGGTCACACGCACGAAATCGAGAGCCAAGTGGCCGTCTTTCATAGCAGAATGCGCATAGTATACCGTATCAGCAAAATAAACGCGCTAAACCGACAGTATTGCAAGAGGCGCCTTTTATTGCATAATCGATACCATGGGGGAATCCAAGGACGAGGCCGATGCCCTGCTTACGGCACGTGAATTGCTCACTAGGGTGAGGGAGACGATGCCGGAACCGTCTTACGAGATCGCGCAATTGCGGGGGTTGTTCTCCGGACTCGAAAGCATCAGTGATTCGCAACGAGCAGATCTTGAAGCGATCTACTCGTCTCTTTCGCTTACCCGCACACGGATTGGCCAGGATGAAAAGGCGTTCCGCAGTCGTTTGCATTGGATGCTCGCAGGAGGACTATTCGGGTTTTTGCCGGCTGCTGTCGCGACAGGCAACGATCGATTCCTGTACATGACGCTTGCGGCATATGGAGCGGGACAGTTCGCGAATGCCTGTACCGCGGCATTTCGCCACCGAAGCGTGAGCCACATGGCGTACGAATGCATCGAGTGGGTATCCAATCACCCCGACTCTGCTAAAGGACGGGAGGCGGCAATCCCTATCCCCGTGCAAAAGGACTGAATTTCGTGTCGTAATCGTACACGTCCTCGGCCTCTTTTTTCTTAAGGTACTTGATGACGCCGTACGTGATCGGGGTGAACAGCACCTCAACCGCGGTCTTGAAGACGTAATTTGAAACGATGATCGAAACGAGAAGCGCGGCCGGGAACACCCCCGCGAATGCGATAACGACGAAAAGCGCGGTATCCACGAACTCCCCGACGACGGTCGAACCGATGAGGAAGTATCAATCTGCGGTGAGGGTGGGATTCGAACCCACGGTACCTTTACGGGTACGCCACATTTCGAGTGTGGTGCTTTCGACCACTCAGCCACCTCACCAAGATCGCTAAGATCCCGCAAAATATAGCATTTTTGCCTCAAAATGCTATATTTTGCCACGGCCAGGGAACGGACTGCCCGTTCCCCCATCTGCTTCGCAGATGATTCGGCCTGCCAAATGCGCGCTTTGCCGCATTTGTGAGCCCTCGCTCGGACAAAATAATCATGCAAGCATGTTATTTTGCTCCTCGCTCGGCCTCATCGTCTAACGGCTAGGACGCATCCCTTTCACGGATGAAATCGGGGTTCGATTCCCCGTGAGGTCACACGTATACAAAAAAGCCACCTGCGTGGCTTTTTTGTATACGTGTGACGGCCGGAGACATGTTTTGCTAGCAAGCAAAACAGTCGAGGCGGGGCCGGCGACCGAAGCCGGATGAAGGTGAGGGTGAGAGTTGTGGGCCACACGTCATGACCGCAGCGATGTTTTCCGTTTCGGAAAACCGCGAGGGGTGGCCTGCGAGTCCGACGAACGGAGGTGAGGAGGAACTTGTAGGCACAAGGTGATAAGAGAGTTGAATCTGATATCGTTAGTCTTAGAAAGACCCCGCAGCAATGTCGTACCTATGAAAGAGAGAGCACATGAACGCATAGATCTCGAATGGGCGAAAAGCACCGAATCGATTGCGGGCCTAGGCGAAGCGATGCGTGACACGCGTGTAAAAGTCGCGTATACCACGCCGGAGCTTTCGCGTGCCGAAAAAGAAGCGATCGATCTGCTTCTTCAGAAACTTGATCCTAGATTTGAATTCATATGGGGTGAGGACGGGTTTAGGTCAGACGCTGATGCATCTCGCTCGCTTGACGAATATTTCGCTCGTGTTGCCGAACGATCCGAAAGGATCGCCAATCCGGAAGTCATAGAAGCGAGCGTAGTATTCACCGCCCTGCTCCGTAAAGAGTTCGAGGAAATCACTGCCGCATTTCCGAACCGGCAATTCAACATTTTCTTCTTGCACGGCACTAAAGGCGGGCACCCGGGCAATTGGCACCGTGACCAAGCCGGTTTGAACAACATATGCGTGCCGTACGGGTATTGAAGGGCGGGTCGCCCGAATACGACGAGGACGGCACGGGTCGTAACCCCGTCGTTCCCCCGCCGGAATCTCTTAGTGTCCATCGGTTCGGCGCTTCCCTACACCCCTTTAATAGAGATGATGTGTTACGACGGATGATACAGGAAGGTACAGGCACCTGGCATAGGGAAACATCGCTTAAAAGCAAGGACCGCCTGGCGATGCAGATAGATTCAAGCCCCCTCGAGTGACCCGATGTTTTGGAGCTATACTATTCGGTATGAACCCTATAGACAGCGAAACCGAAACCATAGAAACCTTGTTCGGCCGCAAAGGCAAGATCCCCCACTACTATGGAGATTCGGTTCGGATGATGTTCATCTCGTCGGCTGTGATCTATGCGGTCGCGATGCCTTTGTTTGGGAACCTCATCCCTGTTTCTACGGGAACCGGCATCCTGATCGTTATCGTGCTCGCGTTCCTTGCCGGCGTCACGAACCCCAACTTTCCGTGGCTTATGCTCATAAATGCGGCGGTCGCGGGCGCGGGTATCTACCTTGCGGAAATGGCTGCCATATCGTTTTTCAATACGGACTCGTTCGTTCTTTTCATCATGCGACAGGTGGTTGCACTCCTTCTCCTCTTCGCCTTCTACTACTCGGTCAAATCGTTCCGTAGCATGCTCTCCGGTGACATCGGTGCACAACACAAGGCCGGCGAATTGAAGAAAGGTCCAGATGCATGAGTAACGATCTCAGGAAAATCCTCATCCTGCTTGCGATCGGCTTACTGATCGCGCTCTTAATCCTGATCCTGTTCTTCTTTTTCGGAGGGGATGACGCTCCATCGACACAGACACCGGTCCTGACGACGCCCCAGGGGGAAAGGGTGGTGTCAGAACCGCGAGTGGAAACTCCCACGCAGTTTGTCCGGATCCCCGCAACCGATGCAGCGGGCTTTTCGACTCCGTTCGTGTTTACCTATCCACCCATACAATCGCCGAGCACGGGATATACGCCCCCGCAAACATCATCCCCCGGGTCGGCACCAACTGAGCCGGAGACGCCGTCCGACACGACACCCTCAACTGCAACTTCCTCTGCAAGCTCACCCACAGGTTCCGGCACCACCCGCCCGCGTACCCCGGCCGTCATCAACTATGACGGCGTCACTACCCCGGCTCCTGCGGTCGTGTGGCCCTCACGCGGTGATGGCGTCGTTCGTGGCGGCGGAAACCCGGGAGGCGGGGGCAGGCCGGACTACGAATTTGACCCGATTACCGGCAACGCACGCATCGGCGATTACTACTTCGCATTCGCGATGGAAACGGTTGGCGATCTAAGTACGACCAATTATGCAGGTGACCCGGACAACCTGGTGTTCGGGCAGGCGCTCGGCATATTCATCGGAAGCCTGGTAGGGCTTCCGGATATCGGCCTGAATATCGGAACCGCTATAGGCAGTAACCTTTTTCCCGGCTACCGGCTGTCCGATTTCGGAATAAGCATCCAAAACGGCATTCCAAGCTTTGGTGGAATCAGCGCGAATGGAGTAGTCGAAGCATTCGGAGGCGATCTCGGGGGTTTAGGTATTGGCGGGGGTCAGACGCAGTATTTCGGGGGATTCGCGATGGGCATTCCTTGTACCTGCGGCGAAAATTACTGGTGGCTCGTGACAACCCCAAGCCAGTACATGGGCACATACCTCTACAAGCCGGGTGATTCGAAATTATATGACCATAACAGTTTCTTCGGGCCGTTTTGGGCGCTTGGAAGCTATGAAAATAGTTCATCCGCCAATGAATGCAAGATGTACATCGTTGAAGATTGCGTCGATATAGAGATCACGAAAGGAACGCTGAACGACCAGCCGGGAACAGGAACATCGGGATTGGGCATCTAATCGAGTTCAACAGCTCCTGGTCGCAGTACGACCGCAGATTCCCCGCGCGCATCCACCACGGTTGAAGGCAATGACGGTGGTAATTCGCCCTCGTCTATCACCCTGCCTATCAGGGAAGCGCGATCGCCAAATTGTGCCAGTATCTTCTGGGGCGTACTTTCTGTCCGCATACCGGCGACGTTCGCTGAGGTTGCCGTAATCGGCCTCCCTGATTCCCGTACGAGTGAAAGCGGTACGGGGTGATCCGGAATGCGCACACCGACGGTTCCCGTTCCTCCGGTAATCCGATCCGGCAGCATCCCCGGTTTCGCCTCCATCACTAACGTCAATTTCCCCGGGAGAAATGTATCTATAAGTCGTTTCGCTAGAGGTGTGACGACCGCGTACTTTTCGAGCATCGCGATATCCGCAACCACGATCGAAATCGGCTTGATATCATCCCGTCCTTTCAGCTCCTGCAGACGCGAAACGGCCGACGCGTCAGTCGCGTCGGCCCCCAGGCCGTATACCGTATCAGTCGGATAAAGAAAAATATCGCTCACTCTATCCCAGTCTCACCTTCTTCTTTCTCACGTCGGGATCTCTTTTTCTCACGTCGGGATCTCTTTTTCTCATGCTGTCGTGCCTTTCGAAAATCAGCGACAACGGTTTCCGGAACAAAAGCGCCTCCGATGGGGGGTAGCCCTTGCCTGCGGCGTGCCCGGTTCTTGACCGCAATCCCTTCTGCGCGAAGCGCTGCGATGCCGCGCCGCACTCCGCGGGCAACGGTTGATAGCCACCGATTGAAACGACGCGCCTGAGCACGCTTATCCTTCCCAACTATTACTTCACCGGTCTTACCGTGAAGGAACGCGTTCTCATCCTTCATACCGTACAAGTTGAAAAGCGCCACCTGTTCTTCGGTCGCGAACATGATCTTATCTTTCTCCCGCTGCTCTGCTTCGCGCTGCGCCTTGATCATCAACTCAAGCTCTTGAGCGATATTACGTGTCTCGGTCTTGATCTCACCAAACAAACGGTAGCCATCAGGTGCGGATACGTCATCAGTAACGGATAGGTTCAATGTTCCGGATTCTACTTCGTCCGGTCCGAAGTCTTCCTCGGCAAGCAGATTGAGAGCGTCGTGGGGTCTGACTCGACCTGAGGCGCGACGGTCAAGAACAGAGAGACGGGAGCTGTGTTTTCGTTCTGGCTTTGCCATATGAAAAATAATTATAAGCTGAAGTGATTTTAACTGTTTTCCTGAGCCTTGCAAGGAGTTACTGTTCACGATATCGTGGCTCAATCCCGGGCGATTAGCTCAGTTGGTAAGCCCCTTCGGGGCTTTCTTCGTCTTCGCTCGGACGGTATGAAAGCAAGCTTTCGTGTCGCTCCTCGCTTGCCGAAGTAGAGCATTACCTTTACTATTCATACGTTTCGCGCGGTTAGCTCAGTTGGTAGAGCATCCCCTTGACGTGGGGAGGGTCAGGAGTTCGAGTCTCTTACCGCGCACCCGAGCGTAGAACGCGACAAACCTCGCTTTGGAAGCGGTTCCGTTCTAAATCCTAAGGAGTTTTTCCCGATAAAACTTCAGCTCCTCTATCGAACGCAGGATATCTGATTTCGCGCGGTGCGTCTTATCGCCTTTCATATCCTGCCACTCGTCATATAACTCCGGCTTCCACCTGCGTGCCAACTCTTTCAGTGTCGATACATCGATATTCCGGTAGAACAGGAAGTCATACAGCTTCGGCATCTGCGCTTTAAGGAACATCCGATCCATATGGACCGAATTCCCGCACAAGGGCGCCGTTCCCGGCTCAATATGTTCGGACAGGAACGCGAGCATCTGCTTTTCCGCCTCGGCAAGCGTCGTGGTACTGCTGACCGCCGCTTCGATGATGCCGCTCTTTTCGTGGAGCGCCCGCACGTCGGGCGCGATGCGGTCGAATGCCGCCAGGTCCGCATGCACGGTTATTTCCGGCCCCTCAGCGACCACCGTGAGCTCCTTATCCGTAATGACCGCGGCGACTTCGATGATCTGATCGATGTTCACGTCAGCAAGCGACGTCATTTCGATATCCATCCACACCCACAAGTCGCTCCGTTTCATGCTCGTCACAGTATATCTAAAACCTCGGGAAGCGTAGCGACCTTCTTCCAAGCGGCTTCGCGCATTTCCGGGGTACCGTCCCCCACTAATATTCCTTTCCCCGTGTGGCGAAAGGCACCCAGGTCGTTGATCGAGTCCCCGACGAACGCTATCTCATGCGCTTCTATGCCAATTTTCGCGGCAAAATCATCGAGTGCATCAACCTTTGCCGAAAGCTCGTCTCCATGAGACAGGTACTCCATTCCTCCATACGTACCGTCCTCCCGATATCGCATCCGCATGAAGGCATACGCGTGAGGAACGGATAACGCTTGCGCTACCGGATCTACGTAATCCGTAAACCCGGACGAGATAAGCGCTATCGGATAGCGTTTCTTTAGCTCCGCGACTACCCCCTCTGCCCCGGGAATGAACACGAATCCCTTCCAGATCGCTTCTATCTCCCCTTTCGTAAGGGGCGGAGACATAGAGGCGTATATCTCGGCAACTGCGTCCATCCACTCCCTGAACGTTATTTTATTTTCGTGGTAGAGCCTCAACAGCCGCGCGTCATCCTCGGGAGAAAAGCCGAAGCGACGGTGCAGCGTGATCCACATGGAAGAGTCGACGAGCGTCCCGTCAACGTCGAAAGCGACTGCTTTGATAGAAGGGTTCATGGGAAAATGCGTCAGGTGGTATAGTACCCGTGAGCATATGAAAATCCTAGCTATCGAGACGAGTTGCGATGAAACCGCAGTCGCGATACTCGAGACGAAAGAAGGACCTGAAAACACTTTGATACTCCGCGGAAACGCGCTCCTCTCCCAAGCGGACCTACATGCGGAATACGGCGGCGTTTATCCGAACCTTGCGAAACGGGAGCATCAGGGGAACCTGGTTCCTTTGACGGTTTCCGCGCTTGAAGAAGCGGGACTCCTTATCAAGGACGGCGGCCTTGCGGCACTACCTCCCGAGGTAAATGAGATTCGGGAGGCGACTTTCAAGCAAGCGGTCATCGATTTCATAGAACGCTACGATCGCCCCGCTATCGACCTTATTGCCGTAACCGAAGGCCCGGGGCTAGAGCCCGCCCTCTGGACCGGGATCACCTTTGCCCGCGCCATAGGCGCAGCATGGGACACACCTGTGATGGGAATCGATCATATGGAAGGGCATATCGTCTCCGCCCTGCTGAAGTCATCTGGAGAGAAAGAATATACGGTCATCGAACCCGAAACACCTCTCCTGTCTCTGCTCATTTCCGGCGGCCATACGGAATTCGTTCTGATGAAGAAGTGGTTCGAATATGACCACGTGGGCGAGACAAAAGACGACGCCGTGGGAGAAGCGTTCGACAAGGTGGCGCGCCTCTTGGGCCTCCAATATCCCGGTGGCCCCAAGATCGCGGAGTTTGCGGCACGATCCCGCGAGCGAGGTACGGGGAATATCGTGTTCCCTCGCCCCATGGCGAATGACGCGACATGCGATTTCTCTTTCTCGGGACTGAAGACCGCTGTCTTGTATAAGCTTCGCGGTATGGGCGAGATATCGGAGGAGGACAAAGAGCATATCGCGGAAGCGTTCGAGAACGCCGCGCGCGACATCATTACGCTTAAGACCAAGCGTGCACTTCAGGAAAACGGGCCAGCAACGTTCGTGGTTGGCGGCGGAGTATCGGCGAACGCCGAGATCAAGCGCGCGCTTTCAGAGCTTATCGAAAAGGATTTCCCGCACGTCGCGATCTATATACCGCAACCCGAACTGACCGGCGATAACGCTGTCATGATCGGCACCGCGGCGTATTTGCGGCATAAGGCAGGCAAAAAACCGCACCCGTCTATATCGGCATCAGGTAACAAACGGCTGTTCGCCCGTCCTTAAAGAACAGACAGTGTCGCGGGCGTCAGGTACTGGCCGAGATACAGTAGTGCGACCATAAGCAGGATCAATAGAACGCCGAGCGCTGCGTTTTTCGGATGCTGATGGCGTACTTCGACGACGATCATGATGATGAGCGCGATGCCGATTATGACCGCAAGAACGAGATAGATGGTTTCCACGACCGATTTCGGCGACGTCACCAGTTTCTGTACCAGCATCTCAGATGCGTCAGGTGATACTACCGCTGCAGCTGGCGAGTTCGTCGCGACTTCGTTTTTGACCGCGATGAACGTTTCGTCCTGCATAATAACTTTTGGAGCTGGCGTTTCCTCTTCAAGCGATGCGCCCTTGACCGCAACCGGTGACGTCGTTGCAGGGGCAGTTGCCGGAGTCGAACTCGCAGTCTTTGGAGTCGTGGAGGCGGTGAGGAACGCGGGGAATTGTGCTTTCGGGGCTGCCGGCGCTCCAAAGAGCTGGACGACGAACACGGTGGGTTGGCCCTCATATATACCCTCCGCGATACCGACGCCGATCTCGGTGAAATGCGAGTTCAATATGTTCGCCCTGTGCGTAGGCGAGTTCATCCACGCGCGCGAAACATCAACTGAATCCGAAAATCTGATGGCAAGGTTTTCACCGGCGTATGCGAACCGGTACCCCACTTCCTAAAACCAGTGCCACGGCGTCACACCCGTTGGCGACGTATGGGCGAAATATCCGTTCCTCGCCATATCCTCCGCCTTAAGCTGTGCGGCACGCTCCAAGGTCGGGCTGACCGCAAGGTACGAAAGGTTATTCGCAGCGCGGTCGACATTCGTGATGTTGACGATGACCGATGAAATGACGGCCGCAAGGTAATCGCTCTTTTCGATGACGATACGCTGTACGACGACCGCGCCGATACCCAAGACGACGACCGCGATCATCATGACCAACACCGACTTCACGCGGAAGAAATGGGGTTTGTAGTCGTTCTCCCGGTGCGGGATGAACGAGTCATGGATCTCCCGGAACAGATTCATGCGTTTTTTTAAATTATATCACAAATTTTATAAAAAACAATATCAGGACTGTGGAAAACCCTTGCGGATGAAATGCGCTGCCGCTCCTGCCCCGCCAATGAGCGCCACAAGCCCCGCGTACCACACCCAGTACGGCACCGGCGCTTCTGCAACTCCGGCTGAAGCGAGAAGCTCATCCCTGGCATCCTGAAGGGGCTCTCCTTCAACAGAAAAGGGAACGTCCGCGGGAACAGGCGTCCGCGCCGCAACCTGGGGTGCATCCGGCCGCGGGGCGTACGTGATCAGCTTTGGTGCATACGCGGCGACCGGTGCCCCGTTCGGATACAAGAGCGCTACATCCGAAGGCTTCGTGATGAGCAACCCTGTGGCCGCGTTCGACACCCGCACGACCGATTTCGGCAAGAGTACAGTGTGAGGCGGAAAGATGAATGTCTTCCCCCCGGCGGATAACTGCCACAATCCCAGATCTAACTCCCTCGACGAGCGGTTCTCAATCTCGGTATATTCCGCATTTGCTCCGGTTATCGCAACATCAGCGTCGACGACAGTGACAAGGATCCGATCCGTCGCTCCCCAGCCGGAGGAGGTCACATCAAGCGTCACCGCGTATTTCCCCGGATATGGATACGCATACAAGACCGATTGACCCTCGCGTGTATCTCCGTTGCCGAAGCTCCACACGTACCTGGCCCCCTGAAGCGGACTGCCCGTAAGTCCTGTCGCGTTTCCAGAAAATACCGTGGATGCGCCGGCGACGACCGTCCTGTCCTCGCCCGCTGTCGCACGTATCTGCGGAACGACCGGAGCCCCGCCGGTTGCTTGGTTTTCTGCGGATGCCGCAGGCGGTGCTGTTTCAGGTTCGGGTTCCGGATCAGGCGAAGGATCGCCGGAAGAACCGGACGAGCCCGCTGCCGCTCCCGGCGTCGGCGGGAGTGCCTGCCAATTTGATCCGACCTTCTGAAGCGTATTCCCGTCCCCCGCCGCGCCGAGCGTCGGATCATAGATCACTGAACTCACGTCCGACAGATTCCCGTCTCGGAGCGTTAACGATTCTCCCGATGAGTTCGTAAGCCCGCCGCTTAAGGCAGTGTCGAAGACCATGCCGGAGAATGAGGGAAAATCTGCGAGGAACGTCACGGGGTCATCCGCGATGATCGCATAACCGCCCTGAGGTACGGTCGCGGTTCCCGAAAACAATGTGAGCTTGTGATTCGAACCTCCTTCAAACAGTTTCCAGTCCGTGATGTCGACGGCGCTGCCGCTGTTCATCACTTCCACCCATTCGTGTTTCGTGTCGGCCCCTTCCGCGTCATACATGATCTCGGTTATGGTGACCGATGCCGACGCTCCCAAGGGCACTAAGAAAAAAGCGCCGGCAAGAAGAAGGAGTGAGCCGGCACTCTTCCCTTTCATATCCACGAACTATACAACGGCGCCGCTTAGAGAAAAGTGCGAGGTTGGGAAAACAAAAAACCGCCCCGAACGAGTCGAAGGGCGGTTTTTTGATTTCTCGATTAGAGTGCTGACACATCAGGCTTCGGATAGCTTGCGCCACAGACCAGTTTGTCGATCATGTAGCGGGTCAGGATGCCAACGTATCCGGTCGGCTGCGTCAGACCCCACGGAGCGAGTATCTCGTCCGCGTACTTCGCCTGAAATTGATTCACTGCGGCAAGTGTCATCGGCCCATACGCCCCGGTTACCGGGATCGAAAGACCGAGCTCCTGGTTAAGGAATTGCTGCAGCAGTTTTACCTGCTCCGGCGGATTATTTTTGCCCATGCCGAGATTTGAAGTAAGCAGCCGCCCATCGAGGCAGAACTGTGCAAGCTCAGAGGTTGTCGCGCCAAGAACTTCACCTTCGGTCGAAGCACCGCCTTCCTCATCTCCCTCTGCGAACGCGCCTAAAACGGAGCCGGGTTGGAATCCTGGTGCACCCCCGCCGCCAATCAAGCTCGGGATTCCGCCGCCACCTCCGCCAGTTTCGGTAACTTCATCGTCACCCTCTTCCTCTTCTTCCTCTTCCGGAGGAGCGTCTGTCTCATCATCGTCCGTAGCCGATGAACAACCGGGATCTGACGGGAAGTCCGTCAAACCGTCTTCATCGTTATCAGACTCGTCCTCACAGACGTCCGCAACCGGAGAGACGCCGATGAACACCGTAACAGTGTTTCCGTCTCCTTCTCCATCGTTAGCTTTGTAGGTGAACGAATCGCCGCCGTTGAAGTCCTCATCCGGCGTGTACGTAAAGCTGCCGTCAGCGTTTAAGACGAGCGTACCGTTTTCAACATCTTCTACTAGTATCGCGGTTAGAGAATCTTCGTCCGCATCCGAGTCGTTTTCGAGGACACCTGATGCTTCAATTTCAAGGGTAGTGTCTTCACTCGTTCCATGCCCGGCGAATCGCTGTTTGCCGCGGAAGAAGCAGACCCATATGAAATTGCTGCGTCCGCGTACTGCGGAACGGCGAACATGACGCTTATGGAGAGTATTAAAAGGGCCGCGATGGTCAGGAGGCTGGTTGCCTGGCGAAGCCATGCGGGAGCGAAACTATTGAGCATTTTTTATACTAATTGATTAATATGATGCAAAATCCAAGCTCGCAAAATTCCGCTTGGGAGGACTATAGTTGTACTCCCCCGCTAGGGAGTCGGGCAAGAAAAAATAAAAATCTTTTCAAGGCACCTGTGGCGGCGGAGCGGCTATCGCGCGGCCAGGAAGAAAGGACGGAAAACCGTATTGTCCCGCTTGCATTCCCTATCGGACATGTCTTTTAGGTTAGTTTCCCCTTCATGTACGCTTCATTTTTCGGCTTATCGAAACACCACAACTTTGCAAATATGCAAGTTTCCGGACGACCGGAATCACCGGGAGTGCGTGCTACTATCGAGTCTTAATGGACGATATTTTCAAGAAACCGTACGACCCGAAAGCGACAGAAGGGGCTATCTATAAGCGCTGGGAGGACTCGGGCTATTTCAACCCTGACAACTTGCCCGGGAACCGCAAAGAACCCTTCACAATCGTCCTTCCCCCGCCTAACGTCACCGGCACTCTCCACTTGGGCCACGCATATGAGGATTCCCTGCAGGACGCGGTCATCCGGTATCAGCGGATGCTGGGGAAGAAAGCGCTCTGGATTCCCGGAACGGATTCCGCCGCTATCGCAACCCAGGCGCGTGTAGAGAAGGACCTTCAAAAGGCGGAAGGCAAGAGCCGGCATGACATAGGGCGGGAGGAATTGGTGCGTCGGGTCGCCGCCTTCGCCAAGGGGAGCCAGGATACGATCCTCTCCCAAGTACGGCGCATGGGGGCATCTCTCGATTGGAGCCGCTACGCCTACACCATGGATGATGCCCGCCACCGCGCGGTCACTGCCGCATTCGTGCGGATGTATGAAGCGGGATTGATCTATCGCGGCCACCGTATCGTGAACTGGGACCCGAAGGGACAGACAACGATTTCAGACGACGAGATCGTCTACAAGGAAGAAAAAACGAAGTTCTACTATTTCAAATACGGCCCCTTCACCATCGGAACCGCGCGCCCCGAAACGAAATTCGGAGACAAGTACGTCGTGATGCATCCGGATGACCCTCGATACAAAGAATACAAACACGGAGACACGCTCACGGTTGAGTGGATAAACGGCCCTATCGCCGCGACCATCATCAAAGACGAAGCCGCCGACCCTGAGTTCGGTTCAGGTGTGATGACGATCACCCCGTGGCACTCTGTCCTCGATTTCGAAATAGCGGAGCGGCACAAGCTTGATAAGGAGCAGATCATCGATACCTATGGAAAACTTCTGCCGGTCGCGGGCGAATTCGCGGGGATGAAAATAGCCGAAGCGCGCGAAAAGATTGTCGAGAAACTCAAAGAGAAGGGACTGGTCGTTAAGATCGAGGAGGAATACGTCCACAACATCGCAACCGCGGAGAGAACCGGTGCCGTCGTCGAGCCGCAGATCCTTGAGCAGTGGTTCGTCGCGGTCGACAAGCCGATCACACTCCCCTATTCGGAAATACCAGGGATTCCCGCAGGAAGCGAGACGACACTGAAAAGGATCATGCGCCAAGCCGTAGAGAGCGGTGCGGTTTCCATGCGGCAAGAGGGCTTCCGTAATTCGTATTTCCACTGGATCGACAACCTGCACGACTGGTGCATCAGTCGGCAGATATGGTTCGGGCACCGCATTCCCGTGTGGTATCGCGGTTCTGAAACGTATTGCGGGATGGAAGCCCCTCAAGGTGAAGGCTGGGTCCAGGACCCTGATGTGCTTGATACGTGGTTCTCATCCGCCCTCTGGACCTTTTCGACATTAGGGTGGCCGGAGAAAACAAAAGACCTAGCCGAGTTCCATCCGACATCGTTCATGTCCCCCGCGTACGAGATCCTCTTCCTCTGGATCTCGCGCATGATACTGATGAGCGGCTTTCACCTGGGACAGATCCCCTTTACGACGGTCATGATCCACGGGTTGGTGCGGGACAAGCAAGGACGCAAGTTCAGTAAGTCCATGGGGAACGGCATCGACCCTTTGGAAATCATAGACAAGTACGGAGCGGATGCGCTCCGTATGGGGCTCCTCATGGGCACAGCCGTCGGCAACGACGTGAAGTTCGACGAAAGCAAGGTCAAAGGGTACAAGAATTTCGCGAATAAGGTCTGGAACATCGCGCGCTTCGTCCTTGAGAATACCGACGGCGCCGACCTCGCCTCCCCCGCCGATTTTTCGGAGGATGATATGAAAGATCTATCGGAACTTAACGATGTCATTACGGAAAGTACGAAACACTTCGATGAATACCGTCTGGATTTGGCGGCAGATCGGATCTATCACTACGTCTGGCATACCTTCGCGGATGTCGTGATCGAAGAAAGCAAAGCCGCGCTCAAGGGTGAGGATGCGGAGGCGAAAGCGCGCACGCAGAAGAAGCTGTATGTCCTTCTCACAACATCATTGAAGCTTTTGCATCCGTTCATGCCATTCGTGACCGAAGAAATCTGGTCGCGTCTTCCAAAGACTGATTCCGAGCTTCTGCTCATAGCGGAGTGGCCCAAAGCTGTTTGATTTTCCACGGTACTATAGGGGCATGTCCGGTTTCGATCTGACGAGCGGTTTTATCGCGCTCTTGATGGGATTCATCCCCGCATTGATCTGGCTTGTCTTCTGGCTTTTCGAGGATCAGCGGCGTCCGGAACCGCGCCATATGGTAATCCGCACGTTTCTGCTTGGCATGCTTGCGGTCGCGATCGTGCTCCCCTTGGAGAAATGGGCGGTCGATCTCGGTATCCCCGTCTCGTTCCAGCTGTTCTTCATCTGGGCGGCGATCGAGGAGGTTGTGAAGCTCGTGCTTGCGCTTTTCTTCGTCCTGCGTCACACGGCGGTGGACGAGCCGATCGACATTCCGATCTACATGATATCGATCGCGCTCGGGTTTGCCGCGCTTGAAAACACGCTCTTCCTCCTGACGCCGATCAGCGACGGGCGTTTGATCGAAAGCATCGTGACGGGGAACCTGCGCTTTATCGGCGCCTCGCTCATTCATGTGCTATCTTCCGCCATCATCGGCGGGGCGCTAGCGTTCGCCTACTACCGCGAGCAATGGGACAAGATCTGGTTCGGCGCCGTCGGAGTTATCCTAGCGATTTCATTGCATGCCGTTTTCAACTTCCTTATAATTACAACCGGAGCAAGCAATATCCTGACGGTTTTCTTAGGTGTGTGGGTTGGCATCATATTCCTTCTGCTTGCGCTAGAGAGGGTCAAAGCGGTGCGGCGACCCGCATGGTGGGAAAAGACTTTTATGAGAAATTAATAATTGACGCATGGCAAAGAAACCATCGTTTTTCGATCGTCTGACCGGCAATAACTACGAGAGCGATTTCGACTCTTTCGAGGACGAAGAGCCATCGGTCAAACCGCAGGTTAAAGGCACGCCTCCTCCGGGCGCACAGTTGATGCAGTCGAGTCAAGAGGATGTCGGCGCAGCACAACTAACGGTGGATGTGTACCAGACTCCTTCTGAAATCCTTATCCGCGCGTTGGTCGCGGGTGTCCGGCCCGAAGACCTTGATATCGCGATCACGCGCGATATGGTCACTATCAAAGGGAAGCGCGTCGAGCAGAAAGAGGTCGAAGAATCAAACTATGTCTATCAGGAGCTCTATTGGGGCGCGTTCGCCCGCACCGTCGTTTTGCCTGCTGAGATAGACGTCGATTTGGCAGAAGCGTTCGAAAAGCACGGTCTGCTTACGATCCGCCTTCCGAAGATCAACAAAGATCGCCAGACGAAACTGAAAGTGCGCGGTTAATTAGATAACTGGAAGACCGCCGAAGTCGGCCTTTTTGATTTCCTTATAGAGAGGATTTTTGACAAGCGCGGGCTTACCGTCTTTTTCAATTACGTAGTATGCAAAGCCCCGCATCTGCTTTACTTCTTCATACGATGCGTGTCCGGGAAGAGACACCGGATCGCGTTCGGTGAAATCAACCGGTGAATCATCTGCCGTCACCAGGTATGTGTTCCCCGTATTGACGACCAGATGCCCTTCACCTGAATCCATTAATACCTTGTCACCCGCTTTGACCGGGATCGCCTTGAAGTACTCAAGCGTATCAGGGATGATCTTTCCATTCTCGTCGGTTGCAGCTTTCTGAAGAAGCGCGACGCCTTCGCCAAGAAGTATCCAATAGTTTTCAACCAGATCTCCTATGTGGTAGTGGCCGTAGGTTTTGATGTATTCGCCTCCCACTGTCCCCGGCTCCCAGACGGTGATATTCCGCTGATCTTTTCCGCCGCGGATCATATAGTAGTGAATCGCGGGTCCGGCAGCAGCAGGGTCCATGAGGACCTCCTGCATCTTCTCGTGGGGACGTCCCGCGTAGTGCTTATCGCTGAATCTGAAGTCCATAGTAGGCAGTCAGAAATAGTACCACACGGCCTTTTCAGAGGTTTCTATCAAGAAAATCCAGACGTTGAGCCCATGGCCCGGGTGCATGTCCGCCCGGATATGTCGAAAACTCTGCTCGGGGTTCCTGTCCCCTCAGACACCGAAGACCGTTCGCCTTCTGCACCATGAGGTGCTGCCCCTCTGGATCGGACCACGTATCTTTGTTTCCTACGGAAATGAGAATGGGTTTGTCTATTGCAGCGATGAGCTCGTGTTGATCCGTCGGTATGCGTTCAGGTGTTTCGGCGACCCCCGCAAAATTCTTAGCAAACCAATGCGGAAATACACCGCGCATCCATGTAAGCGCCTCGCCCACTTTTCTTTTGAAAGGAGCCGCGCCCCCCTTTCCCGAACTATCCGCCATAACGGCCGCAAAGCGCGTGTCATGGACCATTGCATGGAGCGCAGCTTTCCCGATTCTTGAAAATCCGTAGAGCGCGACCAGCTTTGCATCGATGAGAGGCTCCGTTTCCAGATAGTCCATAATGCGGCTGAAACCCCACGACCACGCTCCCAAGGATGCGAAATTATCACCGCGTTCCTGGAACTCTGGGTAGAGCGCGTGCACGCCGTTTTTAAAGCCATCATGAAAGTCGGGATCTAGGTCGCCGTAATAGACCGTGACTGCGGCGTACCCTCTTTTCACTATCTCATCCATATCGAATCGGTTGCGCTTCGATCCGCGGCGACCGGCATGTGGATTAATCTGAAGTCGCGGAATGTGATAGGACCAAGTGATTTGGGGCAAAGCTCCGCGATAGTTCGTAACGGTGTCGTTCCCGAACATGTTTAGATTCACAACTGCCGCAAAGGGGCCCTTACCGGGCGGAGTCTGTATAAGCAAGAGCGGACGTATGGATTTTCCTTCACGGGAAAGGTTGAGCCATACCTGTTTCCTATTTCCTTTTATTTCGCCGGTCTTAGGGTCCACTAGCGAACCTTCTTCTTCAACCGACGGCTTCATATCTGGAAGTTCCGTCGGAATCACTCCATATACATACTTTTCGAAGAAACGGAGACCCTTTTGTGGGTCCCGTTCATACGGTCGAGCAAGGAAGCGTTTTGGGATAAATACCGAGTCCATGCGTTGGTGCCGGGAGCCGGGCTCGAACCGGCGACTTCATCCTCTTCAGGGATGCACTCTACCAACTGAGTTATCCCGGCAAGCCGCTTATTTTATACGACTTTACAACCTTTTTCTAGTTAGAACCTCCGCCGGTGAACCGGTCGATGAGCCCCTGAAGATCAAATCCACTGCCGGCGTTCTTCAGGCTTTCAACCGCCTGATTCAGCTGATCAGACTGCCCTTGCGCTTGCGCGTACGCCGCCGTCATCTGCTCAAGGTACGGCTGAAGCCACAGCCACGTGAAATAGGGAACGACAACGAACACGACGATAAGCCACACGAAATGCATGACCCCGCCGATGAACGCATCGCGGCGCATGTCCTTCAACATGCGGTTGTTCTCTTTTGCGAGATGTAGAAGCTCCTTCGCTTCTTGATCCGGTAGCATGACGCCCATGACTGCTATTCTAGCGTACGAAAAATGGGAACAGACTAAAAATCCATGAACTTGATATTTTCTTTAAATATGTTATAATGCAGCAATGGGAGCCGCAAACGAAAGACGAGGCTTCGGTCCTAAAATGCGCCCTGACTTCAGTCAGTATTTTCCAGTAGAAAAAGCAGGGTCCGTCTTGGTCTTCAGGAAAGAGTTGCTGAAGACCTGCGAAACGGAAGACCAGTCGCTATTCGGGGTCTCTACCAGATCGGCAAGTCGAGCTTGGCATTTTCTGTAATGCGCAATCAACTGGGGAAAGAAAGAACGATCTATTTCGACTGTCGCACCCTCGCTCAAGCACAAAAGATCGATTTTTCCCACTAGATCGTCGAACTTTTTGTGAATAGAGAATACGGATTCGACACGTATGATCCCGCGATAGAGCAGACAGAAGACTGGTACGCAAAGAAAAGTGATCGGGAAAAAGCCTATTTCGATTTATTAATGCAAATACAGAAGGAAACTGGCAAAAATGAACTCGAGATCCTCAACGCCTTTCTCGCTGCTAACAACGAAACTCTGTACGTATTTTTCGATGAAACGACTTTCACGTTTGCAGAAGGTACCGAAGAAATGTCCGAAAAGCTTGCTTCAGCTAGCCGGTTAAGCCATCTGCGCCCTGCATATATCATTCATTTCGCGCCAGAACTAGAGGAACGAATTCAATCGTTTACGAAAGGATGTAATGAGTACTGGGTACCGCCGCTCCAGAGGAAAGAGACCAAAGCAAACATACAGGGTCCCCTCACGGGAACCGGTATCAGAATCACCGAAGCCGCGATTACACGTATACATGAACTAAGCGGGGGGAGGCCAAAAGAACATACGATCGCTTAACGAACCGCAGCGCGATTTTGTAAGCGCTCTCGCAGAAAAAGGAAGTATCCATGAAAACGAAGTCGATGTGAACTTGGTGGCACCCCTTATGCGAATCGGTTTTGTAGTTCGAGACGAGCAGACGAAGCAGAAAAATTGCCTTTACGATTTCTGATTTGCGCGCGCCACCAAAAAATTCTTCTAAAAGGAAAAGGCAATTTTTTCGCTCGGTTCTGCCCTCAACCTTTCG
>Ga0073934_10002356_pt1 | contig 40007 bp, 32 predicted proteins | sample LarsenN4metaG_FD_76834 | JGI IMG/M metagenome (GOLD analysis project Ga0073934, IMG submission 76834) | Hot spring sediment bacterial and archeal communities from British Columbia, Canada, to study Microbial Dark Matter (Phase II) - Larsen... ... | reverse complement strand
GTTTTATGGTTGAAGGTTTTATGGTTGAAGGTTTTATGGTTGAAGGTTTTATGGTTGAAGGTTTTATGGTTGAAGGTTTTATGGTTGAAGGTTTTATGGTTGAAGGTTTTATGGTTGAAGGTTGAAGGTTAAACAAGGTTAGAAAATAACGCCTTGTTTTTATAAACCCATTCCGCTAACTGCCTGACCCCGTCACGGGCTGCAATCTTTGGTGACCAATTTAATAGATTTCTGGGTTTGGGAATATTACAGACAAAAACCTGCAGAAGTCCATTGCCTTATGTAAAGCTGTTTGACGATGGTTGTTGACTCTATTGACAGGGCTTCGCCCCTTTACTTACAGCAACTAAATTTTTCTAAGCCTTTGAACGTTAAAAGATTGGAACGTTGAAAGGCTTCGGATATTGATTGGAAGGAGGCAAGACGGAAACTGCATTGTACTTGCTCCTCTACAAAGCCAGCCCCTATTTTAGGGCTCTAGAACAAGCTGTCAAGAACTTTCCTCAAGAAAAATTAAGATCCACGTTTAACTTTTCCGTATATTACGGTGAATCATTAAGGGCATCGATCCGCGACCGATCTGCTAAGTTTTTGATAACCTTACGCACATAGCTTCGCCCTTTCAGCTACAGGAGCGACCTTCTGTGCGCCCCTAAACTTTAAAAGATTGGAACACCAGCACATCCAAAGCAAAGCAAAAACTACATGATGCCATCCGTTTACAAAAGCAAGACCTTATTTTAAAAATCTAAAAGGGATTGTCAAGGACTTTCATGAGAAAAAAGAGCTCGAAAAGGGTTTCCGCTTAAGCATCAGGTCATCGGCGCGTTAAACGGAAAGCCAGGGTCTCAAAGATGCAATCCAGGGGCCAATTTTTCTCCCCAACCGGATTTCTCCTCTAAACTATTAAATTGTTAGGTTAAATTTAAATACCCGTTCGGCCCTCACCCCCAACCCCCTCTCCCGAAGCCTCGGGAGAGGGAGCCCCCGGAAGTTAGCCTGGAGATCCACTTGCTCCTTCCAACCTTCAACCTTCCAACCCTCCAACCCTCCAACCTTCAACCTTCAACCTTCCAACCCTCCAACCCTCCAACCTTCCAACCTTCCAACCTTCCAACCTTCAACCTTCAACCTTCAACCTTCAACCTTCAACCTTCAACCTTCAACCTTCAACCGTCCAGAGATCAATTCGAAATTGAGAAAACCCTATCCCAGGACCTTTTTTACGGCCTTGATGACGTCTTCTACGTCCTGATCGCTCAGCTTAGGGGAAAGAGGAAGGGAAAGGGTTCGTTCTCCCAGGTACTCTGCGTTAGGGAAGTCTCCGGGCTTATACCCGAAGGTTTGACGGTAGTAGGGGTGCAAATGGAGGGCGGTGTAGTGAACGCCGGTTCCGATGTTTTCCTGGATGAGCTCGTTGAGCACCTGATCCCGGGTCTTCTGGATACGATCGATATCGAGAAGAATGGTATAGAGATGCCGGGCGTGAACCATGTAAGGCTCTACCGGGGCCGGCGTCGTCAGGGGTAAATCGGCCAGGGCCTGATCATAGCGCTTCCAGATCTCGTTGCGCCGAACGAGATTTTTTTCCACCCGGCTCAACTGATGAATACCCAGGGCCGCCTGAAGGTCCATCATGTTATACTTAAAGCCGGGAAAAACCACCTGATAATGCTTGTAGCCCTCATCGGAGAAGCGCTTCCAGGCATCCTTGGTCATGCCGTGGAGTCCGTACATTTTGATCTTATCCGCGTAGGATTCGTGATCGGTGGTAACCATGCCGCCCTCCCCGGTCATGACATTTTTTGTCACATAGAAGCTAAAACACGTCATATCTCCGAGGGTTCCCACTTTCCTCCCCTTATACCAGCCTTCAATGCAGTGGGCGGCATCTTCAATAACCAGGAGACCCTCAGAGGCGGCCAGTTCCAGGATGGGATCCATTTCACAGGGGCGACCGGCAAAGTGTACCGGCAGGATGGCCTTGGTCCGCGGCGTGAGGGCTTTTCGGATCCGTTCGGGGTCCAGATTCATAGTTCTTCGATCCACATCCACAAAGACCGGCCTGGCTCCCGTATGGACGATGGCATTGGCGGTGGCACAAAAGGTCATGGGGGTCGTAATGACTTCATCCCCCGGGCCGATCCCGGAAACCAACATGGATAGATGTAAAGCTGCGGTGCAGGAGTTTAAGGCCATAGCATAGCGGGCGCCCACGTAGGCTTTGAACAGCCTTTCAAACCGATCCACCTTGGGGCCTGTCCCAAGCCAACCGGATCGAAGGCTATCTACGACCTCGGCGATCTCCTCTTCCCCCAGGGAAGGGCTCCCAAACACCAAAAATGAATCCCTCACGGGAGAAGGATTTTTATTGGAACGGGCCATAAACTCCCTCATTTTGCAGGAAAGATGTAAGTCTGGGGTCGGCCTTCATTTCCAGGTGTCGAAGGACAACCGGGAAGTAGCCTCTAGCTTATAGGGTAGATTCGCCTGAGGGGTTCGTCAAGCCATATTCGTCGCTACAAATAACGTAAAAGTCAACCAGGGCAAGGTCTTCTTTATCGAGAGCCTCTCTCAAGGGTAAGCTCAAACCGACTCCACATCCGCAGAATCTATCTCCAGGGCCGCCGACTGTTGAATGAGATCCACCGAGATGACCAGGCGGAATTTTTTCTTTTTCTCCAGCAGAATTCCTTCCACGCCGGCCAGAGGTCCCCGCTTGACCCGCACGCGCTGTCCCTCTTTAAAATAGGGAACGGGATCGTATTTTAACCCGCTGGCCACCAGGTGCTGAATAGCCGAGATCTGATCCTCGGGGACAGGAACGGGTCCATCCTGGAACCCAACGATGCGAACGACGCCGACCGTGGTCAGAACTTTTAACCGATCCTTCAACGGAAAATACCCAAAGATATACCCGGGGAAGAGGGGAAAATCGAGCAACTTCTTTCGGTCTTTCCAATAGCGCAGGCTCTTTATCAGGGGTAGGAAATGGATGATATTCTTTTTTTCGAACTGTTCCTTAACTTTTTGCTCGTGGCGCGATCTGGTATGGATCGCGTACCATTGAGGGATCTCCAAGAGATTCATGCGTAAAACTTTCCCTTCGTTCATAGCCTTCTTATCTTTACGACCTTTCACGACCGGGTTCAACCGCCCCTGGGGGGCTTCATGATTCTGGCCGCCGGGTCCCTTACCGGCCCGTGCATCTCTCTCTAAAGTGGAGAGAGAGATGCACGGGCCGGTAAGGCCAAACCGACATCTCCTTAAGGAGATATCGGAGTCGGGGTCGGAGGCGGTACCGGTGTGGGGGTCGGAGTCGGAGTCGGAGTCGGAGTCGGAGTCGGGGTCGCAGACGGGGGAGCCAGGCCGATAATCAGGGTCACCGTAGTGCTGGTGGCATCGCCCGTGTTAGCGATCCCGGTGAGGGTCAATATAAATTCCCCGGTGGGGGTCGTGGGGGAGGTTGTAATGTTGAGTTGAAGCTGAGCATTTCCCTGTCCCTGCGCCCCCGTTGGGCTTACCGGGTTGGTATCGAACGTGCCGGTTGCATTCGCGGGAAGCCCTGTGACGCTTAACGTCGCCGAACTAATACCCCCAATGAACCCTACCACCACGTTGTAGAAGGTGGCCTCTCCGGGATTGACGGTCCTTACGGGCGGGGTCGCCAGGATGGAAAAGCCCCTTCCAAGGCTTGGATTGGTTGAACCTCCCCGCGAAGGAGGCAGGACGGCAGACCGGATTCTAAAGGTGGATCCCTGGTCAATCTCGCCGGCGGGGGTTCCATCGGGATTTGTAATCTTAATTTTTCCCTGGAGGCTCCGAATTACCAGATCATCGCCTTCAAAATAAATTTCAACCTCTTCCGCAGTCTCAAGCTCGATGGTCAGGCCGCCCAAAGTAAGAAATTGAACCCCTCCGTTAAGGGATTTAAGGATCACCGAATTTTCGGTCTTCGTAATCTCGACTTCCTGGCCAGACGTTAATGTGGATGACAAGACTTCCCCGCCCAAGGGGATAAAAACTTTCACGTTCCCGCTGAGATGGGTCACGTCGACCGTATCGTCAATGACCACCACCTGGGTATTGTTGGATCCTTTGCTCTTTTCGATCTCAGCTTCCGAGAGCTTGACGCCCGCCACCGCGTTATCGGTCTCCACCTCAAGGGCCCCTTTGCCGAGGGCCAGCTTTTGGGTCTTGGCCCGCACCTTACCCCACCATAGTTTAAAGCGAGAGGTGTAGGTACCCTCCTCTGCAGGGACTTGGAGCTGGCCGACGTCCAACCTGGAGTCTTCGGACAGGCTCAGCGTGCTTCCATCCTCCAACTGGAGCGTAGCCGTTGCTCCGGAACCCGTCTGGATATTATCTCCCACCTTCAAAGCCATATTCGGTTCGGCCGGGACCCAGTTCTCCTGCCCTTGCAGGAGGACTTCGACCTTTCCGCTAAAGGTAGTTAGTACCACCGTCGACTGGGCAGAGGCCACGGTTAAACCGGCTATCCAACAGAGCTGAAAAAAACCGAATAAAACTCCCAACCGCTTAAAGCATTTAGATCTGTATATAGGTTCCATGCATCTTCTCCCGCGTTAGTTACCCTTTCGATTCCTACTAACCCAAAAGGATAAGAGCTATAACTGCGATAACGTAAACAACTACCTGGTGCTGATTTGACCTCGAATTTCTAACTCAATGGCCTCCAGATCTGCAATCCTTTGCTTTATGGCTATCCAGAGTGGTTTAGGGTCCTGGTCAGGTTGAAGGGAGCCTACGGTCGCAAGCAGTTTCTCCGCCCTTTCTTTAGATTCTAAGACCTTCCTTAAACTCGCCTCCAACCGATCTCTCTCGAAGGGAAGCTTCTTCAAAGAAGCCCCATGGAATCCCCCCTTGGAGATCTCGGTAAGGGTTCCTCCGCCTGGTTGGGAGCTCGGAATCCGGGCGTCAGAGGGTTTAACCTCCAAAGGATTCCCTTTCTCCGGCGGCTCAGACAGGGGGAGCTTTTCAGGAAAAGCGGAGGAATCTACCGAATGGGCCTGGGCAGGTTTGGGAAGTTTCAACGACCCGGAAAGTTTCAACAACTTCTCCTGTAACCCGCGGTCTAAAGGGGTCAGCTCCAGGGCTTTAAAATAGGAGGTGAGGGCTTCCTCCGGTTTATTTTGTAAGAGGTAGAGCTCTGCGATTTCCTTCCATTCTGCAGCGCCTTTTTCCAGCATCCCCAATCGGTAAAGTAAACCTGCGTACGTCTCCCGAATTGAGATATTATTAGAATCCAGAACCAGCATGTTCGCGCACTGGGCCAGAGCTTCCCGATACTTCCCGGCCTGAATCAGCCTCTGCAAGAGAGACGTGTAGACTTCCAGGGCCTTAGAAAACTCCCGCCGCTCGCAGTACGTCTCCCCTAAGCCGTTATAAGCCTCTACATCCAAAGGGGCTACGGCTATAAGCTGTTGATAAAGGTTTATGAGCCAGCCGCTCGCGTTGGCGTTGGAGAGAGGCTCCCCCGAGTTTCGAAGGATCCGAATAGCCTGGCGATATCGATCCGCTGCGTTTTCGGTCTCTCCCAGTTCCATATGAAGCTGTGCCACTCGGAGATGAAGGGCTATATCAGCCGGATTCTCCAGGCATTGCTTCTGGTATTTGCTAATTTTTTTCCGTAATCTCCTTTCTCGGAACCCCGGGAACATTTTAACTCTCTAGAAGGCCGCCCTGCCAAAAAGGCTAAACCGATTGACCGTGTAATCTTCCTCATCAAAATTAGAGTCATTATCGACGAAATTATACTCCGCATTGACAGAAAAGTACTGGGTGAAGAAATATCCCAGGCCAACATTAAACTTTTGGGTGGTATCTTCGCGCTGCCCTCGGAGCGGGTCGAAAAACAGCTCACTGAAAAAGTCCTTGTTCTGGACTTCATAGCCTCCGAAAGTTCGAATCCTTTCCCCCAGGCGATATTCCAAGCCTCCTTGGAACCTGAGGATGGTATTATCGTCATTGGTGACGGTAGCCCCTGGGGCGAGGAGGCTGGTTTGGGTGAGCTCCCGGGTTTCAAACCGGTAACCGACCAGGACGCCGCCCGAGGTCTTTCGGCCTAAGCGGAAAACGAGCCGCCCGCTCAGATCGTCGGTTTCAATGGTTTCCCCGAAATCATTCTCCGTGAAAAATCGGTCGTAGGCCAGGGTGAGCGTGGATCTCAGGGAGAGGTTGGTGATCAATGCAAAATTAGCTGCAAGCCCGGATTGAGAATCCTGCTCGATCTCCTGAACCAGCCCGGTGTTGGGGTCCACCACATCCACCGGGGAAAAGTCGGTGTGTTCCACGCCGAGCTTGGCGATTCCGCTCGTCTTGGCAGAGAGCTTAAATTGGAAACCGCCGGTCAGACGCTGCCGGGTGATATCGGCCCGGGTTCTCGGGTCCACCACCAGGGAGGGACTGGGCTCCTCCCGGTCTTTCCGGGAGATGGTGTAATCGGTTACAAAAGTCCAACGGGGGTTGATAATGTAGCCAAGATTCAAGAGGCCCTGGTGGGTCTGGCTCTCGGAAGTGAGCTGGTTGGTATTGGTCACCACGGGGGCCGTTGTAAGCTCTACGTCCTCTTCGGTAAAATCTACCCGTTGATAGCCATACCCCAAGTCCAGGAAGGTCCGCCTGGTATCGATAATTCGGTAAGTGGGGGTTATCTCAAAGATGTTCCGGGTCGTTTTATTACCGGGGAGGAGCGCTTCCTCGGTATCAATGGGGATCGTAGCCAGGCTATCCCGGATACGGAGGGTGAGCCGATCTAGAAAGGTGCGCTGAGCGCCTTCTGCGCTTCTCGGCGCGATATCCGCCCTGAGTTCCAGAGAATTGATGAACTGGTCCTTGTCCTGGTTATCGGCGTAATCCAGGCGATCTAGCTGATAGCTAAATCCTAACGTGAGCAGGCGGGTTACATCCAACTGAAGGTCAACCCCCGCCCTCAAGTTAAAGATGGAATCGTCCCGACTCTCCTGGCCGGGCCGAAGAGGGGCGCCCTCGGGAAGTAAGAAGATATTATCGTCAAAGGTCTCCCGGACCTCAACATAAGGAGTTACCCGAGATTTCCTGGAAAGCGCGACGGCTGAAGCATCTGTAGGAAGGAAAACCGTGATGACCAGCACCATCATAACCATGCTGCATAAGCCTCTTCTTAGCTCCCTGATAGGACTACTACCGCCTTTATTGCCATGATTATTGTTCATTGCGGGAGATCCTCCAAAATTTTTAGGTTAAATATTGTAGATCCTCGATGCCCTTGATGCTAATCGCTGTCAATCCTCAATATCGATCCTTATACATCATACATCATACATCATACATAGACATAACCAGCCGAACTTACCCGAGACGACGTCAGAGGTTAAATTCAAATTCCAAATCTGTCAAGATAAATCTATTTAAAAACTCAATAATTACGGGGATAAGCTTTTCTAAACCGGACTTGCCCCTACGAAAAAACCCGTAAATAAACTCCCGCACCAGGAGATCTATCTTACGGTAAGCCAGCTTCATCGGATTGTGACTCCCATCACAGCTTTAAATTTTTTATAGAATTTCCGCTCCAGGTAGTCTTCCTACGCGGGGCGCTCTGGCGATTTTCCCCTTGACTTTTCCTTCCCGGCCCGTTATCTTTATATATTCTTGGGTTTCTGCTCTTTTTTTAAAGTAACCTGATCCACGGATATCAGGCATCGCATCATCACCTTTTAAACGTTGAAGAGGAAACGTTTATGGAACCTTTGATCACTATCGGCAAGCTGGTAGGGTTACCTGCCGCCGCAGGATTAAACGCCTATGCAACTATACTGACCTTTGGGTTGCTGCTACGGTTTAATTTAATTACCGATCCGGCCTATTTATCCCCGAAGTTTCAAATGTTCGCCTCGGACGGTATGATATTTATTGCAGCCGTCTGTTATGTGCTGGAGTTTCTTGCCGACAAGGTCCCCGGCATAGATCATCTCTGGGATGCCGTTCACTCGTTGATCAGACCCCTGGTCGGGGCGTTACTGGCCTTTTATAGCATCGGAGCTCTGGACCCGGATGCCAGTTATGCCCTCATTGCCCTGGCGACGGTTCTAGGGGGAGGGGTCGCAGCGGCCACCCATACGACCAAAGCGACGGTTCGTCTCCTTTCGACGAAAACGACGCTGGGGACGGCCAATTGGTTTCTGAGCCTGTTTGAGGACGGGGTAGCCATTGTGGCCTCTTATCTGGCCGTTACAAACCCGTCGGTGGCGGGGGCCCTGGTGATCGTATTTCTGGTCCTGTTTGTAACGCTCTTTCCCAAAATTTTAAAGGTGAGCCATTCGTGGATGCTGAAATTGAGCTACTTTCTTAGATGGCTCTTCCAAGGCCTCTCCGGAAAAATCTCCCCGGAGGAGATCTCCTGGATCGAACCGATCCCGACTCGAGACTACCGGAAGCTCAGGGATTACCTGTTAAGGGAGGAAACGATCCATGTTCTCCTGAGAAATATCCATGGGACCTTGGGAATCGGGGGACCTGGATGGTTTGTAGCCACGGACCGACGCCTCGTGCTCATGGGCAAAAAATGGTTCCGCTGGCAGTTTCAGGATATTCCCTACGAAAAAATTACAAACTTAGGGGCAAGACAAGGGACTTTATCCGACTCTATGGTCATTTATACATCCCACGCCAGCCAAAAGGTTTCGTTACTTAAAGATCCCCATAGATCTCTAAAAACCCTTGTAGATAAGCTTCAGACATTTATTAAACAGGAAATAGAAACTAGGAGATAGGAACATGGAGGTCAACTACGATTTTAAACACATTGAGCGAAAGTGGCAAAAAATCTGGGAGGAGACCAAACAGTACAAGGTCGAGCGAGACCCGCAGAAACCGAAGTACTACTGCCTGGAGATGTTCCCCTACCCTTCGGGGAGGATTCACATGGGGCATGTCCGAAATTATAGCATTGGCGACGTGATAGCCCGCTACAAAAAGATGCAAGGGTACAACGTTCTACATCCCATGGGGTGGGATGCGTTCGGAATGCCCGCCGAAAATGCGGCCATCCAACGGGGGGTACATCCGGCCCTCTGGACCCGGGAAAACATCGCGTACATGAAAAAGCAGTTGAAATCCATGGGCTTCAGCTATGACTGGGACCGGGAACTGGCTACCTGCGATCGGATCTACTATAAATGGCAGCAATGGCTCTTCCTGAAGATGTATGAACGGGGCCTGGTATATCGAAAAAAAGCCTTTGTAAACTGGTGCGAAACCTGCCAGACCGTCCTGGCTAACGAGCAAGCGGAAGGGGGAGTTTGCTGGCGGTGCGGGACGCAGGTGATCCAGAAGGAGCTGGAGCAGTGGTTTCTTAAAATTACAGAGTACGCCGAGGAACTCCTGGAATACTGCGATAAACTCACCGGCTGGCCAGAACGGGTGTTGACCATGCAGCGGAACTGGATCGGAAAGAGCTACGGAGCCCAGGTTAAGTTTCCCCTGGCCGACGCGGCGGACTTGCGCAGGGCAAACCCGGATTTAACCCCCTACATAGAGGTTTTCACCACGCGACCGGATACCCTCTACGGGGCGACCTTCATGGTTCTAGCTCCGGAACATCCATCGGTCCGTGAATTGGTCAAGGGAACTCCTCAAGAAGGGTCGGTCCTGGATTTTGTGGGACGGACTTTGAGGCAGGATAAAAAGGTGCGTACCGCAGAAGATGTCGTTAAAGAAGGCATCTTTACCGGACGATACGCCATCAACCCCCTGACCCAAGAACCCATCCCCATCTGGGTGGCTAATTTCGTCCTCATCGAATACGGGACCGGGGCCATTATGTCGGTGCCGGCCCATGACCAGAGGGACTTTGAATTTGCCAAAAAATACGGGCTGCCGATCCGAGTGGTTATCCAGAAACCGGATGGCTCCCTGTCTGAGGCTACCCTGACGGAGGGTTATGCGGAAGAAGGGATCCTGGTCAACTCGGGGCCTTTTAACGGCCTCCCGAGCGCACAGGGGAAGGAAAAAATCCTAGAGTACCTGGAAGAAAAGGGAATTGGCCGGCGAACGGTGACTTACCGACTCCGGGATTGGGGCATCTCCCGACAACGCTACTGGGGTAACCCGATCCCGATGATTCATTGTAAAACGTGTGGGATCGTCCCGGTCCCCTACGAAGACCTGCCCGTGGTGCTGCCGGAAGAAGGGGTTAAATTCACCGGAGAGCGCGGCAACCCCCTGGATCACGTTCCGGAGTTCGTCAAGGTCCCGTGCCCTCGATGTAAAGAGCCCGCCCGGCGAGAGACAGACACCATGGATACCTTTGTGGACTCTTCCTGGTACTATATGAGGTACGCCTGCCCGGAATATGATGAAGGCGCTCTGGACCTGGAACGGGTCAATTACTGGCTACCGGTGGATCAGTATATCGGAGGCATCGAGCACGCCGTCCTGCACCTGCTATACTCTCGCTTCTTTACGAAGGTCCTGCGGGATATGGGGATGCTGAAGGTGGATGAGCCTTTCGCCAGGCTACTGACCCAGGGGATGGTCCTCAAAGAGGGGGCCGTGATGTCCAAATCCAAAGGAAATGTTGTCGACCCGGATGAACAAGTCCATAAATACGGCGCAGATACCGCGCGCCTCTTTATCCTGTTCGCCGCTCCGCCCGAGAAAGAAATGGATTGGAACGACCAGGCCGTCGAAGGAGCTTTCCGATTCCTGCACCGGGTTTGGCGGATGGTGCACGGACGCCTTCCGGTTATAAAGGATCTTAGGGAAACGCCCGTCCGCCTGGATCAACTCTCGGGGTCCCCTCGGGAACTATACCGCCTGACCCACAAAACCATCCAGAAGGTGACCGACGATATCGAAGATCGATTTCATTTTAATACGGCCATCAGCGCCGTTATGGAATTGGTCAATGCCATCTATCTCTTCGAAGTGCCCGAGCCGAAAGGCGAGGAGCGGGAGCAGGCACGGAGGGTTCTGCGGGAAGCCATTAAAACCGTCGTTCTGTTGCTGGGGCCTTTTACCCCCCACATTACCGAAGAACTCTGGCACGAACTGGGACACGCCACCAGCCTGTTCGATGAGCCCTGGCCGGCTTACAACGAAGAGGCTCTCAAAGAAGAGCAGATCTTGATCATCGTCCAGGTCAATGGAAAAGTCCGCAATCGATTGACGATACCGGCCAACGCTCCGGAAGAAGAAATCAAAAAAGCGGTCCTGGCCGACGAACGGACTCGAAAATTTATCGAAGGGAAAACCATTAAAAATGTAATCGTCGTACCGAGAAAACTGATTAATGTGGTCACCGGCTAAGACAAGGGCAGGGGCGATCCATCGCCTCTACCAACCAGGATGTATCCAACTTGTTCCCAGGCCCTGCCTCAATGCTGTTGGCTTAACGAACGCGTAAAAAAGTCGAATCCTTTTCTAGCTCCGTGAGGGAGCGGCCTGCTTGTAGCCAAAGGGAGCCGCCACCCGCTTTTTAGCTCCGTGAGGAGCGACCTGTTCAAACAGGTCGCTCCTCACGGAGCTTGGAGATTTTTAGAGATGGCTACAAACAGGACACCCCTGTGGGGCTGTTTAAACCTTAAATCCACAGCATGCATGGAGGCAAAGTCTGGGAACCAGAGGCGTTATATTGAAAAAGATTTATTCTACAACTCTCCTTTCGTTCTCTTTACTGGTCCTCATGGTAGGGGTATCCGGTTGCGGATACCATTTTGTGGGAGGTGGAAGCCTACCCCCTCATATCAAGACTATAGCCATCCCGCTCTTCGCAAATCAGACGCAGGAGCAGGGGGTCGAAGAAATCCTTACCAGAGCCCTGATCAATGAGTTTATAACCGGAGGTAAGCTCAAACTCGTGGAAGCCTCCCGGGCCGACGCCCGGCTCACCGGGCGGATCGTCTCCTACACCCGTACGGCCACTCAATTCAATGCCAGCAACCAGGTCATCCAATATAAACTGACGGTCGGCGTTAACATGAAGCTGGAGGACCTGATCAATCAGAAAATCCTTTGGGAAGCCCAAAATCTGACCGAAGATGAGGATTTCAATGTGAGCCCGGCCATTAGTCCGATAGAATTGGATGATAGGGAGCGAAGGGCCTTCGAACAGATCTCCGAGGATCTGGCCGCCCGGGTCCTGGCGCTGGCTACGGAAGGCTTTTAAGAGGAAAAATGTCCAGATCCTATCTCACGTACCCGGAATTTCGAAGTGAGCTGGAGAAAGGGGCGCTTAAACCGCTCTATCTTTTTCAAGGGGAAGAGGAGTTTTTGATGGAGGAAGCTCTGGACCTTTTCAGGGAAAAGGTCCTCGGGGCAACCGCCCACGACAGCTTTAACTTCGAGAAATTTTACGGCAAGGAAGCCAAAGCGATAGAGATCGTAGCCAGTGCGGAGACGACTCCTTTCCTCGGGTTGCGACGCCTTCTTCTGGTCAAAGATACCGACCTCTTTCCGGCGGCAGAGCTGGACGTGCTGGCCGGCTATGCAGCTAAACCCAACCCGGCTACCTGCTTGATTTTCACGGCAAAAAAGATCGATCCTCGAAGAAAATCTTTTCTGGAAGCCCTGAAATCCCACGGAGAGGTCGTTCAATTCTGGAAACTGTTTGAACATGAGGTCCCCAGATGGATTCAACAGAGGGCTAAAAAGTACGGCGGTTCTATTTCCCTGGAAGCTGCTTTATACCTGTATGAAAAAGTGGGAAATGACCTTCGACAACTGGATCAGGAACTGGAAAAGGTGCAAACCTTCCTGGGAAGGGAACGCGAGATCTCCCTGGAGGTTTTAAAAAATTTAACCCCCACGATCCGTCAATACTCGGTTTTCGATCTGACAGAAAACTTAAGCCGGCGAAAGCTGGAGAAGACCCTGGAGATTTTGAGCGCACTTTTAAGGGAAGGCGAAGAACCTTTAAAAATCCTGGCCCTTATCGCCCGGCAGATCCGTCTGCTCTGGCAGGCGAAGCTCTACACGCTGGAAGGGAAATCCTTCGCCCTGGCGGAAAAAGAACTAGGGATCCCGGCTAAACATCTTACCAACCTCCAGGAACAGGAGAAAAACTTCCCTTTAGACCGGTTAAAGATGGCCTTCACACGGCTCTCCGAAACCGATCTGGCCTTAAAATCCAGCGCCCTCCCCCCCAGGATCCTGTTAGAAAGTCTGATGATCGACCTTATCGCTTAGAAGGACCGGTTTTCTATCCTGCCTGGACGGGGCTCTGGGTTTGAGCGGCGGAGAGGGCGTTGAATTTATGCATCAAGCGGGATTTCTTTCGGCTGGCTTTATTGAGGTGGATGATACCCTTGGCAGCCAGTTTATCGATCACCGGGATGGCGGCCTGTAGAGCTGCTCGGGCCCCCTCCACGTCTTTTTTAGCCAGGGCGGCTTCCACCTTTTTGACCAGATTTCTCATCCGCGTTTTGTAAGAAGCGTTTCGCTGCCGCCGCACTTCGTCCTGCCGCGTCTTTTTGATAGCTGACTTATGATTGGCCATCGTTTATAAAACGATCTAGAGACGGTACAAATGGACACAGCTATCCAGCGCCTGTGAGGGAAATTAAAGTTAAACACCAGTTACGGGCGCTTGCAAGCTATTAACCTCTGTATCCACCTGCGGATCGTTTTAGGCTTTATCCTTAAGATTGCTGAGCGTTTACGAAAAACTTTGCTTCAGGAGATACTTTATAAATTTCCTAAAAACTACTACCTCGGCCCCAAGCTTGTCAAGGTTTTTCCCAACAGGAGAAAGTTTTGTAAAAAAATCCTTGATCAAAGGGGGGGAACAGGGTATAGTCTTTACAAGGTAGCATAGGGATTGCAAGGTTAGAAGTTTTAAGAATTCGTGAAAGAGGTATCGTGGTATCTTGAAGGTGGGGGCATTATGGGATTTTTTAGGGCTAATAATTCGGAGAAAAAAGCTGAGAAACTCATCCTTAAAGGTCAGGATCTATTCAGGCGGGGCAAGGAAGAGGAGGCCATCCGGAAATTCGAGCAGGCGGCTCTTCTTCTCCCGGATTCGCCTAAGCCGAGTTTGTATCTTGGGAAAGCCCATGCCAGGAGGGGAAATTTTGAATTAGCCTTAAAACACTATTATAAAGCCTTATATTTTTGCAATCTTCTAGAAGAGCCGCACATTTTGTACGAAATCGCGCGTATCTACCTGCAGACCTCCAGGTTTAACCTGGCCGAAGAGAAGTTCCTGAAAATCCTGGATTTGAATAGCAACTTCGAACCGGCCTGGAGCGGGCTAGGGTACGTTTATCAGGCGACGGGGCGCCTTTCCAGAGCCATTGAGGCGCAAAGCAAGGCCCTGGCGCTCCGGGATCAGGACCTGGCTAACCTGATGGATCTGGCCAGATCTTATGAGATTCTGGGGGAAAATCAGAAGGCCTCGGACCTGTTGAGAACGGCTTTACCTCTCGCAAAAAAAACCGGAAGCTCCTACTGGGTGGAGAAAATCTCCCTGGGTTTAAAAGAAATGGAATTTCAGGACGGAACCGAGTTGGGCGTTAAGGACCGGCTGTACATCGATCAGGAAATCATCTGCCTGGGAGGAGATCAAGACGACGGTTTGAAAATCCCGGTTTATCAAACCTATAATCTGCAGTATGCGGATTTTGCCAGGTTATTTCGGCGGTTTTTGGCCTTCAAAAGGGTCTTTAAATGGAACATCACCTGTACCGTTTTTCAGGATAAGGACGCGCTCCCCTTCGCTACGGCCCTCGCTTATTTATTAGAAGTTCCGGCCAAACCTCTCTCTAAGGTGCACCCCGACGATCTGGCTTTACTCTGTTACGCCTTTTTAAGGGAGACGGGCCCTCTTTCCACAGCCCTTCATAAGCTGAGGAAAAACACGGGACATATCTTCTCTTTCGCCGCGGCCATCCTGCTCCCGGCAACCCGGGAGGGCCTTCTGCCGGACATCGTGGGCATCCCGGTCACGAAAGAGGCCGTCCTGCCCTGGAAGGATCGATTAACGGACGGGGAGCCCCCGCCGTCTCTGCAGACGGAGATTTCTCAAAATATGCTGACGGCTTTATATAATACCGTGGAGGATCGAAATCTAGAGGCCCAGATCTCTTATTATTTTATAAATCATCCGCAAATCCGAAAGCACTTGAGATTCCATGGGACCAATCATAATCCGTCTGAAATAACCAAAGCGCTGATCCGGGAGATGAGCGAGGAAACTATCATTGAGAATCTTTCGTCCCACAGCAAAGGAAAAATCTTATCGGTCATCGGGTGTATCACGGAGCAGCACCTTCAGTCTCCCACAGTTCTTGAGGCCCTCAAAAAGGCTTATATGGAAAATCTGGACCCCATCGTTCAAAATTTCATCGGCAACCTGCTCATGAGCGTCCGAGAGGACAAAGGGCTGGATTATCTGATCAAGGTGTTTCTGACCCTTCGCCACACCCAGGGCAGCGCCTTTGGACGGGCTCAAGACTCGACGCTTATCCTCAGAAGGGCCGCTATCAAGGATATCATCACCAGTACCAATCGCAAAGTGGCCAATATTATTTCCCGGGCTTTGAAGGACCCGGATGAAGAAATTCGCTATGCGGCGACCCAGGGGTTAGACAAACTGGAGTCCTCCGCTCAAACCACCCAACTGGTTCTCCAGCTTTTAAAGGACAGCCCGCGAATTTGCTGCGAGGCTCTCCGATATTTGGGTAAAAATGAGCGGGAAATTTTACTGGAGCACCTGCCTGCCCTGCTGAAACACGAGCATCCGGCGGTGATTTATGAAGCTCTGAGCGTGGCCAGGGACCTAAAAAACAAGCAGCTTCTCCCTCACCTGGTGGAGCTCCTCACCCACCCTGATCTGAGCCTGGTCCGAGAAGCCATCGGGGTCATAGGGGCGATTGGGGACGTCGATTCCGGGAGGTATTTATTCCCACTCCTGGAACATGGAAACCCGGAGGTCAAAAAAGCCGTCATCAGCAGCCTGGTCAAAATCAACGGAAAGGGCGCAACCCTGTTTCTCTTAGAATGGCTTAAGAAGGAAGTCCCCGAAATAAAAGGTCTGATCATCGAACTGCTCGGGGAGGCAGGCTCCGAGGAAGTCACCCAGTCCGTCATAGAATGTGTCGAAGAAGATCCGGGGAACGTGGAACTCCGGGTAGCAGCCATCCGATACTTGAAAAAATTTAAGGACCGTAAATCTCTTCCGTTCATTCGAAAGATGTTGAGGACCGAAAAGGACGAGGACGCTCTGGTGGACATGATTCAAATCCTGGATGAGATCGGAGAGGAGGAGGATACCGAGCTGCTCATCTCGCTCCTGGCCTCCTCGCCGAGAGTTCAATTTAAGGCCGCCGGAGCTCTTTATAATAAAGGAAAAACGGAATATTTTGAGATCTTGGAGGACGGGATCCGGTCTAAAAAACTTTCGGTCAACCTGGAAGCGGTGAAAGTCCTCGGGGAGATCGGGGATAGCCGAAGCCTGGAGAAGCTCTTTGAGGCCTTTAAGAAGCGGGATATCCATCTGGATGAGTCGATCGTGGAGATCCTCTATAAGCATAAGGATCAAACCACCCTGCTCCCCCTGGTTCGAGAGCTCACGGAGACGGACCGGGAACCCCAAAAAGTGGATATCGAGGGGATCCTGCGAGTCGCACAATGCGGGACCCTGCGAGAGACCTCCTATAAAGCCCTGTTGATGCTCGAGCAGTTTATCGGGAACAGGGTCATGAAGGTTGTAAAAGATTTGCTAAAACCCGGGGTTGATTATAAACTTAAATGCAACGCCCTCCAGTTTCTAAGTAAACATAAGGTGGAGCAAAACCGGCAACTCATCGAGCAAATGCTGGAAGATGAAAATATTTACGTGGTTAATACGGCCCGGAAGTTATTGATGCAGTGAAATTTGCCCGCTGGCTGTGGCCCGTTGTCCCTTTAAAGGAGGCAGCGCCTCCTGGTTTGTAGCCCCGGGCGGAGCCGGGGGCAGACGGAAACCGCGGACAACGGATCACGGACCCTCAGCAACGGACCACGGACCAAAGATGCTAGAGACGTTACAAACCCTCGATGTCGTTCAGATGATCTCGCAAGCAGGAATTGTGGCGAAGATGGTGTTGGCTTTATTACTCGGTATTTCCATCTTTTCCTGGGCCATCATCCTCCTGAAATTTAAAACTTTCCGCGCCTCCCAACGCGAGTCCCGAAGGTTTTTAGCCATTTACCAGGAAACTAAGGACTTTGCAGATCTCTACTCCAGTTGCAATTTGTTGCGGAGGAGCTCCCTGGTCAAGTTGTTCAAGGCCGGATACCTGGAGCTACAACAGATTCGCAAAGAGATGCTCTCCAAGAAGATAGCCGGAGAACTGGATCTGCCGGCGGATTTGGCCGATTGGATCGAAGAGGTGGAGGCCCTGCTTCAACGGGTGACGGCCGCCGAAATGGCTTCCCTGGAGAAATATTTGGTGTTTTTAGCAACTATCAGTACCTCTGCCCCCCTGATCGGGCTGTTCGGCACGGTATGGGGAGTGATGAACGCGTTTCGGAGCATAGGAACGCAGGGGTTCGCCAGCATTGGGGCCGTGGCCCCAGGGGTGGCGGAGGCGCTGGTGACCACGGTTGCGGGCCTGGCTACCGCAATTCCGGCTTCTATCTTCTACAACTACTTTGTCAATCGGGTCAAACTTCTCATCCTGGAAATGGAGACGTTCTCTTCGGAATTGACCAGCATGATTAAGCAAGAAATAAAGGGAACGAAATAGTCAGGCGCGGGGAACAAAGGGTGGGACGCCTCCCCGTTCCCGGCCCCATCGGCATGCAAAAGATTACAAAGAAAGAGTATACGACCCTGGCAGAAGTTAACATCATCCCGCTGGTGGACGTCGTTTTCGTTTTATTGATCATTTTTATGGTTACCGCCCCGATGATGCACCGGGGTATCGACGTTCAGTTACCTCAAACCAGCGTAGGAGCCGTAGGGCCCGAGGAAAAGCTGGTGATCACCCTAACCGGTGATCAACAAATCTACCTGAACGATCGCCAGATCTCCCCGGAAGATCTCCGGGAACTGCTTCAAAATCTGAGTTTATCCAGACCCGAGGAAACCGTGTATCTTCGCTCGGATCAATCGGTCCCTTATGGGTTTGTGGTTCATACCATCGCTAAAATCAAAGAAGCGGGAATTCAAAAGGTGGGCTTGGTCACCAGACCGGAAACTTCTGAGGTGAAAAAACAGAAATAGTTCGCGGTCCGTTGTCCGTCGCCGGTTGTAGGGCGCAGGCTGTATGCTCTTCCACGAGGGGTGATGGACAACGGGCCGCGAACCCCGAAGGGTTGCAACACCTGGTTACGGAGGATAAACCGTTTGCATGGAGCCTGGTAGGAGTTTCGCTCTTGCTCCATGTATCTTTAGGAGGGGTGGCACTTCTTGCCTCGGCCTACCTCTTTAACCGGGAGGGGACGGTCTATTCGGTTTATACCGTCAATCTGGTAGATCTGGTCTCGGAGACAGGGGGCATGCCGCCCGCCGGCGGCAAGGCATCCCAGGCGCCGGGCGGCGAGTGGCAGACCGAGGACATCCTCAAGCCGGAGCCTAAGAAGGCCTTGACCGAGGCCCCCGCGAAAGAAAATCCCCAGGAGCTCCGGATACCTCCCCTTGAGCAAAAAAAGCAAGGGACCCGGAGTCGAGAGCAGGAAGTAGACCCCAAGCCCCAGACGCCCAACTCTTCACTTAAGAAGGAGGAGATCAAACCCCCGGCTCCGGAGACCAAGGAAACTCCGAAGGTGAAAGAGGAAACGCTGCCCGGCGCCCTAAAGCCGCAGCCCAAGCCCAGGGGTAAGGAGTTAGCCACAAAGGGCAAGGAACAAAGCGCCCCGACGCCCAAGCCCCAAGAAGAGGAGGCCCTCACAGCCGAGGAGATCAGACAGAAACGCCTGAGCCAACTAGCAGGCCCCTTGTTGGATAAACAACCCCCGCCGGTTCCCACCCGAGAGCCTACCCCCATTCCGCGAGAGGCCCTCTTTTCAAAGCTTCAATCGGAAGAAGAGGATTTCTCCAGAAACCCTCAAGGCGAAGAGTCCCTGAGCGGACGAAGGGGAGGAACTCCGGGGTCGGCCTCCCTGGAATTGGAAGGAACCGTTCAGCAGGGCTCCGCGGCGTTGGTCGGCTACGTGGAGGTAGTGACCCGGACCATCAAAGGCCGGTGGCTTCCTCCCAGCGGCAGGGGCCGGGGCCTTATCGAGTTCACCATCTCTAAGAATGGAGAGGTCTCCGAGGTGCATATTGTAAGATCCTCCGGAGATAAAAGCCTGGATCAATCCATTTTAAGAGCTGTGGAAGAGTCAAATCCTCTTCCAGAGCTACCCCCAGAACTGCAACAAGAACTGGACCGCCTGAACGACTCGTTTCTACGAGTAAGGCTTCATTTCGGACGTAGGTTATCTTAAATATTGAAAAGAGAGGATAGAAGATAGAGGATAGAGGCTAAAGGAAGCAAGCTGCGACTGCCGGAGGAGCTCGCTCCCCGACCCCCGATTCTCCATCCTCGATCTTCCCCCAGTCCTCAATCCTCGATGCACAGCGGTATCAGATATTATTACATGTTTACCGTCCTTTGGATGATGGGAACGCTCACATCGCAATTCATCGTACCGCGGCCCGCCTTAGCCCTAGACGTGGAGATCGGTGTAGAGGTCACGGGAATCAAAAAGATTAAAATTGCCGTAGCTCCCATCGTGTCCTCCCCCAATTCTCAAGTTTCTGTAGAAGGACTTTCGGAGGATTTCACCCAGATCCTGAGAAATGATTTGGAAATATCCGGATTTTTTGATACCCTCCAGGACAAGACGTCCCTCATCGCCCAGTTACATCAAGCTGAGCAAGGAACGGAGGTCATCAACTTTAAGGAATGGTTTTCCCAGACGGAAGCTCAGGCTTTAATCAAATGTGTTTACACCCTCCAACAAGGAGCGACGCCTTCGGCAAGCTCAGGGCAGGCTCCGAAGGGGCAGATTTCCCTGGAATGTAGGGTTTATGACACCCAGAAGGCCGACCAGATCTTGGGCAAGGGGTATGAGAGCGATCCCAAGCAAATCCGTAAGGTGCTCCATCGGTTCGCCGACGAAGTCATTTTAAAATTTACCGGCGAACGGGGAGTTTCCGATACCAGTCTGGTTTTTGTCTCGACCCAGGGCAAAACCAGGGAGCTCTATCGGGTCGATTTTGATGGGGAGAACCTCCAGCGCCTGACCAACGATCGTTCCATCGTCCTCTCCCCTTCCTGGTCGCCGGACGGCAATGAGATCCTCTATACCAGCTATAAAGATCACAACCCGGATCTCTTTGTGATCAGCGTCCATGGCGGAGATCCTAAACCGGTCTCGGTACAACCCGGGCTCAACCTGGGGGGGAAATGGTCCCCCAACGGGAAGCAAATAGCCTTAGCGCTCTCGAAAGATGGGAATTCAGAGATCTATATTCTGGATATTCATACGCGAAGTTATCGCCGACTCACAAAAAATCGCTGGAGCGATGTTTCACCGACCTGGTCCCCCGATGGGAACCAAATAGCCTTCACCAGCGATGAGTCGGGAACCCCACAAATTTACGTGATGAATAGCGACGGATCTAACGTTCGGAGGCTTAGCTTTATCGGTAACTACAGCGTTTCACCGGCCTGGTCCCCTCGCGGAGATCGAATTGCCTTTGCGGCCATGAAGGGGGGGAAATTTGATATCTATACGATCGGGGCGGACGGTAAGGATGTCCGTCAACTGACCTTCAACGAAGGGAATAACGAGGATCCCGCCTGGTCTAGAGATGGCCGGTACATTGCGTTCCACTCGACGCGCAGCGGTCCCAGTAGGATTTACGTTATGAATCAGGATGGGACAAACCAGCGAAGGGTCACGAATTCCCCAGGAGAGGATACATCGCCTTCCTGGTCACCGTAGCAGAAGGGGAAGGGAAGAATGGAAGAATGGGAGAACCGAAGGGCGACAACTTCCCCCGTTTCCCCATTTACCCATCCCCCGTTTCTTGACTTATGAAGACTCGATCTGTTTACTTCAAAGCAGTTGAAGGGCTTATTTTATTTAGCTTCGTCTTGAATATCATGGGTTGTGCAGCCGGTACGGGCAGCGGAAGACCCGATGACCCTCTGGTTCAACTCCAGAATCAAGTTTCAGCCCTGCGAAGCGAGGTCAACCAGACCCTCCGCCGAGTGGAAAATGATCGCGCCTCCCTCTCTCAAAAGCTGGAACCCCTGGAGAGAAGTCAGGCCGATTATCTGGCCGATAGCGAAGAAATGAAATCCAGACTCCAGGCCATCGAATCCAGGCTTAACGAATATACCGAACGGATGGCGCAGCTCACAGAGAAGATCGATGCCCTGCAAACAAAAATGAATGAGGAACTGGAAGCCAGGCAGATGGGGACCATCCCCTCAGGCCCGGGCGGTGTTGGCGTCCCCCCCGCCGCTCCTACCTCCCCGAATCCGGTTCCTTCAGAAGCGACGGGCAGGATGCCGAGCCCCGGAGGGGCGCCTCCCCCCGCACAGCCGCCCTCCCCCCCTCCCTCCCCTCCTTCTACAGAGAGCGGGGCGAAGGGAGAGTCGGGGGACCAAACCGCCCCGGGACGCCTCTACCAGACGGCCTACAACGAATACACCCGAGGTAATTACGATGTGGCCATCGCCGGCTTTCAAAAATACCTGGAGCTTTACCCCAACGGAGAGTTAGCCGATTTCTCCCAGTACTGGATCGCGGAGTCCTTCTTTAATCTCAAACAATATGAAACGGCCCTCAAAGAGTACGATAAGCTCATCAACCTTTATCCTAAAAGTAAAAGGCTCCCCTGGGCTTACTACAATAAAGCCCAGGTTTTCTTAAAACTGGGCAAGCAAGTGGAAGCCGCCTCCCATTTACGCTACATCCTGAACCAATTCCCCAACTCCGAAGTGGCAGACAAGGCCCGGGAGGATCTGGCTAAACTGGGCGGATAAGCAAGAAGTAAAGGAGATAGGCAAGACTATGGAGACTTTAAAAAAGACCCCCCTAAACCAAACTCATAAAGAGCTAGGAGCTAAGATGGTTCACTTCGCGGGATGGGAGATGCCGGTTCAGTATTCGGGGATCATCGAGGAACACCTCGCTACCCGAACGAAGGCCGGGCTTTTCGACATCAGCCATATGGGGGAGATTGAGCTGAGCGGGCCCGGGGCTTTACAGGCGGTCCAGAAGCTGACGACCAACAACGCCGATAGGTTGGCGCCCGGCCAGGTTCAATACTCCGCGCTGCTCTACCCCACCGGAACTTTCGTAGATGATATCACGGTCTATAAGTTTAGTGAGCAGCGCTTCATGTTTTGCGTAAATGCGGCCAATACCGACAAAGACTTTAACTGGATTCAGGAAAATCTCTCCGTAGGAGCGCCCAGCCGCGCCTCCGTGCAGGTTAAAAACCTTAGCGACGAAGTGGCCCTCCTGGCTCTGCAAGGCCCTAAGGCCGCAGAAATCCTGCAACAACTTACAGGGGTCGATCTCTCTACCCTTAAGCCTTTTCGTTTTCTGGAAGGAGAGGTACGGGCGTCCGGCGGCGCGCCCGTACGAACCTGGATATCCCGAACCGGATATACCGGCGAGGATGGCTTCGAGCTCTATATCCCGTCCGAAGAGGCCCGACCGGTGTGGGATAAACTCCTGGAAGTAGGTCGTCCGGAGGGATTAAAACCGGCAGGCCTGGGAGCGCGGGATACCCTCCGGTTAGAAGCCAAACTGGCCTTATACGGAAATGATATCGATGATAAAACGACGCCCCTGGAAGCAGACCTGGAATGGATTGTAAAATATGATAAAGGGGACTTCATCGGACGGGAAGCCCTCCTGAAGCAAAAGGAACAAGGCGTTCCAAAAAAACTGGTTGGATTTGAAATGATAGAAAGGGGCATCGCGAGACCCCATTACAAGATCCTGAAAGATCAAGAGGTCCTCGGCGAAGTTACCAGCGGCACCTACGCCCCTTTTCTGGATAAAAATATCGGGCTAGGTTACGTCAAACCGGAATACAGTGGAATCGGAACGGAAATAGCCATCCTCATCCGAGATAAACCGGTCAAAGCCAGAATCGTCCCTACCCCTTTTTATCGGAGAAAAAAATAGAACGATGAATGATGAACGAGGAATCGGTTCTTCATTCCTTATTCATAATTCTGCATGTCCCATTTTCCATATGCGCTATATACCGAACACTGCAAGAGATTGTCAAGCAATGCTCAAGACGATCGGGGTCCCGTCGGTCGAAGAACTTTTTGCCGATATACCCCGATCGATCCGATTACAGCGAAAGTTAAACTTGCCCCCCGCTCTGTCGGAAAAAGAGCTGATCGAAGAGCTGAAAGCCCTGAGCGCGCTCAATGCGCAGGTCCAGGAGTACACCTCCTTCCTGGGAGCCGGAGCTTACCATCACTTTATTCCCAGCCTCGTGCTCCATCTGATCTCCCGGTCGGAGTTCTATACGGCGTACACCCCTTACCAACCCGAAATCAGCCAGGGCACTTTACAGGCCATTTTTGAGTATCAGACCCTGATCTGTCAGCTCACTAACATGGAGGTCGCCAACGCCTCTATGTATGACGGATCTACGAGCGTGGCGGAGGCGGCTCTGATGGCCCATCGCCTCAACGAGCGTCCTGAAATGATCGTCTCCACCGCCGTGCATCCGGAATATCGAGCGGTCTTGAAAACCTACGTGAACCACTTGGGGATAGCCGTTCGAGAAGTTGGTTTTACGGAGAGAGGGGGGACGGACCTGGCCGTGTGCAGGAGCATGGTGAATGAGGCGACCGGCGCGGTCATCGTGCAGTATCCGAACTTCTTCGGCTGTATCGAAGATCTGGCCGCCCTCTCCCGCCTGGCGCACGAAAAAGGGGCCCTCTTCATCGTAGCCGTCGCGGAGCCCATCGCCTTGGGAGTCCTTAAAGCCCCTGGGGACTTTGGAGCAGATATCGTGGTGGGAGAAGGCCAGGCCATGGGCAACGCTCTTAATTTCGGCGGCCCTTACGTAGGTTTCTTTGCCACCCGGCAGGAGTATCTTCGTAAGATGCCCGGACGTCTGGCCGGGGAAACCACCGATCTGGAGGGAAGACGGGGGTACGTCCTGACCCTGTCTACCCGAGAGCAGCACATCCGCCGGGAGAAAGCGACCTCCAACATCTGTACCAACCAGGCCCTGTGCGCCCTGGCTACCACGATCTACCTGTGTACGCTGGGAAAACAGGGAATTCGAGAGGTCGCCCTCCAGAACCTTCAAAAAGCCCATTACGCCAAAGAAGCCATCGGGCGATTAAAAGGTTACCACCTGGTATTCAACTCCCCGACCTTTAACGAATTTGTGGTCAAGGCCCCTCGACCCCTCTCCCGGATCAATCAGGCGCTATTGGAAAATCAAATGATCGGAGGGCTGGATCTGGGCCGATTTTACCCGGAGCTCGAAAATTGCCTGCTCCTCTGTGTGACGGAGAACCATTCCAGGGGGCAGATCGATAAGCTGGTGGAAGTACTCACCCTGAAGGGATAAAAGATTTTCAGAATCTTACATTGCAGTTGCAAATTTTAAATTGAAAATTTCAAGTTTGCAAGGTGCAAGGAAGGTGCGATGAAAAAGGCGGTTGGAACCCAAGGCCTTGTGTACAACGAAGATTTGATTTTTGAAAAAAGCGTCGAGGGCAGGAAGGCGTACTCCCTGCCGGCTCTGGATGTGCCGGAAGCAGATATCCAACGGCTTGTTCCGGAGGAATATTTGCGGGAAGAAGTCTCCGGATTTCCGGAGGTCAGCGAAGTAGAAGTCGTCCGGCATTTTGTCCGGCTCTCCCAGTGGAATTATGCCATTGATGTGGGATTTTATCCGTTGGGTTCCTGTACCATGAAATATAATCCCAAAATCAATGAAGATATAGCTCGGCTCCCGGGATTTGCCCACGCCCACCCTTATCAGCCCGAAGCCTTATCCCAGGGCGCCATTCGCTTAATGTATGAGCTAGAAAAGTGCCTGTGCGAGATCAGCGGGATGGATAGGGTCTCCCTACAACCGGCTGCCGGAGCTCACGGCGAGCTGACGGGCCTCATGATGATCCGGGCTTATTTAACCGCTCAGGGAAACCCCCGCAAAAAAGTGATCATCCCAGATTCTGCCCACGGAACGAACCCGGCCAGCTCGACCCTTTGCGGTTATGAGGTGATCTCTTTAAAATCCAACGACCGGGGATGCATCGACCCTCAAGCCCTCAGGGAAAATATGAACCGGGAGGTGGCCGCCATCATGCTTACCAATCCCAATACCCTGGGGCTCTTTGAGGAGAATATACTAGAAATAGCCCGGATCGTTCACGACCAGGGCGGTTTGGTTTATTGCGATGGAGCTAACCTCAACGCCCTGTTAGGGATCGTCCGCCCGGGAGATATGGGGATCGATGTCCTCCATTTTAATCTTCACAAAACCTTTTCAACTCCCCATGGCGGCGGCGGTCCCGGGTCCGGGCCGGTGGGGGTTAAGTCCCATCTGGCGCCTTTTATGCCGATCCCTACGCCAGAATGCAGGCTCGAAGCCGAAGACTCCGGGCAAGGGGCGGGCCCCTCCCCGGCTCCCGGTCCCAGGCCTTACTACTACCTGGATTATAACCGACCTCAGTCCATCGGAAAAGTCCGGGCTTTCTATGGAAACTTCGGCATGATGGTTCGCGCCTATAGCTACATCCGATCCCTGGGAGCTGAAGGCCTCCGACAGGTCTCGGAGACCGCCGTCATCAATGCGAACTACATCCTGAGCCGGCTCCGAGACGTCTATCACGTCCCCTACGATCGGCACTGCAAGCACGAGTGCGTCCTTTCCGATAAATTTCAATTAAAAAATGATGTTAAAACGTTAGATATCGCTAAACGGTTGATGGACTACGGATTTCATCCTCCCACCATTTATTTCCCGCTCATCGTCCCCGGCGCCTTGATGATCGAACCTACCGAGACCGAGAGTAAGGAAACCCTGGATGAGTTCATCCAGGCGATGCGAGCTATCGCACGGGAAGCCCAGGAGGAACCGGAGACCGTTCGCAGCGCCCCCCATCTCCCCAAAGTTCGACGTTTAGACGAGACGATGGCCGCTCGAAAACCTAAACTTCGTTGGGAAAAAGGAGAAGAAAAAAATGCCAGATGAAAAAATCGAGGCGTTCAATCGGCGTGAATTCCTCAAAGCAACTTTGATCGCCGTAGGAAGTACAGGTCTGCTCCCCCTGTCCGGATTTGAAAACGCAAAAGTTTTCGGAGCCGACCCGCAGATTTTAGTCCGACTGGCCCATTCTCTGGTGGCGACAGATCCTCAGCATGTTGCGTTGGTCAGCATGGCCGATAAGGTGAGGGAGCGGACCCACGGGAATTTTAACATTCAAGTAGTTCCTGCCGGGCAGTTGGGGGCCGAGATCGACGCCGCGGAATCAACTGCCCTGGGCGCCATTGAGGCGACCGTCGTCAGCCCTGCCGGTCTAGGAACCTTCCAGCCTCAATTTGCGATCTTCAGCCACCCTTACCTCTGGAAAGATTGGGACGAAGCCAGTAAAGTCCTCCACGGACCGTTTGTCAGGGATATGGAGGACCAGCTTATCGCCGGGAAAGGGTTGCAGGTCCTGGACTACTGGTACTTCGGCTGGCGCCATGTGTTCACACGAAATAAGCCCATTAACCAGTTGGCAGATATGAAGGGGTTAAAAATCCGGGTCTCCAAAAATCGGATGTTCACCGAAACCTTTAAAGCCCTGGGGGCGAACCCCACTCCCATGGACTGGCCTGAAGTCTATCAGGGGCTCCAACAAGGGGTGGTCGACGGGGCCGAAGCGCCGCTCCCCTCCCTTTACGCCTCGAAACTCTACGAGGTGACCAAGCATCTTGCGTTAACCTATCATATGCTCCAGGCCAATATCTTGTTGGTAAACCATCACTGGTTTACGGGACTTCCGGAGGCGTATCAGAAGATTCTGAAAGAAGAAGCGCTCAAAGGCGGGGAGTATATGCGGGAACTGACGCAAAAGGAGGAACAGGAATATACCACCGAGCTTAAGGAAGCCGGCATGCTCTTCACAGAACCCAAGTTGGACGAGTTTCGTCAAGCCACCGCCGAGGTCTATAAAGCTTTTGAAAAAACCTGGGGAGCCGATTTATATCCTAAGCTCCAGGCTGCGAAGGGAGCGTAACGAGAGGAAGGGAGCATGAAACGTTTATTGGAATGGGTCGCCGGCCTCATTTTGGGAGCCGAGTTCATCGTGGTTTTCCTGGGGGTTTTTTTCCGGTACGTCTTGAATAATCCCCTGGTCTGGTCGGAGGAAATTGCCCGCCTGCTTTTGGTCTGGCTGACCTTTATCGGAGGAGCTGTCGCCTTCTATCACAAGCAGCACATCAGCGTGGCCGCGGTTTATGACCATTTCTCCCCCAAAACCCGGCAAACCTTGACCGTCGTCGGGCAGTTTCTGTTGCTCCTCTTCTTTTCTTTTCTACTCTACTGGAGCTCACAGCTCGTTATTCGAAGGTGGGATGAGCCTTCACCTGCCGTCGGCTTTTCCCAGAGCCTCTTCATCCTGCCCCTCTCGTTAGGGCTGATCGCCATGATGACCTTCCTTCTCCTTCAACTTTCTCGTCTCCCTTTAAGGGAGGTCCTGCGGGGTGGGGGAATTATCCTGGGGGTGGGCCTATTTCTTGGAGTCCTGGGCTATCTGCTGAAAGGGTTCATCCTGAGCATGAATCCCCTGGCCGTGCTCCTCATAGGGTTTATCGCCCTGCTGGCCATCAATACTCCCATTGCCTTCTCGCTGGGGCTGACCGCGTTGGCGTATTTAGTCCTGGACGGGAAGGTGCCCTTAACCATTCTCCCTCAACGGATGGTCGTGGGGGTCGACTCCTTTGTGCTCCTGGCCGTACCCCTTTTCATTGTGGCGGGGTCCCTCATGGAGACCGGGGGGATCTCCCAGCGGCTGGTCAACCTGGCCATCGCCCTGGTCGGGCATATCCGAGGGGGGCTGGCCATGGTCGTGGTCATCTCAGAGATCCTGTTCTCGGGCATATCCGGGTCCACGACGGCCGATGTCGCGGCGGTGGGCTCCCTCCTCATCCCGGCGATGATCCGGGCCGGTTATACCAAGGAAGAAGCCGCTTCCATCGTCAGCGCCGCCGCCGCCATGGGTATCCTGGTTCCTCCTTGCATCCATATGGTCGTCCTCGGAACCCTGGTTAATGTCTCGGTAGCCGCTTTATTCCTCGGAGGATTCGTCCCGGCCTTTGTGCTGGCGGCTACGCTGATGGGACTCATTTATTTCAAAGCTCGTAGAGGAAATTGGACCAGCGCGCCCCGCACATCGCTGCAACAACTGGGCAAGACCTTCCTCCACGCCCTGATCCCCCTCCTAACCCCGGTCATCATCTTTGGTGGGATTTTTACCGGGATTGTGACCGTCACGGAGGCGGCGGTCCTCGCCGTGGCCTACGCACTGCTGGTCGGGCTTTTTATCTACCGGGAAATAAAACCCTGGGACCTTCCCAGGATCTTTATAGAAAGCGCCAGGGTCAGCGGCATGGCCATGTGGCTCGTTGCCACAGCAACCATTTTTTCCTGGGTGATGGTCCGTCAGCAGGTCCCTCAACTGATTGTGAATTGGATCACCGGCGTCTCTTCCGGGGCCTGGTTCTTCCTCGCCTTCACCATCTTCCTTTACTTAATTTTCAGCGGCCTTCTCGAAGGACTCCCCTCTTTACTGATCCTCGCGCCGATCCTCTACCCGGTCGCCGTTCAATTCCAGATCGACCCCATCCACTTCGGGATCGTCTCCATCGCCGCCCTTGGGATCGGTTTTTTTCTCCCCCCGATCGGTCTCGGACTTTTCTTATCCTGCAGCATCGCCAAAGCGAACCTGACCGAAACCGCCAAAACCTTTGCGCCCTACATGGCCGTGTTGATCCTAACCTTACTGGGAATTGCCTTTCTGCCATCCCTCTCGTTGCTGGTCCCGGGATGGTTTGGATTCCATTAATCGGGGTAAAAAATAAGAAAGATCCCCAGAGGACCCAAAGGGGCTGCCCCCTGCGGAACCAGGGCGTATCCGGGCCCTCCGGGGACCGTTTTTTTATTTAAGAAGAGCTTTAATCTCGGTTGAGTTTGATCCACGTCAATTGGATATCGACCGGGGACCGTCTTTTATTTAAGGAGAATTTTAATCAGATCTTTGGCCTCCTCGCTGGCCCAATCCCTATCCCCTAGAGCTCCCCCGATGAGAACCCCTTCCTGGTTAACAAAATAAGAAGTGGGAAGCCCGCGGACCGTATAATCGGCGCTCGTTTTCCCCTCTGAGTCCAGAAGGATGGGAAAAGAAAGCTTCATTTCTTCCACAAAGGGCTTTATTTTCTCCAGGTTCTCCCGGTGATTTATAGCCAGAACCACCAGACCGGCGTCTTTAAATTCTTGATAAAGTTTCTCCATGGAGGGCATCTCCTTACGACACGGGATACACCAGGTTGCCCAAAAGTTTAAAAAAACCACTTTGCCTTTAAAGTCCGATAGAGAGATATCTTGACCCTCCAAATTTTTTAGTTTAAAGTCCGGGGCTTTCGTCTTTTCTTTAGGTTTCATAATCTCCAAGGCCTTCAGCGGATCTTTCCCGGCATAGAGTCGCTCAGAAAAAAACAGGGCAACTAACACACTGAGTCCTATTATCAGCGTTCTAGGCGATTTTTTACAAGCTTTCCTTGACATTCGTTTCCCCCTAAGATATAGTTAGTGGATTAAGTGCGATATTTTGAGATTTTGGCTTTGAACCCGCGAGCGAGTATGAGCAATCAGTCATATTGCTTGCTGACATGATAAAGGGGCTTGTGAAGGCGTGTCAAGGAGTTTTATCAAAAGAGGATTTCAACGGCACATGGTAAGCTGCAAATTTTAGATTTTAAGTTCTCAATTTGCAATTTGCAAAGCTCCATCTGCCATTTTGGAATTTAATATGAAAGTATTACTCATCGCCATGCCGGATACCACCAGTTGCTTCGATCATATCATGGAGGTTCCCAGCCTCGGTGTCTGCTCCATCGCTGGAAACTTGGAGGACTGCGAAGTTAAAGTTCTGGATTTGATCCTCCACAAAAAACATATCACCCGCTTGATCGAAGAGATCCTGAGGGATTTCGACCCGGATGTCGTGGGCCTCAGCGCCATGAGCTTTCAATACGACAGCGCCCGGCGCATCGCAGCTATTTGCAAAAGAGCTAAAGAAGAGGTCTTAACCGCCCTGGGGGGATACCATGCCAGCCTGATGTACAAGGAGATCGGAGAGAGCGAAGATAGCAAGCTCTTTGATTTCATCGTCAGGGGCGAGGGCGAGGTCACTTTCAATCAACTGGTCCACGAACTTGCCTCCGGTAAGAACAACTTTACCCGTATCCCGGGTTTGTCTTTCAAAGAGAAGGGAAGCTTTCATCATAATCTCCCCGCTCCCCTCCTGGACCTCGAACAAATCAAACTGCCTAACCGGGATTGCCGCATATTCGATCACTTTACCTTCATGAAAAAGAAATTCGACTGCGCAGAAACTTCCCGGGGATGCACGTTACCCTGCAATTTCTGCAGCATTACCAAGATGTACGGCCGATCCTTCCGGCTCTATAGCATCGAACGGATCATCGAGGATCTTAAGAACCTGCAAGCTAAAGGGGTTAAAGGGGTGTTTTTTGTCGATGATAATATTACCCTCCACGTGAAAAGGTTAAAAGAGCTTTGCAAGGCGATGATTCAAGAGAAGGTCCACGATATGTACTATATCATCCAGGCCAGCGTCCCCGGTATTGCTGCGGACCCGGAACTGGCAGGATGGCTAAGGCAGGCCGGATTTCAGTTGGTGTTCATGGGGATCGAGAGCGGCATCGAACGCAACCTGAAGGAGATGAGTAAGAAGGGGGTTCTCCAAAACACCCGGAAGGCCGTCTCCCTTCTGAGGGATCAGGGGATCTGTGTCCTGGGCGGCTTTATCATCGGCAACCCTAAAGATGATCGCCAGGATATCAAGAGCACCTACGATTATGCCCTGGAGATCGGGGTCGATCATGCCATCGTTCAGTGTATGACCCCCTACCCCAAGACGGAAGTTCGGGAAAAACTCCTTGCCCAGGGATTTATAACCAATAAAGAGGACCTGACCCGGTATACCGGATTTATCTGCAACGTCAGAACCGAGTTTCTAACGACGGAAGAGCTTACCAGGTGGATGATCCTTTATGGAATGAGACTGTACTTCAACCCCAGATATATTCTAAGAAATCGTCTCTGGTGGCACCATCCCAGAAATGCCCACCGCATGCTGGTGAATAATGTCAAGTTTGTGGTCGACGGCTTACGAGGAAAGCTGTTTTATTCCAGGCATAGCTGGTAAGGATACCAGGAGCGGGCGGAGGGGGAAGGCTTTTAGGAGCATCTTTTTTACCGATCTAACCCCCTCCTCCCCTCCCCGCGTCGGAAAGGGGGAACCTGGGAACGGGTTTAGGCCCCTTCCCTCCCCTTCCCTGGGAGGAAGGGGAGCCGGAGGCCTACGCGCCAGGATATTTGGACCTCATAGAGGGACTCGCCGAAAAGTTTCGGAGGAAGGGGAGCCGGAGGCCTACGCGCCAGGATATGGAGGAAAAGGGTGGTAAATACAGGGAAAATCCCCCCTAGCCCCCCTTTACGAAAGGGGGGTTAGGGGGGATTTTTTCCCTCGTTCCCAGGCTCTGCCTGGGAATGCTTATCTAGAGGCTCTGCCTCGATGTCCAAGGAGGGGAGGCAGAGCCTGGGAACGAGGGAGTCCGGGCAGTTTTGTTTTTAACCGGGCGCGTAGGGGAGTCAGAGGGGCTAGGTTCCAAAAACAGACCCTTGAAAGACCCCCTCCCCCCCTTCCCGACGCGGGAAGGGGGAACTTGGGAACGGGTTTAGGCCCCAACTCCCCCCTTCCCTCCCAGGGAAGGGGAGCCGGAGGGGTTAGGTTCAAAAAAAGTACCCTTGAAGGGAGGGGGGATTTTTTCTTAGCCCTGGCGCTTACGCCCCTTGTCCTCCATCCCGCCCCCCTTTGAACATCTTCGATCTTCATGTATGACGTGATCATCGTCGGAGCCGGACCCGCTGGGTCTGCAACTGCCACGGTCTTGAGGCGAAAGGGGTATCAGGTGCTTCTTCTGGATAAGGCCCAATTTCCCAGGGAAAAAATCTGTGGAGAATTTATTAGCCCCGAGATCCCGGAAGTTTTGGACCGGCTGGAGGTTCTCCAACCCGTTCAGGAGAAAAAACCCTGGGAGATCCAGGGCATTCTCATCTCTTCTTACCAGACCGTTCAGTTCAAGTTGAACTTCCCCCAGGTTAGTAGCCGAGGGGTTCCACGCGCCGATGCGAATTTTCAAGGGTTTAACATGCCCCGGTTTATCCTGGATGAGATCCTCCTGAGAAATGCCGGGAGGGCAGGGGCCGAAGTTCTAGAGGGATTCAAGGTGGTCGATCTAATTTTCCAGGATGATCGAATCCTGGGCGTCAAAGGGGTTCATCCGGAGGGCTATAGGGTAGAGTTCAAATCCAGACTGGTCGTCGGCGCCGGAGGAAGAAACTGCGTCGTCGCTAAACGGCTCAACCTCCATGCGGGATATAGGTGGCTGAGAAAAATGGGTTTGATGACCTATTTTAAAGGAGTTCAGGACCCGGGCCGGTATGTGGAGATGTACGTAAATCCACCCGGATACTGTGGCATCGCCCCGCTGGGAGAGGATCTGGTGAACGTCTCCCTGGTGGTGGACCTGGACGCCATCCAGGGCTACAGAGAAAAGCGGGGAGCAACCGTTAAGCCCCAGGTTTCAAGCTCTGGGCCCAAAGAGGGAGACCTCTCCGATTATTTTTTGGAGAGCCTTTTCAAGAATCGGCTCGTCAAAGAGAAGTTGGAGGGGGCCCGTATGGTACGTCGGCTCCAAGGAGTCGGCCCCTTAGCTTTCAGGGCCAGGCGCTGTTCGTGGGATGGCGCACTTCTGGTCGGAGATTCTGCCGGATTTATAGATCCTTTCACCGGAGAAGGAATTTACCACGCGTTACGCAGCGGGGAACTGGCGGCAGAAGTTATCCATGAGGCCTTTAAGGCTAATAACTTTTCAAAAGAGTTCTTACAAAGATACGACCGCGCCCGAACCCAGGAATTCCGGAGAAAATTCAGGATTTGCCACGCCTTGCAGCATATCCTCTATCGCCCCTGGCTGGCTAACCGCGTAGCCCGCTCTCTGGCCAGAGATTCCGTCCTTAAAGATTGGCTCGTTCCGTGGAATCCGTAAAATAAGCGGACCTACCTTGTAACGCGAACGCCCCTTCGCCCTCCTTAAGAGGCTGCCTCCGCCACCAGGGTAAACTCTACCGTCACGTTCTTATCCATCCTCACGAAGAAAAGAACAGGCACCTTCGGAGGATCAATTTTGTAATCGGTAATATCTAGAGGCATCTTACCGGAGATCGTTATCCGGCTAGCTTCCATTTTGCTCGTAACCTCCACCGTGATCGGGCGATCCACGCCGTGGATGCTCAGAGTTCCCTCCACCTTATACTTAGAAGGGCCGGCGCCTGAGGATTTCTCGATTAAACTGGCGCGGCTCAGCCTAAAGGTTATGAGGGGATACTTCTCCACATCCAGAGTTTTCCTCATATTCTTATCCCGACCCTCGTTGCCGGTATCCAGGGATTTGGCATCTACACGGACTTCAGCCTTTACCTCGGTAGAAGGCTCTTTCGTTATCGCGTTGATATCCCCTTCTATAAACCCTTCTGCCTGGGAAGTCGTTCCGGTAAATTTATCAAAGGGCGAGCTCCCGTTAAACCGGACCTGGCTGGCCCCGGGCAGTATTTTGTAAACTCTAGATTTAGAAGAGGAAGCCGGCTCGGAATGAACGGTAAGAACCGGTACAAGGTAACCGACGTCGCCCAGGAGAGAGATAAAAACCAGCCCTTGAAGCAACAGCGCGTGGCTAAGGCCTCTTAGAAAGCGATTTTTATTAAAATTTCTCATATTACGTTAAACATGGCCTGAGAGGGTACAAAAAACAATCCCCTAAATAAATCACTACACAGACTATCTTAATCTTAAGCAAAATGGACAGATCTGTCAAGGTGAAGAAACGTTGGGACTCTTAATTCCCGTTTCAATTTCCAATCACCTTGACAAACTTCCGTTGGACACCTATGTTTTAGAAAAACCAAGGAGGTGAAATGTACATGTTAAAGGTCTACCAGTTTGAGACTTGACCCTACTGCGAAAAGGTAAGAAAGGTCCTTTCTTATAAACAGCTAGATTACGAGAAAATTGAAGTTCCTCGTAACGATAAAAGCGAACTGATCCGAATTTCCGGACAAGAATACGTTCCGGTATTGGTTGACGACGGCAAGGTTATCGTTGATTCTACGAACATTATCGATTATCTGGAGGCGAATTATTAACGTAAAGCCACCTACGGAGGACCCCGGTGGATACACGTAGCCGGCGCTTCAGGAGAGCTAAAGCCTGGCTCCGGCCCTTAGTTTTGAGCCCTGGCCGGCTATCAAAATCTGTATTTATCCGGGGGAATCCGTGGATCGGTTTAAGTTGGATCCTTTACCCTTCATGAGTAAGAGTGTATTTCCAAAAGATCCTTATCAAAAAGCTTTATGCAAGTTGATCGAAGAATACGCGGATGAGCATCTGGCCAAGGTTCTTTACAGATACCGAATGGAGGTCAATAAACCGGAGCCGGAGCAGGATAAAGCTCTTTTAGGGCAGTATCAGAAAGTTGTGGAAGAAAATCTGACCATTTTGAACAACCTTCTGGAGGGGCGGGAATGGCTCGTCGGGGATTCTTATAGCCTTGCCGATATTTCCATTTATTCTTTTCTCCAGAGGATGGCCGGAGAACCCAAATCCTGGAGGATCATCGAGGAGGGTTATCCCAACATTAAGCGGTGGTTTGAGGTCGTAAAAGCTATGTAGGCGGTCAACCACGTAAGACGAAAGGCGAGAAAAGACGGGAGATAAGAGGCAAAAAAGGGGGCAGACGAAAGGGCGAACCGGGTTTTTCCCCTTATCCTTACACCTTTCGTCTTACGTCCGGTTTCGATGCGTAAACTCAACATCCTTCAGGTCATAACCGGCACCGATTGGAGTGGCGGGCAGCAGCAGGTTCTCCTGCTGTTGCGGGGGCTCAAGCGGCGCGGACACCATATCCTCCTGGCGTGTCCCCCCCATAGTCTGCTCGGGGAGAAGGCTGAGAAAGAAAATATCCCGGTGTCCTATATTCCCATGCGGAAGGAGGTGGATGTTTATTCCCTCATCCAATTGGCCCGGCTTATGAAGCGGGAGCGGATCGAGGTAGTGAACGTTCATCGTCCCACCGCCCATACGCTGGCTCAAGTTGCCGCCTTCCTGACGAAAACCCCCGTTTTTATTGTGACCCGGCGCGTCTCCTTTCCCCCTTCCGGGATTATATCCGCCAAGGTTAAGTATCAGCTCGGCGTCTCCCAGATCGTCGCAGTTTCCCAGGGAATTCGGGAAGTTCTCATAAGATCCGGCGTTCAGGCCGACAAAATCACCACCATTTACAGCGGCGTCGAACTAGACCTGTTTAAGCCAGATATCCCAGGAACCCCCATTCGGCAGGCCTATAAGATTCCCCTCGAAGCTCCCCTGGTCGGCAAAGTGGCCAATTACTCCTACTGGAAAGGCCACCATATTTTCCTCCAGGCCGCCCAGATTGTCGCCTCTCAAATACCCGACGTCCGGTTTCTCCTGGTCGGCAGCAACACCGATCACCCGAAACTGAAAGACCTGGGTAAAACCCTGGGGCTTAACGACCAGGTGATCTACGCGGGATTCCGCGAGGATATCCCGCAGATCCTGGCGGCTTTAGACATTTCCGTCAACACCCCCCTCCGAGGGGAAGGACTTTCCGGAGCCATCCGGGAGTCCCTGGCCATGGAAAAATCCGTCGTGGCCACCGATGTGGCCGGAAATTCTGAGATCGTCCTGCACGGCAAGACCGGGTACCTGGTCCCGCCCAATGACCCAGAAAGTCTGGCCAGGGCCATCATCCACCTGTTAAAGCATAAGGAGGAAGCCGCCCGGCTTGGAAAAGCCGGAAGACATTGGGTAGAAGAGAATTTCACCAGCGAGAAAATGGTGGAGAAGACCGAAGCGCTTTATTACGAGCTTTTAGAAAAAGCCGGGAATGGGAGTTTGTTGGAGTAGCCGTTTTACCTCCCAATTGTCCCAAACCTCCCCCTAGCCAGGGTTACCCATAATGAGGTCGGGTTCCCTAGGAAGCCCTAGAAATGCTCGGTCTGCCGGGAAGGAAGCTTTCATGGGCAGTTCTTACGAGGGAAAGGAACTGTAAAGCTCCCGACCTATCCGACCCGAACGAGGAGTCGTCAAGATGCCGCTCAAAGCCTATTGGGCCTACGTTTTCAATTGCGATAAACCGATCGAGCTCATTCTCGCCGCCTTTAATGAAGCCGGCCCTTGGCGGTGGGGATTGCGTGACAGCGCCTGGTACGGCGATTATCTTAATACACAACCCATCGAAGGCGTTCGTGTGCGCATCCATGAGTTCCCTTCCCAGGCCAGCGAGGCCGGCGTCTTCGTCGGTCCGGGCACCGTGGAAGGTATACGGTACGATCGGGGTTACACGGCCTTACTTCAGATTAGATCCGAAAGCCCGGCAACCAAAGCAGAGATTGATGCGGTGCTGCGAGGCTTATTGGGAAGGATCCATGCGGAGAACCTCAGGGAGATCGAGCCCTACGATTGAAGGCGGTCGGATCTGGAAACCCCTCTACAGGTACCGAAGGACGAGCACGCCCATGAGGATCAACATGGCAAAAATCAAAACTCCGATCATCCGCCTTTCCTCCGGAACGAGCCCTTCCAGATCTGCAGGTAAAGAAGCCATCCGAGGGAGGAGCTTCACTTTGACGACCATCACCACCGCCACCAGAAACCAGAGGAGCATGGCTACTTCCGAATCCCCGAAGTTGTTCTCAAAGAACCCCTGGATGAAAAAGGCAATGAAACTGGCCAGACCCCCCAGGGTCAGGGCGCGTAAGTAATAACGATCAGGGGGAAGTTGCCGGAGGGTGCCCCACGTCTCTTTAAAAATAACTATCCACAGCCAGATAAAAGCTAAAAGCCCCAGGATACCCCGATCGACCGCGATCATAATTAAATTATTGTGGGCATGGGCATGGCTCGGTGGTTGCTTAAAGGGATAGCGCTTTTTATACACCTCGCGGGATAGCTTGTTATAGTTCCCCTGCCCGATTCCGGTGATGGGGTAATCTTTAACCATATCCAGGGAGCTCTTCCAGATATAAATCCGGTCCATGTTTTGTTCAAAGCTAAAAATGCTCTCGGCTCGCTTCAAAACCGAGGGCTGGACCAGAGAGATCAGCACAAAACAGGCTAAAGTCCCCGCCGTCAATCCCAGGAGAAGCCTGCGGCTTTTCCAATAACCCAGAACCAGTAAAGCCAGGCCAAACCCCAACCAGGCGCTCCGGGTATAGGTCCATATCAAAGCCAGAAACAGGGTGACGGCGGAAATCATCAGAAAAATCTTATTTCTGCTGGACCGGTCAAAAAGGATAAAGGCCCAAACCAGGGAGAGCAGCATGATGAGCTGCCCGGCAAAGGTCATGTAAATGGAAAAAGTCCCGGGCACTCGGATCGGAGAATTCGGGGTTCGGTCCAGCGTCTGCAAATAGCCCCGGGTCCCGCTCAGCCGGAACCACTCGACCCCCCAGAAATGCTGAGCTATTCCGTAGAGGGCCACAAAGGTGGTCACCATCAACAAAAGGGTCATTAACTTCTTGAGGGTTTTGATATCCCCCAGGTTGTAGAAAACCAGATAAAATACCGTCATCGGGAAAAACGTTTTAAGGGATTTTAAACTTGGGTAGATGTTCACCGCAAAGATGACCGAGATCAGGGTGGCCAGAACAAAGGCGAGAATGGGAAGATCCATGGGACTTTTCATAAAGCGAAACCGACGGGTTGCCACCGTCTCGAGGAGATAAGCGGTAATGATGAATCCCAGACTGATCTGAGAAAAGGCAATGGAGGCGGGAAGAAACAAAACGAAGGAAAATAAACCAAATCGGGCCAGATTTTCGGAGAATTTTAGAATCTGTTCTCGGTTTGAAACTTCACCGTTCATGGTTCCTTCTTTGATCTTATGAAAGGTTTTTGACCTTCAAAGTTTTTAAAGAGGTGATCGACCTCGGCTAACACGTCTTCCACCGAAATAGCCTCTATTTTTCCGCTTTCTTTCCGAATAGCCCGGTGGATATCTCCGGGAGGTTTCCATTCGACGGGATTGGACGGGCCGTATAAACAGAGGGTATAGACCTTCTGGGAAGCGGCCACATGTAACGCCCCGGTATCGTTCCCGATATAGACATGGAAATTCCTCACTAAACCGGCCAGGGTCCTTAAGGTCGTAGGGGGGGATATGAACACATGCTCTTGACCTTTGACCCCTTGCCTGAAGGTCTCAACGAGTTTTTCTTCCCCAGGCCCTCGGGTCAGAACGATCTTAGCTCCATAGAGGCGGATGAGTTCATCGCACAGCCGGGTGTAGTTCTCCAGCGGCCACCTTTTATCTGGGAATCGAGCCCCCAGGTGAATGCCCACCAGCCAGCGAGACGGAGGGATCTTTAAAGATCGGAGCATCTCCCGGCCCTGGAGAATTTCCTCTGCCGTCAGGACCATCACGTAACTCTTATCCGTCGTATCCGCACCAAGGTACCGAACGATATCTAAATTCCGATCCACCTGGCTTTTTTCGTTCTGCTTATCCATAGGGACGGCCAGGTTATAAAAAGGGTCCATGGACGGAGGCCCGTATCTTCCATCGGTCGCACCCAGCCGGTATTTAGCGCCGCTTAAACAAGCGATCAGGTCGCTGGAAAAAGATCTGGAGACGGTATTCAGTACGACCGCCAGATCGTACCGCCGGACGCGTTTGACAAAATCCAGGAACGCCTTAAGGGTCCAGTTCTGAATTTGTCGGTAGTATACGAAGACCTCATCGATATATGGGTTATGGATCATGATTTCCCTGGTATGTTTACGAACCACCAGGGCTATGTAAGCGTGGGGAAATTTATTGCGTAACGCCCTAAGAGCCGGCGTTGCGAGCAGAAGATCGCCGATCTGATCGTGTTGCCTCACCACAAGAATCCGATTAATTTGGGAATAGTCCACGTCTTCCGGGGTCAGAGGGGTCGGGGCAAAGAAAAAACGGACTCCCCTCAGGGCCAAGCCTTTAAAAAATTTTTCTAGAGTTCTGAGTCTCAAAAATAATATCCTTTATCGTGAACGGCTCAAAGGTTCAAACTCTGCTTTGCAAACTGCGTCTGATAGAGCCGGGCGTAGACCCCTCCCTGCTTCAAGAGTTCTCCGTGGGTCCCTTCCTCGATGATTTGCCCACCCTCCAGGACGATGATCTTATGGGCGTTTTGAACCGTAGAAAGGCGGTGGGCAATGACCAGGGTCGTGCGATTCCGCATCAGGTTGGTCAGCGCTTCCTGGACCAATCTTTCGGATTCCCCGTCCAAAGATGAGGTCGCCTCGTCTAAAATCATAATGGGCGGGTTTTTGAGGATGGCCCGGGCGATGGCAATCCGCTGGCGCTCTCCCCCGGAGAGCCTCAACCCCCGCTCCCCAATAACCGTCTCGTAACCTTCGGGCAGTTTTATGATAAATTCATGGGCATGAGCCGCCTTGGCCGCCTTGATGACCTCCTCTAGGGTTGCCTCGGGAACGCCATACGCTATGTTGTTTCGCACGGTATCATTGAAGAGGATCACGTCCTGGGTCACCAAACCGACCTGCTGCCGGAGGGATTTGAACGTAACCTGTTTAATATCGATCCCGTCGACCCGGATGGCGCCGGAGGTAGGATCATAAAACCGCGGTAAAAGGTGTAAAAGGGTGGTCTTGCCGGCG